>VFQQ010000191.1_pt1 | contig 154308 bp, 150 predicted proteins | sample 3512341 | NCBI WGS metagenome assembly VFQQ01 (sample SAMN10412373, study PRJNA504923) | tailings metagenome | isolation source: Relicate 2 Philex TSF1 revegetated site | place: Philippines: Tuba, Benguet | collected 2017-08-29 | reverse complement strand
CCATCCGCCGTGCGAAGCGGCTGCAAAGGTATGAAGTTTATTTTTCAAAACGCAAGTAAAAAAAATTATTTTTTTTACCTCGTACCCAGAGCGGGACTTGAACCCGCACGTCCTCAACGGACACAGGATTTTAAGTCCTGCGTGTCTACCGATTTCACCATCTGGGCCCGTGAGCGGGAAACGAGACTCGAACTCGCGACCCCAACCTTGGCAAGGTTGTGCTCTACCAACTGAGCTATTCCCGCAATCTTTTTTCTTTCAATGAACACCCGTTCGCGACGGGAGAGCAAAGGTAGATATTTTCTCATTCATGGCAAGTACCCACATCACTTTTTTAGCAGAAAATTTCGCCTTTTTCCCAAACTCGCTGATTTTCAAAAACATCTTCTCTGAAAAAAATGGAGCAATCTTTCTTGAACAATCAATCTCCGGCCATTTACCTCAAAATTCAGCTACCAAACGCAGGTTAATCAACCGGCCAGTGAGGTAATTAGGGATGTTTTGCAGGAAACCTTCCGTATCAAGCACCCATAAATAGGAGATGGTGTTGTTCACTTGAAGCAGGTTAAACACCTCGGCATTCAGCCAAAGCGACTTTACATGCTTGCCCCAGCCCTGCTTGCCCCAATTGCTTCCTTCGCCAATGAGCAACTTGCTAAAGCCAATGTCGACCCTGCGGTAGGGCGGCATGCGCAGGGTATCGCGACCACGATCATAATCGGGCGGACCATAAGGCAAGCGCGAACCGTATACTACATTGAGGTGCACCTTATAGGTAGGGTTGCTTGGCAACAGGTCTTGGAACATGATGTTGAACATGGCCAGCTGATCGGTTGGGCGGGGAATGTACCCTGCAGGAACCAGGTTGCCATCAGCATCTCTATAAAACGTACCATTTACGATTTCACGGGTACGCATGAGCGAGAGACTGGCCCACGATTGCAAGCTATTTACAAACTCACCATTGATGCGGAAGTCGATACCTCCTGCATAGCCCCGCGCATTGTTCTCGCCCAGGTAACGCACGCGTACATTGTCGAGCTCATAAGGCACCAATCTGCGCAAGTCTTTATAATAAACCTCGGTTACAAAACGAAAAGGACGGTCCCAGGCTTTGAAGTTGTAATCGGCACCAGCCACATAATGTATGGCACGCTGGGCACGGATGGCGGGATTGAGCTGGCCAAACTGGTTGCGTACTTCGCGGTAGAAAGCCGGTTGACCATACAAGCCGGCGGCGAAGCGGTATACCCAATCGCGGCGCCAGCGCGGACTAAACGATACCTCAGCTCGTGGACTCACCAAAAGCTCGTTGTTCCAGGTCCAATAGTTGAAGCGAGCGCCAGCCGTTACCTTAAGATTATGGGCCTCGTTCAGCTCCCAGCTGTCTTGCAAAAAGCCGCTGAAACGCTGGGCATTGATTTGGTTGCGTGCATAAATGCTTTCGCGCAAACGCACCACGCTGTCGCCGGGTGTCCAGCCGGGGAAGGCAAAACCCGCCGAATCGCTGTTGCTCCATTCGAATAGCCGGTCGGCGATGCGTTCGGTTTGCAGGCGTAGACCCCACTGAACAAAGCCCAGCACAGGCGACTGCCAATAACCACGATGATCAAATGCATACACTTGTACCGTCAGCTGGTTGCGGGCAAAATCCTGGAAGGCCCCTACCCCTCTGGTAAACGCCACTTTACCGAAATTCTCGGATCCCAACTCGGTATCGAGCTGGTTGAGCAGCCAGGCACCTTCGATGTCGAAGTTCTCGCGCTCATCGCTGGTGTACATGCTGCCAATGAATTTGAGCTGCAAGAGTGAATGCGGCTTGTAGGTGGCTGTGGCACCTGCAGTGAAAGTTTTAAAACTGGTCACTTCTTGTCCGTCGAACAAGACCCGTAACTGCAAAGCTTCGCGCACGGTACCAAACACTGTTTCGCGGTTGGCGGGCACCACCCTGAAGTCGTTTTGGTTGTAATTGGCCAGCAAACCAAACTCCCATTTGCGGTTGGGGGTATAGGTGAAATAAGCCTGGGCATCGCCAGCAGCCGGAAAGTACTCGCCATCGGTATCTAACGAGCCAAGCAAGTACGACAAGGTGCGGTAACGGGTTCCTATTAAATAGGTGAATTTCTTACTGCTGTCGGTGCCCTCCACCGTAAGCGATCCACCTAAAAAACTACCTTGCAGCCCTACCCTGAATGCTTCGGGTTTGCGGTAGCGCACATCGAGCACCGAGCTCATTTTATCGCCATAACGGGCTTCGAAACCGCCGGCAGAAAACTGAATGCCGCCCACCATATCGGGATTGATAAAGCTCATGCCTTCTTGCTGGCCCGAGCGCATCAAAACCGGACGGTAGATTTCGATGTCGTTTACATAAATGAGGTTTTCGTCGAAATTGCCGCCCCGCACCGAATATTGCGAACTCAGCTCCTGCTGTGAACGGGCACCCAAACCTTGCAGCACCATTTCGAAGTTGCCCGAAGGATTGGCCAAGGAGCGGCTGATGCGCGGGTCGATTTTGATCATGTTTCCACCGCGTTCGGCTTCGCCTGTAATATCAACGCTTTGAATATCTACTGCGCTGGCTTGCAATCGAATTTCGAGCTTGATTTCTTCACCAGGCCGCGGCTTCAAATTCCGCTGAACCGTTTGGTAGCCCAGGTATTGAAATCGAATGGCGTAGCTTTTACCTGCTGGCAATACCAATTGAAAATCGCCTTGGGCATTGGTGGTGGTTCCTTGCGCGGTTTCCAACACAAAAACATTCACCAGTTCAAGCGGCTTGCCCTGTTCGTTGAGCACCTTGCCCGAAATTTTGGCTGTGGGTGCCTGCCCCAGTGCTGCCAGGGAGAACAGTAAACAAATCAGAAATAAAAAGCGTACCGGGCTGAACACCCAACGTGAACGCGGCTCGTGCAAGGTTGTTGTTTTAAAGGGCCTTTAACCCTGCAATGGTTGCCACAGGGTCGCTGGCCGAAAATACAAAATTGCCGGCAACTAATACATCGGCACCTGCGGCTTGCAGTAAAGCAGCGTTTTGCTGATTTACACCGCCGTCGATTTCGATTTTAAAATCATAGCCCCCAGCAGCCCGCATGGCTGCCAATTTTTCGATTTTGCGGTAGGTGCCTTCGATGAATTTTTGTCCACCAAAGCCCGGGTTTACGCTCATAAGGCAAACCAAATCGGTTTCGGGCAAAATGTCCTCGAGCAAATGTACAGGGGTGTGTGGATTTAAAGCCACACCCGCCTGCATGCCGGCTTTCTTGATTTCCTGGAAAGTGCGGTGCAAGTGGGTGCTGGCTTCGAGATGTACGGTTAAAACGGCGGCTCCGGCATCGGCGAAGGCCTGCACATAACGCTCGGGCTGTACAATCATGAGGTGTACATCGAGCGGCTTTTGGGCATGCTGGCGGATGCTGGCAAGCACCGGAAAACCGAAAGAAATATTGGGCACAAACACCCCGTCCATGATGTCGATGTGAAACCAATCGGCTTGCGAGGCGTTCACCATCTCCACATCGCGATGGAGATTGCCGAAATCGGCAGCCAAAACAGACGGAGCTATGAGCACACCCATGGCTTAACGGAATGCAGAAATGCCGGTGATGTCCATGCCCGTAATGAGCAAGTGGATGTCGTGGGTGCCTTCGTAAGTTACTACCGACTCGAGGTTCATCATGTGGCGCATGATGGGGTACTCGCCGGTGATGCCCATGCCACCGTGGATTTGGCGTGCTTCGCGGGCTACCTCCAAGGCCATCTGCACATTGTTGCGCTTGGCCATCGAAATTTGTGCTGTTGTGGCGCGGTCTTCGTTTTTGAGCACACCCAAACGCCAGGTCAACAATTGGGCTTTGGTGATTTCGGTAAGCATTTCGGCCAGTTTCTTTTGGGTAAGCTGGAAGCCAGCGATGGGCTTGTCGAACTGAATGCGCTCCATGGCGTAGTTCTTGGCCGAATCGTAGCAATCCATGGCCGCACCAATGGCGCCCCATGCGATGCCGTAACGGGCAGAATCTAAGCAGCCCAACGGGCCTTTCAAGCCGCTGATATTGGGAAGTAAGTTTTCTTTGGGAACCTTCACATTGTCGAACACCAATTCACCGGTGGCCGAAGCACGCAAGCTCCATTTGTTGTGGGTTTCGGGGGTTGAAAAACCTTCCATGCCACGCTCTACGATGAGGCCGTGGATTTTACCGGCTTCGTTTTTGGCCCATACCACGGCAATGTCGGCAAAAGGCGAATTCGAAATCCACATTTTGGCACCGTTCAAAAGGTAATGGTCGCCCATGTCTTTGAAGTTGGTGGTCATGCCGCCGGGATTAGATCCATGGTCGGGCTCGGTCAAACCGAAACACCCCATGAGCTCCCCAGTTGCGAGCTTGGGCAAGTATTTGCGGCGTTGTTCTTCGCTGCCATACTTATATATAGGATACATCACCAACGAACCCTGCACCGAAGCAGTAGAACGAATGCCCGAATCGCAACGTTCCAATTCCTGCATGATGATGCCATAGCTGATTTGATCCATGCCGCCGCAGCCGTATTCGGCGGGTAAGCTGGGACCGAAGGCTCCAATTTCGCCCAAACCTTTGATGATGTGGCGGGGAAACTCGGCACGCTGGGCATAATCTTCGATGATGGGGCTCAGTTCTTTTTTCACCCAGGCGCGTACAGTTTCGCGGATGAGTTTGTGTTCCTCGGTGAGGAGTTCGTCCATCAGATAATGATCAGGGTGCTGAAAGCGATCGGTTCTCATGTTTTTATTTTAAAAGCGATGCAAAATTAAGAGATTAGGCCGGTTCTTTGTGCCATTTACAATAAAACATCGATGGGACTGATTGTTTTGGAAGGAATGCAATTTCATGCATTTCACGGCGTGCATGCCGAGGAGCGTGTGATGGGTGGAAAATACCAAGTAGATGTGTACCTGAACTACCCCTTTGAAGGCAATGCCGACCAATTGGACCGTACGGCCAATTACGAAACCGTGTATCGTTTGGTAGCACAGCGCATGGAAGTACCGGTGCAGCTCATTGAGCATTTGGCCGAGTTGATGCTGGCCGATTTGCAGCAAGCCTTGGCGGCTGCCCAAGTGAAAGTGCGTGTGAGCAAGTTTCAGCCCCCCGTGGGTGGCGTGGTGGCACGGGCTTACGTGGAAGTAGGCCGGCTCGACTAAGCGCTGCGCAACATCCACATAGCAACAAGCCGCTTCCCTTTCGGAAAGCGGCTCCACAAAACCTGCCAGAAACTGGCTACTACCCTCCCGGGTTCCTTTACTGCTGCGGTACTGATTTCAGCTGTCCGCTGCTGTATTCCATGGTTTCGGTGCTTCCGTCTTTGGTGAGGGTGCCGCTGAAGGTTCCACTTACTTTGTTGCCTTCAATACTGCTGATGTTTAAGGTACCCGTACCGTACCAGGCTTGACTGGCAGCGAAATATTGCACCGCCGAAGTAGCTCGTGTATGGCTGTCGTTGGTGGGATAGCTACCTGCTACCAGCACTGTATCGCTGGTATATAAATCAATTTCGATGTTGCGGTAGGTGCTGCCTGTACCTTCTTCCCATAGCAGCCTGAAGCGGTTTTGGTTGGGAATGCGGTACCATATTGCTGCGCCGCTGATGCGCTCGTTACCCAAGTTCACGCAGAGCTGGGCTGTGGCTTCACATTCGGGCGTGGCTTCTTCTTTGTTGCAGGCAGTAAAATGCACTGCCAAGAGCATCAAAACGAATAATTTGGATTTCATCTGCCTTTTTAGCAAAACTAAGGCAGCAATGGAAGTGCTTTTATACCCGCTTCAGGGTAAATGTTCTACCGCTTAGTGCGGCTTTTTGGTCACAATGGCGAAATAATCGAGCGCCTGCTCGTTGATAGGTGCCAAAAAGTAATCGCTCGCCTGGATATCGCTCACCAAACCGGCATTCTCTTTTTTGAGTAGTACCCGGTTGAGCCGATTGGCCATGTCATAGGGTACTTGCAACAGGCGGCGGGGCAAGCGGTACTGCAAATTCAAAACATCGAAGCGGGTAAAACGGCGTACCGAGGCTTTGTTCTTTTCGTAGTAAGCCATTACCTTTTCGTTGCCAAAAACACCCAGCAGGTCAACCTGATCGCCGCCAAAAACCTCTGCCAAAATGCCCCGCATTTCGCCCGGAACATATTCGCGTACGTGCCAAGGGTTACGGCTGAGCGACATCAATCGGTTGGGCGTGGTGAGGATGAGCTTGCCACCTGGTTTCAAAACGCGCTTGATTTCTTGCAAAAACAACAAATCATTTTCAATGTGCTCAATCACTTGAAAGGTTACCACAAAATCGAAACTGTCGTCGGCAATGCCCTTAAATGGTGGTACTTCGAGCTGCAAAATTTTGCCGTGTGCCGGCACTTGGGCTTGGGTAGGAAATTTATCGATGCCCAAATACGAACTGCAGGCTGGTGCCAACAGCGAGATGCCGTAACCCTCTCCGCAGCCTACTTCGAGCAAACTGCCTGAAATGCGCTTGGCAGCTTCTTGGTAGGCAATGATGTGCCGCTGGTAAATGGGATTTTCAGAGGCGCTTTGCGAAGACGAACGTTCGGCGGTTTGAATCATGGGGCGAAGATAACAGAATGGGGACAAAATAGGAGTACCCATGAGGGGTTCAAAGTTCAAGATTCAAAGTTCAAAAGAGGATGAAGGCTTCGCCTTCATGGGCTTAAAAGGATTGGTGGGCTTTCCGCTTCGCGGAAAGCCACCCATTGAACCTTGAACCTTGAACTTTGAACCTTGAACCTTGAACTTTGAACCTTGAACTTTGAACTTTGAACCCACTTAGGAGTTCGCTCATTGGCTTTCTCCCACTATCTTCTTCAACTCATTCAATAAAAACAGCGCTTCCACCGGGGTAATGCGGTTGATGTCGGTTTGGTCGAGCAACTGCCGTACCTGCGCCAACTGTGGGTCGTTGAGCTCAAAAAGCGACAATTGAAACTCGCTTTTGCGGCTCTTCTGCAGCTTTTTGTTGCCCTTGGCCTTTTCCTGTTCTAGCGACTGCAACAAGGCATCGGCCTTGCGCACCACAGCTTGCGGCACTCCGGCCATGCGCGCCACGTGGATACCAAAACTGTGCTCGCTGCCACCCGCTACCAATTTGCGCAGGAAAATGATTTTATTGCCGTGCTCGCGGATGCTCACATGGAAATTGTGGATGCGCGGATATTGCTCGGCCATCTCGTTCAATTCGTGGTAGTGCGTGGCAAACAGGGTACGTGGCCGGTACACCGGATGCTCGTGCAAATATTCGGCAATGGCCCAGGCAATGCTGATGCCGTCGTAAGTGCTTGTACCCCGGCCAATTTCATCCAATAAAATGAGCGCCCGGCCCGAAATGTTGTTGAGGATGCTGGCCGTTTCGTTCATCTCAACCATGAAGGTAGATTCGCCCGAGCTGATGTTGTCGGTAGCCCCTACGCGCGTAAAGATTTTATCAACCAGGCCAATGCGGGCCGATTTGGCCGGCACAAAACAGCCCAATTGCGCCAAAAGCGTGATGAGGGCCGTTTGCCGGAGCAGGGCGCTTTTACCGGCCATGTTCGGACCGGTAATCATCAAGATTTGCTGCTGGGCGGCATCCAAATAAATGTCGTTGGGCACATAACTTTCGCCGGCTGGCAAGCGGGTTTCAATGACCGGGTGACGGCCCGCTTCGATGTGCAATACTTCACTGTCGTCAACCTCGGGGCGGTGGTAGCCGCGGCTGTCGGCCAAGAGGTAAAACGACAACAAACAATCGAGCCGCGCCATCAACTGCGCATTGAGCTGCAGCGGCTGTATGTACTCGTGCAGCGACAACACCAGGCGGTTGAAGATTTCCTCTTCGATGCGGCCAATTTTTTCTTCGGCCGTGAGGTATTGCTCTTCAAACTCCTTGAGCTCGGGCGTAATGTAGCGCTCGGCATTCACCAGGGTTTGCTTGCGAATCCACTCGGCAGGCACCTTGTCTTTGTGCGAATTGGTGACTTCCAAATAAAAGCCAAATACATTGTTGAAGCTGATTTTGAGCGAGCTGATGCCCGTGCGCTCCACCTCGCGCTGCTGCATTTGGGCCATGTAATCTTTGGCCGAAAAAGCAATTTGGCGCAAGCGATCGAGTTCGGCATCTACCCCATCGGCAATGGCGCCGCCTTTGGCCAGTTGCAGGGGGGCATCTTCACGCAGCTCGCGCTCAAGGCGTTGGCGGATGAGAGCGCAGGGATTCAGCTGATCGGCCAATTGCAACAGCTGGGGCAATTTGCTCTTGCGGCATAACTCCTGCAAAGGTTCAAACAAGCCCATGGAGCGGCGGAGTTGCACCACTTCGCGCGGACTGATGCGCCCCGTGGCTACCTTGCCTACGAGACGTTCGAGGTCGCCCACCTGGTCGAGCAGGCGTTCTATCTCAGCCGCCAATTCGGTTTGGGTGAAGAAAAACTGCACCACCTCCTGGCGATCGCGGATGCGCTGCACCTCTTTGAGCGGAAACACCAGCCAGCGTTTGAGCAGGCGGGCGCCCATGGGGGTGCGGGTATGGTCGAGCACCTGCACCAGCGACACCCCGCCCTCATGCGCCGGCTCCAGCAGCTCAAGGTTGCGGATGGTAAAGCGGTCCATCCACACATAATCGGCCGGATCGATGCGGGCGATGCCCGACAAATGGGCCGTTTGCGGATGTTGGGTTTCGTTGAGGTAATGCAGCACAATGCCCGCTGCAATGGTACCCAAGGCCATGCTTTCGATGCCAAAACCTTTCAGCGAGCTGGTTTCGAAACGCTTGAGCAAAGTTTCGCGGGCGTAGTCGGCAGTAAAAGCCCAATCGTCGATGGGATGGGCGTACCACTTTTCGCCAAAGGTGCTGAGGAAGAGTTTGCCGCGACTTTTTTGGTAAAGCAGCTCGGCCGGACGGAAGCTCTGCAGCAGTTTGTCGACCTCGGCCAAATTGCCCTCTCCCACTTGAAATTCGCCCGTACTCACATCCACAAAAGCCACCCCGGCACGTTCACCATCGATGTGCAAGGCACTCAGGTAGTTGTTGCTGCGGTGGTCGAGCAGTTTGTCGCTAAAAGCCACCCCCGGTGTAACCATTTCGGTCACATCGCGTTTTACGATGGTTTTAACGGTTTTAGGGTCTTCGAGCTGTTCGCAAATGGCTACCCGTTGACCCGCGCGCACCAGCTTGGGCAGGTAGGTATCGAGCGAATGGTGCGGAAAACCTGCCAACTCCATGTCGGCAGCGGCGCCATTCGAGCGTTTGGTAAGTACAATGCCCAAAATGCCCGCGGTTTTCACGGCATCTTCGCCAAAGGTTTCGTAAAAGTCGCCCACCCTGAACAACAGGATGGCGCCCGGATGTTTGGCCTTGATGCTGTTGTATTGTTGCATCAAAGGTGTTTCCTTTGCGGTGCCCGATTTAGCCACTAGCTTGATTTATGCGAAAATTATCGATGGATGAACTCCAACGGCTCGATGCCGAAGGCTTCAAAAATAGCGAAAAAATACCCGTTGTGGCAGTGCTCGACAACATCCGCAGCCTGAACAATGTAGGTTCGTTTTTTAGGACGGCCGATGCCTTTGCCCTTGAAAAGTTGGTGCTCTGCGGCTTCACCGGCACCCCACCCCACCGCGAAATTCACCGGGCCGCCCTGGGCGCCGAAGATACCGTGGCTTGGGAGCATGCCGAAAGCACAGCCGTAGCCATCCAACAGCTTGCCGCCGCCGGTTACCGCTGCTTGGCCATTGAACAAACCACCAGCAGTGTGGCTTTGCATCAAATGGATTGGCGACAGGCCGACAAATACGCCTTGGTTTTTGGCAACGAAGTGGAAGGCGTTTCAGATGAGGCTTTGGCGTCTTGTCAGGGCGCGATCGAAATTCCACAGAGCGGCACCAAACATTCGTTGAATGTGAGCGTGTGCGGCGGCATGGTGCTGTGGGAGGCGTTTAAGGCGTTCGGCGTTTAGCGTTCGGCCTTCCGCTGACCACCGAAAGCTAACCGCAGAGGCGCCGAGGCGGGGTGAATCTCTTGCGCTGGCAACACCTAAAATGAAAGCAAAGTAGCTGGCACCAACCTTTTCAATCAGTGCAGCGCCTCACTGCACGCCTACCGCGAGCCAACGGAGGCTTTTGGCCGTCATTGCTTCGCAATTTGGCCGGAGTACGCTGAGAAAGAAGATCGAAATTCCCCAAAGCGGCACCAAACATTCGCTGAATGTGAGCGTGTGCGGCGGCATGGTGCTGTGGGAGGCGTTTAAGGCGATGCGGGGCGGGAACCGCGGAGGCGCGGAGAAGGGTTGAGGGACCTTGCGCTAGCAACACCTACATCTAAAGCCTAGTACCTTTCACCAACCTTTTTAATCAGTGCAGTGCCCAACTGTACACTTACCGCGCACTTCGGCTGCTCTCAGTGACCGACGGAGGCTTTTGGCCTGCATGGCTTCGCCATTTGGCCGGTACCGACGATGCTGTCGGCATCTAAAGAAGCTCGCAGAGAAAAGTAGATCAAGAATCCGTTCTGAGGAAATATGCGTCGTCAGCGGGAAACCTCTTCGTGTCCTCCGTGACCTCGGTATTTTGCCTCTGCCATCTGCGCCTGCTGCGGGAAACCTCTCCGTGTCCTCCGTGACCTCGGTGTTTTGCCTCAACAATCTGCACCTGCTGCGGGAAACCTCTCCGTGTCCTCCGTAACCTCGGTGTTTTGCCTCAACAATCTGCACCTTCCTCGGGAAACCTCTCCGTGTCCTCCGTGACCTCGGTATTTTGCCTCTGCCATCTGCGCCTGCTGCGGGAAACCTCTCCGTGTCCTCCGTGACCTCCGCGTTTTACCCCTGCACCCTCCGTTAATCGGCCTTGCTAGGTTCGTGCAACTGCCCCTCGGTAGAAGCCACAATCACCGAAACCGCGGCATCACCCGTTACATTCACCACCGTTCGTGCCATGTCGAGGATGCGGTCGACAGCTACAATGAGCGCAATGCCGGCTGTATCTAAGCCTACCGACTCCAACACAATCACCAACATCACCATGCCCGCGCCAGGAACGCCGGCCGAACCAATGGAGGCCAAGGTAGCCGTAAGCACAATGGTCAGTTGCTGACTCAAACTCAAATCGGTGCCAAAAGCCTGGGCAATAAAGACGGTGGCCACCGCCTGGTACAAACTGGTGCCGTCCATATTAATGGTAGCCCCCAGCGGCAGCACGAAACTCGACACCTCCTCCGAAACCCCCAGGTGCTCCTCTACCCTTTCCATGGTTACTGGCAAGGTAGCCGAGCTCGAACTGGTAGAAAAGGCGAGCATTTGGGCCGGACCAATACCTTTGAAAAAACGCCCGTAGCCAAACTTGGTAAATACGCGAAACAAAAGCGGATAGATGCCAAAAATCATCAGCGACAAGCCAATAAGCACCGTGAGGCTGTACATGCTGAGGGCTTTAAGCAGCTCGAGCGCGTCGGCCGGATTGCTGCCCGCAAATTCGGCTATAAGCGCCGCCAGCAAGGCAAAAACACCGTAAGGTGCACCAATCATGATTAAATCGACCAATTTGAGGATGATGTGGTTCACTCCCTCAAAAAAGCTACGTACGCCCGCCGTTTGCTCTTCGGCAATGAGGATGAGTGCAATGCCAAAAAAGACGGCGAAAAACACCACTTGCAGCATATTGGTATTGTCGCCCAGCGCCCGAAAGAGGTTATCGGGCACCATGTCGACCAGCGGTTGCAGCGGTCCGTTTTGCGTTACCAACTCGGCCTTTTCCGACTTAGAAGCCGCTTCGGTGGCATAACGCGCCTTGAGTTCGTCGCGTTTTTGGGCCGACAAATAACTGCCTGGCTGCAGCACATTTACCGTTACCAAACCAATGGTAATGGCAATAACGGTAGTGGCCAAATAAATGCCGATGGTTTTGCTGCCCAGGCGCGACAGCTTGCTTACATCTTTCAAACTCGCAATGCCCACAATGAGCGAGGCCAGCACCAGCGGCATGGCAATGAGCTTGAGCAGGTTCACGAAGATGGTGCCGATGGGTTTCACCCAATCGATCACCAAGCTGTTCCAGCCCAGGCTGCTCGATAGCAAACCAAACAGCACCCCGGCCACCAAGCCGATGATGATTTGCCAGTGTAATGCGAGTTTTTTCTTTTTCATGCCGCTTAAATGTAAAGCGAAGGTACAAGGCTCGAAGCCAGGTTCAAAATGCGAGGCTCAAAATCCGAGAGGTGGTGTGAGGGGGGTGATACCGGGGAAACAACAATATTAGAAGGGACTCACACCCTCGCCACCCTCGCCCTTAACGCATGGTCTGCCAGCACCAGGGCGGTCATGGCTTCTACGATGGGTACGGCGCGGGGAACCACGCAGGGATCGTGGCGGCCTTTGGCCTGGAGTGCGGTGGCCTCGCCGCGGGTGGTGAGGGTTTGCTGGCTTTTGCCGATGGTGGCTACAGGCTTGAAGGCCACGCGAAAGTACACCTCTTCGCCATTGCTGATGCCTCCTTGGATGCCGCCCGAATGGTTGCTTTGGGTGCGTACCCGGCCGTTGAGCAGCTCAAAGGCATCGTTGAAGGCGGAACCTCGGCCTGCGGCGGCGGCAAAACCACTGCCGATTTCAAATCCTTTAACGGCATTGATGCTGAGCATGCCCTTGGCCAAATCGGCTTCGAGCTTGTCGAACACGGGCTCGCCCCAGCCGGCAGGTAAACCACTGGCAATACAAGTAATGACCCCGCCCACCGAATCGCCCTCGGCTTTGAGCTGGGTGATGAGGGCTTCCATTTGGGCGGCAGTGGTAGCATCGGGACAACGAACCGCATTCGAATCAATCTGCGCCAGGTCAAGTTCGGTATAGGGCTTTTCCACCTCAATGGGCCCCACGGCACTCACATAGGCCTGAATATGCACGCCCCAATGCCGCAACAGCAGTTGGGCCAGGGCACCTGCCGCCACCCGGGCAGCTGTTTCTCGGGCCGAGCTGCGGCCACCCCCGCGGTGATCGCGCAGGCCATAGCGGGCTTCGTAGGTGTAATCGGCATGCGAAGGGCGGTAAACGTCTTTCAAAGCGTCGTAATCGCCCGAACGCTGGTCGGCATTGCGCAGCAGCATGGCCACAGGAGTACCGGTGGTTTTGCCGTCGAACACGCCCGATAGCACCTCCACCCGGTCGGCTTCGTTGCGGTCGGTGCTTAGGGCGCTTTGTCCGGGCCGGCGGCGGTCCATTTGCTGCTGAATGAAGGCGAGGTCGAAATCAACTCCGGCCGGACACCCATCTACCACCACCCCAATGGCCGCGCCGTGCGATTCGCCAAAGGTGGTGATGCGAAAAAATTGTCCGAAGCTGTTACCTGCCATGGTTCGAAAATTGGATGCCTTGGGCCGCCAGTTGTTCCCAATAGTTGGGGTACGACTTGGCAACGACCTCGGGCTTGTCAAAAATAACGGTTTTTTGCGCCGCTGCGAGCACGGCAAAGGCCAGTGCCATGCGGTGGTCGTGGAAGCACTGGATGTGCACCTCCCCTGCTCCAGCAGCAACACCTTTTTCGATGCGCAGCCAATCGGCACCGCTGCTTACTTGGGCACCGGCAGCTTGCAGGTTTTGCAGCAGGGCATCGATGCGGTCGCTTTCTTTGAGGCGCAGGGTGGCCAAACCGGTAAACAGGGCGGGTTGCTGCTGCAGGGCGCAGAGAAGGGCTTGGGCGGGTACCAGGTCGGGACAATCGCGCCCGTCGTAGGTGCGTTCAGCCACTATTTCGGGCATTTGGTGACGCAACAGCAAGCCATTCGGCTGTTCAGTCAGTTGTACCCCCAACGGCCTCATCCATTCCACTGCGCGGCTGTCGGCTTGGTGCGAATGCAACGGCAAATTTTCGAGAAGCAATTCGCTGCCAGGTAGGGCGGCCACCCAGGCCAACCAATAGGCGGCCGACGACCAATCGGGTTCTACCTGCACTTCAGCAGGCAGGTGGATGTTTTGCGGTGCTATGGTGTAGATATTACCCGCTTCCTGCACACGTACCCCACCACTGGCCAACAAATCGATGGTTTGTTGCAGGTAGGGGCGCGATACGACGTCGCCGAGAAGATGTAGTTCGAGTCCACCCGGCAATTTCGCCCCCACCAACAGCAAGGCGGTAGCGAACTGGGAGCTTTGGTGGGCAGGCAGCTGCACAGCGCCACCACTTATAAACCCGCCTTCGATGCGCAAGGGTGGAAATCCTTCCTTTTCGAGGTAATCGATTTTGGCCCCCAGGCTGCGTAGGGCATCTACCAAGGGACCGATGGGTCTTTCGTGGGCACGATCGCTGCCATACAACTCCCAAATACCTGGGCGCAAGGCCAAAACTGGAAGCAAAAAGCGCATCACGGTACCGGCGGCACCTGCGAAAATGCGTCCACCCTGCTGGGTGTCGATTTGTTGCAAGGCCGCTTGCATATAGGCGGTGTCGGCGGCGGTAGAAAGTCCGGGCAGTGCGGTGTTGGCGTTTGCCAGGGCGCGTAAAATCAGGAGGCGGTTGCTGGCGCTTTTTGACCCAGGCAAGGTCAATTCACCTCGCAAAGGTTGATTCACTGGCATCAATGCCCTCATCCTTCTATGAGTTGAGGATACCATTTTTCCAGATCGGCTACCGAAACGGCTTGGTCGTAAACCGCTTGGCCAATAGCGGTAGGCAAAACGAACTGCACCTGGTGGTGGTGGTTCTTTTTGTCGTTGAGCAACCAAGGCAAAATGAGGGCAAGGGGCGGCAACTTTCCGGCAGGTTGCCAGGGTTTGAGCACTTGCTCTATTTCAGCCGCGTGCTTTGCTGCCAACAAGCCAAGCCGATGCGCCAAACGGGCTTCTACCAGCATGCCGGCAAAAATGGCCTCGCCGTGCAGCCAAGGGGTGCTGCTGTACATGAAATAACTTTCGAAAGCATGTCCGAAAGTATGCCCCAAGTTGAGCAATTTGCGCTCGCCTTTTTCAGTGGGGTCGGCAGCCACAATGCGGTTTTTGAGGGCGATGGCCCGTTCGAGCAAGTGTTGGTTGGGAATGGCATTTGCAGGCAAATCAACCAATTGCTGCCACAAAACAGCATCGCCCAACAAGCCGTGTTTGAACATCTCGGCTTTGCCACTTTGCAGCTCGCGCAGGGGCAAGCTTTGCAGCAAAGGCAGGTGCAAAAAAATGGCTTCGGGTAAATAAAACTGGCCAATGGCGTTTTTCACCCCACCCAAATTGATGCCGGTTTTGCCTCCATGCGCCGCATCTACCATGGCCAGCAAGGAAGAAGGCAGATGAATGCAAGCGATGCCGCGCTTGTATGCAGCGGCCACAAAACCGCCCAAATCAGTGACCATGCCACCACCCAAATTGAGGAGTATGGCCCGGCGGTCGGCACCTGCTTCGAGCAATTGCTGCCAAACTTTTTCGGCTTGCTGTAGGTTTTTGTGGTTTTCGCCGGCGGGTACCACCAGTAATTTGGCGCCAAGCATTTTGGCCAGCGGTTCGGCATGAGGGCGCGTATTGGAATCGGCCAAAACGAAGCGGGCCGAAAATCGGTCAGCTAAAAAGGCTGATAAATCGCCTGCCAAATCGTCGCTGAACTGCAGCAGCGTGTTCATTCGGCAGTTTTAGAGGCGTTTAAGCGGGCTTCCTGGAACATCTTCACCTGGGTGTTGATGCTTTCTTGGTGAAGCAATTGCAGCAGGCGGGTGATGAAGGTGGCATCCATGCCCAATTGGCCCGATTGCTGGAGCCGGCTTTCCACAATTTCGGCCCAGCGCTGTGGTTGAAGGATGGTGATGTCGTTGTCTTTTTTCACCGCGCCTACCTCCGAGGTGAGCGATAATCGCTTGGCCAGCAATTCGAGCAAGCTGGCATCTACCCCATCAATTTCGCGGCGCAGCGCCTCCAAACGGGCGTTGAACACCACATCGTCGGTTTGCGGGCGGCGGTAAATGAGGCTTTGTAACAATTCAGCCAAACTGGCGGGGGTGATTTGCTGGCGGGCGTCGCTCCAGGCATTTTCGGGATCGCAATGGGTTTCAATCATCAACCCATCAAAATCTAAATCGAGGGCCACCTGCGCCGTTTCGGGTACCAACAAACGGTTGCCACTGATGTGCGAAGGATCGGCCAGCAGCAGCATATCGGGCAGCAAACGCTTGAGTTCGATGGGAATTTCCCAATTGGGGTGATTGCGGAAGATGCTTTTTTCATACCCTGAAAAGCCCCGATGGATGGCCCCCAACTTGCGAATGCCCGCTTTGTTGAGGCGTTCAATGGCGCCAATCCACAATTCCAAATCGGGGTTCACCGGATTTTTCACCAGCATGGGTACCTCAACGCCCTGTACGGCATCGGCAATGTCTTGCACCATGAATGGATTTACCGTGGTGCGGGCGCCCACCCACAGCAGGCTCACACCGGCATGGAGGGCAGCTTCTACGTGTTTGCCGCTGGCCACTTCAACGGCCAAAGGCAGGCCCAGCTCGCGGCTAATTTCAACGCTCCATGACAAAGCATCTACCCCAACGCCTTCAAAGCTATTCGGACGGGTACGCGGCTTCCAAATGCCGGCACGCACAAAATCGGGCTTGAGTTCGGCCAAAGGCGTGAGGGTTGCGCGGAATTGGGCGGGCGTTTCGGCACTGCATGGCCCGGCAATCAACAAAGGGCCGTTGGCCTTCCAGCTCGACTTGGGTACTAAATCCAGTTGTGGTTTCATCAGCATTTCAACGCAAAATAACGCAGAAAGGTTGAGAGCAATGCAAGTTACAGCTGCTTTTGCGTCTCAACCCGCTTTGCAATGTTGGCAAGTTGGTATACAAAATACCCAATGCACGGCATTTTCTGCCCTTTGTTTCTAAGTTAACATTGCCAAAAAAATCATGAAATACCTGCTTATCGGCCTGCTCTGCTTGGGTAGCTCTTTTCTCTCCAAGGCCCAAAACAATTTTTTATGGACGTGGGGAACTCCCATTGGCAGCTTTTACAACGTAGACAACTACTACGGCACCAATTTCCAAAACCCCTGGCCATTCAATTTTCGCCAACCGGTGCCCATTATTTCGCCGGGTGGTGAATTTGTGCACCTTGCTGCGGCTGGGGCAAGTGCTGCTTCGGCGGGTGTACGGACCGATGGCAGTTTGTGGCGGTGGAGAAACAATGGCAACCCAAGTCTGGCACCCGAGCTGCAGCGTTATGGCAGCGACAACAACTGGAAGCTTGCTGGCTTTTCTAACTCGGGCCGTTACGCCCTCAAAACCGATGGTACACTTTGGAACATCCTCGATTCAATTCCCCAACAAATAGGCACCGATACCAATTGGGTTGACCTCAAAGGCGGCATGGACCATGTGATTGGCCTAAAATCGAATGGCACCATTTGGCGTTGGACAAACAATACAGCCGGTGTGATTAACAGAAATCCCGCCCAAATTGGCACCGACAACAACTGGGCAAAAATTGATGCCATTAACCAAAATTCGGCAGGCATCAAAACCGACGGCAGCATTTGGCTGTGGGGAAATGCCCTGCGCGATACCCTGCCGGTGCGTGTGGGCACGGCCAATGATTGGCGCGATGTAAGCGCCATTGCCAGTGGCCTGATTGCCATCAAAAACAACGGAACCTTGTGGTCGATGGGAAGTTTGAACAACGCCGGGCAACTGGGGCAGGGCAACAACAGTACCTCAGCCAGTTTTGTACAAATTGGTACCGATGCCGACTGGAGTCAAATTGCTTCGGGCGAAGACAATGTGTATGCCATCAAAACCGATCAATCGTTATGGGCCTGGGGCTCAAACAGTTTCAGGCAATTGGGCGATTCAAGCACCACCAATCGGCTGGCACCCGTACGCATCGGCACTGCCAACAATTGGCTCAAAATAGAAGCTTCCACCTTGCATGCCATAGCGCTGCGCACTACCGGCTATCTGCTTCCAAATGTCAGTTCGGTTTTTGATGTACAGGCAGCCGGCAGCATGCTGCTGTACCCCAATCCGGCCAGTGATGTGTTGCATTTCAAGTTCACCCATCTTACCGAAAATGCAACCTACAGCATCTACGACTTTCAAGGAAGGCAGTTGGTACCATCTGAAATGCTTACGGTAGAAAAAACAGTGAACATTGCATTCCTCGCTAAAGGTGTTTATTTGGTGCGTGTTCAATCGGGCGCCAACACCTATTGGCAGCGTTTTTTGAAACAATAAAAGCGGCTGAAAAATGGGGCGGTGGTTGTTTTTCTTCAAAAAAGTAGCACTCAAATTTGAGTAATTCACAACCAAGCCTTGCTTTGGGATGTTAACTTTGCGAAGCTCATACCACGCCATGGATTCACACCCCCGCCTCGATTTTTCGAACACCGCCATCGCCTTTGCCGGCAAATCAGACCAAGAGTTACGCAAATCGTACTGGATGTTCCGCCTCATGAATGCCAAGTGGCTGGTGGAAAGTCTTTCGGCCTTGGCGCCAGTCGCTTTAAAACTGCGGCTGCCCATCGACCCCTTGGTGAAAGCTACCGTGTACGACCAATTTTGTGGGGGCGAAAGCATTGCCGGTTGTGAGCGAAGCATGGACGAGCTTCACCGCTACGGCATTGGCACCATCCTCGATTATTCGGTAGAAGGCAAGGAGTCGGAAGCGGAGTTTGATGCTTGTCAGGCCGAAATCATCCGCACCATTGTGAAAGCCAAAGGCGATGCGCGTATTCCTTTTTCGGTATTCAAAACTACCGGTGTGGTGCGTTTTGGCCTGTTGGAGAAAATAAACGAAGGTGCCGCGTTGAGTGCCGAAGAGCAAGCTGAATGGGAGCGCGCTCAAAAGCGGGTCGACGGCATTGCCAAAGCTGCTTTTGAAGCCGGCCAACCCTTGTTCATCGATGCCGAAGAAAGTTGGATACAAGATGCCATCGACGCCCTGGCCACCCAAATGATGGAACGTTACAACCGCGAGGCCCCCATTGTGTACAATACCATTCAGCTGTACCGCCACGATCGGCTTGCCTACATGAAGCAGGCCTATGCCACCGCGCATGAAAAGGGTTATTGGTATGCTGTAAAATTGGTACGCGGCGCCTACATGGAAAAAGAACGCGAACGCGCGGCCGAAAAGGGTTATGCCTCACCCATTCAGCCCGACAAAGCCGCCAGCGACCGCGATTACAATGCTGCATTGGCATTCTGCGTAGAAAATATTGAGCACCTGGCCGTTTGTTCGGGCAGCCACAACGAAGACAGCAACCGTTTGTTAGCCGAACTGATGGCCAAGCACGGCCTCGACCACAAACATCCACGCATTTGGTTTGCCCAACTCAAGGGCATGAGCGACCACATCAGCTACAACTTGGCCCATGCCGGCTACCAGGTAGCCAAATACCTGCCCTATGCTCCGGTACGCGCCATGCTGCCTTACCTCATCCGCCGTGCCCACGAAAACACCAGCATCGCCGGCCAAATGTCGCGCGAGTTGACCCTGATTGTTGCCGAACGCAAACGCCGGAAAGCTTGATGGCCATGGTTGGCTGGAGCGGAGCAAAAACTGCCCTCGAACCCCTAACTTTGCACCTCCTACCTTTGAACCTTGAACCTTGAACTTTGAACCTTGAACTTTGAACCTTGAACTTTGAACCTTGAACTTTGAACCTCATGCATAAACTACTGTACCTCCTGCTCCTCCCCCTTGTACTCCTCGCTTGCGGCCAAGACAAAGCTGCCATCAAAGAAATGGACGACAGGGCCATTGAGTTGCACGATGAAGTAATGCCTAAGATGGGCGAAATCATAGCGCTGAAGGGAGAAATTAAGGCTAAAATAGAGAGCCTCGACAGCACATCGACCGATAAAGCCGCCTTGGAAGCGGCCTACGAAGCCTTGGTAAAGGGCGAAGACGGCATGAAAGACTGGATGCACAACTACCAAATGCCCGATTACAAAAAATCGCTTGAAGAACTCAAGCCAGTAGCCGAGTTCCAGCTTCAGGCTATTGAAAAGGTAAAAGCGCAAATGGAAAGCAGCATTGCCGATGCCAAAGTTCTGCTTGGCAAATAAGCACAACCTGCTGCTGGCAGGGCTGCTCAGCCTTTTGGCATGCGAATCGGCAGAAAAACAGGCCGACTCGCTGCCCATACTCGGCCCCATGGAACTGGCAACCGCCGCCGATGGCAGCGTAGATACCCTTTTTTACCCTTTCCCCGACTTCGTACTCGAAGACCAATACGGCCTTGTGGTTACTCCCGATAGCCTGGAGAACCAAATATTGGTAGTCGATTTTTTCTTCAGCAGTTGTCCCACCATTTGCAAAGACCTGCTGCGCAACATGCGTCGGGTGAATGAAAAATTTGGTTCCAACCAAGGGCTGCGTTTGCTTTCGCATACGGTTGATCCTCGTTACGATACCCGCGAGGTATTGGCGCAATATGCCCAACAGGCCGGCGCCCAAGGCCGGAGCTGGCTTTTTTTGCGTGGCGAAGAAGAGGTGATTTATCATTTGGCCCAAAAAGCCTACCTCAGCCATGCGCAGGCCGATAGTATGGCGCCTGGTGGTTTTCTGCATTCGGGCCACATCATATTGCTCGACCCCCAAAAACGCATTCGCGGGGTTTTCGACGGCACCGACGATGGGCAAGTACCCGCCTTGTTGGCAGCCATTGAGCAATTGCTCAAAGAGCAGTCTTAAGAAATTTCTAACAGAAGGCTTTTTGGGGGTCGCGACTTGCGGCGAAGTGCGGTTTTAAGTCGACCCATTGAAAAAAACCTAATTTTTCAGCAAGGCCACACCTTTTGCCGGTTCATGCGTTCCATTTAACGTAATTCGCACCGAACCAATTTTTTAAACATTATACTTTTGGCTACTTCTTCTCCTACCGTTGGCATACACGACTTATCGGTTGCTTTGCCCGCATTGCGTTACCCCATCACATCATTGGCCGAGCTTCGTGGTTTAGAAGCCGATAAACTGCGGTTGGGTTTGGGCTTAGAGCAAATGGCGGTACCCGATGCCGATGAAGATGTGGTAACCCTGGGTGCCCGTGCCATCATTGAGTTATTAGAAAAGCAGCAGTTGGCGCCTCAGGCTGTGGGCCGCATCTACCTGGGCACCGAAAGTGCGGTAGACGGTGCCAAACCCACAGCAACCTATATGGCCAAACTGGTGGAAGAGTGGTTCGAAAGAAGCCATGGCCCGCGCAGCCTCAAGCATTGCGATGTGGTAGACCTCACTTTTGCCTGCATAGGTGGCATCGATGCCCTTCAAAACGCACTCGACTGGGTGGCTTCGGGTGGTGAAACAGCCAACCGGCAGGCCATTGTGGTGGCTGCCGATACCGCCCGTTATCAACAAAACTCTACCGGAGAATACACCCAAGGAGCTGGAGCTGTGGCCGTTTTGGTGCGCTGGCACCCCCATTTATTGGTGGTTGATAGCCATTGGGGCGTTGGCATGGAGGGAGTACATGATTTTTACAAGCCGTTGCGCCCCATCCACAAACAAGCGCTGCTGCAGCAAATACTGAGTGCCGCAGGCAGCCAAGCCAATGTAGACGCGGTTTGGTTGGCCCTGCAACAAGCGCATCCCAGCGATTTTACAACGCCCGATACCACCTTCTTCGGTCACGACGACACCCCCCTGTTCGATGGCCAATACAGCAACCAATGCTATACCGACCGCATGGAGGAAGCACTGGCGCATTACGCCTCGCAAACAGGCAGGAGCATCGCCCAACTGCTGTTGCAAGATTGGCAAGGCATAGTATTCCACCTGCCTTATGCCTTCCACGGCAAGCGCATGTTGGCTGGCACCTTCACCCAAGCCATAGCCGATGCCGCTTTGTGGGAAAGCTATTTTGGCGCACAAACATTGGAAGCAGGCGCCGAAAAGTGGGTGGCCAAGTCGGAGCCCTACAAGCAATTTGTAAAAGAAAAAATTGATGCCGGACAATGGGCATCGCAACACGTTGGCAATGTGTATACCGGCAGCATCTTCCTCGCCCTGGCCAGCTGGTTGTACCAGGCACCGGCCAACCTGCCCGCCGGCACCAAATTGGGAGGCATTGCTTATGGCAGCGGCTCTAAAAGCAAGGTTTTTAGCATGCAGCTGGCAAACCAATGGCATGCCATTGCCCAAAAATTCAATTTAGAATCGAAATTAACAGCACGAACCGAAATCAGCTCCGAGCAGTACCTGCTGCTGCACAGCGGTGCCCTAACGGAAGCCATTCAGCCAAACAAAAGCATCCAATACCTCGGCCAAAAGCACGAAGAACCGGCTCGACTCTCACGCCAATACCGCATTTCCACGGCACACCACTAAACTTTGTGGTATTAAAAAAGGTTAATAAGCTGCCACGGTTGGGGTACCGCTTGTAGTTGCGGTTCCATTCGTCGAAATTTGACCTTATGAAGAAGTTATTTGCTTTGCTTGGCTTGGTCCTTTTGCTGACCGCTCCCATGCACGAAGTTCAAGCGCAGGCAGCGCCTAAAGCCCGCAAAAGTCCATTGGCCCTGGCCCAATTGAAATCGGGGAAAACCTATATCCGCATCGTTTACAGCCAACCTTTCAAAAACGACCGGCAAATTTTTGGCGGACTGGTGCCTTACGACAAAGTATGGCGGTTGGGAGCCAACGAAGCCACCGAAATTACCACCACCCACAAAATCAAAATCGGCGGCAAAACCCTGCCCGCAGGCACTTATACCCTTTTTGCCATCCCACAAGCAACCAAATGGACCATCATTGTAAACAAGGATGTAGGGCTTTGGGGCGAATACGATTACAAAGCGCAACGCGATCAGCTGCGTTTTGAAGTTCCGGTAAAACAACTCGACCAAAGCTGGGAAGCCTTTACCGTGAAGTTCGACAAAACCGGCAAGGTGAGTACGCTTACCATGGTTTGGGACAAGACTTCGGTGGAGATTCCAGTGGAAGTATTGAAGTAATTTTTTTAGACACACACATTTTGATGAAGTTTTTGAAGTTCAGCCTGGTCCTGTTAGGACTGGGCATCACTTTTTTTTCGACCGAGCTAAGCGCACAAATGCCCGCGGGTATGCCTGCCGGAGGAGCGCGCCTCAATATGCCCAAGATTGGTCGCATTTATGGCAAATTGCTCGATGCGCAAAGCCGCAAGCCCGTTGAATACGCTACCGTTACGGTATTGGCGGCCCGTAAAGACAGCATTTTAGGCGGCAGCCTGGTGCAGAGCAACGGCGATTTTTCGGTCGATAAACTGCCTTTCGGACAGCACCGCGTGCGTTTCAGCTTTATTGGTTACAAGCCCATTGAAAAGCAGGTAACCATCAGCCCGCAAAAATTTGAGCTCGATTTAGGCAACCTGCGTATGGAAATTGACGCCGCGCAATTGGCCACTGTAGAAATTTCGGAGGAGCGCAGCAACGTGGTGATGAGCATCGACCGGCGGAACTACACCGTCGACAAAGACTTAACCAGTCAGGGCGGCACCGCCTTGGAGGTAATGCGCAACATCCCCGGCCTCACGGTCGATGCCGACGGTGGCGTTAAAATGCGCAATGCCTCTCCCACCATTTTTGTGGATGGCAGGCCCACCACGCTGAGTCTCGACCAAATTCCAGCTGAACAAATTGAGCGGGTAGAAGTCATCACCAATCCTTCTGCCAAATTCGACGCCAGTACCACGGGCGGCATACTCAATGTGGTATTGAAAAAGAATACCAAACCTGGTTACAACGGTTCGGTAAATGCGGGTGTGGGCATCGTTGGACGCTACAATGGTGGCTTTAACCTCAACATCAAAGAAGGGAAGCTCAATTTTTTCAGCGCCTATAATGCCAACCAGGCACGCTACAATGTAGAAGGTTACACCATTCGCGAAAATTTTAGGAACGATGATTTTATTGGGGGCTTCAGGCAGGACAATGTCAATACCCAAAGCCGCCTCTTTCAATTCGGGCGTTTTGGTTTCGACTACCAGCTCAGCAACCGCAATCTAATTACCCTTTCGCAGAGTTTTGGTGGCGGGGGTTTCAACATGAACGATGCACAACAGTTTAGCAATGTTAACGGCAGCAGAGACATCATTAGCAACGGACTGCAGTTCAACCAGCAAGAAAATTTTTGGCGCAACGGCACCACCCAATTGCTTTTTAAGCACAATGCCCCCAAGGAAGGCAAAGAATGGACGGCCGATCTCACCTACAACCGTTCGCGCAACGGCACCGATGCACTATATGATTTACGTACTTTCGACATTGCTGGTGTAGCCCTGCCAGGCATGCCCCGTTTGCAAAAAAACGATGGCGCGGGCAAAAGCGAAGTGCTTACTTTCCAATTCGACTACGTAGACCCACTTACCGAAAAAACCAAATTAGAATGGGGCCTGCGTAGCAACTACAAAATCAACACCTCTACCCTCGATGTGCAAATTAACCAAGCCAATACTGGCTTTCTGCCCGATACCAGCTTGACCAATTATTTCGACGTTGACGACATCATAAATGCCGCCTATGTAAATTACAGTGCGCCATTGGGCAAGTGGACCTATTCGGCCGGAATGCGTTTTGAGCAAACCTATTTCATTGCCAACATTACCAACAAAAACCAAAGTTTTGAGTACATCTATCCCCGTGGTTTCGACAATTTAGGCAAGGCGCTGTTCCCCAGCTTGTTCTTTTCGCGGAAGATCGATGCCAAAAACGAATTGCAGCTGAATTTCAGCCGTAAAATCAACCGTCCGGGTTGGATGCAGCTCATGCCCTTCATCATGTTTGCCGATGCGCAGAGCTTCCGGATTGGCAATCCGGCTTTGGCGCCCGAGTTCTTCAATTTGGGTGAAATTAACTACAGCCGGCAGTACGATAAAGGCAATTATCTCGGCTCGGTATATGTGCGTCAAACCCAGGATGTAATTACCAGCTTTGTGTATGTACTCCCTACCGATTCGAGCATTTTGGTTAACAGCTTCATTAACGGCAACAATCAATGGAGTTATGGCACCGAGCATTCGGTGAAGTACAGTCCGGTGAAGGCCCTTGATCTTACGATCAATGCGAATGTGTTTTATACCGATATCCAAGGGGGCAACGCTTTGGGCAACCTCAGCAACCAAGGTTTCAGTTGGAATGCCAAGCTCATAGCGCAATACCGATTGCCTAACAATTGGAACGTGCAGCTGAATGGCGATTATGAAGCGCCGCGTATCATTCCACAGGGCCGCACCATACCTGTTTTTGGTTCCGATTTTTCGGTCGCCAAAAGTCACAAACAAGTATGGAATTTCAACCTCACGGTGAGCGACTTGTTCAATACCCGGAGGTTTGGCAATGTATTCAATACCCCGTTTTTCTACCAAGAAGTGATGCGCCGTCGCGATACCCGATTTGTGCGACTTACGGTAAGCTACCGTTTTGGCGAGTTTGATGTATCGCTGCTCAAGCGCATGCGCAGGACGGGAGGCGGCGGTGGCGGCATGGAAATGGACTTCTAAGCGGTTGTTAACCGGGGAGGCGGAGAGCAGATTGTTATCGATGGAATAGCTGAGTGCGTTTTTTAAAGCTGTTGCAGCGCCGAAATGCCTTGGTTGTCAGTGCAGATAAAGGCTGTTTGCAGGCCGCGAGGTAGCGGAGGCACAAGGCCAGCTGCCCGCGCAGCGGCCAGAGAACGCTGAGGAGATTTGAATATTTAGCCTAGGACAGCCTACACTTTTGAAAATTTCGCGATTTTTTTTCGTGTATTAAGCGTTTCGTCTTAGTGAATTTGTAGCTTATTTAAATTGCAGCAAATCAATTCCATGAAAACTGCAAATCAATTGAATACCATTGGCAGCAGCGTAATAGGGGCGGTCATAGAAGTCCACAAGACCTTAGGCCCCGATTTGCTGGAGAGCTTATACCAAGAAGCTTTGAAAATAGAGTTAGAGAGCAGGGGCCATTCTATAAAATCTGAAATTTCGCTGCCATTGACCTACAGAGAAAAAATCATTGGCAAGCATCTCAGAATAGACTTAATGATCGATGACGCAGTAATTGTGGAGGTAAAAGCCATTTCTGAACTTAATAAAGCCAACGAAGCGCAATTACTCACCTACCTCAAAATCACTGGCTTACCGCTGGGCTATCTCATTAATTTCCATGAAGCAACTTTGCTGAAAGGTTTACGTCGCATGGTTTACAATTTTCCAAGAGCAGCTTAGCATTACAACGGAATCTTAAACCGCGTGCTCTGGCTCTCTGGCTTTAGCCAAGAGCCTTGCGGCTCCGCTGCCTCGGCACCCCACAGCAGCTTGTACAACGGAATGAAAAGTCTTTCTGTGATGCATCGCTCAGCACATTGCCTAAAGCCAGGCAAGCCCATTGGAGCATTCTCTGCGGCTCACCGGTTTGCCCACCGCGTGCTTTGGCTCGCCGGCTTTAGCCAAGAGCCTTGCGGCTCCCTGGCCTTGGCACATGCATGGCGACTTTCAAACGCCACAATAAAGCCATTCTGTGATTCGGTAGCTAAACACTGGTACCAAAGTAGGTTTGAAGAATACCAAATGCTCTCCGCCTACGCGGTTTACAGTGAAGCTGGTTAGCGCGTGGCCTTGTTCTTGTCGCTGCGCTTGCCAGCATACACATCCAAGATGTCTTGCACCTCGGCGTTTTGGTGCAGGGTTTGAAGCAAACGGCCCTCGGTATCGAACACATAAGCCGATGGTATAAACATCTCGCCAAAATAGCCGTAAAAGGCTGCATTCATATCGAGTCCGAAATAGATGTTGGGCTGCTCCCACAGTTTGAGTTCACGGGCATAAGTAACAGCATCGGCCTCATCGAATCGGGTAATGAACACAAAATCGATGTCGCGCAGGCGGCCTAACTGCCTGCCAATGTCTTTGCCTAAGGCCCGGCAGTGTTCGCAATCGGGACTAAAATACAACACCACCGTTTTGCCCCCCCTCAAGTCGGAGCGACTGATATCGCCTTTAGCACCAATTTGCGGGAAGCTAAATTTGGGCAGTTTTTCGAGTTTACCCGAGCTGGGAGTTTCGGGTTGTAGCTGATCGTAAGCGAGGTAGCCTACTATAAAAATGGCTACGGCAACAATGCTGTATTTTAGAATCTTTTCGAGTGTCATTTCCTTGCGTTGAGTCCCCAAAAATACGGCAAAACCTAGCAGAAAGCGCCTTTTGAATGTCATTGAACTTTCAAAGCTGGCGGGTGTTTTAGGGCTATGAACATTGTCATTACCGGAACCACTTCGGGCATTGGTGCTGCCACTGCCGAGCATTTAGCCGCAGCCGGCCACCAGCTCTGGTTGCTCAACCGCAATCCACAAAAAAGTGCAGCTCAAAAAAACGAGTTGCAACAAAAATACCCCAAAGCCAAAATCGAAACCATAACTTGCGACCTGGCGCATTTGAACAGCGTACGCACGGCAGCGGCGGCGTTGAAGGGCATCGGCAATATCGATGTGCTCATTAACAATGCAGGAGGCCTCACTTCTCAGCGCGAAGTAACGGGCGACGGGCACGAGATGCAGTTTCAGATGAACCACCTCGGTCACTTTTTGCTCACCAACAGCTTGCTGCCGCAACTGCTTGCTGCCAAAGGCAAAGTCATCAATGTAAGTTCGGAGGCACACCGGGCCGGGCGCTTGAATCCAGCCGATTTTCAGCTCGAAAAAGGCTGGTCGGCATTTGGCGCCTATGCCAATGCCAAATTGTGCAATGTGCTATTCACCGCCGAATTGCACAAACGCTACCATGCGCAGGGTTTGCAGGCTTTTGCCCTTCACCCGGGCGTGGTAAACACTGGCTTTGGCAATGGTTTGGGCGGCATGAAATGGATGTGGGCTTTGATGCGCCCCTTCCTCATCAGCCCGGCCAAAGGCGCTGCCACCACCTTACACCTGGCCACCAGCAACGGCAACCCGTCGGGTGGCTACTACAAAAACCGCAAGCTCAACAAAGCGGCTCCGGCTGGCAGAGATGCGGAATTGGCGGAAGACCTTTGGATTTACAGCATGGGACTTTTACCTCTGTGATGAGTCTGTTTGCACAAGACATTCTCAAAACTAAAGCCCAGTAAAATTCACCAAGAAATCATGTTTATCTAAATAGTTATTGCTATATTTGATTTATGACGTTCCATTAGCGCAAGCATGAAAAGGCGGGTTAGATATACTTCTGAATTGGGGGCGAAAGTTGCCTCTGTCACTGATGGCGATTCAGGGCCAAAGTTTCATATTATTGTCCGAAGAGGCAAATGGCTCGTTTTGCGCGGTGGAAATATAAAAACCCTTAGGATTTTCCCGAACCAAGAATTAGCAATAGAATACGGGAAAATGCTAGCACTAAAACATAGAGGTAGTCTCATTCTTCATTCTTCGACCGGCGATACTACAGGCAAATTGTCATTCGAAGCTGTATAGCTATGTCCTTCGATAAGAGAGCATTCATCAATTGTCCATTCGACAGTGAATACCTGCCTCTTCTAAAGGCCATGGTTTTTACTTTGGTTTATTTAGAGCTAGACCCTCAGATTTCCATCACAACCTCATCTGGAGACGTTCGAAACCACAAGATTCAAAGTCTCATTGCTTCGTGTAAGTATAGCATTCATGACCTATGTAGAAGTAAATCGCTTGGAAAAGGTGAATTACCTCGATTCAATATGCCATACGAACTTGGCTTAGATATTGGAGCGAACGCATTTGGCGAAGAACAATTGAGGTCAAAAAAGATTCTGATTCTTGAAACTGAAAAGTATCAATATCAAAAATTCATATCTGATCTTGCTGGTCAAGACATAGAAGACCATAAAGACGACCCATATCTCTTGATTGAAAAAGTTCGGAATTGGCTTTCCAACAATTCAAATGGAATAAGCCCGCCAGCAACAGTAATTTGGAATGCGTATAATGTATTCTTATCAAACCTAAGTAAAACATTAAAAGATGTTGGATATTCAGAGAGAGAGCAACAATTGATGCCAATCGGGGATTTCATCAAATTTTGTAAAGATTGGATCTCACAAAACAAAACTATTTGATTTTAACTGTAGTGTAAAAGAGAATTCGTTTACGTTTTTCGCAGCAAAACTCAATTTTGATGGTACTTGAATCAACTTTAAACTGTTTCTGAACAGCACCCTACTTGAGATAGAATCAGTTTATCTCTATTCAATGAGTTTAATCCTTACTCCGCCACGCACCCACCTACCCGGCATGGGCACGGTGCCTATTTCGCGGTAGCTGGTATTGGTGAGGTTGGTGGCTTGCACAAAGGTTTCGAAGCCCTGGCCCCAACGGCGCTGGAGTTGTAGGTCGCTCACCCAGTCAGACTGCGGCTGGTTGATGCGCTGCAGCATGCGGATGCCCAAACTGGCCTCTATTTTTCCTGGCAACACAAAAACACCCTGCAGCAACAGTTGGTGACGCAGGTTTTCGAGCACGTAGCGCGACTGAAATCCGGGCAACACCATAAAGCCTGCATCGATGTAGGTATAACCCAAGCGCATTTGCCGCAGCCAAGGCAGCTCAGGCCGCCATTGTGCTTCGAGCTCGGCCCCCCGGCTCACCACCTCCGTGAAATTGTTCGGTTGCCAGGGGCTCAGCGCATCGGGGCGCACCCATTCAATCAGGCGGTTGGCGTCGCGCACAAAAAAAGCACCCTGTACCAACCACGATTGATGCAACCAACGGCTGCCCAGCTCGTAGGTCCATGCCTGTTCGGGCTGTAAGAGCGGGTTGCCCACATTCGACGGACCACGATAATACAAATCGGTATAAGTGGGCACCCTGAAACTTTGGGCCAAATTGCCATACACATTCCAGCCCTTGGCCACAAACCAAGCTGCTTCTAAGCCCGGATACACACGCCAGCCATAGGCGCTGATGCCATTCAAATACAAACCCGGATTCAACATCCAGCGCTTGTTTTGCAAACGGTGCTCGGCATACAAGCCGGCCCACTGCCTGCTTCTGATGCCTAAAGTACTGCTCACCAAATTTTCGCTGCGCCATTCGGCCCCCCAGCCGGTATGCGCCTCCCAGCCTGCTGCTTGCAGGTAAGTATGTTTTTTACTGCCGTTCCACTCTAAACCTGCCACCCGACTGGTGTGGTGGTTGTGAAAAAACGAAGGATTGTTGCGTAGAAAGAAATAATCGTCGGTATGCTGCCGGTAGTAGGCGCGTATTTCGCTCTGCCAGCCCTCTCCTTGGTATTGGTGCGTAAACGCCCCAAAAATGGTGGCTGTTTCTTCGTACTGCTCACTGAAATTTTCATTGGCATAAAAGCCATTGGCGCCAAAAGCCCGTTGGTTGTAACCAGCCATGGCGCGAAGGCGGTGCTTGCCCTGCTGCATGCCCCCATCGTAAAACACATTGGCCAAGCGGAAATCGGTATTGTAGCGGTAGCCGTTGCTGCCCTGCAAGCCAGCAGAAATGCTTTGCTGCCACTTTTTAACAGGTAAGTGCAAGGCCAGGTGGCTGTGGTAGAGTCCGAACTGCCCCCCACTTAAGGTGGCCGATAACCCGCGCTCGCTGCCCGGTCGGGTGATGATGTTGATGGCGCCGGCGAAGGCATTGGGACCATAAATGCGCGTTCCGGGACCTTTCAGCACCTCGATGCGCTCAATTTGATCGGGTTGCACCACCAAGTTCAGCAGGTGGTGGCCCGTTTGCGGATCGCTCAAACGGATGCCATTGAGCAGCACCAAGGTTTGGTCGAAAGAACCTCCACGGATGCCCACATCGGCTTGCACACCTTGGGGACCCCTTTGGCGGATATCGATGCCCGGCACATAGGCCAATACCTCTGCCAGCTGCTGGGCGGGCAACTGCTGAATTTCGCGTTTTCCCAAAATGCTCATGCTTCGGGCCGTTTGCGAAAAAGGCGTTTGTATGCGTTCACCGCTAATTTCTACATTTTGCAGCCAGTAGGAACTGTCGCGCTGCGATTGAGCCACTGCCACTTGGCAAGCCAACAAAGCTGCCCCAAGAATCATCCATTTCATATCGGGCGCAAAAGTAAGGGCTTCTGCAAAGAGTGCAAGGTTATATTTACGCATGGCGGGCAGGTTGTTACTGCGGTAGTCTGCCCCAAAAAGCCTATTTTTGCGCTCTCTTACGCAGCAGCCGCATGAACCGAAACGAAGAAATTGCCCGTAGGCGCACTTTTGCCATCATCTCCCACCCCGACGCCGGTAAGACCACCCTCACCGAAAAGTTCCTCCTTTTTGGCGGTGCCATCCAAACGGCCGGTGCGGTAAAAAGCAATAAAATCAAGAAGTCGGCAACGTCTGACTTCATGGAGATTGAAAAGCAACGCGGTATCTCGGTAAGTACCTCGGTGATGGGTTTTGAGTACGGCGGCTGCAAGGTGAACATCCTCGACACCCCCGGTCACAAAGACTTCGCCGAAGACACCTACCGCACCCTCACGGCCGTTGACTCGGTGATTCTGGTGGTTGACGCGGCCAAGGGCGTGGAAGAACAAACCGAAAAGCTCATGGGCGTGTGCCGCATGCGCAATACGCCGGTGATCATTTTCATCAATAAAATGGACCGCGAAGGGCAAGATCCTTTCGATTTGCTCGACGAACTTGAAAAAAAGCTCAACATCCGCGTAACGCCCCTCACCTGGCCCATCAGCAAAGGCGCCACCTTCAAAGGCGTTTACAATATGTACCGCGGCGAGCTCAACCTCTTTTCGCCCAATAAAACGGGCATCAGCGACGATGTGAAGGCCTTTGCCGATTTGAGCGATCCACAGCTCGATAAAATCATCGACCGTTATGCCGACCAATTGCGCGAAGAAGTAGAACTGGCGGGTGCTTTCCCTACCTACAAGCGCGAAGAATACCTGGCAGGTGAAATTGCACCCGTCTTTTTTGGCTCGGCCCTCAACAACTTTGGCGTACAAGAATTGCTCAACACCTTCATCGAAATAGCGCCGGCGCCTCGTCCACGCCTCAGCAGCATGGGCGAAGTGAAGCCCGAAGATGCCAAGCTGTCGGGATTTGTGTTTAAAATCCACGCCAACCTCGATCCCAACCACCGCGACCGCATTGCCTTTATGCGCGTTTGTTCGGGGGTTTTCGAAAAGAACACCTTTTACCACCATCCCCGTTTGGGCAAAAAATACCGCTTCAGTACGCCCATCATGTTCCAGGCCAACGAGCGCAACAATGTGGAAACCGCCTACCCCGGCGATGTGGTGGGTTTGTACGATACCGGTAACTTCAAAATCGGCGATTCGCTCACCGAGGGCAGCAATATGTTCTTCAAGGGCATTCCTGCTTTTTCGCCCGAGTTGTTCCGCATGGTAGAGAACAACGATCCCTTCCGCGCCAAGCAGTTTGAAAAGGGCCTCAAGCAGCTCACCGACGAAGGTGTGGCGCAATTGTTCACCCAGCAACCCGGCAACCGCAAAATCATCGGCACGGTGGGTGAACTGCAGTTCGATGTGATCCAGTTCCGCTTGATGCAGGAATACGGCGCCAAAGTGAGTTTCCGCTCGCTGGCCTACCTCAAAGCTTGCTGGATAGACAGCGAAGACGAAGCTGCCGTGGAAGAGTTTTTCCGCTACCGCAAAGACCACCTGGCCTACGACAAAGACGACCGCCCGGTGTACCTGGCCGACAGCCTCTGGATGCTGCAGCGCGCCATCGACGAAAACCCCAAACTGAGGTTCCAGTTTTCGTCGGAAATCATGCTGCACGAGGAAACGGAGCAAGACTAGCGCCGGCAGTGGTGCAGATTTGAGGCGGCTTGCCAAGCGCTGGCGGGTTCAAAGTTCAAGGTTCAAGGTTCAAAGTTCAAAGTTCAAAGTTCAAAGTTCAAAGTTCAAATGAGGATGAAGGCTGCGCCTTCATGGACGAAGCATTTTAAATGAGCTTTGAGTCGAAATAAAACGTGATTCGCGCGTTCCAAAATCTTCTTTTACACGTGATTTAGAACGGTCCATGCGTGAGCGTCCCTCTCTTTTGGAGAGGGATAAGAGGGTGAGGCGCGGAAAAGGCTTGGGCGGGGATTTGGGCGGCAGTAGCAAGCGCAAGCGGGTTCAAGGTTCAAAGTTCAAATGAGGATGAAGGCTGCGCCTTCATGGACGAAGCATTTTAAATGAGCTTTGAGTCGAAATAAAACGTGATTCGCGCGTTCCAAAATCTTCTTTTACACGTGATTTAGAACGGTCCATGCGTGAGCGTCCCTCTCTTTTGGAGAGGGATAAGAGGGTGAGGCGCGGAAAAGGCTTGGGCGGGGATTTGGGCGGCAGTAGCAAGCGCAAGCGGGTTCAAGGTTCAAAGTTCAAGGTTCAAGGTTCAAGGTTCAAAGTTCAAAAAAGGATGAAGGCTGCGCCTTTATGGACGCAAAAGTGTTGATGCAGCTTCACAAACCCTAAAAGGCATCCTTGAACCCTTTTCAGCGAAGCTGAAAAACCTCTTTGAACTTTGAACCCTCTTCAGCGAAGCTGAAAAACCTCTTTGAACTTTGAACCTTGAACCCTCTTCAGCGAAGCTGAAAAACCTCTTTGAACTTTGAACCTTGAACCCTCTTCAGCGAAGCTGAAAAACCTCTTTGAACTTTGAACCTTGAACCCTCTTCAGCGAAGCTGAAAAACCTCTTTGAACTTTGAACTTTGAACCTTGAACCCTTTTCAGCGAAGCTGAAAAACCTCCTTGAACTTTGAACCTTGAACTTTGAACCCTCTTCAGCGAAGCTGAAAAACCTCCTTGAACTTTGAACCTTGAACTTTGAATGGAAGGTTTACCTCGGGCAATGCCGAGGCTTGCCTCGTGTCATTGTCCGAGGTAAACCTTCAGCGCTTTGCTCCGGCTGGTATTGCGCAGCCTGCGGATAGATTTTTCTTTGATTTGGCGCACCCTTTCGCGCGTGAGGCTGAACTTATCGCCAATTTCTTCGAGGGTGAGTGGGGGAATGCCGCCCAAGCCAAAATAATAGCGCAGCACATCGGCTTCGCGTTTGGTGAGGGTGGTGAGGGCACGTTCTACCTCGCGGCGGAGCGATTCGCTCATGAGGCTGTTGTCGGGTCGGATCTGGTCATCATCGGTCAACACGTCCAGCAAAGAGTTTTCTTCGCCATCGGCAAAAGGCGCGTCCATCGATACGTGGCGGCCCGACACCTTCATGGTGTCTTCCACATCGTTGATGGTCATGTCGAGTACTTCGGCCAGCTCTTCGGCCGTGGGTTCACGCTCGTACTGCTGTTCGAGTTGCGAAAAGGCCTTCGAAATCTTGTTGAGCGAGCCTACCCGGTTGAGGGGCAAGCGAACAATGCGCGACTGTTCGGCCAAGGCCTGTAAAATCGACTGGCGGATCCACCAAACGGCATACGAAATGAATTTGAAGCCACGGGTTTCGTCGAAACGCTGCCCTGCTTTGATGAGGCCCAAATTGCCTTCGTTGATCAAATCGCCCAGAGTTAAACCTTGGTTTTGGTATTGTTTGGCCACCGAAACCACGAAACGCAAATTGGCTTTGGTGAGTTTTTCGAGCGCCCGCTGATCGCCGGCTTGGATACGTTTGGCCAGCTGCACCTCCTCGTCGGCCGTAATCAAATCGACTTTCCCAATTTCTTGCAGGTATTTGTCGAGCGATTGGCTTTCGCGGTTGGTTATCTGTTTGCTGATCTTTAACTGGCGCATAATTTCTCCTGACTTAGGGGAAATAGGAGCTTAACTTTGAAAAAGTCAGACCCATGATTTCCCGAATCAACTACGAATTAAAGCCAGAAGCAGCAGCTTGTCAAGCTTTATAGTAAAATTTTACTTAACGTTTTTTTACACTTTCAAATACGAGGCATACGTTTGCATTTTTGATGCAACATTGCTGCATTTATAATGTGTTCGCAAATGCATCACCCAAAAGAAAAGCCACCCGAAGGTGGCCTCTCTCGCATTAAACAGGATAAATAAACTTATTCGTTGTTGCCTTCCTCACGGGGAGGACGAGGACCACGGTCTTCGCGCGGACCACGGTCGCGGCGATCACCATCGCGTGGACCACGATCGCGGCGGTCGCCACGGTCGCCACGGTCTTCGCGGCGTGGACGCTCGCTCGGCTCAGGCATGCCCTCAGGACGTGGCAGCAAAGCCTTCACCGACAAACGGAACTTGCCCGTCTTCGGATCTACTTCTACCAATTTCACATCCAACTGGTCGCCTTCTTTGTAGATGCCGTCCATGGTTTCGAGGCGCTCCCAGCTGATTTCGCTGATGTGGAGCAAACCGTCTTTGCCAGGCAAAAACTCTACAAAGGCACCAAATGGCATGATGCTGCGCACTTTGCCCTTGTACACCATGCCTACTTCGGCCTTGGCGGCAATGCCTTTGATGCGCTTCACGGCTGCATCCATACCGGCCTTGTCGTTGGTGTAAATTTGAACGAAGCCAAATTCGCCCTTTTCTTCGATGCTGATGGTTGAATTGGTTTCGCGCTGGATTTCCTGGATGATTTTGCCACCAGGTCCGATAACGGCACCAATGAATTCGCGGTCGATTTTGAGCTGGGTAATCCGTGGCACGTGCTCGCGGTAATCTTCGCGGGGTGCAGCCAGGGTCTTGTTCATTTCGCCCAAGATGTGCGCACGGCCTTCACCGGCTTGCTTGAGGGCTTGCAAGAGCACTTCATAAGGCAAACCGTCGATTTTGATGTCCATCTGACAACCGGTGATACCATTTACGGTACCGGTGAGTTTGAAGTCCATATCGCCGAGGTGGTCTTCGTCGCCGAGGATGTCGCTCAATACCTTGAAGCGCTTGCCGTCGGTTACCAAACCCATGGCAATACCCGAAACAGGCGCCTTGATTTGTACACCGGCATCCATGAGCGCCAGGGTACCGGCACAAACGGTGGCCATTGAAGAAGAACCGTTCGACTCGAGGATGTCGCTCACCACGCGGATGGTGTAGGGACATTCTTCGGCCGGAGGCAATACCTGCTTGAGCGAACGCATGGCCAGGTTGCCGTGACCAATTTCACGACGGCCGGGACCGCGGTTCGGACGTGTTTCGCCGGTTGAGAACGAAGGGAAGTTGTAGTGCAACATGAACTGGTTGTAACCCGAGAACATGGCACCATCTAACATCTGCTCGTCTTCTTTTGAACCCAGGGTCACCGAAGTGAGCGACTGGGTTTCGCCGCGGGTAAATACCGCCGAACCGTGTGTGCTGGGCAAATAACCCACTTCGCACCAGATGGGGCGGATTTCGTTGAGTTTGCGGCCGTCGAGACGACGCTCTTCGTCGAGGATCATGTTGCGCATGGCGCGGTACTCCACATCGTGGAAATACTTCTTCACCAAAAACTTGTCAACCTCAGCACCTTCGCCCAGGCTGGCAATAAATTCGTCGAGTACTTGCTTGAAACCGGCGGCACGCTCGTGCTTGGGCGCACCCGATTTGGCAACTGCGTATACTTTGTCGTAGCAGAAAGCCTCAACCGCCGCTTGCAATTCGGGATTCGAACGCTCGTGGTTGTAGCTGCGAGGGGTTACGCCCACGGCAGCACGGAGATCGAGCTGGGCCTGGCACTGCTTTTTGATGGCTTCGTGACCGATGCGGATGGCTTCGGCCAGTTCGGCTTCTGAACATTCTTTGGCTTCACCTTCTACCATCATCACATTGTCGAGGGTGGCCGCCAACATGATGTCGATGTCGGCACCAGCCATTTCGCTGATGGTAGGGTTGATGCGGAATTCACCGTTGATGCGGGCCACGCGTACTTCGGAGATGGGACCGTTGAAAGGCACATCAGAAACGGCCAAGGCGGCAGAAGCGGCCAAACCGGCGAGGGCATCGGGATAAATATCTTTGTCGGCACTGATGAGTGTCACCTGCACCTGGGTGTCGGCATGGTAGTCCTCAGGAAAGAGCGGACGCAAAGCCCTGTCGATGAGGCGGCTGATCAAAATTTCGTAATCGCTCAAACGGCCTTCGCGCTTGAGGAAGCCTCCGGGGATTTTACCGGTAGAGGCAAATTTTTCTTGGTAATCTACGGTCAGCGGCATGAAGTCAACGTCTTCTTTGGCTTCACGTGCCGATACCACGGTTGCGAGCAACATGGTGTCGCCCATGCGTACTACCACCGCACCGTCGGCCTGCTTGGCCAGTAATCCGGTTTCGATGGTGATGTTCCTGCCATCGCCTAAATCGATGGTTTTGCTAACAGGAGTTGGTTTCATTTTTTTCCTCTCAATCTTTCTTTTATTGCAGCTAGTATAAAGTAAAAAAGGCGAATGTGTAATACATCGCCTTGTTTTGGGTAATCACCTGCCAATCACTTACGCAGGTTCAGTTTTTCGAGAATGGCACGGTAACGCATGATGTCGTTTTTCTGCAAATAGGTCAGCAGATCGCGACGCTTGCCTACCAGCTTGATCAGGGCCTGCTGGGTAGAAAAGTCTTTGCGGTTACTCTTGAGGTGGGCCGTAAGGTGTGCAATGCGCTCCGTAAATTGCGCAATTTGGCTTTCTGCAGAACCTGTGTCCTGAGCGCCTTTACCATACTTCTTGTAAATCTCTTGCTTTTGAGCGGTATCGAGATGCATCTTATTGTGTTTTTCCTTGTTTCTAAACGAGTCTGCAAATGTACGGCAAGGAAAATTAATTTCCAAGAGCAGGTGAAAAATAGCGTAATCTCATGGCGGCACATGGGCTGCGTCATTTCAAAAAGCGATGCCCAGGGTGCACCCGGCGGGATCAAGGCTTGCTAAAGGCAACCGCTTTTACCTCTTCCCATAAGAAAACAGCTTCTTTGCCTTCTTTCAACTCTTGCATGCGCTTGCCAAGCAAGCGCTTTTCGTGGGTCCAATCCTGCTCGTCGGCCACCTTTACCAACCGAATGCCTTTTAAGTTGGCGACATAGGTCGTTCCAACCACTTTCTTCCAATGCAGTACAAAGCTTTTCACCGCGCATTTTTTCAAAGATACTTTTAATTGTTTGTACTGGCTCGTTGGTGTACACATTGGGGCTATCATCCATTCGCCATCAACCGCAGCAGCTTGGCGAGGCACGACCCAACAATACCGACAAACTTTGCTGCAACGCAGCCAAAATTGATTTTAAGCAACCAAAAAACAATGGTTTTTCAAATTGGGAAAAATTCCCAAAAATATAATCATCAAATGTTTTGGTTGATTAGTGTTGGGTATTTAGCTTAGTGTTTCACTAAAACCTTTTCTTATGTTTAGCTTTACCCCCCCCCCCCCCCCCCCCCCGCAGGTTGATTTTCAAACCTGCCAGAACCGCTCTATTTGTTTACCTAATGATGCACTTATTGAATTCCGCGGTATATGCACAAGGTTCATTTACACTTAGCGGAGGCTCAGGAGCTACTAATTTTTCCGCTTCAATGCATTCCTATTTTAGTGGCCTAGACCTCTCACAAGTTCCTCACAACATACTTTTTGACTACGGACTGCCACTACTCGACACAAGGGTATTTAATGGAAGTGCTTTGGAGCCAGAAAATTTGGTATATTCTCATGATATTTGGAAGTACGGCTACGGCGCAATGTCTTTAGGGCAAGTAAACAGTAATACGACCTTCCAAAATCACGATCAAATATTTACCGCACATGAAAACCATTTTGATCAAAACAAAAAGTACCCATTGGTAGTGCTTTTCGCCAAATACAGCAAAATCAAAGAAAATGCGACTGCAAATAATCTCATTTATGAACTTAATGAGGTACTCTACGATGTAACCAGCCGTACCGAAAGCCCTTATGAAACGCATAACGTTTTTATGGGTAGCATCGCTCACTCGCAAGATATTCTTTCACAGGTTTTACCTGTTGAATTTAAGACAGAATGGTTTTACTCAAACATAATGGGATTTGAAAGTATGTTGGTAGACTTTGGCGATGGCAATGGGCCAATTCAAGTCACAGATGGCTTTAGGCGCGATATAGCTTACCCCGACACAGGCACCTACACAATCACTTACGAAATTCAAACCAGCTTTGGAACATTGGTGTCTCATAGCAATATTCGCATTGCTCAAAAGGCACCCGTCTTTGACCAAGCGATCAACATGCCAGGCTTACAAATGCAAATTGATTATGCTTGTGGCCGAAATAAAATCATGAAACCCCTCATTTATGTACAAGGCTTTGAATTTGTTGGAATTGATAACTTTAGTATTGAGACTGCTAAGGCGACATTGAGAAGAAATGCTGACACTCGTTTTATGATGGAGAACGACTATGATTTAATCTTCATCAAACTTGACCGACCCCAAGATGATATCATAAGCAACAGTCATGCATTAAAAGCTGCCATACATGCCATTAATGAATTGAAATGGCAAAACGGCAGCAATGAGCCTAATTTAGTAATTGGAGAAAGCATGGGAGGCCTCATTTCGAGGTTGGCACTCAGGAGTATCGAAATAGATCAACAAACCAACCCCAGCATAAGGCATGACTGTAGTAGGTTGATTGCATTCGACAGCCCCAATCAAGGAGCTAATGTCCCCTTATCATTTCAATACATGGCCCGTGAATTGGGCAATACCATATTAAAGTCATTTATAAGTCCTCTAAGAAATGCCATTAATGCCCTAAATTCAACTGCTGCTAAACAGATGTTGATTTACCATGTCGATTCAACCGCTGAAGGCTTACGATCTGAATTTGATGCATATTTGCAACAGTATGGAAACCCAGAACTTTGCGAAGTAATTGGTATTTCAAATGGAGTGGATAATAGCACCAACCAAGGTTTTCAGCCAGGAGCATCCTTTATAAACGTTAATAATACTATTACGCCTCTTTTTTGGCACAGCGATTTTTGGGGTAGATATATTGGAATTACAACTTATCTGTGGCCCATAAAATTGAAAGGAAAGTTGATTTTGAATGCTTCTCCAAATTTTTCATCAACACCTTTCACCATTTTTGAAAGTGAAATGTATATCGAGTTTTTATGGGGCCTTAAAAAACACTACCTCATCGCACCATTTGCACCTCAGGTCAGCAATATGCAGCCATACGATGCCGCTCCCGGTGGACATTACACTGTATCGAAATTAAAATTCTTTAACGTTTTTTCCGAGTATGCACTAGCAGACCGATTTGGATACATCCCAACTGCCAGTGGTTTAAACATGCCGTCTCAAATGAGCACTCCTTTTTTAAATTTTAATGGAGTTAACGTTACACCAACTGGCAATGCATGGTCAACTTTTGATCGGGTGGCGCGCGAAGGAAGTGATCCGAATAGAATAGTTGAAAATCAATTTCATGTCACAATCAACGAGCAAAATGCTGACACTATTATTGCGGTCATGCGTGACTGGAATAACTCAGCTGCATTCCTGCCAGGATTCATTATTGCATCTTCCACCTTTAACCACGGGGAAGATGCAAATGGAATTAAAACCAATTTTAGGCACTCTGTTTCTTCTACGATTTTAAATGCTGGAAGGCTTTGCGTGAATTGCAATACCAATGTAGGGACATCATCTAGCACAAATACTTCGCATGCGTCAACCGAATCGTTTGGAGTTTCATTTGAGCGTTCATGTAATAGCATTGGAACAATGACCATTGATGTGCAACAAGGTGGGATTTTCGAATTGGGCACAAACACGTCCCAATTTTCAAAAAGCAGTTTTAATGCAAATACACATTTACGCATTCGTGCTGGTGGCCAACTTATAATTAATAACCGTTCACAGTTGTCTATTGAACCCGGAGCCAAGCTTACCATAGAACCTGGTGCTATCGTTTTATTAAATGGCACTGATGCGGTTCTCGAAATCTCAGGAGAGTTAGTTATGCCTGCCAACTCTACATTCCAATTCACTGGTAATGGCTATATGCGTTTTAATTCGCCTACCATTACTGCAGGTATCAATGCCAGGTTTTCCTTCATAGGCAACGGAGTTGGAGATAAGATAGTGGAAATTGCGCCAAATTCAGGATTATTTCTACCAACAAACATAGCTGAGTTTCAACTTGAAAACGGTCTTGTTCAAATGGGGAGTGGGGCAATAGTAGATGTATTCACAAAAGTGGTGCTTAAAAACGCTGTCATTACAGGCAGCATAAATGCACTTTACGATCGTTTTTCGATTTCTACCAAAGTAGGTTCTGTAATTCAAAATACCAATTTTAGTTATGGCGCCATTGGGTTACATTTAGGACTACAATCATTGACTAGCCCACTAATCACGGGGTGCACTTTCACCAATAATACTACCGGACTTTTAATTAACACCTCCTCGCATAGTGCACAAGTAAAAGGCTCCACTTTTACCAACAACCATACAGGCATTCGGGGTGATGGATTGAGTTTACCAGTAAATATTGAAAACTGCATAATTCAATCATCGCAGCAAGGCATACACCTCCAAGGCTGGAACATGACACAATTCGACATCAAAAACACCACTATCCAAGCCCATAGTGTAGGTATTCGCGTTTTTGGGGGCAACTTAAACATCCAAGACGCAACTATTCAGGGCGTAGCTACCAATAATAATTCTGTGGGTTTGCTGGTTGAAGGCAATTCGGTTGTAAGACCAAGGTGTGTCAACATCAACAATTTTCATGTTGGTGCAGATGTTGGCGCAAATTGTCATTTGAATCTTGCTTCAAGCAGTAATTCGAATTTCATAAACAATACCATTGGCGTTGCGGTTGACAATGGCAGCTTAAGTGTACAAAATGCCGCTAGCCGCCTTGATGCTAATAGTCTATATTCAATTTCTGGCCACCTCAAACCTTCACCTGAATTTCAAAGACAGGTATTAAATAGCACTTATTCGAGCTTTGAATTTTTCAAATGGCCTGTTCACAAATTAAAGTTAAATGCACAAGCTTATCCTGCACTTTCAGCTTCAGGTGCACTAATCTTGAATACCACATCACCTCTTACAACAGATGATTTTACAGTTATAAACGGAACAATTACACAAATCAACAACTCGGTGCAAGTTCCTGTATTTTTTGATTGCCAACAGTGTAACTTGTTTTTTGCTTGTGAAACAGTCAGTGAACCGCCGTATTACAGTGAATGGGTATTAAATCCAGCAAATGGAGCTACGGGAAGAATGGTGAACACTACTTATTTCCCAGGTGTAGAGTTCATTGCAGCAATCCGTGCAGCTTTGGATGACATCACTTTTGTACCCGACCAGCCAGTTAACGACCTTCAGGCGGTATTAAAACTCAAGCAATTACTTAGCTTAAACTTGGCCAACATGACTGAAGAAGAGCACCTAGCCGTATTGGCCGCGTCAAAATACATGGGTGTGGCTTTGAGTAATGCTTATGCGTACAAACAATTAAATGCCAACAACATTCAAAGTCCAGAGCCACTAAGCGATGAAGAATTGTTTTTGATTGACCTACTTGAAGAGCAAAAAAGTTCAGCAGACGATCCAATGGTTGCCGAACTCGTAATTGCTCAAGCACAAGTGTATCGCCTAGCTGGGCATTATGAAGCGGCCATACAACTTATCAATAGTCCAGAGGCCACGGCGGCCTTACACAATAAACAGGCCTATTGGAGTTGTTTGCTACCGCTAGAATATGATTATCTGTTAGGTTTGATTGACGACCAAGTTTACTTAGAACAATCGAGCGATTGTGGTAATCTTTGGCAGATGCGCCGCAAAAGCTATGCTAACAGTTCCAATTCCGAAAACATGAAAACTACTATGCAAAAGGATAAGCTGGAGGTGTATCCCAACCCTGGAAACATGGAGTTTAGTTTAAAGGCTCCAGGTTTAAATGTTGGAGAAATTGCTGATTTATTAGTTACCGATAACCAAGGCCGTGTATTGATGAAGCAAACTTATAGAGTTGGTCAAAAAATTGCAACTTCAGATTTGCCCGCAGGGGCATATCACATTAGCATTGTGTTCGAAAACCATAAACAAAATGCCTTATGGATCAAATATTAAGTCAGTTAAAAAACACTAGCAGCAAAATCCTGCTGCTAGTGTTTACCGCCGTGCTTTTTAACGCCTGCAAAAAGGAAGAGAAGAATATTGATTTATTTGAAGCAGAAATTGATGGGGTGGTTTACAATTTAAAAAGAGAGCACCTGAGAACGTTAGAGGGAGAATACTTATATACTCAGGGGGCTTTTGAAAATGATGACTTTATGCTTATCGTAAGATTAGATCTATGTAATTTAAGTGGATGGCCTCAACAAAACACATTTCCGATTTTACGAGACTCATGTGTGGATAAAAATGGGGCTATTTCAAAAACACAAGTGAATTTGTGGTATAGACCAAGTTCATCCGTGAGTTATACAACCTACAATTTAGCAGCTGATGGCTTTTCTGAAGTGAACTTTGAAGAGTTTCGCATAACTGCAAACGACGATTATAACATCAAAGCTACTTATCGCATGCGCCTGCCACGCGTTGACTTCGATCCACCCACCTTTCCTGATTCTCTACTTGTAACAGGGCGGTTTCATTTTAAGAAAACACCCAATGCTAAATAAAATAGAATTATATGGGCCTTATAGATCAAAAAATAATTTCGACCTTGAGCACAACCAGCAAATTATGGCTGGTTGTGCTCGGTTTTGCTTTTTTAACGGGCTGTGAAAAAAAGCCAAAAACCATTATTCATAGCGACATTTTTGAAGCCGAAATAAATGGAACAAAATACGAATTCACAAAATTGAGCTATGGTGGAACTGTTGGTCAAGTTTTCTTCCTAGAAGGAAAACATAAAGGTCAGAATGGAATAAACTCAAGACTGGACATAAGCTTGTGTAATCTAAGTAACTGGCCATCCACCAAAACATTTCCTCTGATCAAAGAATACTGTAATGGACTTAGCCTTGAATCAACATATGCCCAATATTATTTATCCCAAGGATTTTCATCTTCTAGGTATCTCAATGACTCCATTCCCAATCCTCATACCTCTGTTACATTTGAGAAATTTGAAGCTATTGATGGGAATAATTACGAATTTAAAGGCACTTTCAAAATGGCATTGGCACGTTCTGATGAACACAATCCACTTTCATTGCCCGATTCATGTTTCATTACTGGAAGATTTCATTTAAAACGTCCAACGCGTACAACGGTAGATTAGTAAAGCGCATTTAATTCCCCCAACTTAAGTGTTGGGGGAATTCATTCAAAAGCGGCTTAGAACATTGGAGAGGAGTAAATTCATCCACTTTCCAACTCCAGCCTAATTCAAGTGCCTTTCGAGCTAGGGGCGAATCATTGCCCAGCGGCCTCAGTGCTTCGGTGTTCAACTACAGCGGTCAGCAAGTAATGCCCGAGCAAAGCCTCCTCGATGGCAAAGCACAACTCGATCTAACTGCCCTGCCGCCTGGCTTGTACTTGTGCCGCATTCGCTCGGCCTTGGGGGTGGTTACTTACCAGAAGTTGGTGAAGCATTGAATGAAAAAAGCCCCGGAATGGGGGCTTTTTTCATTTCACAGTTAATTCGCCATCAACCGCAGCAGCTTGGCCAAGGTGGGCTTGAGTTCTTTGCGGTCGACAATAAAATCGATAAAGCCGGTTTCCATCACCGATTCGGCCGATTGGAAGCCCTTGGGCAGGTCTTTTTTGATGGTTTCTTTGATTACGCGGGGACCGGCAAAACCAATCAGGGCATTGGGCTCGGCCAGGTTAAAGTCGCCCAACATGGCAAACGAAGCCGTTACACCACCGGTGGTAGGGTCGGTCATGAGCGAGATGTAAGGCACGCCTTCTTGTCCGGCCTGCGCCAGCTTGGCCGAGGTTTTGGCCATTTGCATGAGCGAAAAAGCGGCTTCCATCATGCGTGCCCCACCCGATTTGCTGATCACCATCACCGGACATTTCAGTTCGCGGGCTTTGTCGATGGCGCGGGCAATTTTTTCGCCCATCACCGAGCCCATCGATCCGCCAATGAAGTCGAAATCCATGCAGCTCACCACCAACGGCAGTCCTTCTACATTGCCCACCGCCGAACGGATGGCGTCTTTCAAACCAGTTTTGGCAATGGTTGCCTTCAAGCGGTCTTTGTACGCCTTGGTATCGGTGAATTGCAATGGGTCGCCCGAGGTCATGTTGGCATCGAGCTCTTCGAATTGGTTGTCGTCGAAAATGATTTCGAAATACTCGGCCGAGCCAATGCGGCAGTGGTAGTTACACTGGGTGCAAACAAATTTGTTTTCCTTGAGGTCTTTCGACAGCAAGGAAGATTTGCACGAAGGGCATTTAAACCACAGGCCATCGGGGACGTCGAGTTTTTCTTCGGTGCTGGTAGTCACCCCAGCGGTGGAACGCTTAAACCAAGCCATTCGGTTGTATTTAGGTTATGCTAAGTCGATGCTGTTGTCGAGGTAAACGTCCTGAATGGTATTCAGCAACGCTACACCCTCGTTCATAGGACGCTGGAAAGCTTTGCGGCCCAAGATGAGGCCGGTGCCACCTGCACGCTTGTTGATCACGGCGGTTGCTACGGCTTCGGCCAAATCGCTCTCACCTTTAGATTCGCCACCAGAGTTGATCAAACCGGCGCGGCCCATGTAACAGTTAGCTACCTGGTAGCGGCACAAATCGATGGGGTGATCGCTGCTCAGCTCGCTGTACACCTTGGGGTGGGTTTTGCCGTGCTTGGTAGCCAGGTAACCGCCGTTGTTGGTGGGGAGTTTTTGCTTGATGATGTCGGCCTGAATGGTTACACCCAAGTGATTGGCTTGCGACGATAAGTCGGCCGAAGTGTGGTAATCAACCCCATCTACTTTAAAGCCGTTGTTGCGGGTGTAGCACCACAAAATGGTGGTCATGCCCAGGGCATGTGCCATTTCAAAGGCCTTGGAAACTTCAATGATTTGGCGGCTCGACTCGGCTGAACCGAAATAGATGGTAGCACCCACGGCCACGGCACCCATTTCCCAAGCTTCTTTGATAGAGCCAAACATGATTTGGTCGTATTTATTGGGGTAGCTCAAAAATTCGTTGTGGTTGATTTTTACCACGAAAGGAATTTTGTGGGCGTATTTGCGCGATACCGAGGCCAAAACACCATAGGTAGAAGCCACGGCGTTGCAACCCGACTCGATGGCCAGCTTCACGATGTTCTCGCTGTCGAAATAAATCGGATTGGGCGCAAACGAAGCACCGGCAGCATGCTCAATGCCTTGGTCAACTGGCAGGATGCTCAAATAACCTGTACCAGCGAGGCGGCCGTTGTCGTACAGCGCCTGCATGCTGCGCAGGGTTTGGTTATTGCGGTTGGAGCCCGCCCAAATGCGATCTACAAAGTCGCCACCCGGAGCGTGCAACATTTCTTTGCTGATGGTTTTGGAGGTATGGCCCAACAGGTAATCGGCCTGAGCGCCCAAAGCTTCCACTATTTTTTGATTTGCCATAACGAGCAGTTATTATTGGGTTAATTTGGAAGCGACAAAACTAAGTAAAAATCGCATGACCGCCATTCAAGAAAATCAACCCATTGTAACGTTTGCAGAAATCACAGATAGCCAGTCGCTCAACGAAGTATTTGCCATCCGCCGGGTGGTGTTTGTAGAAGAGCAGCAGGTAGACCCGGAGGAGGAATACGACGAATTTGAAAGCAGTTCGCGCCACTTTCTGCTGCGGGTAGCTGGCCAAGGTGTAGCTACGGGCCGTTTCCGCAGCACTGAAAAGGGCTGGAAGGTAGAACGCATGGCCGTTTTAGCGGGCGAACGTGGCAAGGGTTATGGTGCGCAGGTGCTGCGGGGCATGCTGGCGTTGATTCCCAAAGATGGTCGACCCATCTACCTCCACGCCCAGGAGCATGCCTTGGCGTTCTACCGCAAAAACGACTTTTTACCCCAAGGCGAGCGCTTTTGGGAGGCAAATATTCCGCATTTTAAGTGTGTATGGAAGCCGGCTTAGCCGAAATAGCCCAAACGTTCGAGCAGCATCAAGAGCAGCGAGCCGGTGCTGGCAAATAGCGTGAGGCGGATGCGCCACTGGTGGTTTTGCGGCAAGCCCATGCGGCGCAGCCAAGGATCCATGATGGTGGTACGTTGTTGGCTGTAGTACCGCTCGAGGATGGTGAGCAGGCAGCCGCCCAGCCAAAGCTGACTGGCCCACACAAACAAATACAACCCCAAAATGGCGGGGCGGGCCGCAGGCCACAGCCAGTACAGCGCAAAAGAAAGCCAAAAGCCCCCTTCGTGCATGCCTTTGACCAGCATGGCCTTCTGGTTTTCATTGAAAGGAAGCCACTGCAGCCTGCGATCGATGTGCATAGCCAGGCGGCGGCGCATGCGGAAGCGGTGAAGGCTGATTTGGGACATGTGTCGAAGATAAATGGTTCTTAATTGATTTACCTTCTTCACTTATGACCTTACTTCGGAAAGTATTTGTAAATGTCCTTTCTGTGCAGGAAACGCACAACGGTCAAAGTGTCATCCTCAAACGCAAAACCGAGGCGATAGTCTCCCACTTTTATTCTGTAGTAATGGTTTTCGCCTTTTAGCTTTTTGACTTGGTTTAACTCATTTAAACCTTCAGCCACCAAAATAGCTTCAAGTATTTGAGCAACCTTCAACCGAATGGATTTGTCCTTGATTTTTCGTAAATCCTTTTCAAAGGATTTATCAATCAATAAATTCACTTTTTCAAGCTTTGAATAAATAGCTCGGCATCTACAAACTTGCCCGTCCTCCCCTTTTTCATGGCATTGACCAATGAAATATCTTCAACGACTTCGTCGGGCAAAAAAGCGCCATCTATGCCCATTTTCTTGGCCAATGCAAGTAACAAACTCAAGCTTTCTTTCGATTCGCTTTTCAAGATGATGGATTCCATGACTCTAATCTAAAATCAAATATACCACTTCTCTTGCATAGATAGCAAATCGCGCTCGATTGATGAATGCGTTTGAGGCTACATCCACATACCTCAGCCCCTCTCTCGCGCTTGGCAGTCTTTTCAACATGCAAACCAGCTCATGGAATCAAAAAGAGCAAATTGTATACAAAATTGTATATATACAGTTTGCTATACAACCGCCAGGTCAATCGCCCTGCCACTTAAATTCAAGCATGCAATTGCGGGGAGCTTTCGATTGGCGGCAGGTGCCTATGTTCCGACTTCTGCTGTTTATGGTGCTCGGTATGGGCATGCAGGCCTATTTGCCAGCAAAATCGCTGATTCAGCCACTGCTTATTGCTGGTCTTTTAGCAGCAACTATACCCCTGCTTTTCTGGGAAAAAATTGCTTGGCGCTGGCAATATCGCCTGTGGTGGTTGCCAGCCAGCTGCATTGCTTTGCTCCTAATCTCACTCGGCTATGGCCGGGCCATGCAATACCAAGTTCAACACCAGCCCAGCGCCTTAAAGCAGCTTCAAAACCGCTGGTTGCTGGTGCGGCTCGATCATGCTCCCAGCGAACGGCCACGCCATGGGCGGGTGTTCGCACGCATTGAAGCAACGGTTCATAAACAGCAAATAGAAAACGCCCAAGCCGGACTCTTGCTGTACCTTCCCCGAAATCAAACCGACCTGCAGGCTGGTAGTCGGCTCTGGATTTGGTCGGAAGGCTTACAACAGCCGCCCGAAAATAGAAATCCAGCCGGCTTTTCCTACCGCCAGTATTTGCAACGAAAACACATCCACTACCAGCTGTACCTAAAAGACGGCACGCTCATGCACATTGCAGCTGCTGGCTACCGCTGGTACCATCCTGCTGCGCTGCAAGCCCTTGCCGCGCAGCAATTGCGCAGGTGGATGCCTCAAGCATCGAGCAGCGCCTTTGCCACGGCTTTGCTGCTGGGCGATCGTACGGCCCTGCCGGGTGAAATTGTGCAAGCCTACAGCAGCAGTGGACTCATTCATGTATTGGCTGTTTCGGGCCTGCACGTAGGCATCATTTACGTACTGCTGCAAAGCATTTGGGGCAAACTGCTTGGCCGACAAAAAACAGTGCAGCTTGCAGCCCTGCTGGCTTGCCTTTGGCTTTATGCGGCCGTTACCGGACTCTCGGCTTCGGTCACCCGCGCCAGCCTGATGTGCAGTTTGCTTGCCATAGGCAAACACTTTCACCGCCAAGCCGGGGTTTACAATACCTTGTCGGCTGCAGCGCTTTTGCTGCTGTGGGTTCAGCCCAGCTGGCTGTTCGATACCGGCTTTCAACTCTCCTTTGCTGCGGTAACCGGCATAGTGTACCTCCAACCCATGCTGGTAAAATCGATTTACCTTCCCCAACCTTGGCTGCTCAAAATTTGGGAACTGAGCTGCGTGACCTTATCTGCTCAGCTGTTTACCCTGCCGCTCACCTTGCATTACTTCGGGCAATTCCCCAATTATTTCCTCCTCACCAATTTACTTGTATTGCCGCTCATGGCCCCCATTTTGGGTGGATGTTTGTTGCTCCTGGCGGTTTCGCCCCTGCCCTTTTTGGCCAAACCGCTGGGCTGGTGCATGAGCTGGGCCATCGAATGGCTGAACAAACTGGTACTGTTTTTCGATACCCTGCCCGCTGCTGCTACTACCGGCATCAGGCTCGATGTTCACACCGCCCTCTTGCTCTTTGCCCTGATCATGGCGGTAAGCTGGTGGTATGTATACCGAAAACCAGTCCTAAAAAGAGTAGTTTTATTACTCGCTTTTGTATTGCTATCGAAAAGTCTGTGGCAGCAGTACCGCGACCGGCAACAAGCCTTGCTGGTGCTTTACGACCAATACCGCCAGGCAAGCGGCGCCATGGTTATCGGTAAAAATGCCTGGTATTGGGGACAAGAACTCAACACCCCCTTTGCACCACATCAGTCGCATTTTACCCAATTAGGCATTCAAAAAGCACATCATCAGGCCGATTCGAGCACCAAAATTTGGCGCTGGACGGGAGGAAGTTTGCTGCATTTGCGCGGAAAAGAAGCCGCCGCTGCCGACTTGCCCGAAGCCGATTGGTTGCTCCTATCACACCAACCCTCCTGGCGGAAGCTCGAACCTCAACTTGGCAAATTCAAAGTGCTGCTTCTCGATTCGTCGAATTCGCCCTATTATTGTAAAAAACTCAAACAACTGGCTGCCAAGCACCAAATTCCTTTGCGATTAGTAGCTGAAGAAGGCGCCGTTCAAATTCCACTATGTCGTACCAATACCTCGAAATTCAGCTTCACGACCGCATCGGATACATTGTACTCAACCGGCCCGAAAAGCGCAATGCTTTCAACGCCGAATTGGTAACCGAACTCAAAGCAGCATTCCGCCAATTTTTTGAAGCCGACGATTGCAAAATCATCGTTCTAAAAGCCAAAGGAGAGGTTTTTAGTGCAGGTGCCGACTTGGGCTATTTGCAACAGCTTCAAAAGAACACTTACGAAGAAAACCGGGCCGACTCTCGCCACTTAATGGAGTTGTACGAAATGATTTATACCGGCCCTAAAGTAGTCATCAGTCAAGTAGAAGGCCATGCCATTGCAGGCGGCTGCGGCTTGGCCACAGTCACCGACTTTTGTTTTGCCGTACCCGCTGCCAATTTTGGCTATACCGAAGTGCGCATTGGCTTCATTCCGGCCATTGTTTCGGTGTTTTTGACCCGTAAAATTGGAGAAGGCAAAGCACGCGAATTGCTGTTGTCGGGCGATCTGTTAACCGCAGCCGAAGCCCTCAACCAAGGCCTCATCAACTTTGTAGTGGGTGCCGATGAAATTGGAGAAAGGGTGCAGCAATTTGCCTTGAATTTGGCTAAAAATTGTTCAGGAAACGCCCTGGCCATGACCAAACAGCTTTTGGCCGATGTGCAAGACTTGCCTTACCAAGCGGCTTTGGCTTTGGCTGCCGACCGCAATGCCCAGGCCCGCGCCACCGACGATTGTCAGCATGGCATAGCTTCATTTTTAAACAAGGAGAAAATCAGGTGGTAAAATGGTTCTTGCCCTTGCTGGCCGTTGGCATGCTGGCTTGTTCAGAACAAGCCGCTGAAAAAGAACAACATGCAGCTGAAGAAAAGGCAGCTCCTGCGCCCCTTAAATCGCTCGAAGCACAGGTGTTAGATACCTCACGCTATTTGTCGCAGCAAGCCTTTCAAGCCTTGAGCAGCGTATTGATGGCGCAAATTGAGGGAGTTGGCCCCGATGGTGCCGTGCCCTTTTGCAACGAGCGTGCCTTGTCCCTCACCGATTCGGTAGCCAGGCAGCACGGCATCAGCATCAGGCGCATTGCCAGCAGGTACCGCAACCCGGCCAATGCAGCTAACGAAGCAGAGTCGGCCATGCTGCTTGAATGGGAAAAGGCCATTGCGGCTTTGGAACAACCCAAAGCCCGTTGGTTCGATCAGGGCGACTCGATTACCTGGTACGGCGCCATTACCATTCCCAATCCCCGCTGCCTCCACTGTCATGGCTTATTGAAAGAAGGCGACATCCACCCCAAAACGATGGCGCAAATCAAGCGCTATTACCCCAACGACCGAGCGGTGAACTTTGAATTGGGTGATTTGCGTGGTATGTGGAAAATCAGTTATCCGAAAGCTTTTTTTGTTCGCTGATATGTACCCTAGGTTTTGCTGCCACACATGGCGACAAATGAATGGGTGCATTTGAAAAAGCCCAAATGGAAGTTTTCCACGCCTATTTTTGACCTATTAGCTTTGCCGGGTGATTGGATAATTGGCGCTTGATGTAGGCTTTTAATTGTTCGAATGACATTTCTTGCGTATCGGCATTTACTTTGTCTCTGATTTCGCGCATCATTTTGACCGCATCAAAATCTTTGTTTTTTTCAGTCGATTTCATATTTCATCAAGTCATTGGGGCTACGAATCTCAATCAATGCATAACCAAGTTTGAGGTTCACCGAATTGTATCCTTTGATTCTATCCAAGTTAACAATGTGCTTGAAATTCCAGCTCGCCAATACATCAACCTTGTTGATTGATGCCAAAGCGATATGCCTGCAATCTAACAAACTGGTCTTTCCAACTACCTTTTCCCGGATGTAGGCATCAGCCTAATCTATGGCCTCCGATGTGAGTTCAATTCTATCGAAGCATTCACTCGGAAAACTATTCAGAAGCTCAGCAACATGTTTTGGGGCACGCATTAATTCAAGGTCCAGCAAATCAGAAACAACAAATTTCACCTCCTTATTCAGTAATCTTTGAAATAAAGGCAAAGTGGCATCTTTGAACTCTTCATCAAAATACCCTCCTACGATAGATGTATCGATATAAATTCTTTGGACCATTTAATCAAAGTTACTTAAAAACAATCCTGCTTCAAAATCAGCCATTTCTGCCTTTCCGGCTATGATTGATTGAAGACTTGTTTAAACTTCAATGCTTAAATACCTGCTCTAACATGGGTACTACACCATTGGCAATAAATTGGATGCCAATGGCAAGCACAATAAAGCCCATCATGCGTGAGAGGGCGCTGATGCCCGATTCACCTAAAAAGCCCACCAAACGGGGCGAAATACGCAAAATGAGGTAGGTGGTAAAGGCCATGGTAAGTACGGCAGCTACTACCAAAAGGTAATCCCACACCACACGCAGCTCAAGAGCTAAGCTGATGAGCAAAGAAATACTGCCGGGCCCGGCCAACATGGGCATGGCCAAGGGCGAAAAACTGATGTCGTTTTTCAGCATGGCCTCTTGCTTCACCTTTTTGTTGATGGCGCGGCCCTTTGAATATTCCGATTTGGAGCGGAGCAAATCGAGTCCCGACTTGGTGATGATGATGCCCCCCGCAATGCGCAATCCTTCGATGCTGATGCCAAAAAAATCGAGGATATAGCTGCCAATCAGGAAAAAAGCAATGAGAATGCAGGCCAGGTAGATGGCGGCTTTGCGGATTTGTACTTCGCGCCAGCCCGGACTGTCGTTGGCCGTAAGTGCCAAATAAACCGGCATGGCTCCCAAGGGATTTACCACCGAAAACAAAGCACTGAAAGTAGCAAAGAACAAAGCCATATCGGCCACAAAAGTACGGAAATGCCCCGCGGAAAGGATTTAAGAAAAGCTAAATTCATGGCGATCAGGTTGAACGTTCAGCACTCACCCATCGATTTTGACGAGGGTTGTTCATGCATGAAAATTTTGCCTGCTCGTTATTCTTCCCCTAATTTCACCACCCAATCATGGCAACTTCCCTCCCTGGCAATTGGCAAAAGCGCGCCCTCGATCAGCAGAAGCAGTACAAAAAGCTCCTGCAGCGGGCCGATAAAAAAGCCTTCCTCAAAGCACAGCCCGCTGCGCACGAAGAGGCGGTGGCTCAAATTGACTGTTTGAGCTGCGCTGCCTGCTGCAAAAACTACTCGCCGCGCTTCAAAACGCCCGACATCAAACGCATCAGCAAAGGGCTGGGCATGCGTGAAGGGATTTTCATTGATACCTATTTGCGGCTCGACGAAGAGGGTGATTATGTGGTGAAAAGCGCTCCTTGCCCCTTCTTGGGCAGCGACAATGCTTGCAGCATTTACGATATGCGGCCGTCTGATTGTCAACGCTTTCCTTACACCGACGAAGACGTATTGCTTAAACGCCCCAACATCACCCTGAAGAACAGCACTTTTTGTCCGATCACCTACCTCGTGCTCGAAAAAATGCGCTCTCGACTCCCCTGAATCAATGGGCGGTTTTTACCCACGACATGCTGCGGCTTCGTCCATCAACAGCCTTGAACTGCAGCACATAAACACCAACCGGCAAATCACTCAGTTGCAGGCTCGCGGTATGTTCTTCCAAGGCATGTACCGATTTGAGTTTTCTGCCAAGTCCATCTGCAAGGACCCACTCACCAGGCGTTTCAGCCTCTAAAAACAGTATTTCGGTGGCTGGATTGGGCCAAATGCGCAACACCAGTGGTGAAAGATCCACCACGCCTACCTCCTGTAGGGAGAAGCTTGCCGAAACATTGCTGCAATTTTGAGCATTGCTTACGCGTACCCGGTATTGGCCATTCACCAAAGGTTGGTAAGTAGCATTGATGGCACCGGGTATCAATGAATCGTTCAGCAACCACTGATTGCCGGTGGGTGCCGAACTTTGTAAAAGGCCATTTTGCCAAGTGATTTGAGGCCTCATCGGCACCGGATGGATCGTTACCAATTTGTGCGCGGTATCCACGCAGCCATCAGGATGCGTAGCCCTTACCACAAAGGTGCGGGTACCTGCTGGTGGCCAGGCCCGCGTTCGGGCTTGACCCGGATTTTCAATCCACAAGGCTGGTTCCCACCTGAATTGAGCGGTCGTCCATGCCGTATTGGCTTCAATGAGGATGGTGTCGCCATTGCAGGCCGTATCGGCAGGTCCAGCAGTGAGCTGTGCATCGGGGGTTACACGAATGTGGATAGAATCGCTGACAACTGCACAACCATTGGCATCGGTTAGCCACAACTGATAGGTGGTAGAGCTAGTCGGACATGCCACTGGGTTGGCAATTTGGGGATTGCTCAATCCCGCTGCAGGTTGCCACACATAGCTGTAGCTGCCCGAACCGCCAGTGACATTGGCTTGCAAGCTTACACAACTGCCCGCGCAGAGGGTGTCGGCCGTAAAGCCCAACTGTAAAATGGGTCGAGGCAAAATGCTCACCACCGTATCGCGCGAAACGCCTATGCTGTTGGTGCCTTGCAGCCAATAGGTACCCGAATTGCGGACCACCAAACTGCGCAGCGTATCGCCAGTACTCCATAGCCATTGGGTGGTTGGCTGGGCGGGCACTGACAGTACAAAGGAATCGCAAGCCGAGGTATCGGGACCTAGGTTTACCACAGGTGCTGTGAGTTGCTCATAGGCACCTAAATCGGGTGGGTTGTTGCGTAGCAGGCCATTGATATCGGTGGGTACTTCGGGGAGGAGCAATCCACTGTTCATCAAGGCAGGTGCATTGGGTATGAGCACGCTGGTGCTGCTGAATTGTGGAGGCACTGAAACCGACAACGAATCGCGACCTGTGGCGGCTTGGTAGGCAGCCAAGGTGGTATAAATGGGCGTGAGGTTTGGTCCGGCCGTATAGAGGTTATTGTAATTGCTCACCGCATCTTGTGAATTCACCGATAGGTGTAGGGCGTGGTTGCCCGCCAAGGTTCCCTCATGCACCAGCACATTGTTGAACAGCCGGCAGTTGCTTGTCGATTCAAGGGTCAATGCGATGGAATACACCCCACCGCTCATGCGCACGGTGTTGTGGGCGTACAAATGGTAACTGCCACTGGCCCTGATGCCGTAGGCGCTGGGGGAATTGCCGGCTGTAAAGTTTATTTCATTGTTGGCCACCAAAAGCGGCTCATTGGGCCATCCGCTCGAAGAAATGATTTGGATGCCATGGCTGCCTTGTGCACCGCTCAGCACCGAAATGCGGTTTCCCACAATTTGGGCCCTGCTGTGACTCGATAACCGAATACCTGCCGTTGACGATCCGCCTCCTGCTTCAATGCGATTGCCGATGATTTTCGCAAAAGCCCCGCCAACCACATAAATGGGATCGGTGGTGATGCCGAAAATGTGGTTGTTTCTAAAAATAGGCCGTTGTTGTGCCGGAAAGCTGCTTCCTGCTGAAACGATCCCTTCGTTGGCGCCCCTGATAACACAGTTTTCAACCACATAATTAGAATCACATGCCCCTTGTACGGCATAAATGGTACGACTGCTGGTAGAACTGGAGTGCCCCCAAATGACACAGTTGGAAAGGGTGATGTTGTGCCCCCTGCCCACAAAAACAACCGCTGTATTGTGTACAGAAGGCAGCTGTCGGAAAGTAATTTGATGAAAGCGCAAGTACTTGGCATAGTACAACCACAAGGTTTTATCAATGACACTGTTGGTGGTTCCGTTGATGATCACTGCACTGCTATCGCCACTCTCCGAGCGAAAAGTGATGGTATTGGTGGCCGAAGCTCCAATCACCGAATCGATGAACAAAACTTCGGGGTAGGTGCCATTGCGGATCCAAAAGGTGACCGGACCACTTACGCCCACACTGTCTAATTGTTGAACGGCTGCATTGATGGTGGTAAAATTGGGATTGTTTCCGCCGATGGTGTAATTGCCGTTGAGCGGTTGTGCATTTGAACCGAGCACAGTTAGGAAGGCGCAAATCAACACCAACCAACCTATGGAGCAGCGGCAAGAAAAAAGCTGGGGACCTATGGAGGCTTTGTACATCGGTGTAAAACTAAAGCTTATCCATAGGCATACAAATGTTTGACCCCTTAGGTTGGGCAAGACCGCTGCAAAATTTCGGATAGTTGCAGAAAGCACAAGGAAAAGAGCCCAAAGGCCCGTTAAAAAAGAAAAGCACCCTTATCTTTGCCAGCTAGCAAACTACCCAATATGAAAGCATTGCAAGGAAAAGTAGCCCTCATTACCGGTGCCTCACGCGGCATAGGCTTGGGCATTGCCCGTAAATTTGCCGCCGAAGGTGCCGATGTGGCCTTCACCTACCTCTCCTCCGAAGAAAAAGCCCGTGCCCTCGAAGCCGAATTGCAGGCTGCCGGCGTGCGTGCCAAAGGATACAAATCAGACGCAGGCAATTATGCCGAAGCCGAAAGCCTCATCAACGCCATCATTGCCGATTTCGGCGATTTAGAAATCATTGTAAACAACGCTGGCATTACCAAAGACGGCCTGTTGCTCCGCATGGGCGAAGAACAATGGGATGCGGTGATTGACACCAACCTGAAATCGGTGTACAACATCACCAAACACGCCGCACGTCACCTCATGAAAAACCGTCGTGGCAGCATCATCAACATGAGTTCGGTGGTGGGCCGCGATGGCAATGCCGGCCAATCGAACTACAGTGCTTCCAAAGCGGGCGTCATTGGCTTCACCCAATCCATCGCCAAAGAACTTGGTTCACGCAACATTCGTTGCAACGCCATTGCCCCGGGTTTCATCCAAACCGAAATGACCGACGCCCTCGACCCCAAAGTAATTGAAGAGTGGAACAAAATGATACCGCTGGGCCGTGCGGGCAGCACCGACGATGTGGCCAATCTGACCATTTTCTTAGCTTCAGATGCCAGCGCCTATATTACCGGACAGGTAATCAACGTTTGTGGTGGATTGCAAATGTAATTTTTAGCAACGACGGTTAATGGAAATACTATCTCAACAAGGCGGGTGGTTTTGGCTGCTGGCGCTGGCGCTGGTGCTGGCTGCTGCCTTTGCCTGGCTGGGGTATTTCTATAAAAAACAAAACGAAAGCGCTCGGCAACGTTCCATACTCGCAGGCCTGCGGTTTTTGAGTGTTTTTTTGTTGATACTGCTGCTGGGTGGTTTCTATCTGAAAACCGACAAAAAAGTGGTTGAAAAGCCACAGATAGCGGTACTTTTCGACAATAGCGCTTCGCTGCTGCACCAAACCGACAGTACCGCCCTCGCCCGGCAACTCAGCGATTTGGGCCGCGAGCTTAGCCAAAAGCTCGGTGAAAAGGCCGATTTGAGGTTGTATCATTTCGGCGAAAAGTTGAGCGACAGTCTGGGTTTCGATTTTCAGGATGCCGCTACCGATTTCGCACGCACATTCGAGCAACTGGGGAACCGGCTGGGTGGACAGCAACTCGCAGCGGTGGTGCTCGTATCAGACGGTATTCAAAACCGTGGAGGCGATGCCTTGCGGGCCGCAGAAGCCTTAGGCGTACCTATTTATACCCTGCCCTTGGGCGATACTACCATAACGCGCGACTTGAGAATCAAAAGTCTGCGCGCCAACCAAGTGGTATACGTCGAAAGCGACTTTAGCTTGTTGGTAGATATAGAGGCAAGCCGATTAGGTGGCCAAACAGTACAATTGGAACTTGAGCGTTTTGAAAAGGGCCAATTCATCAAACTGGCCTCTGAGAATACGGCCTTGCGCGGCGACAATAGCTTTCAAACGGTGAATTTCACGGTACCAGCAGGACAGGCTGGTCTGCAGCGTTTCCGGGTTAGCGCGCGGGTAGCTGGCGAAGACCCTACTTTACTTGACAACAACCAGCGCGAAATTTACGTGGAGGTGGTTGATACTCGCACCCGCATTTTAATGCTGGCGCACGGCCCCCACCCCGATTTAGGGTTCATTGGTAGGGTTTTGAGCGCCAATCAACGCTACGAAATCAATGTAGCCTACAGTTTCCAAAGCCCCACTGCCGCCAGCAAACCCGATGTGGTGGTAGCCCATCAGTTGCCCAGTACAGCTCCCAACAGTGCTGCCTGGATGGCACAGGTTAAGCGTTGGGAGGTGCCGGTGTGGTATATCGTGGGTAGCCAAACCCAACTGTTTGCGTTTAATCAGCAGCAAAACGTATTGCAAATAAATACCCGAGGCGGGGGCACCAACAAGGTTCAGGGCATTTTGTCGACCGATTTTAGCTTGTTTGCAGCCGACCCGGCGCTGGCCAATATGCTGGGCAATCTACCTCCTTTAGACGCTCCTTTTGGCGAATATAAAGCAGGTGGCCAGGCACAATCGCTACTCGTTCAGCGTGTTGGCAATTTGAATACCGGACTACCGCTCTTGATGTACAGTGCCGAAAGTCCGAGAATGGCCGTTTTGGCTGCCGAAGGGCTTTGGAAATGGAATTTGGCACTGGCCGAGGCGGGTGCTGCCAACAGCTTGGTATTGGAAGAACTCATCCGCAAAACCACACAGTTTTTATCGGTTACCAGCGATAAATCACCTTTCAAGCTGCGAAGCTCCAAAAAGCTGTATGAAGAACAAGAAGAAATTGTTTTTGATGCCGAGTTGTTTAACGCCGCCAATGAGGCCGTGAACGACCCTGAAGTACGCCTCCGTGTATCGAACAGAAACGGCCAGCAATTTTCATTCGTCATGGGGCGCAATCAGCAGTATTACTATCTCAATGCTGGCGCCTTACCTCCGGGCGATTATACCTTCCAAGGCAAAGTGCAGTTAGGCGATAAAAAGTATGAAGCCAAGGGGATATTCGCCGTTAGCGCTCTCAATCTAGAGAAAATAAATACCATTGCCAATCATCAATTGTTGGCTCAGATGGCTGCTTTAACCGGGGGTAAGCTGATGAATGTGGCTCAAACCGATGCCTTGGCAGCGGCCTTAGAAGCACAAGAAGGCATGGAGCGTTTGTCGTATTTCGAGCAGCGCTTGCAATCGCTCATAGATGTAACGTGGTTACTGCTCCTGTTGCTATTAACGCTGGCTGCCGAATGGGTCTTGCGCAGGTATTGGGGCAGCCTCTAATTCAGGGCCGCGAAGCCCTGATAACTATTTCGCGGTTATGGTACCAAACTGCATGATGCAATTGTTGGGTGCCCTTATTCAACTGATGCAGTCCTACACCATACCACACCGCACCACCAGCAACTACCACCCAGCCTACAGGTGTATTGGCAGCAGCGGCCAGGCCTGCACCTGTTATGATGAGTCCGCCAAGTCCGTTCCAAAAGCCCTTTCGCTGATTTTTAACCGATGCATTGATAAGCAAATTCGCCGAATCGCCTTGTAATTGTCCGCGCATCTTGCGGTTGAAAATGCTGAGATCTCGCTCCACCCCTCCTTGTACATAGCCCATGCCTTCTCCAATCAAACGAATGCTTTGTGCATCATAAGCAGCCACTTCAGGCGATACAACCTCCGTATTGATCTGCGCTTGGGCTGTAAGCAAGCCAACTCCCATCAGCCCTATTAAAATCCATTTTTTCATATTTGCAAAACACCACGAACGTTAACTGGTTTGTTTAATTGCTGTGCTACCCAACTTTTAACAAATGAGCTTTGTATTTGGGATATTCAACCCCATCGATCATGTTTAAAAAACTACTTCTGCTGGTACTTTTGCTCGGAGCAAGCAGCTCTATGGCACAAGGCCTTACACTGACCGTAAACGGCAGCTATCGTGTTTCGGTTACTGCACAAGGCTTGCCTGGTCAGCCCATTGTACTAATGATTAATTTCAACCAACCTGGTGCCGTCATCGATACGGTACTAACCAATTCTTTGGGTAATTTCTCGAGGACGTATAGTATTCCCCCCGGTTGGACCAGCGGGGTCGTATTGGCACAAGCCAATTGCGGCAACGGTTTTTCTGTCGACTCCTCGAATTGGTTTCCAGGCAACATGACCTCCACCATCCATTTGTTCTGCACCGGAAGTCCCACGCCAACCACTCCTCGCTTTCTCTGCGGTAGTATTTCGCCCCTGGCAGCTGGCGATACTGCCATCATTGAATTATTTCGCATGACAGGTGGAGCCATCTTGCCAGATACCACACTTCGCGTGATTGATACCACAGGAACAGGTTTTGCCGCATACTGCGTGCGGGTAATGAATGGCACCTACCGCATCAGGGCCAGTTTAAGTGTCGGATCTCCTAGTGCATCCACTTTATTGCCCACTTGGTTTGGCAATACCACCAATCCCTTGTCGGCCCAATCTATTTTTGTACCCACCTCCAGTGCGGTGGCCAACATTGTGCTTCAAAACACAACTTCTACCCCTGTCAACCTTGTATTTGGCACCGTGAACGGCTTTACTCGCCCAGCAGGCAGTTTGCTCGACACCGTTCGTTTGATATTAATTGAGTTGCAAAATGGCATTTGGACACCAATCGATACCCAGCTTGTGATTGATTCAGCTGGTGTGGCTTATTTCAACATCCCGGTGAACCGCATCGGGCAGTTTTCACTACTTGCCACATTGATGTCGGGCAATGCCGCTAACTACGTGCCCACCTACCTCGGCAATGTAACCACTTGGTCGCAGGCACAAACTTTTAGTTTGGTAAACGGAAGTATAGCCAATGCCTTCATTACCCTGGCTGCTGCAGGAGGTACGGGCGGCGGCAACGGAGGCGTTGGAGGTGGCGTTAACCAAAACGGATTGCCCGTCACAGGTAGTGCCGGCATCCCAGGGGTGCAAGTACAATTGCACAATACTGGCGGCCTGGTGCTCAGAGCCACCCACTCCAATACGCAAGGAAGCTATAATTTCAGCCAATTACCATATGGTGACTATAAATTGCACGTAGAAATGATGGGGGTGGCCTTTACGCCTTATGCCTTCAGCATCAGCGCGGCCAATCCCAATCCACAAATCCATTTCTCGGTGTCGAACCAAGGAATTGCGGCGAGCCTGTTGCAAGAAGCATTTACCTTGGAAGGCATTTACCCAAATCCGGTGCATGGCCAGGCCTTCATCCGCCTTACCGGCAACGAAGCCGGCCAATTGAAGGCGCGTTTGCTCGATTTGCAGGGCCGTTTGGTTAGGCAGCACAACTACGACCTCACCGAAGGAAACAATGAGTTTCTTTTTGGGGTAGATGGCACAAGGCCTGGCATGTATTTCATGGAAGTTGAAAGTGCCGGTAAACGCAGTACCCAACGCGTGGTGGTGCAATAAGCCTCCATTCGATAACATTATTAGGAGCTGCCTCTGGGCGGCTCTTTTTTTTGCCTGCGAATGCTTTCATATCCACTGCATCCTCAACCGAAGCACAATCATATCCGCTTTAGGGCCTACCAGAGCGGTTTATCACCTACATCTTTGCCAAGAAGATTTTGAAACGTTAAAAATACCCTACATTCAGCCCGAAAAAGCGAATGCAGGCCCAACCCTTTGGCATCAAGCCGTGTAATGGCTTTAAGTAATCTCAAAAATCATGTTTAAAAAATTTCTACTTCTATTCGTGTTGTTGGCAGCCTTTGGCAGTCAAGCCACAGCACAAGGCGTTACCATCCAAGGCACAGTACGTATACCAGGAACTACGATCGGCATCCCCAACCAATGGGTGGTGTTGTTTATCAATACTGGCAACCCGGCAACCAGCCGCATGGACAGCGTTCAAACCAACGCGAATGGTTTTTTCAGCAATCTTTACGTCTTTAATCCCATGCCAGCCAATGGTTCTGTTACAGGCATGTATGTTTGTAACGGCGTTACGCAGTACGACTCGGCCTTTTGGGCTCCTGGCAGCATGACCGCCAATTTAGACTTCTTTTGTGGAAACAGTCCCGCACCCACCGGTGGCTGGTTTTGCAGCAGTGTACAGCCGTTGGCCGCTGGCGATACGGTAGCCATTTCGCTCTACCGTCAAGTAGCTGGCACCTTTCTGCTCGATACCACCATTTTCCGTTTCGACTCGCTTGCCATCGGTTCAACAGCCTTTTGTTTGCCCACCAAACCCTACGTGGCGCAATACCGCATAGTGGCTAGCCTCACGCCTGGTTCTACAAACTTCAATAATTTCGATACGACTTGGTACGGCAACACGCGCAATGGAAACCTAGCCACCATCCTACCCCAAGTAGGCACAGGCACCACCCAACTGCCGCCCTTGGTGTTGCAACCTCGTGGAGGTGCCATTCAAAATTTCATTGCAGGCACGGTAACTGGCAATTCGCCGGCTAACCCAGCGCAAAGCGACACCGTTCGTTTGATTCTGATTGAAGTACAAAACAATGTATGGACGCCTGTAGACACTTTCTATACCCTTGATTCCATGGGCTTTGCTCCATTCTACTATCCTACGTCTGCCACCGGAACCTATTCTCTTTTGGCCACGCTCATGAGCGGCAATGCAGCCAACTTTGTGCCCACCTATTTCGGCAATGCAACTACCTGGTCGGCCGCAAGTACCTTCACCTTGGGTGGAGGCAACACGGTAGTCATGTCAATTGCCTTGCAAGCAGCAGGTGGCACGGGCGGTGGCGGCGGCAGCGCTGGCGGAGGTGTTAACCAAGGCGGTTTGCCCGTAACCGGCAGCACGGGTATAGCAGGCGTGCAACTACAGTTGCACGACTTACAGGGACAAGTACTCAGGGCCGTACATACCAACGCTCAAGGCGTTTACAACATGAACAATTTGGCTTTTGGCAGTTACAAAATGCATGTAGAAATGATGGGCATCACCTTTAACCCCTTCCCATTCAGCTTGAGCAGCAGTAATCCCAATGCACAATTGCATTTCACCGTAAACCAAACAGGCATTGCAGCAAGCTTGATAGAAAGTGGGGTGCGCATCGATGGGGTATATCCCAATCCTGCCACCGATGTTTTGAACATCAATCTCTCGAGCAGGCAGTCGGGGGAAGTAGAGCTCAATCTTCTCGACATAACCGGCCGCAGCTTACGCAGCGAAGCCATGTTCATGGGTGAAGGCGAAAGTACCTTCCTTTTGTCGCTCGATGGCATTCCGGCGGGTATTTACCTGCTCGAAATGCGCAGTGCCAACAGCTTTTCAGCCCAACGTATCGTAAAACAGTAAAGTCAAACCCTGATGCAGCCGGAGTTGCCTTTTGTAGGCAACTCCGGCATTTGTATATGGAGCTAAACAACGATTTGATTCGGTTGTGCCTGCAAGGAAAACCCAAGGCACAGCACCAACTGTATCAGCTGGTGTACAGTCCCCTCATGCGCGTGTGCATGCGTTACGCAAGCTCGCGCGAGGAGGCTTCCGACTACTTGAATCAAATTTTCATGCATTTGCTTAAACAACTTAACAAGTACAAACCTGAATTGCCCTTTGAACCCTGGTTGAAGCGCCTGGCCGTGAATTTCATTCTGAATTTGATGCGTGCCGATAAAAAATACCGCGAGCTCAACCACGCTTCCGATTACGATTTGATTACCCAGCTGAATGCGCCCGATGAAAGTTTCGACATTGGCGATCAACTGAATTACCAACAATTATTAGGCATGATACGTCAACTACCACCCATGACCGCCACGGTATTTAACCTGTACGTGGTAGATGGCTACAAACACAAAGAAATTGGCGAAATGCTGTCGATGAGTGAAAACACCTCGAAGTGGCACCTCAACCATGCGCGTAACATGCTGCAAAAAATGATCTTAAAAATGGAGGGCACCCCTTATGGAAGCTGAATCCTTCGATAAAAAAATACGCGATTTGCTCGAATCGGCTGAATTTCCTTACCAGGAAACCGATTGGCAAAAAGCCCAAAAACTGCTTCAACAGGAACGCAGGCGCAAGGCCATTGGCTGGCTTTGGCTGATTCCCTTTTTGGCAGTGGGCACCAGCTGGTGGATGCTGCTGGCAAACGAACCCGACCCATCAAAGTTGGAGCAACTGGCCCCTTTGCCAACCCTTGAACACGAATCGGTGCAAGTTCCTGCTGCTTCATCCAACCGTGAAGAAACTTCAGTAGCCTTCACTCCCGAAAATGCTGTTGGTCAAAAAGACTTTGCTTTGAATACCCAAAATAATGGGACCATCAGCACCATTGCAGCACCTAAAGACCCTATTTCGCAGCAAAACTTGCTTCCAACCCATGCAAAAGAACCCAATGCAGCAGCAGAAAGCAGCGAATTATGGATGCTTGAAACCAAATCGGCCATGCTAGAGCCGATGAAACTCCTTGCAGCATCACCCGAAAAACGTTCCGAAGAGCCTTTAAACTTTGATCGGCCTAAGATAAAAGCTGCACCAGTATTTGCCCTTGGTTTTTGGGCAGCTACCCAGCCTGTTTGGAACAAGGGAGGCGAAAAATCAGCAGGGCGGTTCAACTGGCAAAGCGGACTCCTGGCCTCTGTTAAGTGGCAAAATGGGCTTTATACCCAATGGCTTGGTGGCCTGCAGCAACAGCAGCTGCGTAATTGGACCTATACCAATACCAATACCACCTTTGACTTCGGTTTCGAACGCACCACACAAACCCTCGATTTGCGCAATTACTGGAGCATGCAAAACAGCCTGCGCTTGGGCTATCAAAAAGGCAATCACCGCGTATTTGGCAGCATCACTCACCAGCAATACCTGTTTTCTCGGTATCGACTTACTACTGAAAAAGAAAGACAAGACGCACCACTGACCACAGAAAAACAAAATGGCTTGGCACCTTTACAACAAGCCACTCTTGTTAATTGGCTTCCTGGATTGGGCTACGAATACCAATTGAGCCAGGCTTTGCATTTGGGAGTAATGTACCAATATCGGCCAATAAGCACATCCAGCAATACTTTGCCAGCCACAGGCGCTTGGCAGTTCAGCTTGCAATATCTACTCTTTCAACGCCAGAAACCATGAGAGCCATACTCCTTTGTACCTTACTGTTTATTTGGGGTTGTGAGCGCCCACTCGACTTCACCGAAGGTGAAACTAGTTCCAATCCACAGTTCACCTTTAGTGGCGAACTCGATGGTGTGCCATTTGCGAGTCAAGCCGGCACGAACAACAACTATATGTCAACCGCATTAGCGCAGGATGCTCGCTTTGTTTATGAAAGCACCGCAGCACTTCGGCCCCTAAACTGCACCAGCTGCCCGAATAGCTGGGAATTCATCTTGCGCGACCACGATGTGCTCGAACCCGAAGCACCGATGCTGCCTGATTCGACTTTTCAAAAAAAGGAATATCCGTTTTTCAGAACTTTCGGTCAAAACTTATTTCGCTTACAACTTCAAAACCAATCGTTTCCAGGCTTTGGCAACCAGCTCATGGCCAGCCAATGGGAAGTGCGAGATAGTGCCGGTCAATTAATGCTTCAAAGCCAAGAGGCTGCTCCTGTATTGATCATGCCTCAAGGAAACTACCGCGTACGCCTAACTGCCTTCTTTACGAACGGGTGTAATAACAGCCTCGAAAAAATTGTTCAAGCATTTCCTGTGAACACCAACTGTTCGGCCGATTTTCACTACAGCCTGCTCAATAATAGCAGCGACGTTCAGTTTAATGCCATCGGTCTGAGCCTAGCTGCGCCTTTTACCATTCAATGGCAAATAAATGGTGCCACCTACACAGGTACTCAAATCAATTTACCCGTTAGCGCGCTCGGCACAGGTGGAGTTAACGTTGTACGCATGGTGGCTTTCAACAGCAGCTGTACGACCGAAGTGGTGAAACAAGTCACCCACAACCCGCTAGCTTATTGCACAGTGAACTTCAGAGTTAATAGAAGCGCATTTAATGACCCCATCCAAACGGGCACGTTGCGTATTAACTACCAACGCGCCGATGGCAAATTATTCAGCTCTGCCTTTGGAGATCAAGCTGCAACCGCTCGTTTCCAAGTCAATGAAATTGGTGCGTTTGTAAATAGCCCGCAAGGATTTCCCGTAAAACAAATCAAAGGCACTGTTCGCTGTACTTTGTTTAGTGCCGATGGCACTGAGCAGTTAGAATTGAATGCCGGAAATTTTAACCTCGCTTTTCCATACAAGCCTTAATAAAAATGCCCCCAAAACGGGGGCATTTTTAATCTTCACGAATGACGATGTACAAATCTTCATCGTCGCGCTTCATTTTGTATTTCTCTCGAGCGAATTTCTCCAGCTTTTCCAAATTGGTGAGCAACTCCTCTTTGTCTTCTTTCACCTCGTCGATTTGGCTAAGGTAAAAGTTCTTGTTCTCCTCCAGCTGGTTTAACTTTCGCTTGTACGACAACTGCGAAATCAAATCGTGGCTGTCGAAAAACAGCATCCAAATGAGCAAACCAAGCCCCACCAGCACATAGCGGTTTTTCAACCAGGGAAGCAGGGACTTGAGTCGGTTCATTTTACAAATTTGAGCGCTTTACCCAAAAATTGTGCGCTGTCGCCCAGCTCCTCTTCAATGCGGAGAAGTTGATTGTATTTTGCAATCCGATCGGAACGAGAGGCTGAACCGGTTTTGATTTGACCAGTACGCAAGGCCACCGCCAAATCGGCAATGGTAGTGTCCTCTGTTTCACCCGAGCGGTGACTCATTACACTGGTATATGAAGCAATTTGCGCGGTTTGTACTGTCTCAATGGTTTCCGACAAAGAGCCAATCTGGTTCACCTTTACGAGGATAGAATTACCTGTTCCTGCGTCTATACCACGCTTCAATCGCTTTACATTGGTCACAAACAAATCGTCACCTACCAATTGTACCTTGTCGCCAATGGCCTTGGTGAGGGCTGCCCAGCCATCCCAATCGTCTTCGGCCAAACCGTCTTCGATGCTGATAATCGGATATTTATTCACCCATTCGGTCCAGTAAGCCACCATCTCCGAAGAGTTAAGTTGCTTGCCACTCGACTTCTTGAAAGTATACAAACCCGTTTCTTCGTTATAAAACTCAGTGCTGGCAGCGTCCATGGCAATGTAGATGTCAACACCAGGCTTATAACCAGCAGCCTCAATGGCCTGCAATACCGTTTCTATGGCCTCTTCGTTTGAAGCAATGTTGGGGGCAAATCCACCTTCATCGCCCACATTGGTGCTCATGCCTTTTTTCTTGAGCACCGATTTGAGGTGATGGAATACCTCGGTACCCATGCGCAGCGACTCGCCAAAACTGGCCGCGCCTACGGGCATCACCATGAACTCTTGGAAATCGATACTGTTATCGGCATGCGCTCCTCCATTGAGGATATTCATCATGGGGATGGGCAACAAATTGGCATTCAAACCGCCTACATAGCGGTACAAGGGCATGCCGCAAGAAGCAGCCGCAGCACGAGCAGCGGCCAACGAAACACCCAATATGGCATTGGCACCCAATTTCGATTTGTTGGCTGTGCCATCAAGCTCAAGCATGATGGCATCAATCATGTCTTGATCATATACATCAACGCCAACCAACTCGTCGGCAATGAGCTCGTTTACATGGTCAACGGCCTTGGTTACGCCTTTGCCCATGTACACCGCATCGTCTCCATCGCGCAGTTCTACCGCTTCGTGAATGCCGGTAGATGCGCCCGAAGGCACCGCTGCACGACCGGTGAATCCGTCGCTGGTAATTACGTCTACCTCTACAGTAGGGTTGCCACGCGAATCAAGGATCTGGCGGGCGATAATTTCTTCAATAACAGGCATTTTGCTTTGTTTATAGGTTAAGATTGCATCATTTGAATGAAGTCGTCGAACAGGTAGCGCGAATCATGCGGGCCCGGACAAGCTTCAGGATGGTATTGAACAGAGAAAGCCTTTCGGTTTTTCAATCGAATGCCTTCAATGGTATTGTCGTTGAGGTTGATGTGGGTGACTTCCACCCCTGGATGTTGCCTCACACTTTCGGGATCTACCCCAAAGCCGTGGTTCTGACTGGTAATTTCGCTTTTACCCGTCAGTAAATTTTTCACCGGATGGTTGATGCCGCGGTGGCCATTGTGCATCTTAAAAGTCTTGATACCAACTGCACTTGCCAAAAGCTGGTGGCCCAAACAAATGCCAAAAATCGGCTTGCCACTATCCAGCAATTCGCGCACCACACCTATTTGGTGGTTCATTACACCTGGGTCGCCCGGACCGTTGCTTAACATGATGCCATCAGGTTGCCAAGCCAAAACTTGTTGTGCAGATGTATCGTGCGGAAACACTTGCAACTGGCAACCGCGTGATGCCAAAGAACGGAGGATGTTCCGTTTGGCCCCATAATCGATTACCGCTACTTTGCGAGGCGCATCTTCCTCACCCATGGCGTAAGCTTGCGCAGTGCTAACTTTTGAGGCCAATTCCAGCCCCTCCATCCTCGGTACTTCTTGCAAACGCTTCTTCAGCACTTCTACATCTAGCGTTTCAGAAGAAATGACGGCGTTCATAGCACCCTTACTGCGAATGTGACGCACAATGGCACGGGTATCTACATCGGTAATGGCTACCAAGCCGTGACGAATGAGGTAATCCTGCAAATCACTGTCGGCCATATGGCGCGAATAGGGATTGGTAAAATTACGGGTGACCAAACCGGCGATTTGGACGTGGTTCGATTCGCTCTCGGTTTCCAAAATACCATAATTGCCTATGTGTACATTGGTGGTTACCATGATTTGTCCGAAGTACGAAGGATCGGTAAAAATCTCCTGATAACCGGTCATCCCGGTATTAAAACAAATTTCCCCGAAGGTGGTACCAATTTTTCCGGCTGCATAGCCATAAAAAAAAGTTCCATCTGCCAAGAGTACAATCGCCGGAACTTTCTCTAATTGCTTCATATGAAAGGTTTCGCAAATTTAGGCAGAATCGCCCCTTTATCCAAAGAAGCTATCTACACTTAATCCACAACCCTATTAGGCCTTCTGCTTGAAGCTTACTTCGCCAAAAAGATACAGCATCAATACCCTGCTGTAGCGCATGCTCAAAGGAGATACTAAAAATAATGGAGTAAAAATCACCACCATATACACCCAAATGGCAGGATCATCGAACAACCACCAAGCCAACACGCCAAAAATTACAGATATGGCCACACCAAAGGCATAACTGAAGTACATTGCCCCCCAGAAGAATCCAGGCTCTATTTCAAATTTCAATCCGCAATGTGGACAAGTTTCGTGCATTTGGGTTGCCTTATGAAGCTTCCAGCCCGGATGCACAAACATCATCGCCTCGCGGCATTGCGGACAACGGCATTCCACCAGGGCCTTTCCCCAAGAAACTGGCTTCATGACGTCTTTCTATTGCGATATATATACAAACCAGCAACGCCACCAACCATGATAAAAGGCATGGCCAGTAGATACAGTATGCCATTATTTATGCCATTTCCCACCGCATTTTTGTTGTCTTTGCGGTTAGCCTCCAGTGAGGTTTTGCACATTGGGCATTGTGCCGTTACTTGGGGAGACAGTAGATTGAGTGCAAAAAATGCAACTAGCAAAAGCAGGAAACGCTTCATTTAGAATGTGTAATAGGGTGAAATCATGAGATAAACCACTACGCCTGTAACCGTTACGTACAACCAAACAGGCATGGCCCAACGTGTTAGCCGTTTATGACTCTCAATTTGTCCGGTTAAGCCACGATAAAACGACAACAAAACCATAGGTAACACTGCTGCTGCCAAAATAATATGTGTAATAAGAATGAAAAGATAAATACCACGATAAGGGCTATCGGCCGGATATCTCGTTTCCACACCAAAGGCGTGAAAAATGATGTAGCTCACTAAAAACAAAGCCGACAAAAAGAAAGCGGTCATGTTTAAATACTTATGCCACTTCACTTGTTTACGGGCAATCATTACCCAACTTGCTAGAAGCAATATACTACAAGTACCATTGATCAACGCATTCAAGGTAGGCAAATACCGTACAAAACCAGGAATGGTCTCTTGCTTGGGCAAATTAAACAAAATCACTACCGCCACAAACACGATGGCAGAAACAGCGTAAATGGTTCTTAGGGCAATTTTTTCTTTCATAACACCTTTAATTAACCTCTTAGCAAGGCAATATGTTTAGCGGCGGCGGCGCTTAGGTTCAGTATTGGCGTACTCTACTATCAGTGTACGAATGTCCTCCATCAAGCGATCTGTTTCTTTGCGAAGTACTGTTTTGTAAATACCGCGTACCCGCTGCTTTTTATCAATCAAAAAGGTAAGTTCGTGCAACTGGGCTTCGGGATAAATAGCTTTCCAATCAGGCTGATAAATCCACAATGCCTTTTCTAAACTATCTACCAACGGACTATTTGCGTAATGGGTCAAACGTTTCGGTGAGGTTTTTGTCCAACTCGCATACAACGTGCTATCGCCGTCGGAATGCATATGCATGGTCCAAATAAGTGGATTGTCTTTGAATACGTCTTCCACCCTGGCCAACTGTCTGTAGCGAATTCGGTTGTTTTTATGGTCACCAAGCACAAACAAACTCACCACCCGAACCCGGTTGTTCACCCTTTCAAGCGATTTCTCGAGGACTTTTACCTCGTGATATGCCGTATCGGCCACCTTCTGCCCGGCCGTTATAAAAAAAGCTTCCTTAGGTCCGAAGACGGGAAGCTTTTGGTAACTATTTTCTGCGATGCTCACATATACCAGGTACAAAACGGCTGGTACACCGAGCATGAGAAAAAGCAATCCGAACTTTTTCAGCATGCCTTAACGAATATCAAGCCAGTAGTTGCTTTCGTACATTAAGGCAGCAATTACCCCAAGAATAAATACGGTAGGCAACAAAATACTGTAGATCAGGTTGATTTTTTCAAACTTGAGGTGCATGAAGTAGGCTACAATGTAGAATGCCTTCATGATGGTTAGCACAATGTAAATCCAATTCTTGATTTCCTTCACCATAAAAGCTTCTGGAATGGCCAAGGCAATAATGAATTCAACCACAGTGATAGCCAATAGCACGAAGAAAACGCGCCAAATATCTTTCACATTAAAACTTGAGGTATGCTCGTGAGCCGACATAGCTGTTAAAATTAAATCAGATAGAAAAAGGTGAATACAAATACCCAAACAAGGTCTACAAAGTGCCAGTACAAACCCACTTTTTCTATGGTTTCGTAGGTACCTCTGCGATCAAACACTCCATTGGCCGCCATCAACGTCACAATTACATTAATAACCACACCACTAAATACGTGGAATCCATGAAAACCAGTGATCGTAAAGAATAAATTCGTGAAGTTTACATGACCAGCGGTGCCATCAGCATTCACAAATGGATTGCTTCCCCACCAGGCGCCATCGTGATGCAAATGCGACCATTCCCAAGCTTGACAACCCAAGAAAGCAATACCTCCAATGATGGTCCAAATCATCCACTTAACTACCTCGTTCTTCGCACCCCGGTGACCAGCTTCCACAGCCAAAACCATGGTTACTGAACTCATGATGAGGATGAAAGTCATAATACCCACAAAGACCAAAGGATAATGATTTCCATGTACAAAAGGTATGGCTGCAAAAACATCATCAGGAACCGGCCAACTGCCGGCACTGAAACGAATGGCTGCGTAGGCAAGCAGCAATGCAGAAAAGGTAAACGCGTCTGACAAAAGGAAAAACCACATCATGAGTTTTCCGTAGCTAGCGCCGAAAGGCTCATTGCCACCATCCCAGATGCTCTTCTTGCCGGTAATTGCAGTAGTAGATGCCATGGTAGATTCTAATATTAATTAATTCATTATCAATAGGAAGATGTACAGGTAGATCCAAAGTACCCCTAAAAAATGCCAGTAAATCGTGCCTAAACGAATCCCCAACAAGTTTTTCGAGTGTACCCGGTACCGAAATACGTTCGCAAATATAACGAACATCACGATGATTGCGCTCACCAAATGCAAAGCATGTATGCCTGTAATGATGTAAACAAAAGAGCCCGATGGATTACCCACCAAAAACATCCCGATTTCAACCATTTGATTGAAAGCATTAAACTGTGCCCCAACAAATGCAAGCCCGAGCAAAGCAGTAATTCCCACCCCCCATTTCACCCGATCGAGGTTGTCTTTCCGCGCTTGCATCAATGCCCATTGCGCACTGATACTGCTTAAAACCACCAAAATGGTCGAATACAAAAAACCCATAGGCAATACAAATTCCACCCAATTGCCATCGGCCCGGCGTACAATGTATCCTGAGGTGAAGCCCGCAAAAATCATAAATACGCTTACCAAGAACACCCACATTAAAAATTCTTTGGGGTGTAACTTCTGGCGCTTCCGAGCTGGCGCCATATTTCCTTGCATCGCTGCTTCCATGTTGATTAAATTTTATCGAATAAATAAACCAGTTGAACTACTGGTAAGTAAACAAAACTGGCGAACATGAGTTTGCGCGCCCAAGTCCTGTCTACCGTGCGGTATAATTGCCAGGCTGGCCATAAAAAAAGTAAACCACTTAGCAAGCAAGTCACCAGAGCTACTACACCAGCAAATCCAAACCACCAAGGCGCTAAACTTACTGGTATAAGGCAAATGGTATAAAAAAGAATTTGAATAGCCGACTTTCTATCGGGTTCCGCTGCCGTGGGCAATAAACGAAAACCAGCCTTGTCATAATCATCGTGCAACAACCAGGCAATGGCCCAAAAATGCGGAAATTGCCAAATAAACTGCACCAAAAACAACAAGCCCGCTTCCAAATTCAAATGCCCATTGTATGCAGCATACCCTATGAGTATCGGTAGTGCACCAGGGAATGCACCCACAAAAACGGCAATCGGACTGATTTTCTTTAATGGCGTATAAACAAACCCGTAACTCAAAAGCGACATCAAGGCCAATGTGGCACTGAGCGTATTCGTGCTCAACCCAATGATAACAACACCACCGATACCTGTTGCCAATGCCAAAATCACGCCTTCCGTAACACTCATGCGACCAGTGGCAACTGGCCGATTGAGGGTACGCTTCATCAATTGATCGCTTTCACGCTCAATAATTTGATTGATGCCATTACTTGACCCAACAATCAAAAACCCGCCCAAAAGCAACAACAAAAACTGCCCCCACTCCCAGTCAGCACCGGCAGCAATCAAATAGCCCACCCCCGAACTGAAAACTACCAGCGAGGCCAGGCGTACTTTCATAAATTGCGCATAATCCTTTACCTTTTGCATGAGCATCAAATTGCTTCCTGTAAAAACCCGAGTCGCAGCCATCATATTCAGCTATTCGCTACCGCTTGAAGCGAACGATGTAATTGAAGCCAAAGCGCAAAAAGTGCAGTTATGGCCAATGAACTAAAAACAATGTGTAGCGCTTGAGGCACAGCTGGTAATCCAAACTGATTCAATGCCACACCAGTGAAAACCTGCGCTCCGGTTAAAAGCAGCGCAAAAATACCATAGTTTTTGAAGCCTTGGTTGCTAAAATCACGTTGAAGCACATACACCAAGTACACCACTCCTACCGTTACTACCATCCAAAAGTTCTTGTGAATGCCATAAACCGGCCCCAAGGAACGCAACCATGCACGCTTATCATCTCCTCCCATGCTATCACTTACCGCATCGAGCATTTCACGCACTTGGGTACCCAAAATGATTTGCGCAAGCATTAAGCCTGCCACGGCAAGCACCTGCCAACGGGTTTTTACCAAAACCACCACATTGCTTTCTGCCAAAACTGGCTTTGCATACAAACGAGCGGCTACCAATAAAAATACAATCAGCAAAGCTATGAGCAAATGAAGGGTAATGATTCCTTGATGCAAGTTGCTAAACACCACAAACGCGCCTACCCCACCCTGTATCAATACAAACACCAAGCCTAAAACCGACAATAGCACTACTCTTCTATTCCTACCCCGGCCAAAGGCCCGCCAAGCTGCTACCAAATTCGCAATGATAAAGAGGCCAGTTAACACCCCAAATAACCGATTCAAATATTCGGTCCACGTCTTCACAGCATTAAAAGTGGTATCGGCATAGCCGCGTTTGGCGTAAATCGCCTGATAATCGGCAGGAAGTTCACTCACATCGGTAGGAGGAACCCACATGTCGAAGCATTTAGGCCAATCGGGACAGCCCATACCCGCACCCGAACTCCGCACAATACCACCAATCAAAATCAACAAAAAAACAACAGCGACTGTAAGCGCACTCACCAAACGGAAAGTACGCTCACGGCCGCTGTAGTCACGAACGTTTTGGTTCATTATCAGGCCCGCTTCAAGCCAAACAGATTCAAGAAACGGCTGAACAATAAGGTTTCTGTGGTAGAAGCCTCTGTAGTAGCATGCTCAGGAGCGGGCGCTACTTTGGGGGCACGAAGGGTTTCAGGCAAATCATCGTCCTTTACAGTCTGTGGAATAAAATCCTGCGGCGCACCTGGCACGCTGTAATCATATGGCCAACGATGTACATGAGGAATTTCGCCAGGCCAGTTGCCATGAATACGTTCTACAGGCGTAGTCCACTCTAAAGTATTCGAATTCCAAGGATTCTGAGGTGCATCTTTGCCCTTACGAATGCTGTAGAAGAAGTTCCAAATGAAAATCAACTGAGCAGCAGATCCTAAAATAGCCGATACAGAGATGAATTTGTTTAAATCCATCCACTCAGCCATGTATTCAAATCCAGTGAAGTTGTAATAACGACGGGGTACGCCATCAAGACCCATGAAGTGCATGGGGAAGAATACCATATACACCGCTGCAAACGTTAACCAGAAATGCAGGTAGCCCAACTTCTCATTCATGAGCTTTCCAAACATTTTGGGATACCAGTGATATACGCCCGCCAACATACCGAACATAGAAGCTGATCCCATTACCAAATGGAAGTGGGCTACTACGAAATAAGTGTCGTGCAAGTTGATGTCCAAGGCAGCATTGCCCAAATAAATACCTGTTAAACCGCCAGAAATAAAGAGCGATACCAAACCAATGGCAAATAACATGGCCGGAGTGAAGCGAATATTACCTTTCCAGAGGGTTGCCAAATAATTGAAGGTCTTCACCGCCGATGGCACCGCAATTACCAAGGTCAATATCATAAATACGTTGCCCAGGAAAGGATTCATACCCGTTACGAACATATGGTGTCCCCACACAATGAACGATAAGAACGAAATTCCCAAGAGCGAGCCAATCATAGCACGGTAACCAAAGATAGGTTTGCGGGCATTGGTGGCAATAATCTCTGAAGTGATTCCCAAGGCAGGCATCAATACAATGTACACCTCGGGGTGACCCAAGAACCAGAATAAGTGCTGGAACAAAATAGGCGAACCCCCTTGACGGTTCAAAGCCTCACCAGCGATAAAAATGTCGCTCAAATAGAAGCTAGTACCAAAGCTGCGGTCGAAAATCAACAATACAGCTGCAGCTAACAATACGGGGAACGACAACACACCTAAAATAGAGGTAGTGAGGAACGACCAAATCGTCAATGGCATGCGGGTCATTTTCATGCCCTCAGTGCGCATGTTCAAGATGGTAGTTATATAGTTCAACGAACCCATCAAAGACGAAGCAATAAACAGGGTCATTGAAATCAACCACAAAGTCATACCCAAACCAGAACCAGGCACAGCTTGCGGCAGCGCAGAAAGCGGCGGATAAATCGTCCAACCAGCGGCGGCAGGACCACTTTCAACGAACAACGACACCAACATGATTACGCTCGACAAGAAGAACAGCCAATAGCTCAACATATTCATGAAAGGCGAAGCCATGTCGCGCGCACCAATTTGGAAAGGTATCAACAGGTTCGAAAAAGTACCGCTCAAACCAGCCGTTAATACAAAGAACACCATCAGGGTTCCGTGCATGGTAACCAAGGCAAGGTAAAAATTCGGGTCAAGACGACCGCCTTTGCCCCAATCACCCAACAACGACTCTAACCAAGGGAAAGTATCCTCTGGCCAGCCAAGCTGCAAGCGGAACAAAAGTGAAAGAAGAGCAGCAACGACAGCCATAATCATACCCGTAATGAGGTACTGCTTGGCGATCATTTTGTGATCCATCGAAAAGATATACTTCGAAATGAAGCTTTCCTGATGATGGTCGTGGTGGTGTTCGTGATTGTGCGACATAACTCTTTAACCGTTAATCTTCTTAGTTGATTGATGCTGTTTGTGCTTCTGCTTTGCGGAAGTAAGTGCGCTGCTTGGCCAACCAAGCTTCATATTCAGCTTCACTTACAACCACAAACTTCATACGCATGTTGAAGTGTGCGGCGCCACAAATTTTATTACAAGCTAATTCGTAGTTGAAATTGTAATTATTGGTTTTCACACGCATTTCTTCGGTAGTCATGGTAGGTGTGAATACGAATTGGGTAGGCATACCCGGTACTACGTTCATTTGTACACGGAAGTGTGGTAAATAAGCCGAATGGATTACGTCGCGAGCTCGCAAACGCAACACCACCTGGCGGTTTACCGGCAAATACACCTCAGGAACCAACAAATCATCTTTTGAATTGGGATCCATCTCATCGATACCCATGCTGTTGGTTGCACTGATCATCCGGAAGTCGTGTGAACCCAATACTCCATCGGCACCTGGGAAACGTGCCTGCCATCCAAACTGGTAGGCAAACAACTCCAATTCAACCCGGTTCTCTTCGATTTCACCTTGGGTAATTTCACGCCAAACCTTGGTACCATAAAGCACCAACACAGTCAATACTACTGCCGGAATCACTGTCCAGAAAAACTCTAGCTTGTGGTTGTCGGGGTAATAAAGTGCCTTCGACTCTTTACCCTGATTCCGGTAAATAAAAGCGTAGGTAAACAGCAAAATATGGGTAGCTACAAAGACCACGAAGGTAATCCAGAAGGTGATAGCCAACATTTGGTCAAGCACCACGCCGTGCTCAGAAGCAGCAACCGGCAAAGTAAACTTCATGTACTTGAGGAACTGGAAGGCCACCAAAGCCATACCTACCACTAAGAACACAATGAATAAAATACCATTGATGTTGTTCCAATTGAACAAACGTACGCCTTTGAGCTTGTAACGTGCCGAAATTACCCGTCCAGCATACAACAAAAGCGCACCCAACATGATGAATGTAAGAATTACCAAAGGACCATTACCCCAGCCATCCTTCTTGGCAACCGCTACCGAACTTCCTGCAGCGCCACCAGCACCAGCCGATTGCGTAGCCAAAGCAGCTTCTTGATCCTTTATATAAGCCAATACCGACTTGATTTCTTCATCAGACCAGTCATAGGCTGGCATGGCTACTTTGTTCCACTTGTTATACAAGTCTACAGCATACTGATCACCAGAGGCAATCACCGCTTGCGAATTGCGGATCCACTTAATCAACCAGGCTTCGTCGCGGCGATCGTGAATTCCTTTGAGCGCCGGACCAACCAGGTCCTGATCGATCTTGTGACAAGCAGCACAGTTGTTGTTGTACAAATCGGCACCCGATGGCTGCGCAACAGCCGTAAGGGCCAAAAATCCGAAAACAACTGTAAGTACTCCAGAACTGAGCCACTTAACGGCAGAAAGGCTTTGAAACTTCATCGTATAGGTTGTCAATTGATTGCTCCTTTATCCGGCTTGCACACCTTCAAAACAAGATTAATGGCCCTTGGTTTGGTGAGAATGCAATTTTTCCGGTTTTTAAAACATCCGCAAATATAGAAAAATATTGGCCCTGAGATGACCAACGACAGGGCATGTTAAAAAAATAAAACGCTTCTAAACAAGCACTTCGTCCTTAGAAATATTGCATACAAAAAAGTGCCCCGAAGGGCACTGTTTTATCGCATACATAAAGACATGGTTTTCAGAGGACTGAATGTCATCAAGATTTTTTCATGGCTTGCTCAATCTTGAAACGCAGATACTCCCTGTGTGCTTTTGTTTCGGCATCACCTGCGGCGCTGCGCAGTTGAACATTCAATTTATTCAACTGCGACATGGCTTGTGCCTGAGTTGCTGCATCGTAGTTTGAAACGCGGCTGGCTAAACCTGCAATTTCTATGAGTTTAGATACGTACTCTACCTGCAAATTCTGACGGAAGCCGTTCACCGAGCCACCCAAATCGGCCTTAAATACACCGTCGGTGAGCTCATTGAATAAATCGGCAATACCATATTGGTTGCCATAAAGTTTGCTATCGGTCACCCGTTGTAAGGTGGTTGGATGTAGCACATGCGCCATCACCGAACGCTGCATGTTTAAAGCCCGCTGGTGGATTTTAGGATCTTCAGTCTGAGAAAAGAAATTGAATCCTCGCCGTTGGATTTGCAGGTATTGATACAATGGCATGGCTGCATCAAAGGCATTAGGCGCAAACAAATAGGTATTCAAAGCCGCCATGGCTCGCTGTTGATCGGCCTTGCTCACTGGCGTAAAAGGCGCTTTGGCATTGGGTTGGCCAACCGCGCTGCGCTCAACATACACACCACCAATATATCGGCTGATGGTGTTGGCAGCATTCATGCTTTCCCCTCCCAAAATGCTGTAGGCCTGCAACAATTCCTGATAGGTTTGGCCTTCCTTGCTGTACTTTTTGAGTAATTCGCCGTACATCTTGTTCACCATTTGCATGCGTTCAATGCTGTACGTAATAGCATCGCCACTCATATCGTTCACATTCACCCGCGGATCAATGGCCTTACCCGGTGCGCGCATATCGTCGGCATCGTTGCCAAAAGTCAAGGCAGGCTCTGTACTTCTGGCCAAAATCTGCTGCAAACGGGCTTCTTCAGCTGCTTCGTTCTCCAAAGCAGCACTGTAACCAAATTCTATGGCCCATAAATCGTAAGGACCAGGCTTGGTGGTGAAGTACTGACCTTGCTTACTTGGATCGGGATGAATGTTTACCGCAGGATAATCCATCACCGAACCTACCAAGCCTACTCTTTCGGTGAGTGCACGGTTATGGAGGTCTTTAGGCAGGTGCAACTGGCTGGCTTTCATGTTGTGGTTCAAGCCCAGGGTGTGCCCCATTTCGTGCAACACCAAATAGTAAAGCGACTCCTCTAAGTATTGCTTCTTCCGCTCAGCACTGGCCCCTGCCAATTCAAGCGATTGCATGCCGAGCAAATAGTTGTGCTGCAAATAATGACCTGCTTTGCAACCGTGCGCCTCGGCCGCCGTGTGGTGCTGATGCTCGTCTTGCTCAAATAAATTCAGCAAACCTGCATTGTTGAAAAGTGCGGCTTGTTTGATGCGGTTGGTAACGAAAACATATTCCAACATGATATCGGCACCCAAAATTTGTCCCGTACGCGGATTCACAAAGCTTGGCCCATAACCACCAAATGGCGGATAAGGAGAAGAGGTCCAACGCAACACATTGTAGCGAATGTCGCCCGCATCCCAAGTAGCCGAATCGGGCTGAATGCGCATTTCTACGGCATTTTTGAATCCAGCCTTTTCGAAGGCTTCGTTCCACTTTAAGCCGGCCTTCACTATCACATCTCTGAATTCTACCGGTGTGGTCTTTTCAACCCACCAAACAATGGGCTCAACAGGCTCGCTGATAGCTGCATTTGGATCCTTTTTGACCAAGTGCCAGCGGTTAATCACATCGCGATAATTGGTGGCCGAACTACTGGTCATATCATCTACTTGCTGTCCGAAATAGCCCACCCTGAAATCGTCTCTGCGTGGCTTAAAATCATTCTTAGGCATGGCAATAATGCTGTGCTGAATGCGCACGGTTACCGCCCTGGGGTCGGTAACGTCTTTGCCGCCTGGATTAGAGGCACCGGGATTGTCATACACCAAATCAACCACCACGTCGGTGTTTTCAGGGTAGGAGCGAATGTGGATGTATTTCGATTTTGCCTTATTCAAATTACCCAAGCCAAACATGGCTGCTGCAAACGGGCCTTCTGGCCGTGGCGGCTTTACCCTATCAAATTTTTCATCGAGAAATAAATTGCCCGCTTCAATCAAAATATCGCCCGTTTTCTCATCCTCAGCCACGATTTTTTCGCTTAACAGCAAAGCCGGACTCACATTGGCCTCTGCGCTTTTGCTCAAAGGATTTTCAGGATCAAAGTGGAATCCCGTATTCAACACCTCAAAATCGATGCGATCGAAATACCTGTTCACCTGAAAAACCTGATTATAGCGGAACGAACCACGGTTTAAGCCTACCCTGGCCAAACCGTTTTCAGAATAACTCCAGTAAATAAATTCCTGCCCAATTTGATCCTTCTTCAATCTCAAATAGGTTTTACCGTCGGTAGTATCTTGGTAAACGGTCATCAAACCTTTGAAAGCTACCGTATTCTTGGTTTTCGAACCAATACTCGGCTTTTTTCCAGCTTGTTCGGCAGGCTTAGCCGCACTGGCGGCTGCAGCTGCGGCTGCTTCCTTTTTTTTCTTCTTTTTACCAAACTGCGCCTGAGCTGGCTCCACCAGAAGGGCTACTGATACCATCAGTACAGCCAAAAACAACTTCTTTTTCATAAAACCCAAAAATCAAATATAGGGAGTACAAAAGCCCCTGTTTGTCAAATTTCGTTAACGATTAAATCAACTTTGCCAAAGCCGCCGAAACATGTGTGAATACCCGGTCTTCCATGGCTTGGGTTTCGGCTTTCACAAAACCTTGACCTGTTATGGCTTCATACAATTCAATGTAACGGTTACTGATGGTCGACAGCCAGGCATCATTCATTTCGGGAACCACCTGCCCTTCCTTGCCCTGAAATCCGTTTTCAATGAGCCATTGTCGCACAAATTCTTTCGACAATTGCTTCTGAGGTTCGCCCGCTGCTTGACGCTCGGCGTAACCATCGGCGTAAAAGTACCGCGATGAATCGGGCGTATGTACTTCGTCAATTAAAATGACCTTTCCATCAAGTAACCCAAACTCATATTTGGTATCTACCAGAATCAAACCCTTGTCGGCTGCCATTTGGGTACCACGCTCAAACAATGCCCGGGTGTATTTCTCGAGCTGCACATAATGCTCCTCCAACACCAGACCGCGAGCCAAAATCTCATCTCGCGTAATATCTTCATCGTGCCCTTCCTGGGCCTTGGTACTGGGCGTGATGATAGGTTCGGGCAAACGGTCGTTCTCGCGCAACCCATCGGGCAAGGGAACCCCACAGAGGAGGCGCTTTCCCGATTTATATTCCCGCCAAGCATGTCCGGCCAAATAGCCCCTAATCACCATCTCCACCGGAAAAGGTGCTGCGGCAAATCCGATAGCCACATTCGGATCGGGCGTATCGATTAACCAATTGGGCACTACATCGGCCGTTGCCTTCAAAAAGTGAGCGGCGGTTTGATTCAGCACCTGGCCTTTGTAAGGAATAGGACGCGGCAGCACCACATCAAATGCCGAAATGCGATCGCTGGCTACCATTACCAAATAACGGCTACCAATGTGGTATACATCGCGCACCTTGCCGCGATACAAGCGTGTTTGTCCAGGAAAATGGAAGTTGGTATTGGCTAAGGCCATATCAGGAATTTTGTTGTTTTGCTAATTCTCTTCTTGCCTCTTCGTGTGCATCATAGGCTTTGATGATGTCTTTCACTAAACGGTGACGCACCACATCATTGGCATGTAAAAATACCTGCCCTATTCCCTCCACCCCTTGCAACAACCGAAGCGCCTGGGGCAAACCCGAACGCTGCTGTCGTGGCAGGTCAATTTGAGTGAGATCGCCCGTAATAATGAACTTGGCCGTGGGTCCCATGCGTGTGAGGAACATTTTGATTTGCATCTCAGTGCAGTTCTGGGCCTCGTCTAAAATCACAAAGGCCTTGTCGAGCGTGCGCCCGCGCATGAAAGCCAAAGGTGCAATTTCTATGATGTTGTCTTCGATATACTTGGCTAGTTTGGCGGGAGGCAGCATGTCTTCCAAGGCGTCGTAAAGCGGCCGTAAATAAGGGTCGATTTTCTCCTTCAAGTCGCCCGGCAAAAAACCCAAATTCTCACCCGCTTCCACAGCAGGACGGGTTAAAATGATCTTTTTTACTTCCCTGTTCTTGAGTGCCCGTACAGCCAAAGCCACCGCGGTGTAGGTTTTTCCAGAGCCGGCCGGACCCACCGCAAACAGAATATCATTGCTCCCTATGAGCTCCACCACGCGGCGTTGGTTGGCCGAACGGGCCTTTACTACCAAGCCATTCGGGCCAAAAACAATCGGTTCTTCACTGTTCAAATGTGAAAACGACCGTATATCTTCATCGATAAGCAAGAGGGCGAAGTCTTCGTCCGAAAGCTTATCGTGCTTGGCATAGTGGGCAACAATTCGCTCAAATTTCAACTGAAACTGTTCGAGTGCCAAGGCCTCTCCTCCCACCATTAAATGTTCACCCCGCGCTGTAAAACGAAGGGTTGGAAATGCCGAGCGGAGCGTTTTTAATCGCAGGTGATTCACCCCAAAAAACTCCAGTGGGTCTATTTGATCGAGCTTAAATGTAAATTCTACCAATGGCTTTGCCTTTTAGCTAAATTTGCTGCCAGTCATTTGCTGCTTGTGATTCAATTCGTAACCTTAACTACCGACTATGGCCTCAGCGACCCTTACGTGGCGGCACTGAAAGGCCAGTTGTTACGTCAAAAGCCAAGTTTGCAGCTGATTGATGTGGCGCACAATATTAGCAAATATAACCTCCAGCAAGCCGCCTATGTTCTAAAAAATGCGTTTCATTTTTTTCCAGATGGCACTTTGCACTTGCTCGACGTGAGTTCTACGCAAAGCGAAGGTGGCGAATTCATGCTTTTCGAATTCGAAGGACATTTTTTTGTGGTGCCCGACAACGGGATTTGCTCGTTGCTTACGCAGAATGCAATCATCAAACCCTTTTTAGTGCCCCAAGGCGGCAGAGGCAGTGTCTATAGTTTTAGCCTTTTGCGCGATGTACTTCCTGCACTGCAGCCCTTTTTAGAAGGAGGTTCACCCGAAACAGTTTTCGGCACAGCATTCGAAAACTACGAAATACTTACCCCATTCCTACCCGCTTTGAGCGGCAATAACCTCCACGGACGTATTCTCCATGTCGATTCCTACGAGAACCTCATTACCAATATCGACAGGGCAATATTTAAAAAACTGGTAGGAAAAGAAGGAAATTTTGTGATTCACCTCAAAAAGCGACTAAATCACGAAAACCAGGTTACCAAATTGGTGAACTCCTATGAAGAAGTAGCCCTTTCCGAAATCGCCTGCTTTTTTGGACACAATAATTTACTTCAAATTGCCCTGAGAGGCGCCAACGCTTCGGGCTTGCTTGGACTCAAAGTGGGCGACCCCATATTTATTGAAAAAACATGATTGTACGGCTCGTTAAAATGACTTTTAAAGAAGAGGCTGTTGCCGAATTCGACGAACTATTTGCCCGATATCACCAACAAATCAGGCAATTTCCCGGATGCCAACACCTAGAGCTCTTGAAAGATGGCGTGGTATACTTCACTTATAGCCATTGGGACAATGCTCATAGCCTCAACAATTATCGAAATTCCGACTTATTTCAAGAAGTATGGCCTGCTACTAAAAAACTGTTCGCCCGTCCTGCCGAAGCCTGGAGTACCGAACAGCTTTATCACTTGCAGTAGCATAGGTTTGTAAATTCTGTTAGCTTTGGAATGGTATTTGACTAACCGAACTAAAACGCAACATGATGAAACGCTTTTTCCCCCTACTCCTCTTGGCCGCAGGCATGCTCATGCTCCTGTTCATTAGCAGCTGCAACAGCAAGAAAAAAGCTGCTGAAGCCGAAAAGAAGCAAACAGAGCAAAAATACCAACAGGCCGATCGCGATAAAGCCATCTTTCAAAACAACTTACCTGAAGCGAAAGAATAAAAAGGAAACTTCACCATGCACATAAAAAAAGCCCCGACATCGGGGCTTTTCTATTAGATGGGGATTATTAAAGTACCTCGTGTGTTGCAAATTCTTTGATGTAAGGATGCTTCACAGGAATCAACGAAGCTTTGGTAAGGCTACGAGCTACCACGAACATGAAGAAACCAATGAAACCCAAAAACATGCCAATTTCCATGAAACCAATGTGCGCATGTGCACCCACGGCACCTGGCATGATACCAACATACAGGTCGATCCACTTTCCAATAATCAGCAATACAGCCACACCCATCATCATGGTTTCGTTGCGCTTGGCTCCACGTGTCATCAAGAGCAAGAAAGGTGCAACAAAGTTGATGATCAGGTTGATCCAGAAGAGCCCTTTAAAGTGCTCCCAACGCTCTTGGTAGTAAATAGATTCTTCAGGAATGTTTGCGTAGAAAATCAACAAGAACTGCGACAACCAAATGTAGGTCCAAAAAATGCTGAATGCGAACATGAATTTACCCAAATCGTGCAAGTGGTGTTCACTTACGATAGATAAATAACCTGCTCTGCGGAGCAACAATACAGTCAACGTCATAATTGAAATGGCCGTTACCCAAGCAGCAGCAAAGTGGTACACCCAAAAAATGGTAGAGAACCAGTGAGTATCAATGCTCATTATAAAATCCCAACTTGCCATGGCCCAGCTTACAGCAAAAACAGGCAAGAAAATGGCACTCAAGGTTTTGTTGCGCTTGAGGGTATGCAAACCACCTTGCAAATCTTCAGCAAGTGAGTTCTTTCTGATAGCACGGCTAAAAAGATACCATAAAGCAAAAATCACAACCACACGACCAATCATAAAAGGCAAATTCAAATAACCCGCTTTTGCCGCGATAATTGGATCGTATTCTGGGCTGGTAGGATCAGTAATGCCTTCATGGGTCCAGTGATAGGTGTGGTTCCAGTGCATCAACACACTGAGAATAATGATAGCAAATCCTGCGAATGCATAGGGCAAGAAGGTTGCCATGGCTTCAGGTACCCTTTTGAAACCCGACGACCAAGCTGCATTGGTAACCGATTGGGTAGCGATGAACAATGTGCCCATAAGCGCTACGCCTAAAAAGTACCAGTTATTGAGCAAGAAGTTCGCCCAAAAACGATGGCTATCCGTTAACAAGCCGGTAACAATAGCAATCAAACCAATGCCCATCAAACCAAAGGCAATGTTTCTTAAACGTGCAGGTACAACAAATTTCTCTTCGTGTACTGCTATTTCATGATGGTGTCCCATGCTAATTATTCTCCTGTATAACCTCTTAACTTGTTAACATACATTACAATCTGCCAACGCTCCTCAGGCCTGATCTGCGAACCATGACCCCACATGCGGCCTTTGCCTTTAGTTATTACGTGGTAGATGTGCCCCGAAGGTTGATTAACGATATAGCTCGCCTGATAGTTAGGAACACCGCCGTATTTCTGGCCAACCAATCCATCGCCCTTACCCTCTTTACCGTGGCAAGGAGAGCAATAAGCATTGTAGAAGTATTCCCCTTTAGCCAAATTCTTTTCATTGGCCTCCAATGGATTCTTCAACACTTTGGCAGCATATTCCAAACTGTCTTTACCTATCGGATAGTTCTGCATCAACTCCAAACGCGTATTGTCGAAACCAACTCCCGAACGGGCAATGGTACCAGCAACTGGCTCACGCATGTTTTTACCATCTTTATTGATGGCATTATCTTCTACTTGAGAATAAGGCTCGTAAGCATTCGAAACATACATCTGAGGAGCATATTCCCAACCCGGATCCTTTTTATCAGAGATCAGTGCACAGCTGCTCAGAAAACCCAAGCCAAGTGCAAAAAACAACGCATTTTTCATAATTCAACCTCCTTTTCCTCTACTGTGGCACCGTGACGCTCGAGTACCGAAGCAATTTTGCTATAATCAGCAGTATCGCTTGGAATAGCAATACAAAACTTGTGACTGGTTACATCAGGATCTGGAAACTTAGGGTCGTTACCAGGAATAAATCCAGAAGCCACCAAATAAGTGCCCACCATACCCAAGGCAGTAATGAGAACCGTTAACTCAAAAGTAACTGGTACAAAGTCGGGCCATGCCAACGCAGGTTTACCACCAATGTTCATGGGCCAGTCGAAACCAAGCATCCAAGCTTGCATCGACAAACCAGCACTAAATCCCAATACACCAAACATGAAGGCTGCACGGGGCAGTCGGCTACGGCTGTAACCCAAAGCTTCGTCTAAACCGTGTACAGGAAACGGAGTATAACACTCATGGATGGGAGTACCAGTTGCACGAACATCTTTAACTGCTGCGAGCAAAGGCTCCTCATCGAGGAAAGTACCTATGATATATTTCTGTTGACTCATGATCAGGCAATTTGAGGGTTAACTTCCTTGAGATCGATTCCTTCCTTCTCTGCAGTTTTCTTGATATGCTCTTCTGCCGAAGTTTTCACAATCGACTTCACTTCAGCAATCGCAATTACCGGAGCAAACTTGGCGAAGAGGAAGAAAAGCGTGAAGAACAAGCCCAATGAACCGATGAACATACCAATCTCCACCCAGGTTGGTGAGTACATGGCCCAGCTCGATGGCAGATAGTCGCGGTGCAGCGATGTTACGATAATCACAAAACGCTCGAACCACATACCAATATTCACGAAAATAGAAATGATGAATACGGCCGCCAGGTTACGACGCAATTTCTGCGACCAGAACAACTGGGGTGTAATTACGTTACAGGTCATCATGGCCCAGTAAGCCCACCAGTATGGACCAAAAGCGCGGTTGATGAAGGCATACTGCTCATAAGGAACCGCTGAATACCACGCAATGAAGAATTCTGTAATGTAAGCAGAACCCACAATCGAACCTGTAACCAAGATGATTTTATTCATCACATCGATGTGGTTGATAGTAATGTAAGCCTCCAAGCGCATCACCTTACGCATGATGATTAAGAGGGTCAATACCATTGCAAAACCCGAGAACACCGCACCCGCAACGAAGTATGGGGGGAAAATGGTGGTGTGCCATCCAGGAATTACCGAGGTAGCAAAGTCCATAGATACGATGGTGTGTACCGAAAGTACCAATGGGGTTGCCAAACCAGCCAAAATGAGCGATACGCTCTCGAAACGCTGCCATGCTTTGGCCGAACCATTCCAACCGAAACTCAACAAGCCATAAATCTTTTTACGAATTCCGTCGGCACGGTCACGGATGGTAGCCAAGTCAGGTATCAAACCTACATACCAGAATACCAATGATACGGTCAAGTAGGTAGAAATCGCAAATACGTCCCACAACAGCGGCGAGTTGAAGTTCGCCCACAACGAGCCATACGTGTTGGGCAAAGGGAACACCCAATAAATTACCCACGGACGACCAGCGTGCAACAGCGGATAAGTACCCGCACAAATTACCGCAAAAATGGTCATGGCTTCGGCAGAACGGTTTACTGCCGTCCGCCATTTCTGACGGAACAACAACAATACCGCAGAAATGAGGGTACCGGCGTGACCAATACCTACCCACCACACAAAGTTGGTGATGTCCCAACCCCAGTCTACAGTTTTATTCAAACCCCAAACACCTACACCTGTAAAGAGGAGGTATCCAACGGTGAGCAACCAAAGGCCTAAAGCGGCGACAGAAACACCGAAACCCAGGTACCACCACTTGGTGGGAGCAGCTTCGATAGGCGTTACGATGTCGTCCGTAATCTTCGAGTAAGAAGTTTTACCGGTAATTAGCGGACGCCTAATGGGAGATTCGTACATATCGTCTAGTTCGATTTACTGTTAAGCCTTGATTGATTGGGTATTGCGCACCTTGGTGAGGTAATTCACCGAAGGCAATACGTTAAGTTCTTCGATGATGCCATAAGCACGCTCATTAAGGAAGAGCTTCGATACTTCGCTGTTTTCATCGTTCAAGTCGCCAAAAACAATGGCACCAGAAGGACACGATTGCTGACAAGCGGTTTTAACATCGCCGTCTAATACACCGCGGTTATTGCGCTTCGCCTCGAGTTTGCCAGCTTGGATACGCTGAACACAGAAAGTACACTTCTCCATCACACCACGAGCACGTACGGTTACATCAGGATTGAGTACCATGCGGCCCAAATCGGTTTGCGATGGGTTGTTGTAGAACTTCGGATTATCGGTATAGCTGAACCAGTTAAAGCGACGCACTTTGTATGGACAGTTGTTTGCGCAGTAACGGGTTCCCACGCAACGGTTGTAAACCATTTGGTTCAAACCTTCATCGCTGTGAACAGTCGCCAAAACCGGACAAACGGTTTCGCAAGGAGCATTGTCGCACTGCATACACATCACCGGTTGGAAAGCAACTTGTACATTGTCACCGTTCTGAATCATGCTGTACTCCTTTTCCTTATCGATGCTCATGCCATCTTCGTTGAAGGTGTAGTAGCGGTCGATACGGATCCAATGCATTTCGCGACGGTTCAAAACTTCTTGTTTGCCCACAACAGGAACGTTGTTTTCAACCTGACAGCTCACGATACAAGCACCGCAACCGGTACAAGCATTCAAATCAACTGCCATGGCCCAGTGGTGGCCTTCATAGTCACGCTTGTCCCACAAAGTGATCGCATTGCGATTGATACCTGGATAAACCTTTTTAAATGTACCATCGGCTTGCTTTACCTGAATATAAGGACGCACGTTGCCGTCGGCAGGGTTTACCGCATATTTATCGAGGGTAGTTTCTTTAACAATGTTACGACCTTCAATCGTATGGTGTGTTTGTGTTTGAGCGATGGTAGTTTTCATACCGGTTTTGCTCACACTAACCTTGGTAGCCGTATGGTTTCGAGCACCATTGAAGCTCATGAATGGATAAGCATTAGCACCAATTCCCTCACCTGCTTTGCTCACATGGGTACGGCCGTAACCCAACGCCAAGGCAACCGTACCAGGATAAGTACCAGGTTGGATCAATACAGGCACTTCCACCTCATATCCATTGGCGCTCACCTTTACAATATCGCCTTCATTGATGCCATTCTCACGGGCATACTTGATGCTAACTGCCAAATAGTTATCCCAACAAGCCTTGCTAATGGGGTCTGGCATTTCTTGCAACCAAGGGTTGCCTGCCATATTACCATTACCTAAGCCTAATTTTTCGTAAACTACCAATTCAAGCTCACTGCCTTCGGTTTTGATTGCAGCTGCGGCCGCATTCACATCACCTCTGAAAGCAGGCTGTCCGCCTACCACTGGCATTTCAAAAACACCATTGTGCAAGGCAGTACGCCAGAAAGTCCCAAAGTCGGCAGCACCCGATTTGCTGAAAATGTCTTTCCAGCTATCCTTCATTAAATCGTAACCAGAAGTGCTGTTACCAGTTAGAGCCAACAAAACTTCGTCGAATGAGCGGGTATCGTACAATTTGCTGATGGCAGGCTGGCTGATGCTGTATTTACCCGCAGCAGGCATGGCATCACCCCAGCTTTCCAGGAAGTTGTCGGCAGCAGCAACAAAACCAGCCAATTGGGCCGTTTCGTTGTTTTGCTCACTCACCACTACCGAAACGTCTACTTTTTTCAAACCCGCTGCAAAAGCGCTGGCTTTGTAATAATCGTAGGCAGGGTTTACGCCATAAGCAATCACCGCACCTATTTTACCGGCATTCATATCGGCTACCAATGTCTCCATGGCAGCATCTTTGCCTTGACGCAAATAAACCGGTACCGCCATATCGATGGTATTGCCATAATTGCCCAAAAGCTGGTTGATGGCATTTACCAATTGCTGAACCGCCGAATCATTTGAACCACAAACAACCAATGATTTGCCGCGAGCAGCCCACAATTCAGCAGCCGTGGCAGCTATGGCATTACCTGCCAAATCGTGCTTAGGAGCATTGATGGAAGCTGCACCAGCCAATTTGGCGATGGCGTTGTACAGGTTAGCAATAACCACCCCCTCTTTTGAGGCTTGATAAGTCACACGCAAATCGGCATTTGAACCAGTAATGGTCAAAATCGATTCAAACTGCACGTGGCGCGACATTTTAGGCTTGTCTTTGCTCACCTTGCGATTGGTAGTGTAATCGCGGGTAAACTCTACAGGCGAAATCCAGTTGCCCAGAAAATCGGCACCCACACCCAAAATCACCTCTGCCTTATCGAAATGGTAAGTGGGCAAAGCCGCAATACCAAAATTTGCTTCATTGGCTTCAATCATGCCTGAAGCAGAAATGGCATCATAGGTAACATGGGAAGCACCAGCATATTTGCTTTTGAAGTTCTCAATCAAACGCTTGGTTGTTGGGCTGATGATGCTGTTGGTAAGCAACACCACCGGCTTGCCACCCAAGGCGTTCAACTTGCCACTCAATTGTGCATCAAACTCTTCCCAGCTCACATACTTGCCAGCAACTTTGGGCTGTTGCAAACGGTTAGCATCGTACAAGCTCAGTACCGAGGCATGCACACGGGCATTGACACCTCCTTGTGAAATGCCCGACAAGGTGTTACCCTCCACTTTGATGGGACGACCTTCACGGGTCTTTACCAAAATGCTGGCATAGTCATAACCGTCATTGAAAGTTGTGGCATACCAAGTAGCAATAGAGGGAGAAATCTCCTCAGGCTGGGCTACAAAAGGCACTGCCTTCTTCACCGGGGTCTTGGTACAAGCCGCAAGGGTTGCTGCAGTTAAGCTAAAACCAAATATTTTAAGAAAGTCACGACGATTGGCTTCCAAGCCCATGCTTTCTTCATTCAGCATCTCTTCTACCGGAATTTCTTGAGCAAATTCCTTCGAAGCTTCCTCAACAAACGCAGGGCTGTTATTGAGTTCGTCGACACTTCTCCAATACTTCTTTTGTGCAATATCCATTATAGCGTGGTTATTGAGTTGACGATTAATAGTGACACTTTGAACACTCCAGACCACCCAAATTGGCGATGGTCAAACCTTTTTCTTTGAGCGCCTTTTGGAACGACTCCTTGTTGCCATGTACGGCTTGGTAGTAACCGTTATCCAAATCCACTTTGGTTTCACGGTGACAGTTAATACACCAACCCATGGTTAATTGACTGTGCTGATATACCTCCGGCATTTCCTGAATAGGACCATGACAGGTTTGGCACTCGATACCAGCTACTTTGTAGTGCTGATAGTGATTAAAATAAGCCAAATCAGGTAGGTTGTGAATGCGAATCCATTCAATGGGCTGGTTGTTTTCCCAGGCTGCATGGATTTTTTTAATTTCAGGAGCGTCTTTCTTAATCTGGTTGTGGCAGTTCATACAAACATTCACTGCCGGGATGGTAGCACTCTTACCGCGTTCAACACCCGTGTGACAGTAGCTACATGCAATTTCATGCGTACCAGCGTGCAACTCGTGACTGAAAGCAATGGGCTGAGCTGGCTGGTATCCTTGTTGAATACCCACATGCTGTGCTACATCAATGCCCCAGCCTATGGCACCTAATAGGAATACCGTTAAACCACCACCAATGGCATGAATAGGCTTGATTTTAAACGATGGCTTGATCTCTTTGAGCTGCTCCTCATTCAATTCGCCACTGGCAACCTTGTCTTCGTATTCAGCATTCAACTTCTTGCGTTGTTGCGCCAAGAAGATGATTACCGCAGCTACCAAGAATACCACAATCCACAGCACTTGTGACATTGGAAATCCTTCTTCCAACTCAACAGCTGCAGCTTCGCCTCCACCTTGCTGGTTATCTGTAACCGGAGCCGCAGCACCCTGCTCTTTGATGTAAGCTAAAACAGATTTAATTTCTTCATCCGTCCAATCGTAAGCCGGCATGGCCACCTTGTTCCATTTGTTGTAAAGGTCTACCGCATACTGGTCGCCACTGGCAATAACTGCCTGTGAATTGCGAATCCATTTAATCAAGTAAGCCTCGTCCAACCGGTCGGTAACCCCGCCCAAAGCTGGCCCAACCAAATCCTGATCCAACTTGTGGCATGCAGCACAATTATTGTTAAATAAAGCCGCGCCATCCGGTTGAGCACTGCCCACCATCGGACTACCTCCCAGCACCACCAAGGCTGCTGCTGAGAATAGGATTCTACGGAGTGAAAATCCCTGTTTCTGATTCATTTCGCTAGTTTTTTAGAGCCTGAAAGCCTTCAATTCTTCCAGTCGCAAAATTAGTCGTTCCATGCATTGTCGCACCATGTGTCATAAAATTTTCAAATGCGCCGAACAATTTAAAATCCGTCTAAATAAGCGCCAGTCATTTGACAAAAAATCAAAAAAAAACCTCGCCGAAGCGAGGTTTTATTCAATATTCAATAGGGATTAGGCCGTAGCCTCTTCACCTTCAGAAGCTGTTGCTTCTACCTTTGCAGCAGTGGCTTTCTTTGTAGCTCCACTTCTACCGCGGCGGGTGGTTTTGGCCTTCTTGGCTTTGGTTTCACCGAGCAACAACTCATTGAAATCTACCAATTCCATCATGCACATTTCAGCAGCGTCACCCAAACGGAAACCTGTTTTGATGATGCGTGTGTATCCGCCAGGACGGTCAGCAACCTTAGCACTAATAGTACCAAACAATTCCTTTACTGCTTCTTTGTCTTGCAAATAAGCGAAGGCGGTACGACGGCTATGCATGCTGTCGTCTTTCGACTTAGTGATGATTGGCTCCACAAACTTGCGCAAAGCCTTTGCTTTGGCAACCGTGGTATTGATACGCTTATGCAGGATAAGCGAAACAGCCATGTTCTGCAACATCGCGTTGCGGTGAGAGGCAGTACGCCCCAAGTGGTTAATGGTCTTACCGTGACGCATTTTTCTTACTCCTCGTCAAGTTTATACTTTGCTATTTCCATACCGAAGGTGAGACCTTTTTCCCTCACCAGCTCTTCCAGCTCTGTTAGCGACTTCTTCCCGAAGTTGCGGAACTTCAACAGATCGGCAATATCATATTTTACCAGGTCACCCAGTGTCTTGATTTCAGCGGCTTTCAAACAGTTGTAAGCACGTACCGATAAATCCAAATCACTAAGCGGGGTTTTCAGAATCTTGCGCATGTGCAGGATGTTTTCATCCACTTCATTGGCAATATCCTTTGGCTTCGACTCCAAGGTAATCGACTCATCGCTGAACAACATGAAGTGCTGTATCAAAATCTTGGCAGCTTCTTTCAACGCTTCTTCTGGATGGATAGAACCGTCGGTTTTCAAATCGATGATCAGTTTCTCGTAGTCGGTCTTCTGCTCTACACGCGTATTCTCGATGGTATACTTCACGTTCTTTATCGGCGTGAAAACACTGTCGATCGGAATTACACCAATAGCAGCATCAGATTGTTTGTTTTCCTCGGCAGCTACATAACCACGACCTTTTTCAATAGTTAACTCAATTTCGAAGTTAACATTGGTATCCATGGTGCAAATCACCAAGTCGGGGTTCAAAATGCTGAAGTTAGAAGAGAACTTCTCAATATCACCTGCAGTGAAGGCATCTTTACCCTTTACAGATACATAAATCTTCTCGGCATCAGCATTTTCAAACTTAGCCTTAAAACGTACCTGTTTGAGGTTGAGAACCAACTCAACCACATCCTCTACCACACCTTTGATGGTGGTAAACTCATGGTCTACACCAGGAATGCGGATAGATGTGATCGCATAGCCCTCAAGCGAAGACAGCAGGATCCTGCGAAGCGCATTTCCAATGGTCACCCCAAAGCCGGGCTCCAAAGGCTTGAATTCGAAGCTACCTTCAAAATCGGTAGCCTTCTGCATTAATACTTTATCGGGCTTCTGAAAAGCTAGGATCGACATTGAATATCTTGTTAAATTAATTACTTAGAGTACAATTCTACGATCAACTGTTCCTTGATGTTCTCAGGAATTTGATCACGCTCAGGGAAGTCGAGGAAACGACCTTCCATCTTGTCTTTGTCCCACTCCAACCAAGCGAAACGCGAAACTTGCTTGCCGCTCAATGAGTGGTTAATAGCCTCAAGGCTCTTCGACTTTTCACGAACACCTACAATATCACCAGGACGCAATTCGTAAGAAGGAATATTCACCACTTCACCATTCACAGTAATGTGACGGTGTGAAACCAACTGACGAGCACCATCACGCGTAGGCGCTATGCCCAAACGGAATACGGTATTGTCTAAACGCGCCTCCAGGAATTTCAACAGGTTTTCACCAGTTGTACCTTTTTTGCGGTTCGCCTTTTCAAAAGTCTTGCGGAACTGACGCTCCAATACACCATAGGTATATTTGGCTTTCTGCTTCTCCATCAACTGAACAGCATATTCCGATTTCTTAGGATTACGCTTGCTTTGTCCGTGTTGACCGGGACCGTAATTCTTACGCTGAAGCGCTTTATCGGGACCGAAAATTGCCTCACGGAATTTACGGGCGATTTTACTTTTAGGGCCTGTATATCTTGCCATGTCTTTGTCTTAATTAAATTAAACCCTTCTTCTCTTCGGAGGACGGCAACCGTTGTGAGGAATAGGAGTCACGTCGGTAATAGTTGTGATTTCGATACCCAAAGCACCCAACGCACGGATAGCCGATTCGCGACCGGCACCAGGACCTTTCACAAACACTTCGGCACGACGGAAACCAAGATCATAAGCTACCTTACCGCAATCCTGTGCAGCTACCTGCGCAGCATAAGGGGTATTCTTCTTTGAACCACGGAAGCCCGCTTTACCAGCAGATGCCCACGAAATCACCTGTCCCTCATTATTGGTGATAGAGATGATGATGTTATTGAAGGTAGAACTGATGTGAACCTGACCCACAGGCTCCACCTTTACTACTCTCTTCTTTACAACTTTTGTATTCTTAGCCATTGCTATTAATTATTACTTGGTAGCCTTTTTCTTGTTGGCCACAGTTTTACGCTTACCCTTACGTGTACGAGAGTTGTTCTTGGTGCGCTGACCTCTCACAGGCAAGCCCTTACGGTGACGCAGACCACGGTAGCAACCGATATCCATCAATCGCTTGATGTTCAATTGCACCTCTGAACGCAATTCACCTTCAGTTTTGAACTCCTCCGTAATGATTGTACGGATTTGGTTGGTTTGATCATCCGACCACTCACCAACTTTTACGTTTGCGTCGATTCCACAACGATCGAGAATCTGACGGGCGCGTGAACGACCGATCCCATAAATATAGGTCAGGCCAATTTCGCCTCTCTTGTTTCTAGGTAGGTCAATACCTGCTATCCTTGCCATAATGATGGTTTATCCTTGTCTTTGTTTGAACTTAGGGTTCTTCTTGTTGACAACGTACAGCTTTCCGTTTCTGCGTACGATCTTACAGTCAACACTGCGCTTCTTAATCGATGCTCTTACTTTCATGGTATTAGTATCTGTATGAAATTCTTCCTTTAGTCAAGTCGTACGGCGACATCTCTACTTGCACCCGGTCACCAGGTAAAATTTTGATGTAATTCATCCTCATTTTTCCGCTGATGTGGGCAATGATTTGGTGACCATTTTCCAACTCCACACGGAACATGGCATTCGACAATGCCTCGAGGATGGTGCCGTCCTGTTTAATAGAAGTCTGTTTCGCCATATTGGTTTAGATAGACGCTCCTACTGCTGCACGACCTTTAATCCTGCCGGTTTTCATCAAACCGTCGTAATGACGCATCAACAGGTGGCTTTCTATTTGTTGAAGGGTGTCGAGGATTACCCCCACCATGATCAACAAAGAGGTGCCGCCATAGAACTGCGCAAACTGAGAGTTCACACCCGCCACTGTGGCAATGGCTGGGAGGATGGCCACAATGGCCAGGAAGATTGACCCAGGAAGGGTGATGCGTGCCAAAATATCATCCAAGAACTCGGCCGTCTTTCTTCCAGGCTTCACACCTGGAATAAATGCACCATTTCTTTTCAAATCTTCCGACATCTGATTACTGTTTACCGACAACGAAGTGTAGAAGTAAGTGAACACAATAATCAATACCGCCAAAGTCATATTATAGGTAATGCTGGTAAAATCGACGAAAGCAGATACAATACCCTGACTTAAATCGCTGTTCGGGAAAAATTGCGCTACCGTAGCAGGCAAGAACATGATGGCTTGCGCAAAGATGATAGGCATTACCCCAGCAGCATTTACCTTGAGAGGAATGTACTGGCGTGTACCACCATACATGCGGTTACCAACTACACGCTTGGCTACTTGAATAGGAATTTTGCGTGTGCCTTGAACCAAGAGAATGGTTAAACCCACAACCACAGCCAGCATCACAATTTCTACCAAGAACGGCACCAAGCCACCCCCACCACTACCCACGCGGAACTGGAATTCAGCGATGAGTGAATCTGGGAGACGGGCTATAATACCCACCATGATAATCAGTGAAATACCGTTACCCAAACCGCGATCGGTGATTTTTTCACCCAACCACATTACAAACATGGTTCCAGCAGTAAGAACCACCACCGTAGAAATGAGGAAGCTCAAATCAAGCGTATCGCCTGTACGCAAGATGATGGCAGGCAAAAACTGTGCTTTCAAGTTGATGATAAAACCAATAGCTTGAGCAGCAGTGATGGCAATGGTCAAATAACGGGTAATCTGATTGATCTTATTTCTACCACTTTCACCTTCCTTCATCATCTTCTGGAAACTAGGTACAACCATACCCATCAACTGCACCACGATGGAGGCAGAAATATAAGGCATGATACCCAAGGCAAATACCGAAGCACGAGAAAAAGCGCCACCCGCAAACAAGTCGATCAAACCAGTCAAACCAGCTCCACCACCTTGGGGTGTCAAATCTTCCAATACCACCGGATCAATACCTGGCAATACCACGTACGAGCCCAGACGATAAATGAGCAACAGGCCGAGGGTCATAAGGATCCTCGACTTGAGCTCTTCGATTTTGAAGATATTCCGAATCGTATTGATGAAATTCTTCATGTGTGTTTAGATAACTTCCGCTACGCCACCCGCAGCTTCAATGTTTTTCTTAGCAGCAGCGCTAAAAGCGTGTGCCTTTACAGTCAATTTTGTTTTCACCTCACCACGACCCAGAATTTTCACCTTCTTACTAGCATTGCCAATGATACCATGGGCAGCCAAAAAAGCAGGATCAATCAAATCGGTCTTGTGGTTGGCAGCCATTTCTTCCAACACGTCTAAGTTTACCGCATTGTACTCAACACGGAAAGGATTTTTGAATCCAAACTTAGGTACACGCAATTTCAAAGGCATCTGACCGCCTTCAAAACCTGGCTTGGTGCTGTAACCGGCACGGCTTTGCGCACCTTTGTGACCTTTGGTAGAAGTACCGCCACGGCCCGAACCTTGTCCACGACCAATACGCTTGCGGGGCTTAACGCTCCCTGCTGCAGGCTTTAAATTGTTCAGTTCCATTGCTTAAATCTCCTCTACTTTTACAAGGTGAGCTACTTTCTTAATCATGCCCAACACCTGCGGAGTACCTTCGTGCTCAACAGTTGCATGGGGATTGCGCAGGCCCAGGGCCAACAAAGTACGCTTCTGACGTTCGGGACGACCAATAGCGCTTTTCAATTGTGTTACTTTGAATCTGGCCATGACTTATCCGTTAAAAACTTTAGACATAGATAGATTGCGCTGCTGTGCTACAGTATAGGGATCACGCAACTTCGCCAAGGCATCGATGGTAGCTTTAACCACGTTGTGTGGGTTAGACGATCCTTTCGATTTGGCCAATACGTCGGTAATACCGGCGCTTTCCAATACCGCGCGCATCGCACCACCAGCAATTACACCGGTACCGTGAGAAGCAGGCTTAATGTATACACGACCACCACCAAATTTTCCATCGGCATCGTGTGGAATGGTACCTTTCATGATAGGCACTTTGATCAGCGACTTCTTCGCATCATCAATACCTTTAGCAATGGCTTCAGATACTTCCTTTGCTTTGCCCAAACCGTAACCAACGATTCCGTTCTCGTCGCCCACTACCACAATGGCAGAAAAGCTGAAGGTACGACCACCTTTGGTAACCTTGGCAACACGCTGTACGCTTACGAGACGGTCCTTCAACTCAATCTCACTCGCTTTTACTCTTCTTATGTTCGTTGTTGACATATCCGATTATCCTTAAAAATTCAGACCACCTTCGCGAGCACCTTCAGCCAAAGCCTTCACGCGGCCATGATAGAGGTAACCATTCCGGTCAAAAACTACTGCGCTGATACCAGCCGCCAATGCCTTCTCGGCAAGGGCTTTGCCCACCAAACCCGACAACTCTACTTTATTGCCCGATTGTGTGCTAACTGCTTTTTCAGTTGATGAAGCTGCAACCAAAGTACGACCAGCTACATCATCGATGATTTGAGCGTAGATCTCTTTGTTGCTGCGGAAAACCGACAAACGGGGACGCTCAGGAGTGCCCGAAACGCGCTTGCGAATGCCCTTTTTAATACGTGTGCGACGTGCTAACTTATTATTTGCCATGACTTAGCTTATTTTTTAGAAGCAGACTTACCAGCTTTACGACGCAACACTTCACCAACGAAACGAACACCTTTACCTTTGTATGGCTCGGGCTTACGCAGTGAGCGAATTTTGGCAGCAACTTGACCGATCAACTCTTTGTCGATACTTTCCAAGGTGATTACCGGGTTCTTACCCTTGAGGGTCTCGGTAGCCAATTTTACTTCAGCAGGGATCTGCAATACAATATCGTGTGAATAACCCAGCGCCAATTCAAGCAATTGACCGTTGGCGTTGGCACGGTAACCCACACCAACGAGCTCCTGTTGTAATTTGAAGCCTTCACTTACACCTTTAACCATGTTGTTGATAAGTGAGCGGTACAAACCATGTAATGCTTTGTGACGCTTGCTATCAGTCGAGCGCTGAACGAGCACCTGACCATCTTCAACAACTACCTGAATATCGCTGTCAACAGCGCGATCCAGTTGACCTTTTGGTCCCTTTACAGTAACAACATTTTTGTCGCTCACTGTAATCTGTACACCAGCCGGTACTACTACGGGAAGTTTTCCTATACGTGACATTCCTTAAATCTTAATAAACGTAGCACAATACTTCGCCACCCACATTGTGTTGACGAGCTTCTTTATCAGTCATCACACCCTTAGATGTTGATACAATGGCGATGCCTAAACCGTTGATTACACGGGGCAATTCTGTTACGCCTTTGTATTGACGCAAACCTGGACGGCTTACACGACGCAGGCTTCTAATAGCCGGTTCGTTGCTTCCTGGCAAATACTTCAGGGCAATCTTAATAGAACCCTGTGCGCCTTCATCTTCGAACTTGTAGTTCGTGATGTAACCTTTTTCAAACAATACCTTGGTGATTTCCTTCTTCAAATTAGAAGCAGGAATCTCTACCACACGGTGATTGGCTTTCAATGCATTCCTCAATCGGGTGAGGTAATCTGCTATAGGATCAGTCATTTGTCTCTCTCCTTTAATTTATTTTACCAGCTACCCTTGGTTACACCAGGGATTTTTCCTTCAGAGGCCATCTGACGGAACAATACCCTCGAAATACCAAACTGACGCATATAGCCACGCGGACGACCGGTAATTTTGCAACGGTTGTGCAAACGTACGGGCGAAGCATTCTTTGGCAACTTCTGCAAACCGAGGTAGTCACCAGCTTCTTTCAAAGCGGCACGCTTGGCAGCATATTTGGCAACCGTTTTCTCGCGCTTGCGATCTCTTGCCTTTATTCCTTCCTTAGCCATGAATTAGTTTTTATTCGTTTTGAACGGAAGACCCATTTCAGTGAGCAATGCCAAAGCCTCTTCATCGGTCTTAGCGGTAGTCACAAAAGTGATATCCATACCGGTGATTTTATTCACCTTGTCGATGTTGATCTCAGGGAAAATGATGTGCTCGCTGACGCCCAAGGTGTAATTACCACGACCATCGAAACCTTTAGGGCTGATGCCTTTAAAGTCGCGAACCCGTGGAAGGGCAATGGAAATCAAACGATCGAGGAACTCGTACATATTGTTGTCGCGCAAAGTAACGCGTGCACCAATAGGCATTTGCTCACGAAGTTTGAAGTTAGAGATGGCCTTTTTCGACTTGGTTGCTACTGCCTTCTGGCCAGCAATCATGGTCATCTCATTCAAGGCTGATTCAATCAGCTTCTTGTCCGAAACAGCCGCACCAACACCCTGGTTGATAGCGATTTTCGTAAGGCGAGGAATTTGCATTACATTCTTGTAAGCGAACTTCGCCTGGAGGGCAGGGACAACCTCCTCCTTGTACTTGGTCTTCAGTCGTACGTTGTAAGACATTACTTAATTATTTCTCCGGTTTTCTTAGCGAAACGGACCAGTTTACCATTTTCATCGGCCTTGCGTCCAATGCGGGTAGCAGCGCCACCAACAACAACCATCAAGTTCGATACGTGAACGGGAGCTTCTTTTTTAACGATGCCGCCGTTAGGATTAGTGGCACTAGGCTTGGTGTGCTTGGTAATCATATTGATACCTTCTACAATCGCACGCATCTCTGCGGGATGTACTTCCAATACACGGCCTTCTTTGCCTTTGTCGTCGCCCGTAATTACACGAACAACGTCACCTTTTTTGATTTTGAGCTTTACATTTCCCATGTCTGCGAATCTTAAAGCACCTCAGGTGCCAGTGAAACAATCTTCATGAACGACTTTTCGCGCAGCTCACGTGCCACTGGTCCGAAGATACGGGTACCCCTGGGTTCATCCTGGTTGTTCAACAATACCACAGCATTGTCGTCGAAACGGATATAAGAACCATCGCGGCGGCGTACTTCTTTCTTGGTGCGTACTACTACAGCTTTTGAAACTGTACCTTTTTTAGCGTTACCCGAAGGGATAGCTGACTTGATAGATACAACAACCTTGTCGCCCAAAGAGGCATACCGCTTACCGGTACCACCCAATACACGAATCACTAAAACTTCTTTGGCACCGCTGTTATCAGCTACTGCCAGTCTGCTTTCCTGTTGTACCATTACTTAGCCCTTTCAATTATTTCTACCAATCTCCAACGCTTGTTTTTGCTGAGCGGACGGGTTTCCATGATACGTACCAAGTCACCCACATTGCAGTCGTTATTCTCGTCGTGCGCGTGAAACTTCTTAGTCGTTTTCACAAACTTACCGTAGATGGGGTGTTTCACCTTACGCTCTACAGCTACAGTAATGGTCTTTTGCATCTTGTTGCTCACCACACTGCCAATTCTTTCTTTTCTTGCGTTCCTTTCCATCTCAGCCATTAGTTGTTGGTTGCTCCGGTTACTTCATTGGCACGCTGGCGGAGTTCAGTCAGCAATCGAGCGATTACCTTACGGGTCTCGCGGATCTTTGCCGGATTGTCTACCGACGAAACGGCGTGACTGAACTTCAGCTTGGTCAACTGAAGCTTTTCCTCCTTGATCCTATCAGCAATCTCTGCTGTGGAAAGTTCTTTTATTGCGGAGTACTTCATATTTCTTATTGTTCTACGTAATCTCTTCTAACCACAAATGAGGTGCTAACCGGCAATTTTTGAGCGGCAAGGCGCATGGCCTCTTTTGCGACCGGCAAAGGTACACCTTCTGCTTCAAAAATCAAAGTACCTGGTTTAACTACGGCCACCCAATATTCGGGTGAACCTTTACCTTTACCCATACGTACTTCTGCAGGCTTTTTTGTCACCGGCTTGTCCGGGAAAATTCGGATCCATACCTGACCTTCACGCTTCATAAAACGGGTAACCGCAATACGAGCTGCTTCAATCTGGCGTGAGGTAATCCACTTCGCTTCCAAAGTCTTGAGGCCGAAGCTGCCGAAAGCAAGTTCTCCTCCACGGGTGGCCATGCCTTTTACCCGTCCTTTGTGCGTCTTTCTATATTTGGTTCTTTTAGGCTGTAACATTTTCTTTTCTCTTTAGAAGATGAAGATTATTTTCTTGATCTGCCTTCGTTACGGCCTTGACCACCTCCACGGCGCTCACCACCACGGCCTCCACCTTTGCGGTCACGTCCGCCACCGGCAGGGCGCTCACCAGGTGCACCACCACCACCCTGACGGGCTTGGGTTGCACTGCTCGCACCTACGTTTGGCGACAAATCACGCTTGCCGTAGACCTCACCTTTACAGATCCATACTTTTACACCGATTTTGCCATAAACCGTTTGTGCCTCTTTCAAAGCATAATCGATATCAGCACGCATGGTGTGCAATGGAATACGTCCTTCTTTATATTGCTCAGAGCGGGCAATTTCTGCACCACCCAAACGACCCGATACCATTACCTTGATACCTTCGGCACCCATACGCATGGTAGAAGCGATCGAAGTTTTCATGGCACGACGGAAAGAAACACGCGCTTCTAACTGACGAGCAATACCTTCGGCTACCAAAGCTGCATCCAATTCAGGACGCTTGATTTCAAAGATGTTGATTTGCACGTCGGTGCTGGTCAACTTCTTGATTTCTTCTTTGATGCGGTCAACTTCCTGACCTCCTTTACCGATAACGATACCCGGACGGCTGGTGTGAATGGTAATGATGATCCGCTTGATGGTGCGCTCAATGACCACTTTGGCAATACCGCCATTGTTAATACGAGCCGCCAAATATTTGCGGATTTTATCGTCCTCTACCAGTTTGTCGGCATAGTTATTACCACCGAACCAGTTGGAATCCCAACCGCGGATATACCCCAGGCGAAGACTAATTGGATTAATTTTCTGTCCCATGCTTCTTAATCATTTACGGTTGGAAGGCTATCAACTACGAGCGTTACGTGGTTTGAACGCTTGCGAATACGGTGACCACGGCCTTGTGGAGCCGGGCGCAAACGCTTCAACATGCGACCACCATCAACTTGTACACTCTTTACATAAAGATTCGCTTCTTCTAAGCTGCTTTCTTCGTTGCTCTTCTCCCAGTTAGAAACTGCAGAGAGTAACAGTTTTTCCAAACGGATTGAAGCTTCTTTGTTCGAAAACTTCAAAATGTTGGCTGCCTTTTCAACTTTCTGTCCGCGGATCAAATCAACCAGCAAGCGCATTTTGCGCGGCGAGGTTGGACAATTACGTAATACGGCTACTGCTTCCATTACTTTCTACCTTTATCTTTTTTAGCTGCGTGACCGCGGAAGTTGCGGGTTGGAGCGAATTCGCCCAACTTATGACCCACCATATTTTCCGTTACATACACAGGGATAAACTTATTGCCATTGTGCACGGCAAAAGTGTGTCCAACGAAGTCAGGTGTAATCATTGATCTTCTCGACCAAGTTTTGATTACCGATTTCTTACCACCATCGTTCATGGTAAGTACCTTTTTCTCAAGGGTATATTCTACAAAGGGCCCTTTTTTCAGTGAACGCGCCATTGCTTATCCTTTTCTACGTTTAACGATTACTTTGTCAGAGGCCTTCTTCGGCTTGCGGGTCTTGTAACCCTTAGCCAATAAGCCCTTACGTGAGCGTGGGTGACCACCCGAAGCGCGGCCCTCACCACCACCCATGGGGTGATCAACAGGGTTCATGGCTACACCACGAACACGAGGACGACGACCCAACCAGCGGCTACGACCAGCTTTACCACTGATTTCCAACAGGTGATCTTCGTTAGAGAGCTCACCCATAGTAGCCAAACAGCTTTGCAAAATCATGCGTGTTTCACCTGAAGGCAATTTTACGATGGCATACTTGCCGTCGCGAGCTGCCAAGGTAGCACTACCACCAGCACTGCGAACGATTTGTCCGCCTTTACCAGGCTGCAATTCGATGTTGTGGATGGCTGATCCCAAGGGTACAGCGCTCAAGAAGAGTGCGTTACCTGTATCAGGCGTTGCATTGGCACCACTCATGATGGTTTGACCAACTTGTAAGCCTTTAGGGGCCAAAATATAACGCTTCTCACCATCGGCATAAGTTACCAATGCGATGAAGGCTGAACGGTTCGGATCATATTCTACCGACTTCACAGTGGCAGGGATATCAAACTTGTTACGCTTGAAATCAATGATACGGTACATTTTCTTATGACCACCACCGATGTAGCGCATGGTCATCTTACCATTATTGTCACGACCACCTGATTTTCTCACAGGCAACAGGAGGCTCTTCTCTGGAGTAGCACCGGTAAGCTCGCTGAACGAGTTAGCTACTTTGAAGCGCAGACCCGGAGTAAGCGGTCTAAATCTTTTTACTGACATTGCTCTTAGATGTTACTGTAGAAATCGATTACTTCTCCTTCTTTCAGCGTAACCACAGCTTTCTTGAAGCTGTCGGTTCTGCCTTCAACGAAACCAGTCTTGGTGTAACGGCTTTTGGTTTTACCGGCATACCGCATGGTATTTACCGATTCTACTTCTACTCCGTACAACTCTTTGATGGCTTGGCGGATTTGGAATTTGTTGGCTCGCTTGTCAACACGGAAGGCGTATTGATTGCGCTTCTCTCCCAACATGGTCATCTTCTCGGTGATGATCGGTTTTTTCAGAATTTCCATATCCTTACTTGTTTAAAGTTTCGGCGATTTTCTCAATCGCACTGTTCAACACAAGTACACGTGCAGCGTTCATTACATCGTAGGTGTTCAAATCACTGGCCACTACTACTTTGGTTTTCTGCAGGTTGCGACCAGAAAGCACGAGGTTGTCGTTCTTCTCTGGTGTAACCAACAAAATACGCTTGCCACTTACATTCAATTTATTCAGCATATCGGCGAACGATTTGGTCTTGGGTGATTCAAAAGTGAAATCTTCCAAAACTGTAATGTTGTTACCCTGTGCTTTGTAAGCAAGGGCCGACTTGCGTGCCAATACTTTAACTTTTTTGTTCAGCTTGAAGCTGTAATCGCGGGGTTGTGGACCAAATACGCGTGCACCACCTTTGAACAATGGGCTATTGATGTCACCTTTACGTGAACCACCCGTGCCTTTTTGCTTGTGTAACTTGCGTGTTGAGCCGCTGATTTCCCAACGCTCTTTGGTTTTGTGCGTACCTTGACGCTGGTTAGCGAGGTACTGTTTCACGTCGAGGTAAATCGCGTGATCGTTGGGCTCAATGCCGAAGATGGCCTCGGGAAGCTCAACCTTTGCCTTGGTCTCTTGACCTTGGATGTTAAAAACAGGTAGTTGCATCTCTTACTTCTCCACAATTACAAATGAACCCTTAGCTCCTGGAACAGAACCTTTTACAACCAGCAGATTTTGCTCGGGGAAAACCTTTACAACCTCGAGGTTAATGGCCTTCACACGCTTGTTACCCGTTTGACCTGCCATGCGCATTCCTTTGAATACACGTGAAGGGAACGAAGATGCACCCAATGAACCGGGAGCACGCAAGCGGTTGTGCTGACCGTGGGTTTGTCCACCCACACCACCGAATCCGTGACGCTTAACAACGCCTTGGAAACCTTTACCCTTGCTCAGGCCAACTACGTCTACGAAGTCGCCCTCTGCGAAAATCTCAACCGTTACGGCATCGCCCAAATTCATTTCGTTTTCAAACGTCTTGAACTCGGTGAGCTTGCGCTTGGGCGCAGTACCGGCTTTCTTGAAGTGTCCAAGCATTGCCTTGGTGGTCGACTTTTCTTTCTTGTCGCCATAGGCAAGCTGGTAGGCGTCATAACCGTCTTTTTCAACGGTTTTCACTTGCGTAATTACGCAAGGACCAGCTTCCAAAACTGTGCATGGAACATTTTTTCCATCGGCACTGAAAATGCTGGTCATTCCAACTTTTTTACCAATTATTCCTGACATGATTGTCGGTTATCAAACTTTAATTTCAACATCTACACCGCTGGGCAATTCCAACTTCATCAAGGCGTCTACTGTCTTCGAAGAAGAACTGTAGATGTCGAGAATGCGCTTGTAAGAGCACAACTGGAACTGTTCACGGGCTTTCTTATTCACGTGCGGCGACTTCAACACAGTGAAGATGCGCTTTTCGGTAGGCAATGGAATAGGTCCACTTACTACGGCACCGGTGGTTTTTACGGTCTTTACAATCTTCTCAGCCGACTTGTCAACCAAGTTGTGATCGTAAGACTTCAACTTTATGCGGATACGATGACTCATTTTCGTATTTATTAATCTTTTTCAGCTCTTGCTTTGGCATACTTGGCCAATACCTCATCAGAAATGTTCTTAGGGGTTTCGGCAAAGTGAGAGAACTCCATGGTTGACGTGGCACGGCCCGAAGTAAGGGTACGCAAAACAGTTACGTAACCGAACATTTCTGACAACGGAACCAAGGCCTTGATTACTTGGGCACCATTGCGCGAGTCCATACCCTGCATTTGGCCACGGCGCTTGTTCAAGTCACCGATTACGTCACCCATATAATCTTCAGGTGTAATTACTTCCACCTTCATGATAGGCTCAAGGAGGATCGGAGCGGCTTTGCGACAAGCTTCACGGAAAGCAGCACGAGCGGCCACTTCAAACGAAAGCGAATCGGAGTCGACTGCGTGGAACGAACCGTCGAACAAACGCACCTTGAGGTTGTCGATGGCAAAACCTGCCAACACACCATTCGACATGGCAGAAGCAAAGCCTTTTTCAACCGAAGGAATGAATTCGCGGGGGATTGAACCACCTACTACTTCGTTCACAAACTCCAAACCTGGCTTTTCAGGATCTCCAGGCATAACTTCTACCTGGATATCGGCAAACTTACCACGACCACCGGTCTGCTTCTTATAAACCTCGCGGTGAATAACTGGCTTGGTGATGGCTTCTTTGTAAGTTACCTGAGGTGCGCCTTGGTTACACTCTACCTTGAACTCGCGACGCAAACGGTCAACGATGATTTCGAGGTGCAATTCACCCATACCTTGGATGATGGTTTGACCTGAATCTTCGTCGGTATGAACACGGAAAGTAGGATCTTCTTCCGCCAATTTCGCCAAAGCGTTGCCGAGCTTATCGCTATCGGCTTGTGTCTTGGGCTCAATGGCCAAACCGATTACCGGCTCAGGGAATTGCATGGCTTCGAGGATGATCAAATGCTTTTCATCGCAAAGGGTATCACCTGTTTTGATGTCTTTGAAACCTACGGCAGCGCAAATGTCACCAGCTTCAACGAAGTCGATGGCTTTGCGATCGTTGGCGTGCATTTGGAAGAGGCGCGAAATACGCTCCTTGTCGATGGTCACACCGCGATCGGCATCGCTGCGTACTTTAGAGATATAAGAACCTGCATCGAGGCGGCCTGAGTAAACACGGAAGAATACCAGACGACCAACGAATGGGTCGGTTGCTACTTTAAATGCCAGGGCGCAAAACGGCTCATCAACAGATGGCTTGCGGCTGATAGGGGCATCGGTCTTGGGATCGGTACCCTGAACAGCTTCTGCGTCTACAGGCGAAGGCAAGAATGAACAAACTGCATCCAATACAGCCTGAACGCCTTTGTTCTTGAACGAAGAACCGCACATCATAGGCACAAACTTGCCATCGATTACGGCCTTACGGATAGCCACGCGCATTTCGTCTTCGGTAATGCTGTCTGGATCGTCGAAAAACTTCTCCATCAACACATCATCGTATTCAGCGCAGATCTCGATGAGCTGCTGGCGGAATTCGTGGGCTTGCTCAGCCAAATCGGCAGGCATCGGAATCTCGGTGTAGGTCATACCCTTCGACTCTTCGTCCCATACGATGGCTTTGTTGGTAATCAAATCAACTACACCCTTGAAGGTTTCTTCAGCTCCAATGGGAACTTGCAATGGAATAGCAGTAGAACCCAACATCTCTTTCACCTGCTTGCACACGTTGAAGAAGTCGGCACCCTGACGGTCCATTTTGTTTACAAAACCAATGCGAGGTACGTTGTAGTTGTCGGCCAAACGCCAGTTGGTTTCCGACTGTGGCTCTACACCATCAACGGCCGAAAACAAAAATACCAAACCATCGAGTACGCGGAGTGAACGGTTTACCTCTACGGTAAAGTCTACGTGACCGGGAGTATCGATGATGTTGATAGCATATTCGTTGTTTTCCCATTTCCATGCAGTCTTGGTAGCTGCCGAGGTAATGGTGATACCGCGCTCCTGCTCTTGGGCCATCCAGTCCATGGTGGCAGCACCGTCGTGTACTTCCCCAATTTTGTGGGTCATACCGGTGTAGTAGAGGATACGCTCTGTAGTAGTGGTTTTACCGGCATCGATGTGAGCTGCGATACCGATGTTGCGTACGAACTTAAGGTCTTTTTGTGCCATGTCTTAGAATCTGAAATGCGAGAACGCCTTGTTGGCTTCAGCCATTTTGTAAGTATCTTCTTTCTTCTTCACTGCGGCACCTTCACCTTTAGAAGCAGCAACTACTTCGCCAGCGAGTTTGTCGACCATGGTCTTTTCATTGCGCTTGCGGGCGTAACCAATCAACCAGCGCATTCCCAAAGCCTGCTTGCGGCTGGGATTTACTTCGATAGGCACCTGGAAAGTAGCACCACCAACACGGCGGCTTTTTACTTCCACGCTCGGCATCACGTTGTTTAGCGCACGGCGCCAAACTTCAATACCTGGCTCATTGGTACGCTCTTCTACCACTTCCATGGCAGCGTAAAAAATTTCAGCGGCAGTACTTTTCTTACCATCGAGCATCATGTTGTTGATGAACTTGGTAACTACGATGTCCTGAAACTTCGGATCTTGTTCAATAATCCGTTTTTTGGCACGCGTCTTTCTCATCGCTTATATCTTATTATTTCTTTTTTGCGCCTTTTGCTGGAGCTGCAGCCTGCTTGGCTTTGGCACCGTATTTCGAACGAGCCTGTTTGCGGCCGTTTACACCTGCCGTGTCGAGGGCACCACGGATGATGTGGTAACGCACACCGGGAAGGTCTTTTACACGACCACCACGGATCAACACGATTGAGTGCTCCTGGAGGTTGTGTCCTTCACCTGGAATGTAAGCGTTTACTTCCTTCTGATTGGTGAGACGCACACGCGCTACTTTGCGCATGGCTGAGTTCGGCTTCTTGGGGGTGGTGGTATACACCCTGGTGCATACACCGCGACGCTGTGGACAAGCATCTAATGCCGGCGACTTGCTCTTGTCGGCCTTATGCTCACGGCCTTTTCTTACGAGTTGCTGTATGGTTGGCATACGTTTGTTAAATACGCTATTTGAATAAACACACTACTCCCTTTGTTCAAGGGACTGCAAAGGTATTCAATTCCTGAATAATTGCAAAACCAATGTCCAAATTTTTGGATGCGAGTGAGTTAGCTGGTGCTTTTTAACGCGTGCTTAATATGGAAAACCGCGAATAAACGCTGTGGAGGCCATTTGAGGCGTTTAGATATCCACAAAAAAGCTGTGAGATTGATGAAGTCAAAAGCAGAATGACGTGGAAAACCCCTAATTTGTGGCTCCATTTTTATGATATGCGCTACCATCCCATCGATCCGCAATTGTTTGTGCACAACCGCCAACGCTTCACCGCAGCCATGCAGCCCAACAGCCTGCTGGTGCTGGTGTCGAGCGACCAATTTCCGCGGAATGCAGATGCCAATTTTTACTTTCGGCAGAATTCGGAGTTGTTTTGGCTGACTGGCATTGACCAGGAAGAGACCTATTTATTATTATACCCCGATTGTCCGAACCCTGCTTACCGCGAAGTGCTCTTTATTCGCGAGACCAACGAGGAGATTGCCACTTGGGAGGGACATAAATACGCTAAGGCTGAAGCAGCGGCCATGTCGGGTATTCAAACTGTGTTGTGGAACCATGATTTCCGTCAGCTGGTGCACACCCAAATGAAGTATGCCGATGTGTGCTACCTCAACACCAATGAGAATGACAGGGCGAACAATCCGGTAGCTACAGCCGAATTGCGCTTTGCGCACGAATTGCAGCAACTTTTCCCCCTGCATCGATACGAACGTGCTGCCAAGATTTTTGAATTCCATCGCTCGCGCAAACATGCTGTGGAAATTGACCTTATAAAGAAGGCCATTGATATTACGGCTGGGGCTTTCCATGAGGTGCTGCGCACGGTAAAACCAGGCATTTGGGAATTCGAAATTGAAGGCATCATCAGCAAGCATTTCTTGAGCAATAGGGCCAATGGCTTTTCGTTTGAACCCATTATTGCTAGCGGTGCCAGTGCTTGTGTGCTTCATTATGTAAAGAATGAAAAGCAGACCCAAAATGGCGATTTGTTGCTGCTTGACTTTGGTGCAGACTATGCCAACTATGCGGGCGATATGACCCGCTGTTTTCCCGTAAATGGCCGATTCACCAAAAGACAAAAAGAAGTGTACGACGCGGTATTGCGTGTAAACCGCGAAGCCACCAAGTTGTTGGTGCCTGGTCGAACGCTCGACGCCTATAATAAGGAGTCGGCATTGATCATGCAAGATGAGCTCCTCCGCTTGGGATTGATAACGCGCGACGACATTGCGAAGGAATCGCCTTCCTGGCCGGCCTACAAAAAATGCTTCCCCCATGGTACAGGCCATTTTTTGGGCATAGATGTGCACGATATTGGCGCCCGATATGGCAAGCTCGATGCGGGCATGGTGATTACCTGCGAACCTGGTATATATATAAAGGAGGAAGGTTTAGGCATTCGCATCGAAAACGACATCCTCATCACCGAAAATGGTCCGGTTAATTTGATGGCCGGCATCCCCATTGAAACGGAGGAAATTGAAGAGGTGATGAATGCCTAGCAGAAAAAAATCAGGCACCGTCAAACTTTGAACCTCAGCAAGACCTCACCCCCAACCCCTATTTCGACAAGCTCAATAACCATCTCCAATAGAGAGGGGCGCTACATTTCGATACGCTCGTTAATTTTGGATAGTAGTGAATCTTTAACCGCTCAAAAAAACAAACCTGTTGCCAAGCTGCAGGCCAATTGAACTTTGAACTTTGAACTTTGAACCTTCAACCTTGAACCCATGAAAGGCATTATACTCGCCGGTGGATCCGGTACCCGATTGCACCCCCTCACTTTGGCCATGAGCAAACAGCTGATGCCGGTGTACGACAAGCCCATGATTTATTACCCACTGTCGGTATTGATGATGGCGGGCATGCGTGACATTTTAATTATCTCTACCCCACACGACCTGCCCAATTTCCGGAAGTTGCTAGGCGATGGCGCTTCGTTGGGATGTAACTTCAGCTACCAGGTGCAAGAAGTGCCTAACGGATTGGCTCAGGCCTTTGTGTTAGGAGAACAATTCATTGGCAGCGATAAAGCCGCACTGGTTTTGGGTGACAACATTTTTTACGGTTCACGCATGGGTCGTTTGTTGCAGGAAAACAATGACCCCGATGGTGCCGTGGTATTTGCTTACCACGTAAGCGACCCTGAGCGCTATGGCGTGGTTGAATTCGACGAAAACATGCGCGCCATGAGCATCGAAGAAAAACCGAAACAACCGAAGTCGAACTATGCCGTGCCCGGCTTGTATTTCTACGACAACGACGTAGTAAAAATTGCCAAAGACCTCAAACCTTCGGCGCGGGGCGAATATGAAATTACCGACGTAAATAAACATTACCTCGAGGCTGGCAAGCTCAAGGTAGGTGTACTTGACCGTGGAACGGCTTGGCTCGACACTGGCACTTTTGCGTCATTGATGCAAGCCGGACAGTTTGTGCAAGTTATTGAAGAGCGCCAAGGGCTTAAAATTGGCTGCATTGAAGAAATTGCTTGGAATATGGGTTTCATCAATGATGAGCAGTTGGAGAAACTGGCCAATCCTTTGGTTAAAAGTGGTTATGGGCAGTACCTGTTGAATCTACTCAAATGAGCAAAATTTTAGTAACCGGAGGTTGTGGCTACATTGGCTCTCATACCGTGGTTGAGTTGTTAGGTGCCGGGTTTGAGGTAGTAAGCATCGACGACAACTCGCGCTCGAATGCTTGGATGATGGATCGGGTGGCGAACATTACAGGCAAAAAAGTGGTAAACCACGCCATCAATTTATGCGATATGGCCGCGCTGGAGGCTTTTTTCGAAAAAGAAAAAAACATCAGCGGGGTAATCCATTTTGCGGCTTACAAATCGGTAGGTGAATCGGCCCACGAGCCGTTGATGTATTTTGAGAACAATTTGCTGGGGCAAATCAACCTGCTCAAATGCGTTCAAAAGCATGAGATTGCACACTTCGTGTTTTCATCGAGCTGCACAGTATATGGTAACCCCGAAGTGTTGCCTGTAACCGAAGAAACGCCTTTGCAGGAAGCCGAATCGCCTTATGGCCGTACCAAAGTAGTAGGCGAGGCGTTTTTGCGTGACTTTGTAAAAGTGGCGGCGACCAAGGTCATTGCCTTGCGGTATTTTAATCCGGTTGGCGCTCACCCCAGCAACGAAATTGGCGAGTATATAACCGGGGTACCCAGTTATTTGCTGCCCTACATGACACAAACGGCCATTGGTAAGCGTGAAAAGCTCACCGTATTTGGCCAAGACTACCCCACCCGCGACGGCACTTGCATCCGCGATTACATCCATGTGTGCGACATTGCGTCGGCCCACGTGAATGCCATTCAGTACCTCGAAGGAGGCAAAAGCAAGGGCAACTTTGAGGTGTTCAATTTGGGTAGCGGCATCGGACAAAGTGTATTGGAAATGATTGAATCGTTTGAGCGCGTGAACCAATTGAAGCTCAATTGGCAGTTTGGCGACCGTCGTGCTGGTGATGTAGTGGCCGTTTACGCCAACAACAGCAAGGCGATTCATGAATTAGGCTGGCAGTTGCGCTTCGATTTGGACGATATGATGCGTACTGCCTGGGCTTGGGAGCAGCGGGTAGCACGCGAAAATATGTGAAGCCTCTTAAATATTTGTTGGCGTAATACTTGGTCATTAAATTGCCAAGCAAATGGCTGCGGCCGACCATCCTTTGCTCTTTGGTTCACCAAACTAACTTTTGACTTGTAAGGCGATTTGCATTGGTCAGATCAAGGATAAGCGGACTGACTGAAGAGGAAAATGCTGGCAGCAGCCTGTTCAAAATTCCATTCCCCAACAATCACATGAGTTCCTCTCCTTTGTTTCAAAATACCCAAGACAAACTTGGAAAGCCCTACGCAGATTTAGCCTTTCTGCTCTCTTGTTTTGCCGATGTGCTGGAAGAAAGCGGTCATGCCGCTTTGGCCGATTCTATGCCTTGGCGAAATGTGCCGCAAGCCAATTCGCCTTTGAGCAGCAGCTTGATTCCGATTTATTCTATCTGTTTTCAGCTTTTGAACATGGCAGAAACAAACGGCGCCATTCAGCAACGCCGCAGAAAAACAGATGAATTGGGTGCGGTTGCCATCAACGGCAGTTGGATGCAAAGTCTGCAGCGTTTGCGCGAAAGAGGCGTTAGTGAGGAAGACATGCTTCGGCAGTTGCCCTTAACGGTGGTAGAGCCTGTGCTCACCGCCCATCCTACCGAAGCCAAGCGCGCAACCATGTTGGAGCATCACCGGGCCTTGTATTTGCTGCTGGTACAGCGCGAAAACAGCATGTACAGCGAAGTGGAGCGAGATTTCAACAAGAGCGACATCAAACAAGCCCTTGATCGTATTTGGCGCACCGGCGAAATATTCACCGAAAAGCCCAATGTGGCCGATGAGCTCAGGAATGTGATGTATTACCTCACGCAGGTATTTCCCGAATTGGTTAGTTTGGTAGACCGTCAACTCTTGGCTGCCTGGAAGCAAGCCGATTTAGATGTGGGGCGGTTGCACCAAGCCCATGCTTTTCCAAAAATCAGTTTAGGCAATTGGGTAGGTGGCGATCGCGATGGGCATCCTTTTGTATCGGCAGACTTCACGGCTGCTACCCTTCGTGATTTTCGTTTGCACGCCCTCATTGTGGTACGCAGGTCGCTGCTGCAGCTGGTGCAGCGCATCAGCTACAGTGCTTGGCCTGAGGAATGTCTGGCCTGGTTCCAACAACGCCTGTCACAAATGCGCCATGAGCTGGGTGCTGCTGGCGAAGTGGCTTTCGCCCGCAATAAGGGGGAGGCTTTTCGCCAGTTTGTAAACCTGTGCATCACCAAGCTGCCTGTGCAGGTAGAACGGGGACATGCTACCTCTTTGCATTCGTTTGAAGGGTGTTACCTTTCGGCGCAGGCGCTAATGGCCGACCTTCAGTTATTGCAGCAGGTGCTTTACACCATGCAAGCACCCCGAGCTGCGCGCTACGATGTGCACGAAGCCATCAGAATTGTTGAGACCTTTGGCTTTCATCTGGCGCGAGTTGATATCAGACAAAACAGCGCCTTTCATGAAAAAGCCATCGATCAATTGTTAGAAGAAAGTGGCAGTAATGTGCGCTACAGTCAACTCAATGAAAGCGAGCGGCTGCAATGGTTGGCCCAAGAATTGAAAAGCCTGCGGCCCTTCACCGGCCCATCGAATCGCTTGCTTGCCGAGGCCGAAGCTGTGGTAACATGTTACCGCGCCGTAGCCGCTCACGGGCATCAGTATGGTTTTGAAGGGTTGGGTGGCTTGATTGTAAGCATGACCCGCTCGGTAAGCGACTTATTGGCCGTTTATGTATTGGCCCGAGAAGCCGGCTTATTACATCGCCACGAGCACGACATCACCTGCCAGTTGCAAGTAGTGCCCCTGTTTGAAACCATCGATGATTTAGAGGCTGCCCCTGCCCTGCTCGATGGTTTTTTGGCACATCCCATCACAAGAGCTACCCTCGAAAAACTATATCCGCAAGGCAATTACCAACAAATGGTGATGATTGGCTACAGCGATAGCAATAAAGACGGCGGCATTTTGGCATCGCAATGGGGATTGCACAAAGCGCAAAAACAGTTGCAGGCCGTGGGCGAGAGGCACCAAACACAAATTGTGTTTTTCCATGGCAAAGGTGGCTCTATCAGTAGGGGCGCCGGGCCTGCCCACCACTTTTTGCGTGCTTTGCCGAAAGGCACTTTGACGGGGTCGTTGCGCCTCACCGAACAAGGAGAAACCATTGCACAGAAGTACGCCAACCGGGTAAATGCAGCCTTCAATTTAGAATTGTTGTTGGCAGGCACCTGGAGTGAAACCCTGCTGCACCGGCAGGCAGGTGCTGTTGAAGCGGAACACACCGTTTACATGGAAAAACTGGCTAACAGCAGCAGAAAAGCTTATGAGGCTTTGGTACATCACCCTGGCTTTGTGCCCTTTTTCAGGCAAGCTTCGCCCATTGATGTGATTGAACAGAGCAAAATAGGCTCACGCCCAAGCCGCAGAACCGGCCAAAGCAGTGTGAACGACCTGCGTGCCATCCCTTGGGTGTTCAGTTGGAGTCAAAGCCGATTTAACCTCACGGCTTGGTACGGCGTAGGAACGGCTTTGGCCGCATTGGAAGCAAACGACCCAGCAGGCTGGAAGCTCGTACAACAGCTGGTTTGGAACGACCCCTTTTACAAATACGTCTTCACCAACATCGACACCGCTTTGGCAGCCACCAATGAAGACATTGCCCGTTTGTATGCCGCTTTGGTAGAGGATGCTGTTTTACGCAACGAGATGAGCAACCTCATTTTTGATGAGTTGGCACGTACCCGCAAACAGGTAGAGCGCTTGCTGGGCCGACCCCTTTTAGAACGCAGGCCCAATCATTACCACTCGAATCTTTTGCGGGAAGAAGCCTTGCGGCCTTTGCACCTCACCCAGCTGGAGCTGTTGAAAGCCTGGCGAAAGGCCGATGCCCAAGAGCCAGCACAAGTGCAACGCTTGCACGATTTGCTTCAAACTGTAAATGCCATTGCAGCGGCCTTGAGAAATACGGGTTAAACGGTTGAAGCCTGTGGCAAATGCTGTTGCACTAGGGCTGAACTATGTCTTTTGCTTTTTCTTTCGTGCAGCAGGAAACAGAATGTTGTTTAGGATAAGGCGGTAGCCCGGCGAATTGGGGTGCAGTGCCAAATCGGTAGGGGGCTCTCCTACCATGTGCTGGTAGTCTTCAGGGTCATGTCCGCCAAAGAATGTCCAAGTGCCTTTGCCGTAAGTGCCGTGCACATAGCGGGTTTCGTTCAGGTTTTTGGTTTCGCCTAAAATGAGCACATCGCTTTTCATGGTTTCTTTTCTGAAAGCGGTGGTTTGTCCCATAAAACCCTTGATGATTTGCTCGTGGTTTTGATTGAGCATGGTGGGTACCACATCCCATTTAGCGGAAAACTCGAATAAAGAGAAGAAATCGTTTTGCTCGCCTATGAATCCCCGTGTGTTGGTAGCGTCTATGTCGCTGAACTCGTATTCGAGCGGATTGCGTTTGAGTTGAAAATTGCGGAAGGCAAAGGTCTTGCTGAAATCGAGTTTTTGTTGTGCCTGCGGATCGGCTGGGTCGCCATCGTACATGCTTTCGCAAATATCGATACCTTCGGCAGCCAGGGCGATGTCGTAGGAATCGGTAGCCGAGCACATGGCAAACAAAAAGCCACCACCGGCCACAAAATCGCGGATTTTATGGGCCACAGCCAATTTTAATTGCGACACTTTTTTGTAGCCATGGCGGGCGGCGGTAGCATTTGCCTCCCGTACTTCGGCTTGGTACCAGGCGGCATCGCGGTAGGCGGCGTAAAAGCGGCCAAACTGTCCGGTAAAATCTTCGTGGTGCAAGTGCAGCCAATCGTAAAGAGGCAATTTGCCTTGCAGCACCTCATCGTCGTACACCTTATCGTAGGGAATTTCGGCATAGGTGAGTGCCATGGTAACGGCATCGTCCCAAGGCTGTTTGGTAGGCGGCGTGTATACCGCAATTTTGGGAGCCACTTCGAGCTTCACCACATCCATATTCACTTCGGGATCGACAATTTCTACCAATAACTGGTTGTAGCGGGCTTCGGGAATTACCTCATAACTCACGCCACGGATGCGGCATTCGTTTTCGAGGGTGGCTATTTGGGGCATGCTGAAAGAGCCTCCCCGGTAATTCAGCATCCAATTGATTTCAATGCCTTGTTGCAGGGCAAAATAGGCGATTCCGTAGGCTTTGAGGTGATCGCGCTGACTTTTATCCATAGGCAAAAGCAGGCGCGCGGCTTCGGCACTGTAACCCAGCAAAACGACAAAAAATAAGACCACCCAATGTTTCATGGTTTCAAAGATATTGGCTAAAGGAGCGAACTAAACATCCTAAACGTAAAAATGCTAATTTGGTGCATGCAAGTACCCACTTTTCACAGTCCGTTTCGCTATTTCCGCTATAACAAAGCCAAATTAGGTGCGCGGCCGGGCACTGTATTTATTCCCCACGATGCCCTGCCTACGCAGGTTTATGAGTACCATTTCGATGCTACGGGATTACACGAATTGCCTGTATGTTCGGTGGCTACAGCTGCAGCACGCCCGCTGCACCCGGCTGGCAAAACACGTTGGCTCGATGTGCGCGGCATACAAGATCCAGCTTTGTTTCAGTGGCTTGAATCGCAATTTCAGATACATCCGCTTGAATTGGAGGATTTGAGTTCGAAGCAAAATCCCAAGGTGGAGCATCAATTCGGGCATCTTTTTATGATTAGCCGGATGGTGTATTACAACGAGCAAAGGCAACTCATCAACGACCAACTGTCGTTTTTTGTGGTTGGCGATACCCTCATCACCATTCAAGAAACCTACGAAGATGTGCTGGAGCCGGTGCGAGCGCGATTGCGCAACGAAAACATGCCGCTGCGCAAACGTCAGAGCGAATTTTTGGCCTATGCCCTGCTCGATGCAGTGGTTGACCACTACTATTTGGTACTGAACGATTTGGGCGAAAAGATGGAAAATCTGGAGCAGCAGCTTATACGCCGGCCTCGAAGACAGCACCGCGACACCATTTTGCAGCTCAAGCACGATCTGTTGGGCATGCGGCGCATCATATGGCCCAGCAGGGAACTGGTGAATAATTTGGTGCGGCATGAATACTTATGCGGACAAGAAGACATTGGTATCTACCTGCGCGATGTGTATGACCATTTGGTGAATTTGCTCGACTTAACCGAAAACTATCGCGAATTGAGCTCGAATCTCCTCGACTTATATAACACCCAGGTAAGCAACAATATGAATGAAATCATGAAAGTGCTTACCATGATTTCGGCCATTTTTATTCCGTTAAGCTTTATTGCTGGCGTATACGGAATGAACTTTGCCCCTGCTACAGCACAGGGGAAGCCCATGCCGTTAAACATGCCCGAACTCTACCAACCCCACGGATATTTGTGGGCAGTGGGTGTAATGATAGGTATTGCCGTGCTGCAATTGTTGCTGTTTTGGCGCAAGGGTTGGTTCAAGCGCTGGTAAAAAAGCGAGGCCCATCCTTGCGGTGGGCCTCGATGTTGTGCCTGTTGGGCACATGGGGTTTGGGTGTACGTTGGGTGGAGAGCTGCTTAGAGGTTTTGGGTGGAGTCAACCACCAAAGCTTGACAATTGAGGCACTTTAGGCTATCGGCGGTAACTACAAATTCGTATTGATCGAGGGGTTTTGATCGGTGTAAGGCGCGATAAGCTGGGTCTTCCCAAGAGAATTGCCAAAGCAGGTCGCTTGGCACAGTAACTTTTGCTCCTTTGGGCAGCAGCAATTTGATGCGGCCTTCTTGGGCTCGGAAACGTGCACCAGGAAGAAATTGAATGCTTCTGCCAATGCTGAGGGTGCTGTCGTCGGACTTATCGATGGGGTAACGCGCCATGCTGGCCCACACTTCGGCATCCTCGGCATTGAGTCCGCGAGAAACAATTTCTTGGCGCAACTGCAGGCTCGAATCTTTGCTTACCCCAATGGCCAAACTGGCCGGTTGGAATCGCTGTTCATCATCGGCGTACTGAAGCACCAGGTGTGCTGGCGCCTTTCCAAAATTCTGATTGGTTACAAATTTCCCTTCTTGCTGATAGAAGGTGGCGGTGCGTAATCCAAAAAACACCAATCCAATGCCCAATGCCAGCCAAGCCACGGCACCTACAAAAACAACCTTTCTACTGAATATTTTGCGATTGAAGAGGAAACGAATTCCTACATACAATGCGATGAGCAAAGGAATGAGCAAAAAGGCGCTAGCGAACAGCAAGATGCCCATATCGCTGGCGGTGGAGCCCGATAGACTGGCCAGCGGAAAAGGGGTTTCGGCAGGGATGCTACCAAAATAAACCCCCAACAAAGCGCCCACTACAACCACATAAATGAAGAGTCCGAAAGTCGCCCCCATGAGTACAGCCGAGCCTATGGCCACGCGAAAAACGTTTACTGCACCTGACAATAATTTTCGGGCAAAAGAAAAGAGCATGCGAATGATTTCAAAGGGCAAAGCCAGCAAACGTTCAAGCAAGTTCTTTTGAGCGGGTTCTTCTTTGCGAACACTTACTTTTCGCAGGTTAGCAATGTTGGGCTGATCGCCTTCCATTTCTACTTTCTGACTGAGGCTTTTGGCTACTGGTGTAGCAATCCATAAAACAAGGTAGGCCAATAATCCAAATCCACCCCAAAACATGGCCAGTAAAAAGAGCACACGAATCACAACGGCATCGACCCGGAGGTAAGCGGCCAAGCCACTGGCTACCCCGGCTACCACTTTGTTTTCTTCGTTTCGGTAGATTCGCCTGCTTCCGTCGGTGGCTCGAAGGGGTGGTTCTTCGGCCAAGTGCTGGCTACCAGGTACGCTGATCCACAGAATGAGATAGATGATGATGCCGTAGCCAGCAAACAGAAATACCGAAAGGATGAAAAGCAGGCGTACCGCTACCACATCCACTGCGAGGTGATGGGCCAGTCCCGAGGCCACCCCGCCCAACATGCGTTGCCGCAAGTTCCGGTAAAGCTGGCGTGCCGCTTCGGTTTTGCCAGCGAGAGGTGCTTCGTCTGCGGGGGGTTCCGATTCGTCCCATTCCTGAAATTGTTCCGGACTACCCATTTCGGCTTGAACCAGGGCTACATCGGCCAAAACGAGTACCATGCGGTCGTCGCGCTGGAGGGCCATTTTGAATTTTTCGGCGATGCGGGCTTCAATCTCCAGCAGTATTTCTCGGCCACCGTCTATTTTGTCGAGGTAGCGCTGCACAGCGTCGAGGTATTGGCGCAAGCTTTCGTAACCGTCTTCCTCAATGGTGAAGACCAGTCCGTTGAGGTTAAAGGTGACTGTCTTGTTCATGGCTTTCAGGGTTGTTGGTTTTGTTCAGAATGGTTTGGATGGAAGTGGTGAGTTCGGTCCAAGTATTATGCAATCCGTCGAGGAAGGCGCGACCGTCGTCGGTAAGCCGGTAATATTTGCGCGGTGGTCCGCTGGGCGATTCTTTCCAGGTGTAGGCCAACAGGCCCATTTTCTGGAGGCGATTGAGCAGGGGGTAGAGGGTTCCTTCTACCACAATGATTCGGGCTTCTTTGAGTTCTTCGATGAGGTCGGAGGTATACACCTCGCCCCGGGCGATGACCAGCAGGATGCCGTATTCAAGGATTCCCTTGCGCATTTGGATGGAGGTGTTCTCAACATTCATGGCATGGTACTTTGGGTTAACAGCTACAAAGGTATAAAAGGTATTTTGCATTGCAAGGTACCTTAAAGAAAACAAGGTCACTTTAACAGCTTTTGTGAAATGAGCCTGGGCCTATGGCTGCCAGCATGCTTAAAACCACTATTTTGGCACTTCTCTTTAAACCTGATTGCTTGGAAAATTTCTCGGTTTGGTTTGAAACAGGCATGTGGCATATTGCCGACCCGTTTGCTTACGACCACATTTTGTTTTTGATAGCGCTTTGCGGCTTTTACAGCTGGCGCGACTGGAAAGGGCTGCTCGTTTTGGTAACCGCCTTCACCTTGGGTCACAGCCTTACCCTTGCCCTGAGCGTATTGGAAGTGGTGGTGCTGCCAGCGGCATACATTGAGTTCGCCATTCCTTTGAGCATTGTGCTCACTTGTGTCTATAATTTATTCCGATTGTCGCAGCGACCTGCCAAAAACGAAGCCTTGCGCTACAGCATGGCGGCTGTATTTGGCTTGATTCATGGATTGGGGTTCAGCTACCTACTCAAATCGATGCTGGGCAGTGAAACCGACTTGCTACTTCCCTTGTTTGCGTTTAATGTGGGCCTAGAAGCCGGCCAACTACTCATTGTGTTGGGCCTGTTGGTTGCCGGAAGCCTTGCGCAAGCTTTTAAAATCAAAGAACGCGACTGGCGATTATCGCTTTCTGCTTTTACTTTGGGCATTGCCCTTTTAATGACGCTTGAAAGAATTCCTCAATAAGATGAAGCAAATACTCGTACTCCTCGGTTTATTGCCTTTGGGCCTGTGGGCGCAAAATATTCGCAACAACCCTAGCTCTAACCACGGCAATAAGTTTGAGCAACTCGGCACTATTTTGCCCGATGCCAATACCTATCGCACCGCCTCAGGTGCGCCCGGGCACCAATATTGGCAACAACGCGCCGATTACGACATTGAAGCTACCTTGGATGAAAAAAACCTCATTCTCTTTGGCAAGGAACGCATCACCTATACCAACAATTCGCCCGATGCACTTGCATATTTGTGGCTCCAGCTCGATGAAAATCAGCACGACCCCGAAAACGAAGCCAACCACTTCAACGAAAGTCAAATAGGCCGACGCATTACGGGTCGCGATATCGATCGCTTGGATGTACAAGCCGAAATGGCTGGTCACGGTGTGAAAATCAAGGCTGTTACCGATGCCACGGGTAAAAAACTGCCTTACACCATCAATCAAACCATGATGCGGGTAGATCTTCCTAAAACCTTGGCAGCTGGCAAAAAAATCACTTTCGTGGTGGAGTGGTCGTACCGCATCCCCGACCGCATGCGTATTGGTGGTCGCGGTGGTTATGAGAAGTTCGACGACGGAAACATCGTTTTTACGATTACCCAGTGGTTTCCGCGCTTGTGTGTTTACAGCGATTACCAAGGCTGGAACAACAAGCAGTTTACAGGCAGGGGCGAATTTTCTTTGCCTTTTGGCAATTATCGGGTGCGCATGACCGTGCCCGAAGACCACGTGATTGTAGGAACTGGTGAATGCCAGAATTACGCCCAGGTACTTACCAAAGCCCAACAAGACCGTTGGAAACAAGCCCAAACGGCCAGCGAACCCATAGAAGTGGTCACCTTGGCTGAGGCTGTTGCACGCGAAAAAAGTCCGGCTACGGGTACCAAAACCTGGGAATACCGGGCCCAAAACGTGCGTGATTTTGCCTGGGGTAGCTCACGCAAATTCGTATGGGATGCCATGCCGGTGACCATTGAAGGCAAAAAAATCATGGCCATGAGTGCCTATCCAAAAGAGGCCTACGGCCTATATCGAAAATACAGTACCAAAGTAGTGGCGCATACCCTGCGCGTTTACAGCAAGTATACCATCCCCTACCCGTATCCGGTAGCCATCAGCGTGGAGGCCAGCAATGGCATGGAATACCCTATGATTTGCTTCAATTATGGCCGCACCAATGCCGATGGCACCTACAGCGAGCAAACCAAATACGGCATGATTGGCGTGATTATTCACGAAGTAGGGCACAACTTTTTCCCCATGATCATCAACAGCGACGAACGCAACTGGAGCTGGATGGATGAAGGCTTAAATACGTTCGTGCAATTTTTGGCCGAGCAGGAATTCGACTACAATTATCCTTCGCGCCGCGGGCCCGCCCATAAGATTACCGACTATATGCGCTTGCCGGTTGACCAGCTGGAGCCCATTATGACCAATAGCGAAAATATTGTGCAATTTGGACCCAACGCCTACTCAAAGCCCGCCACCGCACTCAATATTCTGCGCGAAACCATCATGGGCCGCGAGCTCTTCGATTTTGCCTTCAAAACCTACAGCACCCGTTGGGCCTTCAAACATCCAAGTCCGGCCGACTTCTTCCGTACCATGGAAGATGCCTCGGGTGTTGACCTCGATTGGTTTTGGCGGGGCTGGTTTTACGATATCGAGCCCGTGGATATCAGTTTAGACAGCGTAGTGGTACTTCGCGCCGAGCCCGGCAAACTGCAGGCTTCATCCGGCAATCGGCCTGCCCGTCAGCGTCGCAATACGGAAGACGATGATTTTGTGCACATCAGTCAGTACCGCAATCGCGAGTCGGGCATGTCGTTTTTGGTAGATGTAGATACCACACTGCGCGACTTCTATTTCTACTATACCAAAGCCCAGCGGCAAGAAGATGCCGAAGACCCGCAGCTGAACCCAGTGAATCCGTTTGGCGGATTAGACACGTTGAGTGCAGCGGAATTTTCGCAAGGCAAATACGACAACAAATACGTTTACGAGTTGCATTTCAGCAACAAAGGCGGATTGGTGATGCCCATCATTTTAAAATGGGAGTATGAAGATGGCAGCAGCGAAATTGAGCGCATTAGCGCTTATATCTGGCGGAAAGACGAGAAAAAAGTGGTGAAAACCTTCCTCAAACACAAAGCCGTAAAAGCCATCGTATTGGATCCATGGCGTGAAACTGCCGATATTGATGAAGCCAACCACCGTTGGCCGCGTGAAGGTGAAACGGTTCAGCCCAGCAGGCTGCAACTTTACAAGGCCCGGGCAGCAGGCCGCAATGCTTCGCAAGGAAGTCCCAATCCGATGCAAAAACGCCAATCAGCCCCATGATTTAAGAAACCCGGTAAAGCCGGGTTTTTTTATGGCTGATAAGAGCAGATCGAGCACTACTTTCGTTTTTTACTGTGTATAACTCTGCCAGTCAAGCACTTGACCCGAAGTGATTTGTGTTTTATTTTCGACATTCCAAATCTACCTTTATGAAAGCGATTACTTTTTGGCTGAGCTTGCTTTGTCTGGTACCTTTCGGAAGCAGCCAGGCACAAGGACTTTTTCTTGGTTCGCCCATTTATGGCCGGGGCGGTTTTTGGGAGCTTGGCACCATGACCTTGGTGCAGCCCCTGAGTACCGGAACTTTTTACACAACCAACCGTCCAACAGGAGGCAACAATTTCTTAAGAACGGAGCTCAACCGACAAAACGGATGGATGCAACGTGCCTATGTAAGGAGCAACACTGCTTTGAACCAAAATTGGCTATTGTATGCCATGTACGATGTGGCCTACCAGCATTACGATTATGGCTCGCGTGAGTATTTTTCGGATGGCACACTTTATCGCGTCAACGAATTCACCGGAAATGCCCCATCGCGTTCCATTCAACAGGCAGTTACCTTTGGAGCCATCTATCAAAAGCCTATAAATGAACGTTTGCGTTGGCGGCTTGGCGGTGGTGCTGGTGTTTTAATGGGTATTTTCGAAGAAGAAATGCCTTGGTTAACGAGCAGCTTTCTGTCGCCCAACTTTACAGGGAGTGTGCGATTGGCCACGCAATGGGAAGCTGGCATTGATTGGCAACTATCGGAAAAGCACAACAACCTGAGCCTCATTGCGGGTTATGTTTTTCACCATGCTTTTGCCCACAACGAAAACATCATCAATCACCATTTGGCAACACACCACGGGCTTCAGCTAGGATTGCGCTTTGGCGTAAAAACAAAAAAGCTGGCCCAACGGCGTTCTGATGTAATTGGCTATTAAGTCCACTTAAAGCCTGCGGGCCGCTCGGGCATCGGAATCAGGTCGGTTTCGCCATCAATAACCGGGAACCGACCTGCTTTCCAGTCGGCACGCGCTCTATCGATTCGCTCGGTGCGCGAACTCACAAAATTCCAATCGATGTAGCGCGTTTCGGCAAAAGGTTCACCGCCAAGTAAATAAAGCTTGGTACCGGCTTTGGCTCTAAAGCCGCAGATTGCGGGATTTTGAGCAACCAAAATTTGTCGGGGACCAAACCATTCTCCATCGGCTTGTACTTCGCCTTCCAAAATATACAAGCCCGTTTCGCCGTACAGCCGATCGCCAGGGGCTAGATAAGCATCCTCGGTGCAGTGTATTTCTACCAGATAGAGCCTGCTGTGAACGGGCACGGTAGAAGTATAGTCGCCAAACGCTCCTGCAATGAGGCGGTAGTTGACCCCCTGCTCTTGCCAGGCCGGCAATTCCTCGGCCGGAATGTGGGCAAAATAGGGATTCACTTCTTCGTCTTTGGCGGGCAATGCCACCCAAATTTGCAAACCGTGCATGCGTTGGGCCTTGCCACGAAGGTCGTTCGGACTGCGTTCAGAATGCACTACACCACTTCCGGCGGTCATCCAGTTCACCGCACCAGGGCTGATGCGCTGCACAGTCCCTATACTGTCGCGGTGCATCACCTCTCCTTCGAGCAGGTAAGTAAGGGTTGAAAGACCGATGTGTGGATGTGGCGGTACATCGAAGGCCTCGTGCTCAGTCAATGCCACCGGCCCCATATGATCGATATAAATAAAGGGGCCAATGGTGCGCTGCTGGCTGAAGGGCAACAGGCGGCCCACTAAAAAATTACCGATGTTTCGGGCACGTTCTTCGATGATGAGGCGGAGGTTCGACATATTCAAAGGTAATCAATCTGCTGAACAGTCACTTGTTGCACTGTTGCGGTTAGCAACGTTAAAAGCGCTAATTTTACACATGCCCCAAACCTATACTGTAAGCCAACTCAACCAAGTAGTAAAAGCATTGCTCGAAAGCGCGCCCTTTTTACAGCGCATTGAAGTAAAGGGTGAAATTAGCAACCTCACACGCCACAGCAGTGGCCATTATTACTTTTCGTTGAAGGACGAAAACAGCCAGGTGAGTTGTGTGCTGTTTCGCACCGCTGCACAAGCCTTGTTGTTTGAGCCCATGGCCGGCGATCAGGTAGTGGCAACTGCCGATATTACGGTTTATGCCCCACGAGGAAATTACCAATTGCAGGTGAGCAAGCTCGAAAAAGAAGGCATGGGTAGTTTGTTCCAACGTTTTATGGAATTAAAGAAAAAGCTGGAGAGCGAAGGACTTTTTGCCGAAAAGCACAAACAACCCATTCCCCGCTTCCCACGCACCATTGGCGTGGTGAGCTCTCCCACTGGCGCCGTAATTCGCGATATTCTACATACGCTCAACCGGCGATTCCCGGCGAGTCGCGTTTTACTGGCCCCCAGCAAAGTACAAGGAGAAGATGCCGTGCCCCAATTACTTGAAGCCTTGGCGGCGCTAGAAAGGCAGGCCGATGTAGATGTGGTAATTGTAGCCCGAGGGGGTGGCAGTATGGAAGACTTGTGGTGCTTTAACAATGAAAAGTTAGTGCGTACCCTTTTTGCCATGCGAAAACCCGTTGTTGCGGCCATTGGACATGAAACCGACTTTACGCTGTGCGATTTTGTGGCCGACAAACGGGCGCCTACCCCCACGGCTGCGGCTGAATTGGTAAGTGCCGATCAGCTCGAAATCCAACAATGGCTCGACGAGCAACAAATGCAAATAGCGCATACCCTGGCAGGCCAGCTGGGCTGGATGGAGGAGCAAATGAACCACGCACGCAGCAATATGCTGCGTATTTTGCAGCAACAATTGCGCTTAAAAAACGAGCAGTTATTGGGTTTAGAGAGCCGCCTGAGGGCACTCGATTACAAATCGGTTTTACAAAGAGGATTCAGCATCAACCTCAAAGGCAAAGAAGTGGTGAGCAGCATTGCGCAGGTAGCTGAGGGCGACAAATTGATTACGGTGGTGGCCGACGGGCAGTTTGGTGTTCGGGTAGAATAAATCAAGCCGGATCATTCAGCTTGGTACGGATGGTGTAAATGAAAAAGTATCCCACCACGGTGTAGAATAGATAGAGGGCGTCGAACCCGGTATCGGTGTCCCATAGAAATTGCACCCTGCCGAATTGAAATCGCTTGTGAATTTCTTGTCTCAATTCTTTGCGCGAAATGGGCCCGGGTCCGGCACTTTGATAGGTGCTATTGGAAACGGCAGCAACTTCCTGAACTGCTGGAGAAGCAGCATGGTCGGGATCGGAAACCCGGATGGACTGAAACAGTCCGAAGAGCAACGCCAACAAAAGTGCATTGGCAATACCCTGCTGCAAGAGCTTTATTCCTTTTTTACCAAACCAAACCATGTGCAAAACTGATATCCCAAATTTAGAATTTAGACCAATTATATGTCATGCCAATTATGAACTTAATTCAAAATTTTATTTTCACAAACATAAAATCGCCGTATTAATATTGACTTTCAGCGGTTTATAAATCATTTTTTACCTCAAAAATCCCTTTTTGTTAACTTTTATTAACATTTACCAGCTGTTGATAACTATGAAAAAGAGAAGATAACAATTCCATTTTTCAGATTTTCGGTATTAACACAAAGCCCAAAACCCCGATAAATGCCAAATGGTCTGAAAGCCCTAAATTTGAGCCGTGACTCCAGAAGCCTTCAAAGCACTTGAATACACCATACCCGATAAACCCGGGGTGTATCGCTATTTAGACGCCCAAGACAAATTGCTCTACGTAGGTAAAGCCAAAAGTTTGAAAAAACGGGTGGGCAGCTATTTCCAGCCCGATAGACATGAGGGTCGTATTCGGCTGATGGTGAGCAAAATTGCGCGTATTGAATTCACGCTCGTCGACACCGAATTAGATGCATTGTTGTTGGAAAACGCGCTCATTAAAAAGCACCAGCCACGTTTCAACATCCGCCTCAAGGACGATAAGACCTACCCTTACATCGTCATCAAAAACGAGCCCTTTCCACGAATTTTCCCAACCCGATGGATGATTCGTGATGGAAGCACCTATTTGGGGCCCTATGCCTCGGTGCAAATGATGCGCACCATGCTTGAATTGGTTAAGCGCATTTACCCCCTGCGTACCTGTAGCCTACCACTAACCGAAGCCAATATTGCGGCAGGTAAATTTCGCGCCTGCCTTGAGTACCAAATTGGCAATTGTTTGGCACCCTGCGAAGCCAAACAATCGGCTGCCGACTACCATGAGAACATTGAGGCCATCAAAGAAATTCTTAAGGGCAGTTACCACAAGGCCCAGCAGCTCCTCAAAGAAGAAATGCGGCAGCATGCCGAAGCACTTGCCTTTGAGAAGGCCGCTGCGGTGAAGAAAAAGCTCGAACTGCTCGAAAACTACCAATCGAAATCGGCCATTGTCCATCCGAATATCACCGATACCGACGTATTTAGCTTGGTGCGGCAAGATGAGCTTGCGGTGGTAAACTACCTGCACATTCAAAACGGCGCCATTGTTCGATCGCACAATCTCGAAATCATGCAAAACCTGGAGGAAAGCAATGCCGACTTGCTCACTTGGGGCATGATTGAATTGCGTAACCGTTTCCAAAGCACAGCCCGTGTGATTTTGCTCAATCAGGAGATAGAAAGCGAACCTGAAGAACTCGACATACAAGTGCCTCGCATTGGCGACAAAAAGAAAATTGTTGAACTAAGTCTCAAAAATGCCTTCTATCACCTCAACGAATTGCTGCAACTGCGCAACAACCGCAGCCAACAGCAAAAAACCGACAAGCTCATGGAGCAAATGCGGGTTGATTTGGGTTTAAAAAAGCAGCCCAAACACATTGAGTGTTTCGATAACTCCAACTTTCATGGCAGTTATGCCGTATCGGCTTGCGTGGTGTTTAAGGATGGGAAGCCCAGTAAAAAAGACTACCGGCATTTCAACGTGAAAACAGTGGAAGGTCCGAACGACTTTGCCACCATGGAAGAAGTCATTACCCGCCGTTACAAACGCCTGCTCGAAGAAAAGCAGCCCCTCCCCGACCTGCTTATTGTTGACGGTGGCAAGGGGCAGCTCAGTTCGGCCGTTTATGCACTCAAACAATTGGGCATTTACGATCAGCTACCGGTAATGGGCATTGCCAAAAATTTGGAAGAGCTTTTTTACCCCAACGACCCTGTTCCGCTGCATCTCGACAAAGCGGGTTATACCCTCAAGGTCATCCAGCAGATGCGCGATGAAGCGCACCGATTTGGCATTACCCACCACCGTAACCAACGGTCGAAAGGCACCATTAAATCGGCTTTGAGCGACATAGCAGGCATTGGCCCCAAAAGCGTAGAGACCCTTTTGCGCACCTTTAAATCGGTAGCAGCCCTGCAAGAAGCTCCTAGAAATGCCATTGTAGCGGCTATTGGAGAAGCCAAAACACAAATGGTATGGGATTGGCTCGAAAAACAGAAACAGGCCCCGGCTGAGGGCCAATGAGCTTATTTGCTTTCTTTGAGCACCATATCGATGGTAATGGCTGCAGCCAGGATGATGCTGCGTTGCTTTTCGTCGTGCAATCCAGGATGCAAGGCCACATGGTATTTATCGGCCGAAGTGAATATTTCACGGGCAATGCCTCCCCACTTCTTAGAAATGGCACCAATAGGCTGATTTTGGGCATTGGTAATCACAAAATCCCAGGCTTTCCAGTCGCCATTGATTTCTGCTATTGCCTGATCTTGGATATCTGAAATCACAAAGCGCGGCTTCAGCAATCGGAATTTTTGCTTGATGCTGCCTATTTCGCGGCCCTCACCATTTTCAATGCTGATTTTCGACATCCAGAAAGTCCACCCCCGCTTGATTACTGCCTCTGCCTTTCCCTCCGCATTTTCGATGTGCAATTCGAAAGGGAGCATGGCCTTGTTTACCAATAAACGCAGGATTTTGGCTCCGGTGCTCAACTTTTGGCGGATGGCGCCAATTTCTTTGCCTTCGCCATCGTACAAGCGATAGTGGTTGGCAAACCGAATGAGGTTGAGCCGTTCGTCGATGAAAAAATGATCGGTTTGCGTAAAGAGTGACATCTTATAGGTGCTTGTGTGGAATGCGGTAAGCAGCGCCTAACCGCCATTGGTGGGTGGTGAGGTGTTGGAAATGGTGTTGGTAGCCCACAAAGAAAAAGGCTTGTTGGCGAGGCTGGTAGCGCAGTTCGGTTCGGGCGGCATAGGGCGCGTCGCCGTCGCTGGTCCAACCAATGTAGCCAGCGCTACCCAAAGTCAACTGCCACGGGCCCTTTATCAAATCGGTAGCGGCGCCAAACAGAAAGGCATCGTTTTGGGCGTCGGTTTCCATTTGCCACACATACAAGCCTGCGTTGCCATAAACGCGCAAGGCTTCTATGAATCGGCCCTTTCGTTGGATGGTTTTTCCGATGTGCCAATCGAAAATGTAGCCTGGGCTGTTGGTGAAGCGCGCGTTTTCGAGGTTTTTTCCGGCGGTGGTTTTAACGGCCACGTTCATGCTTACATCTGCCCCCCAGCGGTTGTGCTCGGCGCGCAGTAATTGGGCAATGGTGGTAATCCACACATCGCCATTACTTATGCCGGTACCTGAGGTATCGCGGGCCCGGCGGAGATCGCGTACCTCGGGGCTGGTTTGGTACCATTCGATGGGTCGATAATTCAAATCCATGGCCACGCGCCCGGTTGCCAGTGGCAAACGCAGCCTGATGGCCGCACTTTGGGTGTAATCGCCTGGTGCCCGGTGGAAATCGCCCGTAGTTTCGATAACCCAATGGCTATCGACCCGCGGATAAAGCTGTTGGGGAATGGGCAAGGCATTGGGGCCCATGTAGGCTGGAGCCCGACGCATGAGCGTGGCCCAGTCGGCACCCGCGGGCAACTGCCACTTGGCGGCCCACAAATCTAGTTCTGATTGTGCTTGTGCCGTTGGCGCTAAAAAGAAAGCAGCACAGAGCAGTCTTAAAAATCGAAATAACATCGTGCCCCGAAAATAGCAGATACGCTTGGTTTTACCATCTTTGTAGCATGCGATTGGGATATTTAATGTTGTTCATTTTAGCTGCCTGTTCTTCGCAGCGCCCTTCCGACCCCGCTTCGTTGCAAGGGCTTATTTGGACCAGCACTACGGCTGCCGATGAAAAACCAGCTGCCAGCCTGCAATTTGAAAGTGGTGGAGGTGTAAAAGGCACCGATGGTTGCAATCGGCTGTTTGGCACGGCCACCATTACCGAGCGCATCGACCTGAGTAAGGTAGCCACTACCCGCATGGCTTGTATGCATGGCCGCGATTCGGCCTTTTGGGCAGCCTTTAACCAGCATGATCGTTGGCGCATCAGGGGCGAAGAGCTGCAGTTGATGCAAGGCAAAAAAGTGATCTGGCGTTTTGTAGGGCAGGCGCCCGACAGTGAAAACATGGAAGAGCAGGGCGAAGAAAAAGAGTAGCCTACAAGCCCATTTTGCCCGGATTGAGGATGCCTTTGGGATCAAACACCTGTTTAATGCCCCGCATCAGTTCAAAATGTGCGGGCTGAAATACCAAATCGAGGTATTCTTGTTGCACCAATCCGATGCCGTGTTCGCCACTGATAGTGCCACCCAAGCGGTGTACTTCGGCGAAAATTTCGCGGATGCCTTGGCGCACGGTGGTTTCCCAAGCTTCGTCGCTTAGCCCGCCACGGATGATGTTCACGTGCACATTGCCATCGCCCGCGTGTCCGTAACACACCGATTCGAAGCCGTATTTCGCCCCTACTGCCTTTACATGCTGGATGATTTGGGGCAATTGTGCGCGGGGCACCACTGTATCTTCCTCTTTGTACACCGAATTGGCTTTCACAGCATGAGCCACATTGCGGCGCAATTTCCAGAGTTGGGCTTTTTGGTGTTCGGCTTCGGCCAGTTGTACCTCGCCAGCACCTAAACTTTCGAGTAAGGTGTAGAGCTGTTCGGCTTCTGCAAACAGTGGCTCGGGCTGGTTACCATCAAGTTCAATCAAGAGATGCGCTTCTACGCCTTCCGGCAAATCGATGGCTTGGTTGAGGTAGCGTGCAGCCCATTCGATGGCATTTCGCTCCATGAATTCGAGTGCCGAAGGCGTAATGCCTGCCTTAAAAATGGCCGAAACTGCCGCACAGGCCGCTTCGAGCGAGGCAAAAGGAACCAACATGAGCAGGTTGTGGGCAGGATAGGGAATGAGTCGGAATACCACTTTGGTAATCACCCCCAAGGTGCCTTCGCTGCCTACCATCAACTGGGTGAGGTTGTAACCTGTGGCGTTTTTGAGCACGTTTGCACCGGTCCAAATAAGCCTTCCGTCGGGCAATGCCACCTCTACATTGAGCACATAATCTTTGGTGGTGCCGTATTTTACAGCATGCGGACCGCCGGCCGATTCGGCCAAATTTCCGCCCAGCGAGCAGCTACCCCGGCTGGAGGGATCAGGTGGATAATACAATCCCACCGCCTGCACCGCTTCTTGAAAAACTTGAGTCACCACGCCCGGTTCTACCGTTGCCTGCAGGTTATCGGTATCGATGTTCAAAATCCGATTGAGTTTGCGTGTATCGAGCACCAATCCGCCTTGCACCGGCAAAGCACCACCGCTCAATCCTGTGCCGGCTCCGCGGGTAGTTACCGGAACCGCATATTTGTTGCATACCGCCAGTACACCAGTCACTGCTTCGGCTGTAGCCGGCAATGCAGCCACCGACGGCATAAAAACAAGGTCTTCGGTTTCGTCGCTGGCAAATGCCTCCAGTTGCTCGGTAAGCAGTTCGTCGGGACCTAGCCATTGGCGTAAATCGGTTAAAAAATCAGCTGAAAGCGTTGCTTGCATGCCACAAATGTAAAGCATGGGAAGGAGCTTTTAATCAGGCCTAGGCAGTTACAGATTCAACAATCAAACGCAATATTCATTTCGAATATCGAAATACCGACGCCACATCTTGGTGAATCGCAGGAAGCACATGAAAATGAAGCGGCGGCGGTGATTTTTACGGCTTTTTGGGTTAATTTAGCAGCCGTTTTTGAATCCGAAAAAAGCAATATCCAATGGCAGAAGTGATAAAAATGCCCAAAATGAGCGATACCATGACCGAAGGGGTCATCGCTGAGTGGCATAAGAAAGAAGGAGATCAAGTAAAACCCGGTGATATTTTGGCCGATGTGGAGACCGACAAGGCCACCATGGAACTCGAAAATTTCGAATCGGGAACCCTGTTATATGTGGGCGTGAAGAAGGGCGATAGCGTACCTGTTGATACCATCATTGCCATTATTGGCAAACCCGGCGAAGACATCAGCGCATTGATTGCCGGTGGCTCAGCTGCTCCTGCTGCTGCCAAAGAAGAAGCTGCTGCCCCTGCACCCGCAGCCGCTCCAGCACCGGTTGCAGCCCCTGCCCCTGCCCCTGTGGCCGCTGCTGCCGACGACAGCCGCGTGAAAGCCTCTCCCCTCGCCCGCCGCATTGCCGAAGAAAAAGGCATCGACTTGCGTGCTTTGGCAGGCAGTGGCGACAATGGCCGCATCGTGAAGCGCGACCTCAGTCAGGCTCCTGCCGCGGTTGCTGCCGCTGCACCTGCAGCCGCCCCGGTGGTATTTGCTTCGGTAAACGGCGAAGAGCGTTTCACCGAAATGCCTGTTTCGCAAATGCGTAAAACCATTGCCCGCCGTTTGGCAGAGAGCAAATTCAGTGCACCGCATTTCTACCTCACCATCGATATTGACATGGACCAAGCCATGGCGGCTCGCGCTCAAATCAACGAGGTGGCCCCAGTGAAGGTGTCGTTCAACGACATGGTAATCAAAGCCGCTGCCTTGGCTTTGCGCAAGCATCCCAAAATCAACAGCAGTTGGTTGGGTGATAAAATCCGTTTCAACGAGCACATCCACGTGGGTGTAGCCATGGCTGTTGAAGAAGGCTTGTTGGTGCCTGTGGTGCGTTTTGCCGACAGCAAACCTTTGTCGCAAATTGCCCAAGAGGTAAAAGTTTACGGAGGCAAAGCCAAAGAAAAGAAATTGCAACCTGCCGATTGGGAAGGCAATACCTTCACCATCAGCAATTTGGGCATGTTTGGCATTGAAGAGTTCACCGCCATCATCAATCCTCCCGATGCTTGCATCATGGCCGTAGGCGCTATCCGTCAGGAGCCCGTGGTGAAAAAGGGACAAATTGTTGTTGGCAACCGCATGAAGGTGACCCTCAGCTGCGACCACCGTGTGGTGGATGGCGCTTCGGGAGCCGAATTCCTGCAAACCTTCAAGCAGTTGCTCGAAGAGCCAGTACGCATGTTGGCATAAAGCCACAAAACGAAAAAAAATCCGCCTCCCCGCAAGAGGCGGATTTTTTTTGTCCGGATTTTTAATGCTGAGTAGCCACAAAAAAAAGCGAAGCTGTTGGGCTTCGCTTTTTTGTTCAAGAGTCAGTGGGTTAGAGCTTTTTCAAAACCAGTTTTTTCTGGTTGAAATCGCTGGCAGCGTTGATGAATTTCACAAAATCGGCCCATTCGGATGCAGGCATTTCGGCACGCAGATATACCCTTTCTACCATCAACTTCAACACTTTACCCTCTACTACAGCGGTTGTCTTAAATTTGCCGGTATTGTTCGAAACTTCGGTATTCAAGGCTTCAACACCTTCGGCCTGGTAACCGTCGGGAATTTGCATGCTGAATTCCATGGTATAAGTCCCAGGAAAATCATAGCTGATGCCGTATATACGCTTCAAACTGGTATCGATACGACTGTACTCGCCTGGAAAAAGCCCTACCGACACAATGAGGTTGCGCCCAGCTTTGGCCACCAGGTCGGAAATCGTGTATTTTTCTGACACCACGAGCACCGGATTTTTCGGAATGCGGCCTGTTTTCAAAATTTCGTAACCATCGTAAGACACCACGCTGTAGCTCTTTTCAACCCGTTTTTTGAGCCTCTCAATCTTCTTCTTCTCGTCTTCTTTTTTATCGTATTTTTTGCTCACCTCTTCTTTGCGTTGGCGTCGTGATTCACTGGCCGATTTTTTCTGTTCTTCCTTTGAAAAGGATTGAACGAGCGCCTCTTCTTCTTGGGCAAATTCCATATTGGACAAGAATAAATCGTTCACACCGAAGCGTGAATTGCCCTTGAAGCTGGTTTTAGCCTCAAAACGAAGCTCATTATTATCATTTAAGCTGATATTGGCTGTGTATGCTATGCCATGGTCATTGGCATTTTCTTCGGGAAAACGGAATTTTTGGATGGCCTTACCTTTAGCTTGCTTCTTATCAGTATAAACCACCTGACCTTCAACTCCGGCGAGTCGATAAAAGGAATCGCCAGGTTTGCGGTGATCGCTCAAGGGATAATAAAAGTGTTTTTTACCCTTATGCGAAATGCAAGTTACCCAATACAATTCCCCGCGCGACATGAGGCTTCGGCGATCGGTGATATCTCGGCCGGGTGCTACTACCAACTGTATATCCCAAGCTTTATTCACTTTCTTCAAAGTTCCGATGAAGATGGTGGCAAACAATTCGTCGTTTAAATATTCCGCATCTTCATTGAATTGGCCATACAAAAAGTCGTAACGAATACGGAAATACAAAGCATCAGCAACTTTTAAAGGGTCAGTTTCGTTGCGGAAATAACGCCCAAGCCAAGACTTGTACTCTCTGACGTACCCCTTGCCAATTTGACTGCTGTTGTAGCGCCTGTAAGTAGTGCGTCCGTAGGTTACACTTTGGTTATTCAACCGGTTTCTGAAGGCATTGGCGATGGATCTTTGGATTTCTGGATCGGTCACCTCTGTTTTAACTTCTCCTGACTTTCCAGCAAATTCGTCCCAAGCAATTTCCATTCCCCCCGTTATGCAAACTTGCAACTTAATTCTGGGCTGAAAACGGTGGCTGTATGCATACCTATTCGACAAAGTATCGTCTTCAAACATTTCACCACTGGCTACATAGGTTTGAAACCTACCACCTGCTTGCGATGCCAAATTCAGCTTGGGTGCACCGTTGAACGAATTTGCAGAAAGTGCAATACCCCGGCGAACCGTAAATTGAAGATTTTTGCGAATAATTGGATAGTCTTCAGAAAAAGAAATATCGAAAACATCGCTGCAAGAAGGATAAAAAATGACTTGTAGTTTTCCTTTTGATTCAATTATTAAGTCTACAATATCTCCGACTTGTAGCCCAGGCAATGCCACCTTTTTACGGTTTTTGCCACCCCTTACATAATTGTTCCACTGGCGAATGCGCTTACTGGTGATCTCTTCTTTGTACAAAACCGAAGTGGTCATGTCAACCTGTATTTTCTTGCCGTCGGCTTTGATGATTTGAATGCCTGTACGGTTGTCCTCGTCTTCGTTAAACACAAACGAACCAAACTCTTCTACCGCCGCTTGGTCGAGAAGCTTCACCTGCCTGCGAATTTTAACCGAAACACCGTTTGCACTAGGACCATCACCAAAATTAAACTCTACCCTTTCAGCAAGGATAACCGCCGATCTATTCATCCATTTTTCAGGAATCGTTATAGCGTTGAACAAAGGATCATCAGCTTGAAATTCTTTGCTAGTAGTTTCGTTTTTCTGTCGGGCAGCCCGGCGCTCCGACGCACTTTGTGCATTGGTTAGCAATGGAATAAGCACTGCCATGATTGCCAAAAATTGTATTTTCTTCATCATTTGTTGATAGGTTTTTAGATTATCAGCTTGTTATTAAATATTTGTCTGCGTTTTGCCATTAACCGTTGAAATAGCTTGTTTGTGACTTGCACCTGATTCGATATGCCTCGGTTTGCGCAGTAGTCGACAACCGTATATTCCCTTGAAAGGGCGCATTCCTTCGGATTGAAAAACGCCAATACAAGGCCCCAAACAGAATAGTAAGTGCATTGGGCGCTAAACTCTTTGTGCAGTTAAATCGACTGCGATGAGGTGCTTCAATTTGCCAATTAACCAGCAACCCAAGCAGCCAAAACAGCTCAATGAGCTCTAAGATGCGTAGCTTCTTTCCCATAGTTCACATCAATAATTCCAATAGCCCCCATAAGAAACCTTAAACATGGGCCTCGTAACTGGCACGTCGGTATAGGCATCGCGGTGAGTCGAAAACTGAAAACTCAACTCGCGAGGTCTATCATTGCTATTCCAATACCGCAGTTGCACAGCAACAGCCGGCCTTACCCAAAACGTACTTGGCATTTCGTAGCGGCCGCTATTTCTTCTATCCACCCCATTAAAATCAAGAAACAATGAACTTTCAACACCCGCCGAGACTCCCCAACCCATGTGTTTCGTACTCAATACAGTACCAAACATACCATGAGCAAAATGCAGCATTAGGGGTAGTTGCACCATGACAGGCAAGCCATACAGGTCTACGATATCAAAAAAATCCCAACCATTGCCAGCAGCAAAAGGCATGTAGATGGCCCCCATCGGGTTCACCATCAAGCCCACACTGTTTTCGGGATTGAATTCATAAATACGGGTATAGGTATGTAATCCAAAGCCAGCAAGGGGCGCGGTAACGGCAGGTCGAAATTCTCTTTTTTCACCCCTACTGCCCACTGGCATTCCGGCAAATAAATCGTATCGGTAAGCGGCAGGTAGGTGTACAGTACCTCCGTTCAACATAATGCCCCAGTTGGTTCGCTGTGCGGTACAAATGTTCAAAGAAAAAAACAAAGCAACGATTAATACCCTTGCCGAAAGCATCCACATCGGTATGTCTATTGGCCTTTTCGCCGTAGAGTAGAACATCATAACCATGGTCTATTTTCAAGTTCAATATGATTTTTGGTCAGTCATTTGCGCTTAAGAATGACCTGATCGGTTAAAAAGGCCTTCATTTGTTTTACATCTTCATTCCATATTTCAAACTCTTGTTTTTTGATGATGTAATCATTCAATTCGAGGAGGTAGACTATTTCTATTTGCGAGCCTTTGGTTACCGCATGTGCGTAAAAATGGTATTTGTCGCGTTTAATATCAACCGTTTTGGGCATGAACGAAAGCATGTAGCCATCGGGCAGGGTGTAGCGCAACGTGTCGATATTGCAGCGTTTGTAATCGAAACTTACGGCAGCATTTCTCCTTTCGGGCAATTGCAGGTTTTTATATCGGTTGTACATACTCGATGGCAAGTAAATTTCATCGTCGAGCACAGTGGCTTGCCCCTGGAAAAGCACATTGGCCGATAGCAATACTGGACCTGCAAATTCGGTTGGAATATCGGCCTTTAACTGACTAAACCCCTTGTACGACTGTCCTGAACTCATGTAGTTTTCGAGCAGTCGTTGGCGGTCTTTCGCCGCTGTTTTGTTGTAAAAAGTCTTGAAGATACTGCGGTTAAATCCGGAAATACTTTGGTGCTGCTGTCCGAGCAATTGGCCTTGGCCGATATCGATTTCCAAATCAAAGACATTGACCACTGCATTGCGCCGTGCTGATGTTTGGGGTATGGTGTAAATTTCAAAGTCGTTTTTGGATTTGCCTTCAATAAGTACTTCCTGGCCTTGCAGGTTGTCGGGCACCTCCATAAGGGGTTGATGGCTTGCAGTGCCGTCGAGTATCAGCCAATTGTCGTTGAAACGCACCGCGGCCACCATGTGGTTGCTGCTTGAAATTACTGGTATTTTTTTCGAGAGCGGACTGTATTCACGTGTGCCTATCCAAACCAAGCGCGCATCGAATCCTGCAAGCAGCAACATTTCTTTGAGCAAATTGGCCTTACCCTTACAGTCGCCATAGCGCTTCTCGTAGACATTTTGGCAGGCATCGGGTATAAAGGCAGCCCAACCGTCCTCATAAGCCAGGTAGCGGATGTTGTTTTGTACCCAGTAATAAATGGCTTCCAGCTTTTCTACTTCCGATTTGCCTGTTGTTAGTTCTGTTACCAACGGTTTCAACTTATCGGGACGATTATCGGCTTGATCGACCAATTGCTTGCTCCAAGCGTAGATATCGGCAGCATCTTCGAAAAGCTTGATCTGTCGCTGTGACTTAGGGTCTACCATAGATTCGGGCACCACGACCAACATGGGTGCGTAGTGTTGAGGACCCGGCGACCATTTTTCTTCAGCTTCGCCAGGTACATCGTGCATGGTAAATGAGTATACCACGGCTTTGCCTTTGGTGGTTTTGGTTTCTTCAATGGTGTATCCTTCGAAATTAATGCGTTCAAACCGCACCGTTAGCCATTCGGGTACTTCAAAACTCAATTTCACTTCTTCGGCAGGTACACCTTCCGAAAAATAGTAGGTAGTGCCATGCGGGATGCTTAGAATCCTAGATTTGATGTTGCCTTTGAGTACAGCACCCGGATTTTCAATGTCCATTCCATAGCCATGAACGCGGTAATCGTCGTGAAAAATACCATCCTCTTCAACGGGCAAAATGGTTGGAGGCATGCGCCAAGTCTCAAGTGATTTTCCATTTTTGCGCCAAAAAAAAGCCTTCTCAACCTCGTGGAAATCGTTGACACCAATAAAATATCTAATAACCCTCTCGTTGCTGGTTGAAATGCGTTCAAATTCCTTAGCTATTTCCCAAACAAATGCTTCTTTGCTTTCTGAAGGAGCTTTACCTATCCGTATGGTACTGTGTCTGTACAAGTCAACGATACTTGCGTCGGGAAACTTTCCCTTGGCACGCTGGTAGTCACTTTCGTTGTGTATATCGAGCTTGAATTGTGCCGATACCGGTTGCATTGAGCATAGAGCCAATAAAACCAAAACTTGGAGGCATAAAATAATATGCTTCAAATGCATGCTGAGCTGTTGAAAAGGGAATGGAGTCAAATAGACCTCGTTGTATACATACCAACCTATTCAAATCTTTGCCTTCAAATTGTGCTCTTGTCAAGCGAATTTGAGGGACTAGTATGGTTTGTTAGTAATTAATGTAGCGGCTTACACTTAGAAAGGTACAACCTCGGTTGCTAGTTACACCATTGAAGGTTTCACTGCCAAAAGTATGGCTCAGTTTAACGGCGAACAACTTATTGTTCGGACCCCAGAAACGAAAACTGGCTTGTGCTGTTGGCAAAAACATCAAAGGATTACCTTCTGCCAAGATATCGGAATTGGCCCTTGAAGTTGATTGGTATTGTGCCATAAAGCCCAGTCCCAAACCAAAGCCCAACTCAGCCAATGAATTGGCACTGCTAAAGTTACCATAATTGAACTGTGCAATGAGCGGCGACTGAAGCAATAAAACATCACTTTCGATACTGCTCAAACCAGGAATGGTATATGCCAACGTAGGCTCAATGTGAAAACCAACGCTCATCTCATTGGCCAAGGGAATCACTTGCGCATCAATCGGTATACTAAAGCCAACCATTAAAAACGACTCTGAACCTTGAGTGATATTCCCCGGAAAGCCCCGAAAGGTTTTTGGCGTTGAATGCGCTTGGCCTACTATGACGCCAGTACCATAAAAAATGTTCTGAGCCGAAACTTGGGTGAAGCCCATTGCGGTTAGGGCTAGTAAGCTTAAGAGTAGCTTTTTCATGTAGATTTTGTGTTTTTTGTTTTTCGTCAACTTTATTTTAGTAACTGATAGTATCAACTTTCTTCTCACTAATTAATGTTCAAGTATAAACTATAAAGGAACCAATTCCCAAAAAGCTGTTAAATATTTAACACAAAAAACATGACACAAATAGGCGTATAGACGACAAAAAACAACTAAATCATTGAATTAAAATCATTTAACCTACAGTAGGTCACAACCACCAACAATCAGTAAGGATTCAAGCAAAAGCAGCTCAGTTAGGCGTCATGTATACGTGCCTGCTCATCTATTTCTCGTTTGCGATGTGCGAGCATATCGAGAAGCAACGGATGCGGCAAAAGCAAGTTATGTGGAAATTGCACCGAACCTTTTCCTTGCTTATAAACCGCTAATTGAGCAGCAAAGGCCTGGTGTGTATTTGGCAAGGCATACACGCCCGTATGCTTGGCATAGCCAGCTGCATACACCAAAGGCTTACCCCTATATTTGAAGGCAGGCATTTGGTAGGCCCAATCTAAAGTGGCATCGGGAAAGGAGGCTTCCACCAATTGCAATACCTCTATCAGCCGCTCTCGTGCGATGGTTGGAAGCGACTCGAGGTATTTCTGCCAAGTGACAGGCCAATGTGCGGGATACTGCATGCTGCAAGTTCGTAAATCGATTCGTTTGCTGAACCAAAGCTGTAAGGAAATTGTACTTTTGCAATCGTGTTGCATAAATTAAAGCTTCTGCTTTTGGGATGTTTGTGGGCTTTCACTGCCCAAGCCCAGTTTCTGCTCGAAGGGCGGGTAACCGACGAAAGCGGTCGCACCCTGCCCGGAGCCAGCGTTTTGGTGCACGAATTGCAACGCGGCACCGTGACCGATGCCTATGGGGTATACCGTTTCGAACGGATGCGACCGGGGCGCTATCACCTGCATGTGCAGTACCTGGGCTACGAAGCGCAGCGGGTCGACATTCAACTAAGTGGCAATACCGTGCAGCACATCCGCCTGCAACCCTCGAGCCTCGAGCTGCGTGAAATTGTGGTAGAAAACGACCTCACCAAAACCAACGAAAGCCAGATTACCCAAAGCACCGACATTGTGGGCGAGGAGCAGCTGCGGCGTTATGCCGGACTCACCCTCATGCAAGGACTCGAGCGTTTGCCGGGCGTGCAAAGCATTAATACCGGCATTGGAATTTCCAAGCCCGTGATTCGGGGCATGAGCTTCAACCGCGTGGTGGTGGCCGAAAATGGGGTGAAACAAGAAGGTCAGCAATGGGGCATCGACCACGGCCTGGAGCTCGACCAATTCAACGTGGGCCGGGTAGAAGTGCTCAAAGGCCCGGCCTCGCTCCTCTACGGCTCCGACGCCATGGCCGGTGTGATTCAGGTCAAACCAGCTTTGCTGCCAGCGGGCGACAGCCTTTCGGGCAGCCTTACCCTGCTGGGCCGTTCGGTGAACGACCATGTGGGCGGCTCGGCGGTGGTGCAAAAGCAGGGCAAAGATGGCTGGGTATACCGCGCCCGCCTCACAGCCCACCAGTATGGCGATTACAAGCTACCGGCCGATAGCTTCACTTACAACCGTTTTATCATTCCCATTCCCGATGCTCGTTTGGAAAATACGGCCGGACAAGAATTGCACGGCTCGGCCATGGTGGGCCTGCACCGCAAATGGGGATACAGTCAAGTAAACTGGAGCAGTTTCACCCAGCGCATCGGCTTTTTTCCGGGTGCCATTGGCCGGCCTTTGGGCTATAGGGTGGTGAACGATGGCGATAGGCGCAACATCGCCTTGCCCAGTCAGTACATCCGCCACCACAAGCTCAGCTGGAACAGCAGTGTGATTTTGGGCAATAATTGGCTGGAGGCCGATTTGGGCTGGCAGCGCAATGTACGCGATGAACTTTCGCTGCCGCACAACCACGGCCGGCCCTTCCTCGACAGCAGCACCAATGTGGCCCACGGCCTCGATTTACAAACCTTGAGCTACAATGTGCGCTATCATTTGCAGCTCGACAGCAGTAGGCAGTTGCTCTTAGGCAGCAGCGGGCAGTTGCAAGACAATGTGATTTCGGGTTACGAATTCCTCATCCCCAACTTCAGCAACCGCCAACTGGGTGCTTTTGCCTTGTTACAATGGCAGTACAGTCGTCGTTTGTTTGTGAATGCCGGCCTGCGCTACGATGTGGGCTGGTTGCAAAGCGACGCTTATCGCGAAAGCTTGTTGCTGCGTGGCGAATGGGTAGAGCGGCAGCGAGCGCCAAACATCGACCGCTTTTTTGGCAATGCCTCGGGTGCGGTGGGCATGAGTTACCAATGGCGCAAAAACATCAACCTCAAAGCCAATTTGGGAAGTAGTTTCAGGCTACCTACAATACCCGAGCTCACCAGCAACGGGGTGCACCATGGCAGTTTCCGCCACGAAGTGGGCGACAGCACCCTCCGGCCCGAGCGGGGTTGGCAGCTCGATTTGGCGGCCAATTACCGCAGCAGCCGTTGGGAGGTGAAATTGAGTCCGTATTTCAACTATTTCAGCAACTACATTTACTTGCGGCCCACTGGCATTTTCACCTTTTTGCCCGAAGGAGGCACCATTTTTCAATACACCCAAGGCAGGGTGCTGCACACCGGCACCGAGCTGCAGCTAGAATACCACCTGCTCGAAAACCTGCACCTCGGCTTGTTGGGCGAATATGTGTGGATGAAAAACCTCGACACCCAGTTGCCATTGCCCTGGACTTCACCCGCCACCCTTACCTGGGAAGTGGCCTATGAATTCGAAAAATCGCCCCGCTGGCTGCAAAAACCCATGCTGGGTGTCGATTGGAAGTGGGTAGCCCGCCAAAACCGGGTCGACCGCAACGAAGACCCCACTCCTGCTTACAGCTTGTTGAACGTACAAGCTGGCAGCGATTTTCGCTGGGGCAAGCAGCGCTTGCAGGTCCGTTTTTTGGTGAACAACCTGCTCAATGTGCGTTACCTCAACCACCTCAGCCGCTTCCGACTGCTCAATTTACCAGACCCGGGGAGGAATGTGCAGCTGATGCTGACCTTGCCGTTTTAGTTCAAAGTTCAAAGTTCAAGGTTCAAAAAGTGACGATGCCTGATTTAGGTTGTCACTGTTACAATGTATCTGTGCCGGCTGATGCTCGGTTCAATGAACGCACTTCGAAAACTGTGCTTTGCGGGATGCGAAATTCTCACTATCCTGTGTTGCATTTGGCCAACCCAAAATTAATCCCTTTCAAGGTCCTTGAGTAAGATCAAACATATTTATTGGTTCGCGTATTACAACCTCGATGAGCCCAGTGTGCGCTACCGTGCACTGTACGCCCTGCAGCAGTTTGAGCTCGAGCAGGGCATCAGCTACGATTTGGTTTTTCCTTCTTACCAACTACCGGCCATGCTACATTTTTTACGCTTGTACTTGGCTGTTCTATTGGGTACTCGCAAACAAGTCGTTGTGGTATATCAAAAAATATTTAGTCGTGGCATATATGCCCAGCTGCTCAAGCTGCTTTTGGTTTTGCGGCCCAAAAACACCTTATACGACATCGACGATGCCGAATATGTGCGCCGTCCGGCCAGTACCATGCGTTTTTTCATGAAACGCTGTACGGCTTGCTCGGTGGGCAGCCAGGCTTTGTTCGCTTATGTGTCGACCTTGAATAAACGCACTTTTTTGCTGACTTCGCCAGTGATAGCACATGGGCAGCGGCATAGCGATAGCCAAGCCAGCCGCCAAAAACTGTTGCGTTTAGGATGGATTGGCTATTACGATGCACACCGCGACAGCCTGCTTTCGTCTTTCTTCCCCGCCTTACAGCAGGTCGACTTTCCGGTAAAACTTATCATGATGGGTGTTCGCAGGAATTGGGAGTGGAATGAAATGCTGGCTGCCATCAACAATCCGGCTTTTGTGCAGCTAGAGGCTGATTTCGATATTGATTGGTACAACGAACCTGCTATATACGAATGCATTGCAGGTTTTGATGTAGGGATTTCGCCTTTACTCGACGACGATTTTAATAGGGCAAAATCGGCTTTCAAACTCAAACAATGTTTGTCGTGCGGTGTGCCGGTGTTGGCCAGCTCAACGGGTGAAAATGCTGTTTTTTTACAAGAGGGTGTCAACGGTTTTTTCTGCGAAACCCCAGCCGAATATCTCCGGCATATGCGTGCCATTCGTTTGGCCGATGAAGCAACCTATGGAGCTTGGTCGGAAGCAGCCTATCAAGGCACTGCTGCTTTCGATTTGAAGAGTTTTACCCATTGCTTGTTTGAGCAGTTACTTCTTCTAGCCAAAAGTTAAAGGCAAGCGCAGCCCCGCCGAACGTGATGGCACTTTCGGTGAACCCCCTGATTGAATCGGTTCTACACATCGAGAAGGCAAAGAGTAATGTTCAACTAACTTGGGACTCCATTTGCCGATACCATCCTTCCCCGTTGATAGCTAAAGCAAGCACTGTTTGGGTAGGCCTGGCCAGCCTGTGTTTACTGTGGCAGCAAATAAGGCCCCATTGGCTCACTTCCTTTTTTAATGGAAAATGCTGATGCAGGTTAAATAGTACGCACTACCGAAAGACCCATGCTGGAATTAGACGACTATATAAAACAATAAAAACCGAGTGAAATTAATGGGCGTACACTCATAGGCACAAATGCATTTGCTGTTAACGCCTGTCAAGAAGAAGCAACACCTACGCATCTATTTCCACCAGCGCTCAGCCTGTAGTTTCCAACTTACACCCGTGCTCATGAAAAAAATGCTGCCCGAAGAAAGCTGTAGGCTGGCAGGTCCTAGCGGCACGTCGATACGAAAATGCAAGCGCAGTGTATTGGTCCCGCCAGAAATGCCATAACCCAAATTCCCAAAAAATCGGTTGGGTTTTTCTAGCTGTCTTTGAATATAGGAGGCATACTCCCCATCGGGTTCCAGTTCGCCTTGCTGTTGAATGCCAAAAACCTGGCTATTTCCCAAGCTCAGCGACAGAAAGGCTTCCAAGCCGTTCGTGCGGTAGCGGATTTGCTGTTCTACGAAGGCGCGTGCGTACTCATTGCTTAAAAATAAGCGAGTAGGCCTTGCCGGGGCAGCTCCCGGCAAACCAACGCTGCTCTCGCTATTCAGGGTACCTCGGCTATATCCGAACCAGGTAGAAGCTTGCAAATCGAATCGTTTGATGGGGTAAAAGGTGCCTATACCCAGGTGGGAGGCGTTGATGCGGCCGTACTCGCGGTTTTGGTAGTTAAAATCGTCGCCACCTTGCAATAAACTACCGCGTACCGCCAAAAAAGGGGTTACGGCCAATGCGGCCGATGCTTGGTAGCTCTGCTGAAATTCGGTCGACTGGTTAAAGGAAAGTTGCGCTTCAAAATCGCCTTGTCTTTCTAAAGTACTAATGGGTTGGGTTTCTGAGGTAGCGAAATAGAGCGGACGGTTGCAGCCGGGCAACAAGCCCAGGCCAAAGATGGCTAAACCGAGGCCAACTATTTTTTGAAATTCCATCGTACACCAAGGTTTAGTGGGCCCGAAGGCAGGGTTAAATAGCGCTGATTGAGCACCAAAGTGGGTTGCAAGATGCCCATCAAACTCCATTGCCCAAAGCTTATCTCTGCTTGTATCATAGGCGTTACCATCCAAAAAATCGGTTGGAAATTGAGGTAATTGCGGGCTGCTTCTACCCTGTTTTGATCGAAAAAAGTATTTGTTGGAATTTGATTAGGGCCTACCCACCGCACATTGGAGCCAGCGCCGCGCAAGGCAAATACCACTGCCAAATACTCGTGCAATTGGTGCCTGCTGCTTGCTTGCACATACAACGAATGCTGCGAATAGCGCAAACCTGGCCGAATTTCTTGTAGAATGCTGCTGTTCGTAAAAACATAGCCTCCTTGCACATAATACCTCGTAGGCGATGGGTCTTTGGCTTGCCCAAACATCCGAACCATACCTATTTCTACAGCCCGATTTTCATCGGGCGGATCGGTGATTGCACCATATCTGCCAGCTGAATAACCAACTGATGCCAATCCGCCCCATGCATCATTGAAAGCATAGGCAATTTGGGCATGGCCACCCAGTTTCACATCTTGCAGGGTGGCATGCCCGGCGAGTTGTATATCGCCTTCTCCTTCGAGTTGCGTTATGGTATGCATGCCTGTGTGCAAGTAGTTGGCACAACTGCTCAAAAGCACCGAAAGCATGAGTAAATAAAATCTTCTTCCCATACAGCAAATTACATAACACAAATGAATTGACCAAAAAAGACTTAAGAGCCCAGGCATAGCATATAGCCCGTGTTTTTTATGTGAAAGGCCTTTTTATGCTGGTTTTCGCAAGCTTTGGCCCACCATGGTGTGTGCAAAAGGTTTTGGTGTTACCGCAACCGGCCCCACCAATGAGCGCCTTCTAATCGAAAACTTACCGAGGTGGTAAAAAGAAAGGAGCCGAAATAATCTAATTGCTTCATTCCCGGGCCAAAAAACTGATCGATGCGCGCATTCAAGCGAATGTTTCTGCTTCCGCCCGATAGGCCATAACCTACGCTTGCAAAGGTCAAGCTGGGATTGTCGGTATGAAAAAGGTAATCTCGTTGGAAGTCGCTTTCTGGATTGGGTACTCCCTCTAAGTTAAAACCAAACAACCTGCTATTGCCCACGCAAAGCGAGCCATATAATTCAATACCGTGAAACGGATAGCGAATCTGCTGTTCTATAAAAATACGTCTGAAGCTGTTGGTCAAGCGCAGTATTTGTGGCTCACTGCCAAAGAGCGAGGCATTATTGGTATTTACCACCGTGCCTTCTGAGTAGCCTAGCCAAGTGCTGCCATAAATGGGTAAACGCTGTATTTGGTACATACCGCCTATGCCCAAGCGTGCAGCCGAAAACCGGCCATAATCTAAACGGTCGCGCCTAAAATCATCACCCCCTTGAATGATACTTCCACGCAATGCCAAGTGCTTACTCAATGCCACCGCCCCCGATGCTTGGTAGGTTTGCACATAACCGAAGGCCTGCGAAATGGCCATTTCGCCTTGTATATCGCCGCCTTTTTCAAGCCTGTTAAACATTTGATTTTCGGAGCTTGCGAAATACAATGGTCGCTCACAGCAAGTGAAAAGCAACAGTGCCACCAGCCCAAACCAACGTTTGACTATCGTTGTATTTTCCATATAAATCCGGCATTTATGGTGGTAGAAGGCGCAGCAATACGCTGTTGATTGAGTACGTAGTTGGGTTGAACATTCAGCACTACTTGAACACCATCAAAATCAAATTCGGCCTGAAATACAGGCGATGCTATCAAATGAATTGGCCGATAAGTGATTTCATTGTAAGTGGTAATGTATTTGGCATACGCTCTTTCTTGACCGGGCTCAACGCTAATGAATCGGGTAGGCTTTTCAATCCAATAGATGCCCGCACCCGATAAACGCAATGCGGTTACCACATACAGGTGCTCGAACAACCTGTGCCTACTGCTTGCTTGTGCATACAGATGATTTTGCTGATAGTGCAATGGAAAGGCCAATTGGTCGGTCAAAAAGCTGCGTACAAGCGATACTCCCGTTTGAAACTGATAGGTACCTGAGGCTTCCGGCGCACTTTTTCCTAACAAACAGCTCCAACCTAAGTCGAGGTGATACTGCCTGTTTCCTTCGCTCGACAAGAGCCTCGAATTGTCCCAATCGTCACCTGCACTCAAGGTGGCAACCAAGCTCGCGTTGGGCTTTATGCCATAGGCCAATTGTCCTTGGAAGCCTATAAACCGGTCATTCACCGTTCCGCTCCCAACAACAACCACTTCTCTTTCGTTAGGAAGTTGTGGAACAAGGATGCCCCCCGGGTGAAGTGCCGGCCCACACGATACGGTTACAGAGGCAAATACAAGAAGTGTTACCCATCGAAACATGTTGCAACTTAACAAAGAACAGCGGCACAAACAAATGTTTTTTTAATGACCATTTACGCTGTGCCATCTTGTAGCCAAGCGGATGTATGATACCCATTGGCGCCCTTCTTCATGCCATACTCGTATTTAACGGCAGCATAATTACGTGCTGGCGGGTATGGTTTCGCCTTCAGCCATTATGGAACTTGCCAACAAAAGCAAAACCATGAAAAAGCTACTTTTTTCTCTCCTCTTGTTGGCTGTGTCAACAGTGGCTTCGGCACAAGCGGTAAGCAAGCTGGCCGCCAAACTGCTTACTAAAAAGAAAAGCGACCTCGGTGAAATTGCCGTTACGGTGGGATATTACCAAAATCTTTATCCTGCCGAAACGGGTACCATGACCGTTAAATACATGAAAAAATCGTGGAAAGCGGGCGAAGCCTATGTAGGTGTTGTGCTGTTGAACAAGGCAGGGGTGGGCTTGGTAAGCTTAGATGGCGAAGTGCGCATCGACGGACAGCTCGTGCCCGAATCGGGTGCCGGCAGTTATATGCTGCTGGTAGATGGCAAAGACCCCAAACCCAGGGAGGTGGTGATCAAATCGGCCAAGGGACAAGAGGCCAGGTTCACGGTTTCGCCCATGCCCATCCCCAAAATCAAATCGGTAAATGGCAAAAGCAGCGACATTGAAATCGACCTGGCCAAAGACCTCGATCTTGAATTGGAGTTGAGTGCCGACGCCAAAAAATACCCGCTGGCCCTTGCCATGCTGGTGAAAATCCCCATGGGCATCGATTTTTCGAACTTCCAGCTGTTGGCACCCACCGAAAAAGTGCGCATTCCGGCGGCTTCGCTGCAAAGCAAACAAATCAGTGGTGGCGGTAAGTCGAAAAGCGTGATCAAATTCCAGCCAAAGAACTTTTTGCGGGTGGAGTCGTTCAACGAAACCATCGTCACCGGTACCCCCTGTGGTGCAGCTCGGGTGGTGAATGGCGCTTATGCCACCATTCCGGTGAAGGTGGTAGGCAAGGACGAAAGCAAAAACGGTATTTTTGTGAAAGGCGAATCGGAGAAAAAACAAGGCAAATTTGAATACTGGGCCGAAAAACCAAACAGCTACTATGCACCAGCCATCACCAACATGAAAAAGGTGGGCTTGGCTTCGTTGAGTGTATCGGGCGTACTGTTTAAGCAGACGGTAAGCACCAGCAGCAGTACCAATTACAGCACGGGCATCAAAACCACCACCACGGTTACCACTACTTACGAGTTTCCTAAACTGCCCGATGCTACCTGGAACAATTTGGTGAACCAACTTTATGCCGACCTCGAAACCGTTCTCAAAGCTCGTGGGGTGAACTTGGTAGGTCCCGAAAAAATCACCGCTCACCCGGCCTACAACCAGTTTTTTATGGATGAAGACACCCTCACCAAGGTACTGGTGCAGAAAAACTACAAGGGCACCAAACGTTTGGCACCTACAAGTTTGGGCGAGGTGGTTGAATCGGCTACGAGCACTTACACGGCCGATTATCCGCAGTACAAAATCATGAACGATTTGGGTTACGATGGTTTGCTCATTGTGAGTCTCGATTTACGCGTGGGCGACGAAGGCAAAAAGCATGTAGTGCTGCATCCGGTACTTAGTTACCAGCTGATTGCTAAACCGGTGTATCCGTTTTATGGCATGATCACACCAGCGCTGCGCGGTACCATTACGGGCGAGGGCATTTCGTTTAGCAAAAAAGAACTCGACGACCCCAACTGCCTCAAGCGCATTGCCCAAACCGATTGGCTGAAAATGTACCTCGAAAAGGGCATCGACGCGGCAGAGGCCGAGGCCAAGGTGCAGCAGTACGAGGCGGTGTGGAAGCTGCAGCTTCCATAGGGGTTCGAGGTTCAAGGTTCAAGGTTCAAGGTTCAAGGTTCAAGAGGGTTTCGCTGCGCTCAACCCGTGGGGTTCAAGGTTCAAGGTTCAAAGGTTCAAGAGGGTTGGGCTGCGCTCAACCCGTTGAGCGAGTTATTAAAGAACCCTGCCGACCGATAATTTCTTTTCCCACAAAATAAAGGCGCAACGAAATGTATCGCCCCTCGCCTCTGGAGAGGGTTATTGAGCTTGTCGAAATAGGGGTAAGAGGTCCGACGCTATTGGTCAGACTCCAAGGAGGTGAGGTCGTTCAAAGTTTAAGGCTCACGAAGCACCAATAAAAGGGGTTCCGCTGCGCGAAATACTTGAAAGATGGAAATACCTGACTGAGCGTAGCATCATGCATGAACCCAAAATCACCTTTTTGAACCCCGCCTTGCGGGATTTCGCTTCGCTCAACTTTGAACCTTGAACCTCTTCAACCAACCATAACCGACGTCATGCTCAGCGAACCCCCCAAGGTTTGGTCGTTGAAGAGGTGCAGCGGCTCATTACTGCGGGCCATGCCCAGCGTATAAAGCAAGGGCAAGAAGTGCTCGGGCGTGGGAATGGCCAGGTTCCAGGCCCGACCTTGTTTGTTGAAGTCGATAAGCGCCTGGTGATTGCCACTGCGGAGGTGTTTTTTCATGCTTTCGTTGGCCTCTATGGCCCAGTCGTAGCCGTAGCCGGGCACCTGGAGTTTGTCCCAGGCCACCATCCGCAGGTTGTGCACCATATTGCCGCTGCCTACCACCAGCACGCCACGCTCGCGCAAAGCGGCCAATTCGCTGGCCAAGCGGTAGTGCGCTGCGGGCGACAAGTTGCGGTCGAGGCTCAGCTGAATCACCGGTACGTCGGCTGCCGGAAAGAGGTGTTTGATTACACTCCAGGCGCCGTGGTCGAGCCCCCAATGTTCATCCATTTCAATGGTGGTGCTTTTGGCCAGTGCTGCGGTTTCTTTGGCCAAGGCCGGACTCCCCGGCGCGGGATATTGCACCTCAAAAAGGGCTTTCGGGAAGCCGCTAAAATCGTGGATGGTGCGCGGTTGCTCCATGGCGGTAACCTTGGTGCCGCGTGTCTCCCAATGCGCCGAAACACACACAATGGCGCGGGGCTTGGGCAGCTGCTTGGCCGTTTTGCGGAAACCTTGCACGAAGGCATTTTCTTCGATGGCGTTCATCGGACTGCCATGCCCCAAAAAAAGCACGGGCATACGGGCCTCCCCTTTCCAATCGGCAGTAAGGGTATTCAAATCGTTCAACTTCATGGCTTTTCCGGTTAAGGGCAAAATGGCCAGTGCAGCAAAAAACTCACGGCGGTTCATTTTCGATGTTTAAACTTCGAATTTAGGGAAAAGATTCAAGTTTGAAATACAAAGATTTGAAGAACATATTTTGAGCTCAAGTATCAAATAATTCAAGCTCAAATGGGAGTGCCAATGATCCGTAAATGCCATTTGGCTGAGCCCTATTTATGTAAAAAAGATCGCGTCTTTAAAAATAGGTACGTACGGCAAAGGCAAATTGATCGATGAATAGTTGTTTAAAAGCCGAAACATTGTTTTGCTCGTAAAAAAGCAGCATGGCCTTTTTATAATGCAAAGAATCTGCCGTGCGAAACGAAAGCGGACAAACACCTGCATGCATCAGCAGCGCATTGCTCACAATGCGCGCCGTTCTTTTATTGCCGTCGGCAAATGGCTGTATGTACGAAATAAGCAACAAGGCCAGCAGCGCCTTTTCAAATACGTATGATTTGCTGTTGATGAGCATACACATCGCGTCGAGGGCTTCTTTGATTTGATGGGCATTGTCGAGCGGACGGTAATTCGTTCCCGAAATGCCTACCCTGCTGTTGCGCAAATTTCGGTCGATTGCCAGCTCCTTCACCAGCAAGCTGTGCACATCTTCAATGGTCGATACACTGATGGGATGCAAATAATCGGGATGCGCTACCAAAAAATCAATCGCTTCTTTGTGGTTGAGTAGCATGATGGCTTCTTCGCGGGTTTTACCAGCAGCCGTTTCCTTGTCGCGCAACAAGCGTTCAGTTTCAAGCAGTGAATAGGTATTGCCTTCAATTTGCGACGATTTCCAGCTCAAGTCAATGGCAAGCCGCTCCAATTCTTGTCGGTAGGCAGTTGGACTCAATTTCGATACATTTTGCGCAAAAGTTTGCTGCAAGGCATCCAACGAGGCCATTTCAGCCGCAGTGAACAAGGCATGCCTTGCCAGAAGGCCGTAAATAAGTTCGAAATTGAATTGCATATGAACCAAGCGTTCATCGATTTCGCGGGCAAAGTAAGCTTCCAAATCAACCTCTTCAAACAAGGCATATGCTGGCGAAACAAAGTAACGTGTGGCCTTTCCACTCCCTTCGGTACGCAGCCATCCCCTCTTCAGCAAGGTACCAAGCGCACGTTTGGTGGTGGGGTAACTAGACCCATCCGCCAGCGCATCAAAAATGGCCTTGGATGACAAACCGGGATGTTGCCTTACCATTTCCACGAGCGACTCAAAACGTTGAACGTTTGCCATTGTATACTTAAAGCTCAAATGTAAGCTAAATAAAGCTCAAAATCAAGCATAATTGAGCCACAAATGACAGCCATTTGAGCCGTAAATCAACGCTTACTTCAAACCACCCAAAAAGCCCAGCACAGGCACCACCGTATTGGCAGGGTCTTCTTCCATGGGCACATGGCCCAGGTGCGCGAATTCAACCAACACCGAGCCGGGTATGAGTTCCTGAAACTGCCGGCCACTGCTGAGGGGTATCCATGGATCTTGGCTGCCCCAAAGAATGAGGGTTGGCAGCTGCAGTTGCGCCAGTTCGGCATGACGACTTTTGCTGCCTGCTCGCTGCGAGGCGCGGTCTAAAAAGGCCTGTCGGTTGCCTTCGCGCCGCATGAGCAAATAGTAACGGCTCACAAGGTCACGCGTAACAAGCTCATCGTTTACATACACCTGCTTCACTATGTTTTTGTAGATGAAGCGCGGAGTGGCCTGGCGGAGGTAGTTTTTACCGGGAACGCCGTTGTTGAGCTGGAGGATGGCCGGGCGTTTGCTCGATGGCGATTTTTCGCTGCTCGATGATGGCTGTGGCAAGCCAGCTGCATCTACCAAGATGAGTCCGGCCACCCGATCGCGGTGGGCCAAGGCATAATTCCAGCTGAACCAGCCACCCATGCTGTTGCCGCCAATCACAAAACGCTGCAAACCGAGACTGTCGGCGAATGCATCCAAAAAGGCCACCTGATCTTCGATGCGGTAGCGCTTTTGGGGGTCGGGACCGGTGAGTCCCCAGCCCGGCATGTCGACCGAAATGACCCTGTAGCCACCGGTTTGCAGCATCGCAGCCGTCCAGCCCTCCCAGGTATGCAAACTGCTGCCCAGGCCGTGCAGCAAAATCACGGGCAGCCCTTGTCCCTGATCGCGGTAATGCACCTCCATGCCCCACACCTCCCTGAATTGCGAGGGTGCAGGGGCGTAACGTTCCAGCAGCTCATCAACCGGCACATCGGGCCGCACGGGCAAGGCCAAAACAGCCACCAAACCAAGAATCCACCACATGATGTTTTTTGAAGCAATTTAGCGAAATTCAACATCATGCACAGAAAAAGCCATAGGGCATGCTTTGTGTTTGAGATTATTTAAATTCGTAATACACTACCACTGATCATGCACAATCGCTTCACCGATATTATCCAGCTTATTAAGCAGGCTCGCACCAATGCCATCAAAGCAGTGAATGCCGAGCTGATAAACCTCTACTGGAATATTGGTGCCTACATCAGTCAGAAATTAGAAAAAGCGGAATGGGGCGATGCGGTGGTGACCGAATTGGCCAAATTCATTCAAATGCAGGAGCCCGATTTAAAAGGGTTCTCAAACAAGAATTTATGGCGAATGAAGCAGTTTTACGAGACTTATCGCGATTTTCCAGAACTCTCAACAGTGGTGAGGGAAATTAGTTGGTCGCACAATTTGGCAATATTTTCAAGATGCAAAACTTCAGAAGAAAGGACTTTTTACCTACAACGCGCCAAGGCTGAAAACTACAGCTTTAGAGAGCTAGAAAGACAAATATCCAGCAGCCTTTACGAGCGTACCATGTTGGGGAATACAAAAGTCTCAACAGCGTTGAGACAAATTAATGATGAACTAGCAAACACCTTCAAAGACAGCTACGTATTCGAGTTCTTGCATTTGCCAGAGACGCATAGCGAAAATGACCTTCAGCGCGGACTTATGAAGCAATTGAAAGACTTCATACTCGAACTCGGGAAAGATTTTCTATTTCTCGGTGAAGAATACAAACTGCATTGGAACCTCTTGGTGTATATTTGAATCACAAACGCACCAGTATTCCTGTCATGAAACGACTCAGCATCAGCTTTACCACACCCAACGATAATTGGCTCAATGAGCAATTGGCATCGCAAGAGTATAGCAGCAAAAGCGAAATCATCAATGAACTGATTCGGATGGCACGTAAGCAAGAGGAAGAACTTGCCTATATCCGCAGCAAAATACGGGAAGGCGAACAAAGTGGGTTCACCCACCTCACTGCCGAAGAAATTCTACTGTTGGCCAAACAAGGCTAAAATGAAATACAGGGGTAGCATCCCACAAAGTGTGTAAGTAGTAGAAAAAGTTATTCTGGAATTTTTCG
>VFQQ010000189.1_pt1 | contig 154643 bp, 102 predicted proteins | sample 3512341 | NCBI WGS metagenome assembly VFQQ01 (sample SAMN10412373, study PRJNA504923) | tailings metagenome | isolation source: Relicate 2 Philex TSF1 revegetated site | place: Philippines: Tuba, Benguet | collected 2017-08-29 | reverse complement strand
TCTCCACGTCCGTCTGCGTGGAGTCGTTGATGGTGAAAGTGCGGGCTTGCCCAAGATTGAGGGTGCCGGCGGTGACCGTGGCCGTGCCAGAATTGACCGAGGCGGTGTAGGTGATGTTGCCGCCGATGGTGACGCTGCCGCCGTTGAGGTTGAGGGTGGCGGTGGTGCCAAGAGGTCCGTTGCCCATGGTCAGGGCGCCAAACGACTGGCTGCCATTTTGCAGGTCCACGGTGCCGTTGAAAATTTGCAAGGTGCCCGCGCCGATACTGGAGCCGCTCTCCACCGTCAGGGTGCCGGCAGTGAGGAGCGCCGAGCCCAGGATGGTGGAGCCTCCCCAACTGTTGGCACCCCGCAAAACCGTGTTGCCGCTGCTGCTCAGGGTGAGGTTGTTATTAAAGGCATTGCCATTGAGAATGGCGCCATTGAGTTCGGTGTCACCCGTGCCGGTGATCGTGAAGGTGCGCGCCGCGGTGTTGGCGGCCGCGCCCAGGTCGAGCGCGTTGATGATCAGCTTGGCTGGCTGCGCCAGGTTGTTGGTCAGAACACGGTTCACGTCGGCGCCAGCGCCGGTGAGTTTGGCCGCCAGCTCCAGGCTGTTGACGCCGGTGACGCTGAGCGCATTGTTCATGACCACCTCGTTGAGCAAGGCATTGGCGCCAGTCAGGTTGACCGAGGCCGCGAGCGCGCCAATGCCAGTCACGGTCAGGGTCTCCGTGCTGATGGCGTTCTGATGACCCAGCAACAGAGTGCCACCTGCGAGAGTCACCGGTCCGGTCAAGCTGTTGGCGGTGGGCAGATCCAGCACACCAGGGCCGGCTTTGGTCAGACTGCCGTTGCTCAGCAGGCCGGTCAGCAGCGCCTTGTCGGCATTGGTCGAAATATTATCGCCGACACTGATGGTGCGGTTCTGCCCGCCGAAGTCAATGTCGTGAGTGAAGGTCACCACGCCGTCGGCGGTGCTGGAGCCGAAGACCAGCGGCGCGCCATTCGGCACAAAGAACGGTGTCACCCCCCATTCCAGCGGGCTGGGCACTCCGGCGAGCGTGACGACGAGGTCGCCGCCGGCCGCGGAGAAACCGCCGCCATTGCCGCCGGGCAGCCATTGCACTTCGGTGGTGGCCGTGCCGAGCGCGCGGGTGAAAGTGCCCGAGGACTCATACACACCGCCGTTGAGCACGATATTGAAGCTGTCGAGGTCAACTCCAAGCAAGGCGCCACCGTCAAGCTGGAACCCGGTGGCGGCGAAATTGAAGTTGGTTACGCCGCTGACATCCAGGGTGCCGGCACCGGTTTTGACGAACAGACCGGAGCCAGTGACCGTGTTGATGGTCCAGGCCATGTCAATCGTCGCGGTGTTGGAGTCGCCGACGTTGACCGTGAAGCCGTTGTTGCCCAAGTGCAGGGTGCCGGCGCCGGCAATCAGGGCAGTGCCGTTGTTGTTGGTGGCGTTGTACACGATTGAGGTCGGGCTGATGGTTCGACCCGCGCCGACATTGAAAGTGGATGCGGAGCCGACCGCGCCGCCGCCCATGGTGAGGATGGCAAAGGACTGGTCGAGCCCGCCCGCCATCAGGTTCAGGGTGCCGGCATTGATGGTGAGGTTGCCGCTGCCCACGCGGCCAAGGTCATTGAGGACGAGAGTGCCCAGGGTGTTGTTGAGCACGGTGTTGCCGGCGTAGGTGTTGAACCCGGTCAGGGTCAGCGTGCCGGTGCCGGTGTAAGTCAGACTGCCGAGCGCGGTGCCGTCGATGATCCTGCTGTTGATCGCCACATTGCCGGGGCCGGTGATGGTGTGAACACGGGCGGTGGTGCCGCGGTCCACCAGCGTGTAGAGCTCGCCATTGAACACGGTCTGGGCCGTGTTGTTCACAGTCAGGGTGCGAGCCGCCGCGCCGTTGATCTCCACATTGCCGGAGAAGGTCAGCCTGGCGGCACCATTGATGGCGCTGTTAATATTGAGCAGCAAACCATTGAGGTTGGTGATAAAACCCGCATGATTGAAAGCGCCGCCGCCAAGAACCAGGTTCATCGAGGCAGGCAGCGCGGCCGGGATGCCGTAAGTGAGGGTGCCGGCGTTGACGGTGGTGGTGCCGGTATAGTTGATCGGCGCGTTCAGGGTCAGGTTGCCGAGGCCGGCTTTGATCAGGCCTCCGTTGCCGCCGCCGCCAATCGAATTGGCGAGGGTAATATCGAAGCCATTGGTATCGAGGGTGCCGCCCACAGTGGTGACCACATCGCCGGTAACCGGGATGCCCAAAGTGACGTTGGCGGCGCTCAGATCGAACGATCCGCCAAAGCGAATGCCGCCGCCGTTCATCAGGATGCCGCCACTGGCGTTGTTGCCGAGCTTGTTGAGGGCGTCGATTTGCACCAGGCCCTGGTTCAAAGTGGTGGGCCCGGTGTAGGTGCTGCCCGCGCCGGTCAGGACCAGCAAGCCGGATCCGGACTTGGTGAGGGCCGCGTCCGCGCTCAGCAGCGGCGCGGTCAGCGTCACTCCTGCCGCCGCGCTATTGGCGATGTGGAAGACGAACTCATTGAAGGAGCCGGTGGTGACCCCGGTGAAACCGGCCAGGGTGATGGGGGAAGTCCCGGTGAAGAGGAAGGCGCCGCTGCCCACGTTGAGCGAGCCGCCCGCGGCATTGACGGTGATGGGTAGGCCGCCGCCGTTTTGGATCAGCAGGGAGTTCATGCTCTTGTTCTGGCCGTTGAGGGTCAGATTCACCAGGCTGGAGAAGCGGACGTTGTTGCCGGGCGTGACGCCGCCTGCGGCGGTCAGTTGCTCGTATTCGGTTTCAACGTCAAGGATGCGGAATCCGTTGGTGTCATAGGTGATGAAGCCGGCCCCGGTGCCGGTGATGGAGAGGTCGCCGACACCCCAGGGCAGAATGCTTTTGTTGGGTACATCGGCCGCGGCGATGGCATCGCCAAAGAGCTGGCCCTCATAGCCGCCGGTGACGATCATGCGGCCGGTGGCGTTGAAGCCGATGGTGGCGTTGCCGGTGATGATGGTGCCCAGTTCCTGGCCGCGCACCAGCATGGTGGAGCGATTCTGGCGGGCCAAGCTCGCAGCCGTGATGGTGGTGACGCGGTTGGCGGTCGGCACGACCGAGGTGCTGGCGGTGAAGGTGTTGGCACCCGCCAATAGAGTGACCGCGCCCACGACTTCGTTGCGGTTGGTCTGCTGGTTGTTCTGCACCATCAGGCCATTGGTGCCCGCCGTGTTCAGCATGGTGATCGGGGCCGCGTCGCGCAGCTTGTTGGAGGCCGTGGTGCCGCCGTTGTAATCCGCCAGCAACGCCCCGCTGTTGAGCAGGAAGGAATCGGCCAAGGCCATGTTGCCAATCGAATTGGTGCTGAGCGTCAACTGGCCCTGGTTGACGATGACCCTGCCGGTGAAGGTCGATGCCACCGTATTCAGGGTGACCGCCGTGGTGCCGGTCTTGATCAGGGCGCCGGAGCCGGTGATGAGGCCGGAGAAGGTGGTGGCCGCCCCGGAGTTGATGGTGAGTGCGGCGGTGCCAATTCTCAATTCGCCGCCCAGCGCGCCCCCGCCGGTGACGCCGCGCAGCACGGTGTTTTGGTTGTCGAGATCCAACAGGGCACCGGGCACGTTGGCCAGGGTGATGTTGCCATTGGCACCGGCGCCTTTGCCATTGACCAGACGCAGGGTGCCCTCAGTAACGTAGGTCACACCAAAGTGAACGTTTTCGGGATTGGTGAGCAACATGGTTCCCGGTCCGGTTTTGGAGATCGCGGTCGGGCCAAACAGCCGCGAGTTGATGACAAAATCGGCATCTGTGTTGTATTGGTGCACGATGATCTCGTTGCCGGCGCCGCCGCCGCCGGTGAGGAAGCCGCCGGTGATCAATTGCGTGCCAGCGCCCAAATCGGGGGTGACGAGAAGGCCGCCGCTGCCGATGCGGAGCACGTCGATGGAATTGGCCAGGGTGACCGTGGAAGGGGCGTTGGCCGCGCCAAAGCGCAGGCTGTTGATCAAGTTGGAACCCGTGATCGAGCCAAAGAAACCAGCGGAGTCGGTGATGTCCTCGCCTGCGACCCAAGTGGACAGGTTGTCCCTGACAGTGGACGCCAAGGCGACGAGCTCGCCCCCGGCGATGGTGGCGAAGCTGCTGCGGTTGATGGTGAGATAACCGCTCTGGATGCTGCCGTTGAGGTTGCTGCTGGTGGTCTGAACCGTGGCATTGGGTGACAGTTCGAAGTTAATCGCGGCCCCCACGGCGCGCGCCGTGATGGCATTGAGGTTGAGGGTGACATCCTGACCCGCGCCCTCAATGAGCTCGATTTTACTGGCTCCCAAGTTGATGGTCAGGCCATTCAACTCCTGGAAGGTCGCCTCAGTGTCGCTCCCGATCAAGGTCAGCCTGGCGTTGGCGGCCATGGTGAGGGTGCTGATGAGGTTCAACTTGGCGGCGTTGTCCGCGGCGAAATCGAGTATCACTTGACCGCCCGCCATGCTGAGGGCGCCTGCCGCGGCTATGCCGCCCTTAAGGTGCAGCACACCGGCGTTCATGGTGGTGGTGCCGGTGTAGGTGTTGGCCGCGGTAAGGATCAAGGTTCCGCTGCCGGACTTGATGAAGTTGCGGGCGGTGGCGTCGCCGTTGGCGATCACGGCGTCGATGATCATTTCCTCCTCGGTCTGCGTGGAGTTGTTGACCGTGAAGGTGCGGTTGCCGAGCAGGTTCAAGGTGCCGCTGGTGATGGTGGCGGTGCCTGAGTTGGCGGAAGTGGTGTAGGTGACGTTGCCGCCCAGGTTCAGCACGCCGTCATTGAGCAGGACGGTCGAGGTGCTGCCCAGCGGGCCGTTGCCCATGGTCAGGCTGGTGATGTTCTGGGCGCCGTTTTGCAAGTCAAGGGTGCCACTCAGGATCGTGGTGGCAGCGGCGCTGATGTTGGAGCCGGCGAGCACGCGCAGGATGCCGTTGGCCACCGCTGTGGAACCAAGCGTGGTGGCGCCGGTGTAAGTATTGGCGCCCGACAGCGTGGTGGTACCGGTGTTGGTGATGACCAAGGGGCTGACGCGGCCAGGAGCGCCGTTGGCGATCACGCCGGTGATGTTCGTGTTGCCGGTGCCCGCGATGGTCAGAGTGCGGTTGGTGGCGAGGTCGTTGTTGATGTCCAGATTGCCCAGGAAAAGGGTGCCCCCACTGATGCTGCTGGTCAGGGTCCGGTTGGCTCCGGTGTTCCCGGCAAAGTTGCCGGTGAAGGTGATGCTCTCGTTGCCGGAGAAGGTCACCGCCGTCATCACGACGTTGTTGGCGATGCTGACGCCACCCGGCACCAGCGCTTGCAAGTTGCCGGCGGTAAGGGTCAATTGACCGCTGCCCAGACCGCCGTTGCTGGCGTTGTTCAGCTGCAGGAAACCGCCATTCAAGGTGGTGACGCCAGTGTAGGTGTTGGCGGCGGCGAGTTCGAGCACGCCGGCGCCGGTCTTGGTGAGGCCGCCATTGCTGATCACACCGGCAATGATCACCTTGTCCTCAGTGGACAAGGTGTTGTCGATCACCTGGATGGTGCGCACCCCGCCATTGAGGTCGATGTCATTCATGAAGGTCACCACATTGTCAGCCGTGGTGGAACCAAAGAGCAGTTGACCGGCTCCGGAGACGAAGAAGGGCGTGCTATCCCAAACCAGCGGATTGGGCGTGCCGCCGCCGATGTTAACCGTCAGCGGGCCAGCGCTGGCGGCGAAACCGCCGTTGGCGCCGGGCAGCCATTGAATTTCACCCATGCCGGTGCCGAGATCGCGCGCGAACAAGCCGCTGTCCTCGAACACACCGCCATTGAGGATGATGTTGTTGTTGAAACCCTCCAGACCGAGCACCGCGCCGGCGTTGACTTGATAACCTCCGGAGAAAAGATTGTTGGCAATGCCGCGTAGGTCGAGGGTGCCGGCACCGGCTTTGATGAGGGTGCCGGATCCGGTGAGGGTGTCCATTTCCCAAGACATGTCGATGTCAACCGCGGTCGAGTTGCCGACGGTAACCGTGAAGCTGCCGGTTCCCAGGTTCAGAGTGCCGAGGCCGCCAAGCACGGCGGTGAGGTTGTTGTTGGTGGCGCTGTAGGTGATGCCGGTCGGGCTGATGGTGAGGCCGGCGCCAATGTCAAAGAACGCTTGTGAATCCACCGCGCCCCCGCCCATGGTCAGCAACCCGAAAGTCTGGCTGCGGGCGCTGCCGTCGAGGAAGAACTGGCCGGCATTGACCGTGACCGCGCCGGTGAAGCGGGCGTCATCGCGGATCACCAGGGTGCCCAGGGTGTTGTTGAGGGTGGTGGTGCCGGTGTAGGTGTTGAAGCCGGCCAGAGTCAGGCTGCCAGTGCCGGAGTAGCCAAGCCCGCCGGCGGCGGTGCCGTCTATGATCGAACTGTTGATGCGCACATCACCCTCGCCGTTGATGAACAAGGTGCGGCCGGTGGCCAGGCGATCCACCAGGACGAACATCTCCCCATTGAAGGTCGTCACGCCGGTGTTGTTGACGGTCAGGGTGCGGTTGCCGGTGAGGCTGTTGATGGCCACGTTGCCGGTGAAGGTCAGGTCGGCTTCGCCGGCAATGGTGCTGGTCAGGCTGTTGGCGCTGAAATACAAGCCGTTGAGGGTGGTCACAAAACCGGCGTGGTCAAAGATGCCGCCGCCGAGAACCAGGTCCATGCCGACCGGCAGCGCCGCGTCCACGCCGTAACGAAGGGTGCCGGCGTTCACGGTCGTGCCGCCCAGATAGCTCACCGGCGCGTCGAGTTGCAGGACGCCTTCGCCGGCTTTGGTTAGGCCGCCGAGGCCGCCATTGCCAATGGCGTTGGCGAAGACCACGTCGTTGCCGTTGGTGTCCAGGAGAGCCCCGCCCAGATTGAAGTTGAGAGTGGACGTCGAGGCGTCAAAAGTTTGCCCCGCCGCCCAGCGCAGGCCGCCGCCGAAGAAGTTGACCGCTCCGGAGCCGAGCGCGGTCATGTCGGCCACCTCAATGAGGCCTTGATTGATCCAGGTGCCGCCACCGTAGCTGTTGGCGTTGTTGGCCAGCACCAGGGTGCCGGGGCCGGACTTGGTCAGCGAAGCCCCCAGCGAGGCGAGCGCCGAACCCACGGTCAGGGTGTTGCCCGCGGTGGTGGTGTGGAACAGATATTCGCCATTGCCCGCCAGCAGGCTGGCAAAGCCGCCCAATGTGATGGCATTCTCGGGCAAGGAGCTGGTGGCGAGAAGGACCCCCGAAGCCAGGGTGAGATTGCTGGCGGAGTCACCGTTTACAACCAGGGCTCCGGCGGAGGAATCCAGCACCAGGGCGTTAAGGGTTTTGCTGCCCGCATCGAGCAGACCGACCGGGTTGGCGGCGAAGCGCACGTTGTTGGCCGTCACCGCAGCCAGACCGTTGTAACCAGCCTGGTTCAGGGTGTATTCCGTGGTCAGGTTCAACGGGCGCAGACCTTCGGCATCACTGACCCAGGTGACCAGGGAATTGCCAGTCATCAGGGCGATGTTGGCGTCGGTTTCGGTGCTGGCCACTCCGGCTTGTCCGACCAGGTACGGCACAATGGTCATGGTCGCGCTACCGGCCGCGCCGCCGCCGCCAACGCTGCCCGCAGGCTGGAGGGCGGGGCGGATGCGGCCGCGAGCGCCGGTGCCCGCTCCGAGCGCCTGGCCGCGCACGATGGCGGTGGCGAAATTATCGCGGGTAAGGGCACCGATGATCATGTCGCCAACTTGGCTGGTGCCGCTGGCGGCTGCGTTGTTGGTGGCCTGAATGACGTTGTGACCGGCGCCAAGGGTGACGGTGCCGAAGGTGTCGGCGCGGGTGGCGTTCTGGCCGGTGGTGCGCAGCCAGAGACCGCGGGTGCCGGCGACGTTCGCGGTGTTGTTGAGGGTGATGAGGGCGCTGTCACCAATGCGGTCCTGGCTGGCCCCTTGATCCTGGTCCGCCAGCAGCTCGGCGGCGCCGTTGAGGGTGAAGGAAACAGCGTTGTTGAGACGGCCGTTGGCGCCACTCATGTGCAGCAGACCTTCGTTGACAATCACCGCGCCCGTGAAGGCCGCGTTGTTGCCTTGCAGGACCTGACCGGTGGCGCCGGATTTGATCAAGGTGCCATCCCCTTGCAGGGTGCCGACGAAGGTGCGGCCGGTGCCGGAGTTGTTGGCGATGTGCAACGTGCCGGAGCCGATGAGCACGGTGCCGCCGATGAGACCGCCGCCGCTCAGGCCCGCAACCTGCTCGTTGCCGTCAGTAATGTCCAAGGTGACACCCGGCACGTTTTTGAAGACCACCTGCGAATAGCGGCTGGCGCCATTGGCACCGGCGAGGCGAAGAGTGCCCTGATTGAGCAGAGTGTCGCCGCGATGGAAGTTGGAGCCGGACAGCACCAGGGTGCCGTTGCCGGTTTTGGTGACGATGCTGGTGGCGATCAAACGCGAGGCGATTTCAAAAGCCGATCCGGTGTTGTGCTGATGCACGATCAACTCGGCGCCAGCGCCACCGGCGCCGGTCAGAACCCCACCGACGATGGATGCCGGACCGGCGCCCACCGATGGACTGACGAGCAGGCCGCCGCTGGCGATGCGCAGGATGTTGGCGGCGGCGCCCAGGTCCGCGGTGGAAATGGCGTCCGCCACGCCAAAGCGCAGGGAGTTGATGTTGAGGCTGTCGGTCAAAGTTCCGTTGAAACCCAGGAAATCGGTGATGTCCTCACCCACCAGCCAAGTACTGGCGTCGTCTTTCGCGGTGGCAACCAGGCCCACCAATTCGCCGGTGTTGACGGTCGCGAAGGCATCCTTGTTGAGGGTGGCATAGCCGCCGAGGATGCTGCTGGTGTTCAGCGCGTTGGTGAAGATGAAGCCGCTGCCGGACAGCGCCGTGAAGTCCACGGCGCCGCCCGCGTTGCGGGTGATGGTGCCAAAGCTGAAAGACAACGACTGGCCGGTGGCATGATTGAGCACGATGCTGGAGGTGCCGTTGTTGATGGTCAGGCCGCTGACCGCGTCCGCGCTGGGTGCGCTGGTGGTGCCGTTGAGCGTGAGGATGCCGTCGGTGATGGCGAGCGCGCTGGCGCTGTTGAGCTTGGTGACGTTCTGGGCGTCGTAGTCGAGAATGATCTGACCAAGAGTCAGCGTGGTGGTGCCGGCGCTGGCGATGCCGCCCTTGATAAGCACGGTGCCGCCGCCGCTGATGGTGGTGGCGCCGGTGTAGCTGTTAAGCCCTTCCAGGGTGGTGAGCCCGGTGTTGCTGATGGTGAGCGCATTATTGGCGGTGTCGCCATTGCCATTGGAGATCACGCCCGTGATGGTGGTGTTGCCGGTACCGGCGAGGGTGAGCGTGCGGACGACGCTGACCTCGCTGTTGAGGGCGACATTGCCAAGGGTGAGCAAGCCGCCGTTGATGCTGCTGGTCAGGGTGCGGTTGGCGCCAGTGTTGCCGGTCCAATTGCCCAGGACGGTGAGATCCTCAGTGCCGGAGACGGTCACCGCGTTCATGACCACGTCGTTGCTGAGGGTGACGCCGCCCGGCACCAGCACCTGCAAGGTGCCGGCGGTGATGTTGAACTGGCCGCTGCCGAGACCGCCGTTGCTGGCATTGTTGAGCTGGAGGGTGCCCGCCGTCAGCGTGGTGGGGCCGGTGTAGGTGTTGGCCGCCGCCAGTTCCAGCACACCCGCGCCGGTTTTGTTGAGCCCGCCGCCCACCCCGGAAAGAACGCCGGTGAGGATGACCTTGTCATTGGGCGAAAGCGTGTTGTCAAGCACCTGCACCGTGCGCACCGCGCCGTTGAGGTCGATGTTGTTTTGGAAGATGACCACGTCATCCGCGGTGGTGGAACCAAACAGCAACTGGCCGGCTCCGGAGAGGAAGTAGGGCGTGCCATCCCAAACCAGCGGGTCGATGGTTCCACTGTTGATGTTCACCGTAAGGGTGCCGCCATTGGCGGCGAAACCGCCGTTGGCCCCCGCCAGCCACTGCACCTCGAAGGCATTTTCACCCAGATCACGATTGAAGACGCCATTGCTCTCGAACACACCGCCGTTGAAGACAAAGTTGTTGAAAAGCGACTCCAAGCCGAGCACGGCGCCGGCGTTGACTTGGTAGCTGCCGGTGAACAGGTTGTTGCTGATGTTGCGGATGTCGAGCGTGCCCACGCCAGCCTTGATGAAGGTGCCGGTGCCAAGCAGGGTGTCGAAGTCCCAGGACATGTCGATGTCCACCGTGGTGGAGTTGGCAACGTTGACCGTAAACAGACCGGACCCCAGGTCGAGGGTGCCGTCCCCGCCAATGATCGCGGTTTGGTTGTTGTTGGTGGCGCTGTAGGTGATGCCGGTGGGGCTGATGGTGCGGCCCAGGCCGATGTCAAAAATGGCCTGGCTGCCGACGGCACCGCCGCCCATGGTCAGCAGGCCGAAGGTCTGGTTGGTGGCAGAGCTGAGCAAATTGAAGTTGCCGGCGTTGACGGTCACCGCCCCGCCGACGCGGCCCAGACCATCAAGTTCGAGAGTGCCCGCCGCGTTGTTCAGTGTGGTGGCGCCGGTGTGCAGGTTAAATCCGGCCAGCGTCAGGGTGCCCGTGCCCGCATAGGTCAGACTGCCGCCGGCGGTGCCGTTGATGATTTGGCTGTTGATGACCATGTTGCCGGTGCCGTCCAGGGTGATGACACGCGCCGTGGTGCCGCGGTCCACCAGGGTGAAGTAGTCGCCATTAAAGGTGGTGACGCCGCTGCTGTTGTTGACAGTCAGGACCCGGTTGGCGCCGCCGTTGAACTCCACGCGGCTGCTGAAAGTCAAATTAGCCGTGCCATTGAGGGCGCTGTTGGCGTTGACCACCAGTCCGTTCAACACGGTGGGGAAAGCGCCGATGTCCAGCGCGCCGCCGCCGAGCGCCAGATTCATGCTGGCCGGCAGGGCGTCGGCCACTCCGTAGGTCAGGGTGCCGCCGTTGACAGAAGTCAGGCCCAGGTAGTTGATCGCGGCGTTGAGGGTCAGGTTGCCGGGACCGGTCTTGGTGAAGCCGCCGTTATTGCCGCCGCCAATGGCATTGGCCAGCGTGATGTCTAAGCCGTTGGTGTCAAAGGTGCCGCCAGCGCTGACCGGGATGTCGGCAGTGGCGGGCACGCCGAAAGTGACGGCCACGGTGGAGGGATCGAACACCCCGCCGAAGCGCAGGATGCCGCCGTTGAAGCGGATGCCGCCGGCGCCGCTGTTGCCGAGCTTGTTAAGGGCGTCGATCTGCAGAATCCCCTGGTTAATGGTGGTCGGTCCGGTGTAGGTGCTGCCGGTGGCTCCGAGAATCAGGGTGCCGGCGCTGGACTTGGTCAAGCCACCGGCGGCGGCCGTCGTCAGCGGCGCGTTCAGGGTCACTCCTGCCGGGGAGGTGTTGACGACATGAAAAACGTATTCCGTAGCGGCGCTGGTGGTGATGGCGCTAAAGCCGTCCAGGGAGATGCCCTGGGCGCCAGTAAATAGAAACGCGCCACTGGCCACATTCAAACTGCCGCCGGCACCATTCAGGGCGATGCCGGAGGCGCCGGTGGTGCTGATCAGCAAGGCATTCATGGTCTTGTTCGTTCCGTCCAGGACCAGGCTGGAGTCGCTGGCATAGCGCACGTTGTTTTGCAGGATCACCCCCAGTTCGGGGGTCAGTTGCTCGTACTCCTCCACGAGATCAAGCAGCCTGAAACCGGTCGCACCTGGATAAGTGACAAAGGAGGTGCCGACTCCCGCCAGCGCCTCATCCCCGATGACCCAGGGCACAATGCCGCGGTTGAAGGTGTTGAGCGTGCCGGTGGCGGTGTTGCCGACCATGACCGGGGCAGCGGTGACAACCACTCGACCGCGGTGACCGGCGCCGTCCACGCCCAAGTTGCGACCGCGCACCAACAGGGTGGCGCTGTTTTGACGGGTCATGGAAGGGGTGACAATCGACATGATGCGCAGCGTGCCAGTGGTGCCAGCGCTGGTGTGGTGGGCCGTGATCGTGTTGGCGCCACCCACCAAAGTGGTGGCCCCCACGGTCTCCGTGCGGTCGATGCCAGTTTGATCATTGGAGGCGTAAAGACCGTTGGTGCCGGCCGTGTTGAGCATGGTAATGGGCGCCGCGTCACGGATCTTGTTGGATCCCGTGGTGCCACCGCCGTAGTTGGCGAGGACCGAGCCTCCGTTCAACACGATGGCATTGACGTTGATCAAGTTGCCGACGCTGTTCGTACCCAAGGACACTTGGCCCTGGTTCACGATCAAGTTGCCGGTGAACCCGGTCCAGGCGGTGCTGTCGAAGGTCACCGTGGCGGTGCCGTTTTTGATGACGGTACCGGAACCGCTGAGGGAACCCGAGTAAGTGTTGGCGGCGTTGGCGTTGAGCACCAGGGTGCCGGCGCCGATGTTGATGGTGCCGCCGAGACCGCCGCCGCCCGTGATGCCCGTGGTGTTTTCCGTTCCACCGGAAAGATTGACGGTGATGCCAGCCTGGTTTCTCAGGACCAGACGCGAATATGGCCCCACCGCATTGCCTCCGCTCAACACCAGGGTGCCCTGGTTGACGTTGGTGTCGCCGCCGTGGCTGTTGTTTCCGGAGAGCACCACGGTGCCGGTGCCGGATTTGGTGAGGATGGTCAGACCGGTTAATTTTGAGGCGACGGTGAAATCGGCAGCGGTGTTGTATTGATGCACCATCAGCTCGTTGACGGCGCCGCCAAAGAGGTAACCGCCGGTGATCGAAGTCGGTCCGGAACCGACGTTCGGGGTGACCAGGATGCCGCCGCTGGCAACCTGCAGCAGGTTGGTGGCGCCGCCGACGTTCACGGTCGAGGTGACGTTCGCCGCATCAAAACGCAGGCTGTTGAGGCTCAAGGAACCGCCCAACGCGCCAAAGAAGCCGGCACTGTCGGTGACGTCATCGCCGGTCAGCCAGGTGCTGAGGTCATCCTTGATCGTGGACGTGAACGCCTTGATCTCACCGTCCTCCACCGTGGCGAAGCTGGCTTGATTGATCGTGGCATAACCACCAAGCAGGGAGCCGCTGGCATTGGCGTTGGCCGTTTGGATCGTGCCGCTGCCAGGATCGAAAACGAAGTCCACCGTACCGCCGGCGTTGCGGTTGATCGTGCTCAGCAGCAAATCCACCGTCTGTCCGAAGCCGGGGTTGAGCACGAGGCGCGAGGCGCCAGCCGCCACCGTGGCGGTGTTGATGGTCTGGCTGCTGCCATCATCATCGCTGCCGTCCAGAGTCAGCGAGCCGCCCCCAAAGGTCAGCGGGTTGGCGCTGTTGAGTTTGGCGAAATTGCCGCTCTTGAAGTCCAGCAGCGTGTTGCCCGCGTTGAGGGTCAGGCCACCGCTGAAGGTGTTGGCCCCCTGCAGAACCAAAGTGCCATTGCCGGCTTTGGTCACACTGCGAGGCGTGGCATCGCCGTCGGCAATGATCGCCTGGATTTCAATTTCCCGGCTGGTTTTGGTGGAGACGTTGACAGTGAAGGTGCGGGCGCCGCGCAGATTGAGGATACCCGGAGTGATGGTGGCAGTGCCGGCAGTGCTGGAAGCGCTATAGGTGAGGTTGCCCAGCAGATTGAAGGTGTTGCCGTTGAGCTGCAGGGTGGCCGTGCTGTCCTCCGGCCCGTTGCCCATTTGCAGCGAGGTGGTGGCGCTGGCCGTGTGCTCGGGATTTTGCAAATCCAGCACACCGGCAACGATGGTGAGCTGGCCACTGCCGAGGCGGCCGGCAGGCAGCACGGTGACGGTGCCGGGAACCACACCAGTGGCGCCGATGACGGTCGTTCCCGTGTAGGTCGCGAAGCCGGCAATCGTGGTGGTGCCGGTGCTGGTGAGAGTAAGCCCCCGGGTGGCGCCCGGACCGTTGGCGACGACCCCATTGATCAGCGTGTTGCCGGTGCCGGTGATCGTCAGAACGCGGCTGGCCGTGGTGTCCTCGTTGATGTCGATGTTGTTGAGGACCAAAGCACCATTGGTGACTGAATTGGTGATGGTCCTGTTGCCGCCCGCCACCCCGGTGACCTTGCCGAGGAACTCAAAGTTGCCGGTCGCCTGGATGGTGGCGGCCTGGACACGCACCTCATTCATGAGGGAGGGCAGGCCATTGAGCACATCCAGCGTGCTGGTGCCCTCCAGGGACAGCCGCGCGGCGCCCAATCCGCCATTGCTGGGATGATTCAACTGCAGGGTGCCGGCGGTGACAGTAGTGGGACCGCTGTAGGTGTTGGCGGCATCGAGACGCAGAATGCCCGCGCCGCTCTTGACCAAGCCCAGGCTGTTGAGGCCGTTGTTGGTGTCGGCCAGCACGCGCTGCAGGACAAACAGACCACCGGCGTTGGCGGTGTTGAGTCCAATGCTGGAACCGTCTTTGAAGCCGGTGGTGGCGGTGCCCAGAGCCAGCAACAGGTCAAGATCGGCGGCGGTGAACTCACCCGGACCACCGACATTAAGACCAAGCGTGGCACCGCCATTGATGACGAGGTTGGTGTTGGTCCAGAGGGATTTGTCCCCCCCGTACAAGGAAGACTGACGGGCCACATTGAGCACCCCGCTTACCAGGGTCTGGCCGGTGTAACTGTTGATGCCGGACAGGTTGACGGTGGCGTTGGGATTGCTGATGATGAGGTGGCCAACGTTGGACCCGATGTTGGCGGAGAGACCAACGGTGCTGGCGCCGGCGCCGCCAATGGTGAGGTTGCCCGAGGGATTGAAGATCGGTGAGGAGATGTTGATCGCCCCCGTGTCGCCGGCATTGAAGGTGACATTCCCAGTGTTGAGCACGGTGGCGCTAAAGGTCATGGCGCCGGTGGTGTTGTTGTTGAAAGTCAGCGAACCGGTGTTGCCATATGTGCCGCTAAGGGTGGCGGCGGCGGTGGCAGTGAGGTTGGCGGACAAATTGCCAAAAAGATGACCCGAACTGGTGGCCAAGGCAGTGGAAGTCAAGGTCACATGGGTGGCGCTGTTGTTGGTGATGAAAGACGGCGCGTTCAGAGTCAGCAAGGCGACGGTTTGATTCCTGCCGTTGAGGTCGAGGGTGCTGCCATTTGACATGGTGAGGCCTGACCCGCTCGGCAGGCTGCCGTTGGCGCCAAGGGTGATCAAGCTGCCGGCCCCGGTGAAGCTGGTCAGACCGCCATAGCTGGCGGGACCGTTGATGGTCAGCACGCCGGTGCCGCTGTAAGTAAACGGGGTCAGTTTGGCGGTGGCCGTGAGGGCGCCGACGTTGATGATGCCATTGCCGGCCAGGATGTTGGCGGTGCCGGAGAATCCAGTGTTGAGATTGACATCACCCAAATTCACCGCCGCATTGGAGCCCTGCGGGGTGTTGATGGTCAAGGTCAGCGCCGGAGCGGCGAAACTGAGGTTGGAGAAAGTGATGCCGCTGCCTGGTGCCTGGCCAAAGTGGTTGAGGGTGGTAGAGGCAGACATCACGTTGGTGCCCAGAAAGTTGGTGGCTTCGCTGGCGGTCAAATTCATGGTGCCGCCGTTCAGGGTCAGGTTTTGGGCGAAATTCCAGTCGGCGCCGGTGAGATTGCGAATGGCGTTGGTGCCGGAGACGGTGAGCGGACCGCTGCCGAGCGCGCTGGCGGTGGTGAAGCCCAGCACGCCGCCCGCAACGATTGTGCCGCCAGCGTAGGTGTTGGCGTTGGTCAGGGTGAGCGAGCCGGCGGTGACACTCAAGATCAGGTTGTTCTCGTTGGGTCCCGCCCCGCCAATGGTGCCATTGAACACGGACGGCGTGTTGATGTTGCCGGTGAAGGTCAGTTGGGAGTTGGTGGTGCTGGCGGCCACCACCCGGTTGTCGGTGCCGCTGCCCGATGTCAGCAGCGCCGCCACCACCTGGTTTTTGGTGAGGGCGCCATCACCCAGCATCAGCGTGGCGGAATTGGCGCCACTGCCAAGGACCACAAAGGTGGCGTTGGCCACACCGCCGTTGGAAATGTGCAGCGTGCCGTCCTGAATACGGGTAAACCCGCCGGAGTAGGTGCTGTTGACGGTGGTCAATTGCAGGGTGCCGGGACCGGTCTTGGTCAGGCTGCCAGTGCCGCTGATGGCAGCGCTGGTGGTGAGGGTATTGCCAGAGGTGACGTCAATGGTGCCGCCACCGGGTTGCAGCACAATGCCGCGCGAATTGGCTCCGGAGTTGTTGAGTGCAAAGGTGTCGGTGACGCGCAGGGTGCCGCTGTTCAAGTTGAGGGCCGCGCCGGTGGCCGGGGCGCCGAGGTTGGCGTTGGCGCCAATGCTGAGGGTGGCGCCGCCGGTGACGTAAGTGATGCCGGTGTAGGTGTTGAGACCCGACAAAATGGTGGTGCCGGGTCCGTTGAGAGTGACCACGGAAGCGCCCACGCCATTCGCGATCACCGCCGAAATTTCCAAATCGCCGGCGCCATAGTTGTGCACAATCAAATCGGAGTTGGTGGCCGTGTTGCTGCGCAGCGTGCCGCCGGCCGTGGTGGACTTGATTTCATAGTCATCAGCCCCGACAAAAAGCAGGCCCCCGGTGTTGATAGTCAATATTTGCCCATTGAGGTCCAGACTCTGCCCAGCAGCCGTCGTGTTGAGGCGGAGTGAATTCATTGACTGCGTAGTGGAGACCGAATCACTTCCATCCAGTTTGTAATTCGTGGTGCCCACGGCACCGGAGCCAACAAAGGCGGTTTGCAGGGTGTACTGCAGGAAGGCACGGTTGGTGCCGCTGGCCGTGATCGTTCCAAACTCCGTCGTGCCAGTGACGGCATCAGTTACGACTATCGCCGCGCGAGCGTTCGCCCCACCAAAAAGACCGTTGGTCGCTGTGGTTGTCGTGGTAGTGGCAGATGCGGCTCCAAGGGTGCTGTCCAGCACAATATTCAGGGCTCCAGTATTCGCAGTGATGGTGGTGGTACCCATGGTCAGGGCAGTACCCGACGTGCCAGCCACGACCCGTATCGTGGAACCACCAGCGGCAACGGTAAGGTTGCCTCGGGTCAAGCCGGTTCCACTATTGTTGCCCCAGAATTCAAAGCTGCCGCCGCCAACTGTCATGGCAGCCGTAGCCATAGTAGCCGGACCAGCTGTGGCATCCACAATGAACCGACCGGCATTGAAGGTGAATGCCCCTGTTTGAGTGGTGGCGCCGGTCAATACCAGAGTGCCGGTGTTGCTGTAAACCAAGCTGGCACCCGCCAATGCGGGAGTAATGCCACCAGTAATACGGATGTTGGCGCGGTCACCTGCGATCGTCTGAGCGGCCGCAGTGCCACTTGCTTGCGAATTGTAAGTTCCGATGGACAACACCGAGTCAGAGCCGGGCATCGCATTAACTGTGAACGTGGTAGCGGCGGTCACATTTTGCGTATATCCTCCAAGCCTGAGCACGGCTCCCGATGTTCCATTCAAAGTCACCACACGAGCAGCAGTTGTAGTCGCTACCCCGGAGCCAAAACTGAGGTCATTGGTACCGCCAAAAGTGAAGTTGCCGCCGAGCGCGATGTTGTTGTTGCCCGCCAGCACCACCGGGCTGGCGCTGGTGTTGTCGATGACGCCGGTGGTGAGAGTGACGCCGCCATTGCCGAGAGCGTTGTTGCTGTTGAGATTGAGGTAGCCGGCGGTGAGTGTGGTGGTGCCGGTGAAGGTGTTGCTGCCGTTGAGCGTGAGGGTGCCGCCGAGCGGCGCGTTCACCGTGACGCCAAGCGTGCCCGCCGCCCCGTCCTGCAGCAGGCTTTGCGGAGTCACATTCATGCCGGCGGTGGGATTGAAGCCAATCACCCCGGCCCCGCCCACCCCGTTCTCAATGATGGTACCTGGTCCATCCACCAAGTCCAGCACGGAAGCTGTGATCCCTCCATTGATGCGCAGGATCGTGCTGCCATTCAGCACCGGAACAGCCGTGGCCGCCACCCCCAACCCGGTGGCATTGTTGACCTGCACGACGCCAGCATTGACCACCACCTGCCCCGTCAAGGCACTGGCGCCGGTCAGGGTCAGCAGTCCCGCGCCGTTTTTGACCAAACCACCACCGCCGGTGACCGCGCCGATCGAAAAATTGCCGTCGCCGTTTAAAGTCACCTCGTTGCCGCCATTGTTGAGGGACGCAAGGTTGAGCTGAGCGTTGCTCGCCACCGTGAAAGTGGTGTCGGCGGTCATGGTGGTGGCTCCGAAACCAACGGTGCCGGTGCCGCTGGTCACGTTGGCGCCCTTGTCGATGCTGAGGGTGCTGTTGCCCAGCAAGCTCAGCGCGCCGAGAGTGTGCGCAATGCCGGCACCGGGCGTGGCCAGGTTGGACACGAAGCTGGCGCTGCCCAGCACCGTGGTGGGATGAGCCAGCACGGTGGCGTCCGCCGCCAATTCGACGAGCACTCCATTGCTCAGATTCAAGGTGGCGACGGCGGTGCCGAGCGCGTTGGAGGCGCCGAGCACCAGGGTGCCATTGGTGACCACCGTGGTGCTGGCGGCGCGGGTGCTGGCACCGTTCAAGATCAGGGTGCCGGGACCGGTTTTAAGCAGGTTGAAGTTGCCGGCCAGGCCGCCCAGGGTCAACGAGGTATTGGCGCCCAAATCCAGCCAGGAACCACCAAGGCTGAGGGTCGTATTGCCAAAACTCAAGGCGGCGCTGCCGCTGGTGACGTTGGCTCCGGCCTGCAGGGTGACTTTGGCCGGGCTCAGCGCCAGGGTGCCAAAGCTATGAGTCAGACCAGCGCCCGGCGAGACACGGTCGGACAGGATCAGAATGCTGTTGTTGATGGTGGTGGCGCTGCCAAAACTCATGTCGCTGTCACTGAGCAACTGCAGCACGGAGCCAAAACCACCGCTGAGAATCAAATCGCCCGTGCCAAAGGCGGAACCAGAGGTCGCACGCAGGGTGCCGGCGCTGAGGGTGACCGGCCCAGACAGCGTGTTGGCACCAGAGAGCGTCAAGGTGCCCGCACCGAGCTTGGTGAGACCGCCGCTGTTGCTGTTATCGATGATGCCCGCCAGGGTGACGTTTTGGCCGTTGGTGTCGAGGGCGATGGCGCCGCTGCTGTTTTTGAAACGCGCGGCCCAGTCGGTGCCGGCGGTGGCGGCGCGGTAGCGCAGGATGCCGCCGCCGAAGGTGATATCACCCACACCGAGAGCGTCCGCGTTCATGGGCTCGAGCACGCCGCCATTGATGAAGGTGGTGCCGGTGTAGGTGTTGAGGCCGCCGAGTTGCAGGGTGCCGGTGCCGAGTTTGGCCAGGCCGAGGCTGTTGGCGCCGCCATTGGTGTCCGCGATCACGCCGTTGTAGGCAAACACCCCGCCGGCCGCGGCGGTCGTGTCCAGGCCGAGATGGGAACCGTTGGTGAATCCCCCCGTCGGCGTGCCCAGGGCCAGGAATTGGGTGATGTTGGCCGCGGTGAACTGGCCGGCGCCGCCGACACCGAAAGCCAGTGTCGCACCTGCGTCCACCACCAGATTGGCAGCCGTCCAATTGGCGGAGACGCCGTTGTAAAGCGCGGACTGGCGCAGCGCAAGCAGGGTGCCATTGCCCACCCGGGTGGTGCCGGTATAGGTGTTGGTGCCGCTCAGCACCAGGGTACCCAGGCCGTCTTTGTAAAGTCCGGCCGTGTTGGAAGCGTCAATGTTGCCGGCCAAGGTCACATTCTGGGCGTTGGTGTCGAGCTGGATGGCGTCCAGCACGCTGTTTTTAAAGCGCGCGGCCCAGTCGGTGCCCGCGGACGCGGCAGTGTAGCGCAGCAGGCCGCCGCCAAACACCATGTTGCCGGTGCCAAGCGCGGAAGCGGAACCGGCAATGATGATGCCGCCGCCAATGGTAGTGATGCCGGTGTAGGTGTTCAGTCCGTTGAGGGTAAGCACGCCCCCGCCGGACTTGGACAAACCGAGAGACGACGCGCCACCATTGGCAATGCTTCCGCCGATGATGGTGTCGCCCGCGCCATTGACCACCAGGGTTTTGAGGCCAGCCAGGCCGCCACTGCCGCCGGAAATTCCGCCGGCGAAAGTGAGCGTGGCCGCGGTACTGCCATTGGAAAACAAATAGCTTCCAGCGCTCGCACTGCCCAGAAGCAGGGCGGAATTGAACAACTGGTTGGCCGCCACATCGGCGTCGAGCGAGATCAGACCGCTGTCCTCCAGGGTCAAAATCTGGCTGCCCACCGCTCCTGAGCCAATGGTATAGGCCGCGACTCCCGCGCCCTGGAATTGGATGACTTGGACGACCACGCCGCCGCCCAGGTTGATGAGGGTATTGCCATTGCCCAAACCGTCGAAAATCGCGGTGCCGCCCGAGCCAGGGGTGCCGTTGTCCCAGTTCGAGGAATCCGCCCAGTTTAAGCCCGTCATGCCAGTCCATGCCGAAGTTTGGCCTGGAGATTGCAAGGCTAGACCGTTCAGGGCAAGGACCGTGAGCGTGGACACGGTCGCTTTCGCAAAATAGGTTTGTTTGAACATGGTTTGCAGGCGTTTGAACCCAAATTTCACCCCCCGGCTGAAAAGGCTATTTTTTGGGATTAAATGCATCTCGCCAAAAATGGAATGCGATGTCAATACAGATTTAGCGGTTGCCCTATTCAGTTTACGCCATTTCCAATGTTTAATGTGTCTTGAGCTCAACATTTGAAGGACTTGAGGCTTAAAAGAGACTCGCTATTGGCGTAATTCTCTTTGGTCATTGGCTTATCAGGATGCCGTCGCCGCCTTTTTGCCGCCTTCCATGCACAGAACTGGCATTGTCGCGCTGATCGCAGGTTTTTGATGGAATTACCGAAGAATTATCTTAATATCCACCCATTAAAATCTTTATTTTAAATCAAGCCTTTATCCGCTCTCCCTTCGCCAAGAAAGCCGTTCCATATGCGAATTGTTTGTTTATTGAAAAAAACCTCCCGCCAGCTCAATTTCCTCTCATGCGCCTGCGACCCCTCGTCCTTTTCCTCCTGCTCGGCACCACCAGCCCCGCTGACAACGTGGCCCTCAAGCTGCCCGGCAGCGACGGGCAGCAGCATCAGCCGCTGCAAGTCCCGGCGGAGCGCAAGGCCGTGGTTCTGGTCTTTGCCTCGCCTTTTTGCAACACCTCCAACACCTTCCTCCCGGAGTTGAACGCCATCACGGAGGCGTTTGAGGACCAGTTTCAGTTCTATTTGGTGCATGCGGAGTCCGATCTCGCCCTCACCCAGGTGATGGAGCACAAAGAACTGCTGAAAGTCCGGGCCACGGCGCTGCTGGACAAGGAGCAACGGCTCGTCAAACACACCAGTGCCCGCATCACTCCCGAAGTCGTGGTCATCTCGCCCGCAGGAAGCACGCTCTACCAAGGCCGCATCAACGACCTTTACCTCGGCCCCACCAAACGCCAGCGTCAGGCGACCACCGCCGAGCTGCGCGACGCCTTGAGCGCCATCGCCGCAGGCAAACCGGTGGCGGTGCCGCGCACCGAGGCCATGGGCTGCAAGATTGCGGGCGTGGAGTGATTTTTTGCCCGCAGTCACTCACGGCCTGCCCAGCAGCACCAGCATCGCCGCGTAGGTCTGCGGCCTGAAAGCCGTGTCCGCATTGACATTGACGGCGAAGTCGGAGAGATCGCCGTCGAGGAACAAGGCGTCGGCGCAACCCAACTCCAGAAAAAAAGAGGCAAAGCTGTGGAAACTGACGATGCGCCTGGCGGGATCACGGCGGTCGGTCACCACAAAGATCACCTGGCCATCCTCCCGCCGCACGCCGACGCCGCTGCGCTGGCGCAGGTTTTGGGATTGCGGGTTGAATGCCGGATGGATCACGCCGTTTTGCAGCAGCAGGGGACCCGACTGGGTGGCAAGGCGCGCATGGATCCCGGCGCGCGCGTAGGCCGCCGACTCCAGCACTCCTGCCTTGCCGTCCGCGCCGAGGTAAAACACGCCGTTGGGTTTGAGATAAAAATTGCCCTCGCCCGCAGCGAGGTTGAGCGGCACCTCCTCCCTGCCCTGGCAAATCGTCAGACCGCAGGGCTTCGGTCCGCGCTCGTAAATCCCGGCATTGGTGGCGAACGCGATGGTTTTGCCCTCGCCCGTCAAGTGCCGCCGCAGACCGTCGAAATTTTCGAGCGGCAGTCCGCGCCCATCCCGCCAGTGCAGCTCCAACCGCCCCAGGTCCGCCGGATTCACCCGGTAAACCAAATAACGCACGCCGCCTTTCTCGATGGATTCAACGCCACCCGCCGCCCAGTCCTCGGGCGCGGCGCACAAGCCGCCGGTCAACGACAACCAAAGCAGCTTCCAGCGAAACATGAGGCGCGCCGGTTACTTGCTGGCCTCGGCGAACTGGGCGTCGAAGATGATCTTGCTGGGCGGGAAATCGATGCGCTTCACATAGGCGGCGGACTCGGTGGCGCCGAACTCGCGGTCCATGGCGCCGTCCTCCCATTCGACCGAAAGCGGGCCGGCGTACTCGATGTCGTTGAGGGCGCGGATGATTTTCTCGAAGTTGATGTTGCCGCGGCCCACCGATTTGAAATCCCAGTAGCGGTTGGGTTTGTGGAAATCGACATGGCCTCCAAAGACGCCGGCGTCGGTGCGGGTGTCGCTCCAGCTCACGTCCTTCATGTGGACGTGGAAAATGCGGTCGCTGAATTTGTAGAGGAACTTGACGTAATCGACGCCCTGGTAACCGAAGTGGCTAGGGTCGTAGTTGAAACCGAAGGCGGGATGGTAGTCCACGGCTTGCAGAGCGCGCTCGGCGGAGGCGATGTCGAAGGCGATCTCGGTGGGGTGCACCTCCAGCGCGTAACGCACGCCGTTGTTTTTGAACTCGTCAAAAATCGGGCCGAAGCGGTCGGCGAAGTCTTTGTAACCGGCGTCGATCTGGCCGGGCAGGTTCGGCGGGAACGAATAAACCAGGTGCCAGATGCTGCTGCCGGTAAAGCCGTTCACCACGCTGACCCCAAAGCGTTTGGCGGCCTGCGCGGTTTTTTTCAGCTCCTCGGCGGCGCGCTGGCGCACCCCCTCCGGCTCGCCATCGCCGTAAATGGCGGGCGGCAGGATTTGCGCATGGCGGGCGTCGATGTTGTCGCACACGGCTTGGCCGACGAGATGGGTGGAGATGGCGTGGCATTGCAGGCCGGCGGCTTTGAGCTTGGCGCGCTTGGCGTCGCAGTAGGCCTGGTCGGCCTTGTCCACCTCGAAGTGGTCGCCCCAGCAACCGAGCTCTACGCCGTCGTAGCCGAAGGCTTTGGCTTTTTCCAGGATGGTGTCGAAGGACAAATCGGCCCACTGGCCGGTGAAGAGAGTGACGGGGCGTGGCATGGTGTGGAAGAAGTTGGGGTTGCTCTGACGCGCTGATTTTTCTTGCTGCGGCGGTGCTTGGCAACGCAAAAAGCGGGCAAATTTTGCGCATCCCACTGGTCCTCAGAACTGACCTGATAGCGCGCCGCGCGTGGGGTGTTATTGAAGGCATCCCACGTTCCTGGCTTTTCGATGCCCGTCCCGCCATGCCGACTTCCCCTTCCCCGCGTCTCTGTCTTGCCGGCGTGGCGCTGCTTGCCGCGATGAAACTCGCTGCTGCCGAAACAGTCGCGCCTGCCTGGAGCGCGCTGCCGCCGATCCCGGACCAGGAGGGATTTGCGTTTCCTTTCGCCGGTGTGGTTGACGGCAAACTCCTCGTCGCCGGTGGCGCGAATTTTCCCGACAAGCGCCCCTGGGAAGGCGGCGTCAAGGTCTGGTATGATCAGGTATTCGTGCTCAACCGTCCGGACGGCGAATGGCGGCTAGCTGGCAAACTGCCGCAGCCGCTGGGTTACGGCGTCAGCCTCAGCGTGCCTGAAGGTGTTCTTTGCCTGGGTGGCAGCGACGCAGAGCGCCACTATGCCGACTGTTTCCTTCTGACCCTGGATGCGAATGACAAACCCAAAACGCGCCCGCTGCCGCCGCTGCCAAGGCCGTGCGCGAACTTCTGCGGAGCGTTGATCGGGCGCGTGGTGTTCGTGGCAGGTGGCTTGGAAAAACCGGATGCCACCGAGGCCTTGCAGGCGTTTTGGTCGCTCGACCTGGATCGCCCCGATGCAGGCTGGCAGGTGCTGGAGCCCTGGCCGGGCAGCGGGCGAATGCTGGCGGCGGCTGGCTCTCTCGATGGCAGCTTTTTTCTGGTAGGCGGTGCTGCATTGAAGGCCGGCGCGGACGGCAAAGCAGAGCGCGTCTGGCTGCGCGACGGCTGGCGCTACACACCCGGCCAGGGCTGGCAGGCGATAGCGGATGCACCGCAGGTTTCAGTGGCCGCACCAACACCGATGCCGACCCGCAAAGGACGCTTGCTGCTCATCGGCGGTGACGATGGCACGCAGGTCAACGCCAGTCCGGACGATCATCGCGGTTTTCCCACGGACGTTTTCGCTTATGACCCCGCCAGCAATTCCTGGTCGCCGACCGGCAAGCTGCCGCTCGGACTGGTGACCACGCCGTCGGTGGTCTGGGAGGGGCGCGTGGTCTTGCCGGGTGGCGAGAAAAAACCCGGCTACCGCTCCACCGAGGTGTGGTCGCTGCCATTGGAGAATCCATAACCATCCGAGTCAAGAATCGTCAAGCCAATCAGGAAATGGTTCTGCCTTCCATCTTTACTCAATCTGGTCATCCGAGTTACCAAGTGTGCCTGGCGCGCCGCCAACCCGACCGCCTGCAACAACCATGAACTCCTCCGAATCGCCGCCCTCCCTTTCCCGCACCGCCTGGCTAGTCGTCGGCCTGCTCTGGCCGGTGGCTTTGCTCAACTACATGGACCGCCAGATGCTGGCCACCATGAAGACCTCGATGGTAAGCGACATCGATGGTCTCACCAGCGACGCGCAGTGGGGTTTTGTGCTGGCCTCGTTCAAATGGGTCTATGCCGCGCTCAGCCCGATCGGCGGCTTCATCGCCGACCGGTTCAGCCGTCGGCATGTGATCGCGGTCAGTCTTTTTGCGTGGTCGGTGGTAACCTGGCTGACCGGTCACGTCACGACTTACAATGAGCTGGTCGCCTCGCGCGCGCTGATGGGCATCAGCGAGGCCTTCTACATCCCCGCCGCGCTCGCCATGATCGCCGACTACCACCTCGGCCACACCCGCTCGCGCGCCATCGGCATTCACCAGACCGGCATTTACATCGGCCTCATCCTCGGCGGTTACGCGGGCTACATTGCGGACGAACCCACGCTCGGCTGGCGCTGGGCTTTCGACGCCGCCGGTGCCGTCGGGATCGTTTATGCGCTGCCGCTTTTCTTCCTGTTGAAAAATCCGCCGCGCGCCGAGTCGAACTTGAAACCCTCTGCCAAAGGCGTGGTGATGGAGCTGCTCACCAACCGCAACTTCATCCTGCTCGTGCTCTACTTCACCCTGCCCGCCATCGCTGGCTGGGTGATCAAGGATTGGATGCCCGTCATTCTCAAAAACCAATTCAACCTGTCCCAAGGCGAGGCCGGCAAGATCGCCGTGCTTTACGTTCAGATCGCCTCCATTGCCGGGGCGGTGGCGGGCGGTTTTATGGCCGACCGCTGGATGCGGCGCACCGATCGCGGACGCATCTACACCAGCGCCCTGGGCATGGTTTTGTTCCTGCCCGCCCTGTTCGGTCTCGGCAACCCCGGCACTGTCATGTTCGCCATCTTGTTCCTCCTCCTTTTTGGCATCGGCTGGGGCTTCTTCGACTGCAATAACATGCCCATCCTCAGCCAGATCGCCCGCCCTGAGCAGCGCGCCACCGGTTACGGCATCATGAACCTGGTCAGCATCTCCTGCGGCGGTCTCGGCGATTGGGGGTTCGGCGTGCTGCGGGATCGCGATGTCCCGCTCACCGTCATCTTTGGCTGCTTCACCGGCGTCGCCCTGCTTTCATTGCTTGTCGTCCTTTTGATTCGCCCCTCTCAAACCATCACCCGTTGACTCTTCTCTCCGTATGACGCCGTCCCGTTTCTCCGGCCTGATCGCCGCCCCCTTTACGCCTTTTCAAGCCGATGGCGCCCTCGCGCTGGAAGCCATCCCGCAACAGGCGACGCAACTGGTAGCTGACGGTGTCAGCGGCGCTTTTGTTTGCGGCTCGACCGGAGAAGGCGCTTCACTCACCATGACCGAGCGCAAACAAGTCGCCGAAGCCTGGATCAATAGCGCGCCGACCGATTTGCCCGTCATCGTCCATGTCGGACACACCGCCGTCGCCGAGTCCTGCGAACTCGCCCGCCACGCCGCTGAATCCGGCGCCGCCGCCTTCGCCGCCTACGCGCCGCACTACTTCAAGCCCGGCAGCATCGAGGACTTGGTGCGCTGCTGCGAGACCATCGCCGCCGCCGCGCCCGCCCTGCCCTTTTATTATTACCACATCCCGTCGATGACCGGCATCGGTTTGAGTTGCGAGGCGTTTCTCACCGCCGCCCACGAACGCATCCCGAACCTCGCCGGCATCAAGTTCACGCATGAAAACCTGATGGAGTACCTCGCCTGCCTGCGCTTTGCGGAAGGCCGCTACGACATCCTCTTTGGCCGTGATGAGTGCCTGCTCGCCGCGCTCGCTTTGGGTGCACAAGGCGCGGTCGGCAGCACTTACAACTACATCGCCCCCATCTTCAATGAACTGCGCGCCGCCTACGCCGCCGGCGACCTCGACCAAGCACGCGCGCTTCAGGAAAAAGCCAATCGCATCATCCAACTCATGATCGACCATGGCGGCCAGGCCGCGGGCAAAGTCATCGCCAGCCTGCGCGGCGTCGATCTCGGCCCCGTGCGCGCCCCCTTGCGCCCCCTGACACCCGCGCAAAAGGACCTGCTCAAAGCCGCCCTGGAGGCCATCAACTGGCCAGGCTGACCGCCTCGCCCAAAACCCGAATCACGCAGAAATTCCCGCCCCAAAACCCTGTAAATACAAGGGTTGTAAACTGTGTTTCTGCAACATAGTTGACATGCCGACAATCGGTCCTTACCCCCGCCAGCGATTCAAAATGGCAGGAATGCGCTGAAACATGCCTTGATGCGGCGGAGTTCACTTCCCTCACGACCCGCTATGCGCCACCTGCTCTCTTTCCTGCTTCTCGTCACCACCGCCTCCGCCGCGCCCGAATGGATTTGGCTGTCCAAAAAAGCGGAACCCAAACAAGCCGTCACCTTCCGCCACTCGTTTGACCTGCCGCACAACGCGCACTTTGCCTCGCTGCGCTTCACTTGCGACAACGGCGCCAAAGCCTACCTCAACGGCCAGCTCGTCGCCACCAACCCGGACTGGCAAAAGCCCACCGAGGCGGATGTCGGCAAACACCTCAAACCCGGCGAAACCAACGAGCTGCGCTTCGAAGCCACCAACAAAGGCGGCAGCGCCGCGCTCATCGCGCAACTGACCGTGCGCCTCGCCAGCAAAAAAGAGCTGCTCATCGAATCCAACGGCCAGTGGCAAGCCGCCACCACCGGCACCGACGCCTGGCAGCCAGCGGTCGTCGTCGGCAAATATGGCGACGGACCTTGGGGCCTCGCCCTGGACGGCAAAGCCAAACCCGGCAAAAGCCCCGATGCCATCGCCCTCGCCGCCGCCGACATCACCGTGCCGCCCGGCTTCAAGGTCGAGCAACTTTATGTCGTGCCCAAAGACGAGCAAGGCTCCTGGGTGGCGCTCACCAGCGACGACCAAGGCCGCCTCATCGCCTGCGATCAATACGGCGCCCTCTACCGCATGGCGCTTCCTGCCACCGGCAAAACCGAAACCCTCAAGCCTGAAAAACTCGCCACCGACATGGGCAAAGCCCACGGCCTGCTCCACGCCTTCGGTGCCCTCTACGTCATGGTGAACGAGGACGGCAATAAAAACGGCCTCTACCGCCTCACCGACACCAACAACGACGACCAATACGACAAGACCGAAAAACTCGTCACCATGGTCGGAGGCGGCGAGCACGGCCTGCACTCCATGACCGTCAGTCCCGACGGAAAACGCATCTACTTCAACAGCGGCAACCACACCGAACTGCCCGAAAACCTTGATCGCACCCGCCCCGCCGAACTCTGGGCCGAGGACCACCTGCTCCCCCGCATGTGGGACGCCAATGGCCACGCCCGCGGCCGCCTCGCTCCCGGCGGTTTCATTTGCTCCATGAACCCCGATGGCAGCGACGTCGAACTCTTTTGCTACGGCTTCCGCAACCAGTTCGACATCGCCTTCAACGCCCTTGGCGACCTCTTCACCTACGATGCCGACATGGAATGGGACATCGGCACGCCCTGGTATCGCCCCACTCGCGTCAACCACTGCGTCTCCGGCGCCGATTACGGCTGGCGCTCCGGTTCCGGCAAGTGGCCCGAGCACTACCCCGACTCCCTGCCCACCACCCTCGACATCGGCCCCGGCTCGCCCACCGGCGTCGTCGCCGGCACCGGCGCCAAGTTCCCGGCCAAGTACCAAAACGCCATCTTCATCAACGACTGGACCTACGGCACCATGTGGGCCATCCACCTCAGCCCCGAAGGCGCCTCCTACTCCGCCGAGAAAGAAGAGTTCGTCACCGGCAAACCGCTGCCGCTCACCGATGTCATCATTCACCCGCAGAGCGGCGCCATGATCTTCGCCACCGGCGGCCGCCGCACCCAGAGCGCCGTTTATCGCGTCACCTACACTGGCAGCGACAGCACCGCGCCCTCACCAGCGCCCCAGCTCACCGAGGAAATGCGCATGCGCCGCATGTTGGAGGACCTGCACCTCCCCGGCGTCGATCCCCAACACGCCATCGACAAAGCCTGGTCCTACCTCAGTCACAGTGACCGCCACGTCCGTTATGCCGCGCGTGTCGCCCTCGAAAAACAACCCGTCGCACTCTGGCGCGAGCGCGCCCTCGCCGAGAACCGCCCGCAAACACTCATTGAAGCCATCATCGCCCTCACCCGCGCCAGCGAGCGCCCACAACTCGTCATCGAAGGCAAGCCCGCGCCGGGCGAGTCGGTCAAAAGCACCCGGCCCGTCTCCGCCGAAAACGCCCCGCTGCAAATCCAGATGCTCGAAGCCCTCGGCCGCCTGCAAGGGCAAAACCTGAACCGCCAGCAATCGCTCGCCTCCCTGCGCGCGCTCGGTTTGATTTTCACCCGCCTCGGCAAACCCGACCCCGAAGTCTGCTCTGCCGTCGCCGATACTCTTGAGCCGATTTATCCTACTGGAGACAGCGCCATCGACCACGACCTTTGCGAGCTGCTCGTCTTCCTCGACTCACCCGCCGTCGTCGCCAAAGCCCTCGCGCAGATGGCCGTCGCCAAAGACGACTGGCAGGATCTCGCCGCCGCCTCCGTGCTCGCTCGCCACGACGGTTACGCCCGCGCCGCCCAAGCCGCCGCCGCCAGCCGGCCCAATCGTGCGCAGATCGCCACCATGTTCGCCCTGCGCAACGCCACCGCCGGCTGGACCCCGGAGCTGCGCCACACCTTCTTCTCCTGGTTCCCCCGCGCCCGCTCCTGGAAAGGCGGCAACAGCTTCAAAGGTTTCATCGAGAACATCCGCAGCGAGGCCCTGGAAAACTTCGCCCCGGAAAACGAGCGCGAAACCCTGGCCGCCCTCTCCGCCGTCGTCGAGGAACAGGCCGCCGTCAGCTTCGTCGCCCCGCGCGGACCAGGCCGCGCCTGGACTTTGGACGAGGCGGTCCAGCTCGCTGAAGGCGGATTCAAAGGCCGCGACTTCAAACACGGCGAAGCCATGTTCCGCGCCACCATGTGCCTCGCTTGCCATCGCTTTAATGAAGACGGTGGCGGCATCGGTCCCGACCTCACCGGCGCCGCCAATCGCTACACCCTGCGCGACCTGTTGGAAAACATCATCGACCCCAGCAAGGTCGTCTCCGACCAGTACGACAGCCAGCTCATCCAGAAAAAAGACGGTGGCACCCTTCTGGGTCGGATCGTTCAGCAGGAGGGCGGCGAGCTCAAAGTGATGACCAACCCCTTCGCCCCCACCGCGCTAGTCACCCTCAAAGAAAGCGAAATCGCCGACATCCAAACCAGACCCGTCTCCATGATGCCGCCCGGCCTCATCAACGTGCTCGGCCCGGACGAACTGCTCGACCTGCTCGCCTACCTCCTCACCGGCGGCAACCCGGACGCTCCCGCCTTCAAAAAGTAGTCATCACACTCCGAGTGATAGCATATCCTCACGCAAAGCTCGAACTCCCGCCCTGGCTGTCCACGTCCATCTCCCGCACGCGTTTGCGATCACGCTCGGCTTGCACGGCGTTGCGCAGTTTTTCACGCACGTCGTTGACTTCCGGGATCGCCTCAATGCTCACGTTCGGACAAGTGACATCGCTCGTGATCAGCGTCAGATTGCCTAGACCCAGCATGCGCAACAGCAACGGCTGCTCCATCGAGTAGTCCTTCACACGAAACAGCTCCAGTTCGTCCAGTTTGCGCGTCAAGATGCCGGTCGTCACCTTCAGGCGCTGGCTGGTCAGCTCATAGACCGTCACCCGCGTCAGCCACCAGCGCACCGCGGCCATGCCCGCCGGCACCACCAGCCCCAGCGCAGCCATTCCTGCGGTGAACGCCGCCGCGACACCGATGCCGACGGCGATCAACACACAGAGCAGGTAATAGCCCAGATGCCGCCACTGCGAGGTGTGGCCTTTCCAAAGCGTGGTTTCGGTGGGCGGTGCGGGCGGCGTGGTTTCGTCAATCATAAGCGCGGACGGTTCGGATCACACCCAACAAAACGCCGCCGCGCCGCAAAACAAGCAAAAGCGGTTGCCATTCGCCCGCAAGCCTCTCTATGCTGCGCGCGTTTCTTTCCACCCTCGAACCATGAAAAAATACAACGTCGGCATCATCGGATACGGCTGGGCAGCGACGGCGCACATCGACGCCATCAACGCCACCCGCCAGGCTCAAGTCACCGCCATTTACTCCTCCCGCCCGCTGGACAGCGCGGAGTTGAGCGCCCGCCACGGCGGCAAAATCACCGCTTATCAGGACATCGACGCCATGCTGGCCGACCCCGATCTCCACGTCGTGGACATCACCTCCTATCCGAGCCAGCACCGCGACCAGGCCGTCGCCGCCGCCAACGCCAAAAAGCATGTCATCCTGGAAAAACCCATGGCCAACTCCCTGCAAGAGGTGCGCGACATCGCCGCCGCCGCCAAGGCCAACGGCGTGCGCGGTTGCGTCTGCTTTGAATGCCGTTTCTCCGGCCAGTTCATTGGCACCAAGGCCCTCATCGACGAGGGCCTGCTCGGCACCCTGCATTACGGCGAGGTGGACTACTACCACGGCATCGGCCCCTGGTACGGCCAGTTCCGTTGGAACACCGGCAAGAAAGACGGCGGCAGCGCCCTGCTCACCGCCGGCTGCCACGCGCTCGACGCCCTCATGCTCTGCATGGGCAATCAGGTCGAGTCCGTCTCCAGTTACTCCACCAAGTCGAAGAGCGAAATCTTCGCCCCCTACGAGTACGACACCTCCAGCGTCACCATCGTGAAATTCAAAAACGGCAGCGTCGGCAAGTGCGCCGCCATTGTCGATTGCTTGCAGCCCTACTACTTCCACACTCACCTCGTTGGCAGCCAGGGCTCCGTGCTCGACAACAAATTCCACTCCAACAAACTGCACACCAACAAAGCGCAATGGAGCCAGCTCTCCATGAAGATGCTCGACAGCGGCGACGTCAGCGACCACCCTTACCAAACCCAGTTCCAGGAGTTCTTCGACGCCCTCGACGAGGACCGCGACATGAAATGGACCAGCTTCGAGGAATCCCTCAAGTCCTTCGAAGTCATCTTCGCCGCCGACAAAAGCGCCGAACTCGGCGGCCAGCCGGTCAGGCCGGAAGATTTGTAAAGGCAAAAGTCAAGGCAGGGTCAAGAAGTCAAGATGGTGTCAAGTGTCATGCTCCTTGACCTCTTGACTACTTGACCCTCTTGCCCGCACTGACCACTGATTACTGCAAACTGATCACTTCACCATGCCCTCCGTCCTCGCCCTCTTCGCGCATCCTGACGACATCGAATTCGTCGCCGCTGGCACCCTGCTGCTGCTGGCGGAGCGGGGCTGGGAGCTGCATTACATGAACCTGTGCACCGGCAACGGCGGCTCGGTGGAGATGGACGGCCCGACCACCGCGCGCACACGACTGGCGGAAGCTCAGGAGGCCGCGCGCCTGCTCGACGCCACGTTTTACCCGCCCATCTGCGACGACCTCGAACTCACCTACTCCGTCCCGCTGCTGAGGAAGGTCGCCGCCGTGGTCCGTCAGGCCAAACCCTCCATCGTTTTGACGCACTCGCCGCAGGACTACATGGAGGATCACATGTTCGCCAGCCGGCTGGCGGTCAGCGCCGCCTTCACCCACGGCATCCCGAACTTCCAAACTGATCCGCCGGCGGACGCCTTCTTCCATGACGTGACGGTATATCACGCCATGCCGCACGGATTGTGCGATCCCCTGCGCCGCTCCTTGCAGGCCGAACTCTACGTCAACACCGCCTCCGTGCATGCCCGCAAGCGCGCCGCGCTCGCCGCCCACGCCAGCCAAAAAAACTGGCTCGATGTGTCGCAGGGCATGGACTCTTATTTGGTGTCCATGGATGAAGCCTCCGCCGCCGTCGCCCGCCGCGCCGGCCGTTTCGACCACGCCGAAGGCTGGCGCCGCCATCTCCACCTCGGCTTCAGCGCCCGCGAGATCAATCCCCTCGCCGAAGCCCTCGGCGACCTCGCCTGGACCAATCCCGATTATGAAGCCACACTGCGGGCCTGACCTCTTGACGATTTCTTGACCGCTTGACGCGAAGCCCCTGTCAAAAGTCAAATCGTCAAGCAGTCAACGCCTCTCACGACTCACCACTAACCACTCACCCCCTCCCCATGCCCCTCATCATCAACGGCGAAGAAATCGACGAGGACATCGTTGAGGCCGAGTTCCGCCAGGTCAAAGGCCATTACGAGCGCACCCTGCAAGTCGCCTGCTGCGAGCGCGATCCCGAATTTCGCGGCTACGCCAAGGACAACATCATCTCCCGCGCCCTGCTCAATCAAGAGGCGAACAAGCGTTTCCCCGAGGTCGGCGAGGACGAGATCACCGAGCGCCTGCAAAAGCTGATCGAAGAAGCCGGCGGCGAAACCCGCTTTTACATGAACATCGGCCTCGTCTCCAAGGACGAGGCCGCTGTGCGGCCCAACGTGGCCAACGGCGTCCGCCTTGATAAAATGCTGGCGGACATCTACCAGCCGGAGCCGGACTACAGCGACGAGGAGTTGCGCGCCTGGTATGACACGCATTTGGAATCCTTCATGACGGACGAGCAAATCCATGCCGCCCACATCACCAAAGGCCTGCAAGGCGCGCAAAGCCGCGAGCAAATCTTCAAGCACCTGCGCCAAGTGCGCGCGGAACTGCAAGCTGGCGCCGATTTCATGACCCTGGCCGAGCGCGAGCGCGGCGCCGAGCAGCAGCAGCTCGACCTCGGCTGGTTCAAGCGCGGCGAATTCATGGAGGAGTTCGAAGTCATCGCCTTTTCCATGAACGAGGGTGAAGTCAGCCCCGTCTTCACCACCCAGCTTGGCCTGCACCTCTGCAAAGTGCTTGGCCGCAAACCGCCCGAGCCACGCCCCTTTGACGAGGCCAAAGCCGATGTGCGCCAGCGCATGCTGGAGGAGTATCGCGACCAAAAATTCAACCGCTTCCTGGAGGAACTCAAAGCGGCGGCCGACATTGTTGATACCGAGCCGGAGGATCAATGGTCCCCGCATCAGCACGAGGAATCGTGAGCCACCATGCGCGCGCTCGTCCTGTCCCGTCCGCAAACGCTCGACTTCATTGAGGCGGCGGAGCCAGGACCGCCCGCGGAGGGCGAGGCCCTCGTCGCCGTGCGCACGATCGGCGTCTGCGGCACCGACATCAGCGGCTACCTTGGCAAGATGCCCTTCATTCAGTGCCCGCGCATCCTTGGGCACGAACTCGGCGTCGAAGTGCTGGCGACGGGACCCGGTGTCCCTCATCTCCAACCCGGGGATCATTGCAGCGTCGAGCCTTATTTGAACTGCGGCGATTGCCACGCCTGCCGCCAGGGACGCGCCAACTGCTGCGAGACGCTTGACGTCCTGGGCGTGCATCGCGACGGCGGCCTGTGCGAGCGTTTGCTGTTGCCCGCGCATAAACTGCACCCCTCCCGCCAGCTTGAATTTGAACAACTCGCCCTGGTCGAGACCCTGGCCATCGGCTGCCACGCGGTGGAGCGCTCGGCTTTATCGGAAGCGGAGGACGCGCTCATCATCGGCGCCGGTCCAATTGGCCTCAGCGTGCTCGAATTTGCCCGCCAAGCCACGCCGCGCGTTCGCGTGGTGGAACCAAACGTGCGGCGCAGGGACTTTGTGCGCGAACACTATGCCGGCATCGAAGTGCTGGAGCAGGCGGACACCGGCCAGCCCGCGCAGGTGGTGTTCGATGCCACCGGTCATCCCGGCGCCATGGCAGCCAGCCTCCGGTTGGCGCGTTTCACCGGGCGGGTGCTGTTCGTTGGCATCACCGCGCAACCCGTGGAACTGGATGATCCAATTTTTCACCGCCGCGAACTGACGCTGCTCGCCTCCCGCAACGCGCTGAGCGCCGATTTCCCGCGCATCATTCAGTTGATCGAGTCCGGCGTCATCGACACCCAGCCCTGGATCACCCATGTTGGTGATTTTGACGCGGCACCGGCACTCATGCCGGACTGGGTCAAGCCGGAGACCGGCGTGGTCAAAGCAGTCATTCGTCTTTGAATTCCCTCCATTCCAAATAAGCTTGCAGCAAGGACTGCGCCCTCTGCCAAAATGGGTTTGGTCAACGCGGCATGCAAAATAAACCCCTGGCACAAGTTAATTAGATCGATGCACCGACTGCTCCTATTTGCTTTCTCCGTCTTTTCCCTCAATGCCGAGGAGCTTTATCAAGCCCGGCCACTGACTGCGCCGGGGCTGTTCACGGGCGGCATCGAAGGGCCGGCCGTGGATGCGGAGGGCAGCATCTTCTGCGTCAAGTTCGGGGGCGAGCACACACTGGGCAAAACCTCTCCCGACGGCCAGGCCGGGCTGTTCGTTCATCTGCCGGAAGGCAGCACCGCCAACGGCATCCGCTTCGGGCCGGACGGTTGGATGCGGGTGGCGGATTACACCGGGCACAACATTCTGCGCGTGCATCCCGTCACCAAAAAAATCGAGGTCTTCGCCCACGAACCGCGCATGAACCAACCAAACGACCTCGCCATCACCGCCGACGGCACCCTCTATGCCAGCGACCCAAACTGGAAGGAAAAAACCGGACAAATTTGGCGCATTGACCGCGATGGCAGCACGCATCGGGTCGCCGAAGGCATGGGCACAACCAATGGCATCGACCTGAGTCCGGATGGCCGTGTGCTTTATGTGAATGAAAGCGCGCAGCGCAACGTCTGGGCCTTCGAAGTGCGGGAGGACGGGAGCCTCGGCAACCAACGCCTCATCAAAACCTTTCCCGACCACGGCTTCGACGGCATGCGCGTCGATGTGAAAGGCAACCTGCACATCACCCGCCATGGCAAAGGCACCGTGGTCGTGATGACGCCTTCCGGCGAGGTTTTGCACGAGGTCGATGTGCTGGGCAGCAAGCCCTCAAACCTCTGTTTCGGCGGCCGGGATGGCCGCACCGTGTACGTCACCGAAATGGAGCATGGCCGGCTGGTGCAGTTCCGCGTCGCGCACCCCGGCCTGGAATGGCAACGCATGCAGGAGTGGCGCGCTCAGCGGCAATAGGCACTCCTCATCCTTCTCAATGAGTGTCCGCAAGTAAAAACGCCAGCAGGTCCCGCAGCTCGCTGTCGGTGAGGGCCATGACCAAGCCGGCGGGCATGAGGGAGGTTTTCAGTTCGGTGCGCTCCCGGATGTCGGTCTTGGGGAAGGAGCGCTCTTTGCCGGTGAGGTCGCGGAAGACTTCGGTGCTGGAGGAACGCAGCAGGATGCCGGTGAATTCGGTGCCGTCCTTCAACTTCACCAGCGAGGGATAAAATTGCGGGGCGACCTCGCGGTGCGGTTCCAGGATGGAGCGCAGCAGGCTTTCGCGGTCGCCCTGGCGGGCGATCAGGGTGAGGTCCGGTCCGAGCACGGTGCCGCGCCCGTTGTGGCGGTGGCAGGTGGCACAAAGGGCGACCTTGCCGTGGAAAAAAAGGCGGCGTCCGGCTTCGCGATCGGGCGCGCCGGGGAGGGCGTCGAGCCTTTGCAGCCAGGCGGCGGTGTCGTCAAAAGCGGGACGGTCGGCGGCCATGACAAAACGGCTGTCGTGCTCGGTGAAGCGCAACGCGCGGCGGGCTTCCTCACGCAGCACGCCCTCGTTTTCAGCGGCGATTTTCATGAGCAGCGCGTGGTGTGCCGGCAGGGTGGTGGTGGCGAGACCGGCGATGGCTTCCGCACGCAGTTGCATCGGGCGTGCGTCATCGGCGGCGATCTCCGCCAGCACGGCGCGCGCGTCGTCCGCGTTGCGCGCGACGAGGCTGCGCGCGGCTTCGAGCGCCAGGGTGGCATCGCCGGCGTCAAGCAGCTCGCGCAGCAAGGGCACGGTGATGAGCTTGTGCGTGGCGGGCGCAAGCCGCAGGGCGTAGCCTTTGAGGCGCGCGGGGGTTTGCGGATCGGTGATGCGGGCGGCGAGCACGTCGGGGTTGGTGACGCCCGCGCCGGGTTCGCCGCGCAGGGTGTTCCAGGTGGCGAGCGCGGCTTCGAACAGGCGGAAGTCGAGCGTGCTGTCTGTGAGCATGGTTTCGATCTCGGGAAGGAAACTGGTGAGCACCGCGTCGGCGATCCAGCGCAGCGCCTCGAAGCGCAGTTCGGGGTCGGCATCGCGGAGGAAAGCGCGCGGCCATGGCTCGTCGCTCATGTCGTGGCGACGGAGCGCCACGAAGGCCCAAAGACGATCCTGCGGCGTCATCTGGCGCAAAGTCTCGGGCGTCCAGTCTTTGCCCGAGCGAGCCAGAGCGCTGAGCGCGGCGTCGGCAAGGTAGGTGTCATCGCTTTGGGCGAGGGCGAGGAGTTTTTCCACCGGCAAGCCGGCTTGGCCGGAGCGCAACTCCTGCGCGAGGCGTGCGGCCGCGTTCACCGGCTCAGGCGCGGCTTTCATCCAGGTCGCCGCGTTGGGATTGATCTCCAATTTCCACAGGCGACCGCGCTGATGAATGGGGTAGGAGCTGAACACCCAGTCGGTCAGGTAAAACGCGCCGTCCGGTCCGCGCGCCATGCAGACGGGCCGGAAGAAGTCGCTGCCCTTCACCAGCGGCACGCGCTCCGATTCGTAGCCGGCACCTTTGCGCGTGAGCGGGTAGTAGTCGATGCGGTGGTCGCTCCAACTTGGGATGATGACGCCACCGCCGAGGGCGATGATGGCGCAGGGTCCCTCCCCGCAGGGACGCACCATGCCGAGCGTGCCGCGCAGCTCGCCGTTCCAGGCGACAAAGGGATGCACTGGGGCGCTGCCATAGACCCATTGAAAACCGTAGTCCGCGCCTTCGACGATGTGCAGCAAACGGCAGGGCGGGCGGCTGCCGGGATCGTTCTCGGCGGCGAAGATCTCGCCGTCCTCGCGCACGAGCAGGCCGAAGGGATTCCAGAAACCGCGCGCGATGCGGCGCAGCTCTTTGCCGTCCGGCGTGCAACGGAAGACGCCGCCTTCGCCGCGCCCGCTGACTTGCGCGCCATCGCTGCCGCTGAGGGTCCAGTCCTTGCCAAAGTTTTCGCCAAGGGAAAAGACCAGCCCGCCCTGCGGATCCCAGGCCATGCCGCTGAGACCGTTGTGCGGGTAGTCGGCCAGCGTGTCAAGCGCGGCCAGGGTTTCCTCCACATCACCGATGCCGTCGCCATTCGTGTCCCGCACCCGCAACAGGCGCGAACGCTCGGCGAGATAAACCCAGCCGTCCGCGCCGAGTTGCAGGTTCATGGTGGCGGTGGTGGCGTTGTAAAACACACGGCGATTTTTGCCGTCGGCATCAAAGACAAGCACCTCGTCGCGCTCAGGACCGGGATAACCTTCCGGCCGAAAGTGCGTGTGACAGGCCACCAGCCAAATGCGACCCTGCGCATCGACATCGATGCCCGTGGGAGTGACGAGATCGGGATGCTCGGCGAGCAACGTCATTTTCACCCCGGGCTGCAGCGTCTCGATCCGCGGCGGCACTTCCGCGGGCACCTCGGGCATTTTGGGCGGCGGCGCGGCAGCGAGTGGAAGCGCGATGAAAAAGAGACTGGCAGCGAATGGTCGGTGCATAGGAAGGAACTAACTCAGTGCCCAAGGGCTTTGGTGTCCGGCAGGCGCGGGTCGGCGGCGCCCCAGCGCAGGCCGGTTTTGGGGTCGATGTAAATCGTCTCCGCCTCGCCCTGGGAGCCGCTGCTTTCCACCGGGGTGTGCCCCATTTTTTTCAGCAATGCCACGGTGTCCTGGGACAGGCCGTAGCGCTCGTAGGTGAGCGTGTCCGGCTGCCAGTGATGGGTGACGCGCGCGGCGTTGACCGCGTGCATCACCGGCATCTCGAAGTCAATGACGTTGGTCACGACTTGCAGCACGGTGTTGATGATGGTGGGGCCGCCGGGACTGCCGGTGACGAGCTTGAGCTTGCCGTCTTTGAAGACGATCGTCGGTGTCATCGACGACAACGGGCGCTTGCCCGGCGCGATCTCGTTGGCCGGTCCCTGCATCAAGCCGGATTGGTTCGGCACGCCCACCTTGGCGGCGAGGTCGTCCATCACGTTGTTCATCAGCAGACCGGCTCCGGGAATGGTGACCGCGCTGCCGTAAGCGTTGCGGATGGTGTAGGTGTTCGCCACCGCATTGCCAGCGGCATCCACGACGGAATAATGCGTGGTCTCGGCGGATTCGCGCGGACCGAGACCGGGTTGCACCGCGCCGCCGGGCGTGGCACGCGCCGGATCGAAGTCGGCCATGCGCGCCGCCAGATAGTCGCGGTCCAGCATGCGCTCCACGGGATTCTCCACAAACGCCGGATCACCCAGGTACTCGATGCGATCACAAAACGCGCGCCGCATGACCTCGTGGAAAAGATGAAACTTGGCCGCGGAATTTTGACCCAGTGCGGCCACATCAAACGGCTCCAACATGCCGAGCATTTGAAACATCGTGACCCCGCCCGAGCAGGGCGGCGGCGGGCACACCAGCAGATGACCGCGATAGGTCTGGCGCAAAGGCTCGCGCTCAATGGCGCGATACCCGCGCAAATCCTCCAGAGTGATGGTGCCTCCGTTTTCCGTCATCGCGCGATCCATCAGGCGTGCGGTCCCACCCTCGTAAAACTCGCGCGGCCCCTCTTTTTGCAGACGCGCCAGCGTCGCCGCCAAATCCGGCTGCGGCCAGACCTCGCCTACCTTCCAGCCTTCCCCATCCTTCAAATAAACGCGCTTCGATTCCGCATAGCGTTGCAGGCGCGACGCCGCGCCTCGCATCGAAGCAGCCGCGCCGGGCGTGAGCACATGCCCTTCCGCCAGCTGCCGCGCCGGTTCGATCAACTCCGCCCAGGTGACACGGCCCGATCCGTATTTTTCAAAGGCGAGCGCGAAACCAGCGACAGTGCCCGGCACCCCGCTGGCCCGCCAGCCGATCCGCGCTGATCCCTCCTCGGTCATCACCTTGCCTTCCGCGTCCAGAAACATGTCGCGTGTCGCCCCGCCCGGCGCCGCTTCGCGGTAGTCAATCACCGTTTGGCGGTCGCCCTCGGCCAGATGAATCAGCATGAAACCGCCGCCGGCGAGATTGCCCGCGCTCGGAAAAACCGCCGCCAGCGCAAAACCCGTGGCGATGGCGGCATCGACCGCATTGCCGCCTTTGAGCAGGATTTCCACGCCCGCCGCCGACCCCAATTCATGCACACTGACCACCATGCCCTGCTCCGCCGGCACCGCCTGTCGGTCGGCCCAGCCCGGCGGCGGACAGGCAAGAGCGGTGAAAACCATCCAGCGGGCGGAGACAGGAAGAAAGCGGCTGAGTTTCATGGCGGAGTCAACACCTACGCGCCAACAACAGCGGGACATGCAGGCGCCGGGCATTCCAGGATCATTCGTGGTTCCAAGGCGTGTTTGCGCCTGAATTAGGTTTGCCCTGAAATTTTCGGGATGCAAAGATATCAGCCCCGCCTACGGTGCGGACAGTGATCGCTGTTGCCACCGCAAGTCAAAAGGGCGGCGTGGGAAAAACCACGCTCTGTGTGAATCTGGCGTACTCGCTGGCGCGGCGGGGCTGGAACACCCTGCTCGTGGACACCGATCCGCAAGGCGCCGTCGGCCTTTCCCTGGCCAAATCCGCGCGCACCAAACAAGGTTTTTACGACCTGCTCGCCGGCGCCACCACCCTGGAGCGGGTCATCATTCAAAGCCGCCTGCCCGAACTGGCCATCCTGCCCGCCGGGCAATACGACGAATGCGCGCGCCGCGGTTTGCAAGCCCAGGACGCGCCCGCCCGTCTTGCCGACCTGATGCGCGCCGCCGAGCTGCGCGGCACCGAGGTGCTGCTCATCGACACCGCCGCCGGACTCGTTGGCCTCAGCGAGGCGGTGGTGAAGGCCAGTGATTACGTTATTGTGCCTCAGCAATCCGAACCCCTGGCCGTGCGCAGCCTGCCGCACCTGCTGGAAACACTCGCGCGCTTCCGCAGCGAGGGCGCGGGCGTCAAGGTCGCCGGCATCCTGCTTTCCATGGTCATGGAGGACCAGGAGATGAGCCTCAAAGTCGCGCGCGAACTGCGTCAAATGCTGCCGCCGGACATGCTCTTCAAACAAAGCATTCCACGCCTGCCCTCCTTTCTAGAAGCCAGCGCGCACGGTGTGCCGGTGGCGCTGTTGAAGCGCAACCCGCCCCCGGAGGCCCTGATTTTCGACCAACTCGCCGCCGAGTTGGAAAACCGTACCGGTCTCAGCAAAGAACGCGAAGCCCAGCACCGCCATGCAAGTCTCCTGGATTGACTCCGAGCAATTGAAAGGCCTGCTCCAGCAGTTGCAAGATGCGACGCCGGAACCCGCCGCCGAACCGCAAGCCTGGGAAACCCACACGCTGCCCGAAGCACCGGTCGCGCGGGCCTTGGCGGTGGAGCCAGTGCCCGCGCCGCCAGAGAGACCCCGCGCCGCCCCGGAGGTGACATCGCAGGTCGAAGACACGCCCCCCACCGCGCCAGACCTCGCCAGCAGTCCGGAAGTGGCGCGCATTCGCGACCGACTGCGCGAGGTGCGCGAGCGCGCGGAAGCGGCCGGCCTGCTCAAAAAGGCCGAGCCACCCCCCATCCTCACCGCGCCGGAAACGACCACGGCTTTCCAGGTGGAGGAACCCACCGTCGCGCCAGCGCCGCAAATCGAAGCCGCCGCGCCACCGGCCTCCACCGAGCTTCAGGAAACCAACGAAACCTCCACCGAGGAAAAACCTCCATCAAACACCGGCGAAACGCCAGAGCCCGACCGCGATCCCACTCCACCCATGGCAGAGGCTGACGACGCCTTGACCTCCGCCGTCCCTGCCAACGCCCCGCCTGAGCAGGACGATGCCAGTCTCTATTTCGAAGTGCCGCTCGGTTCCATTTTAGAGCGGCTCGACGCCTTTGCCTCGTGGGCGCGGCAAAGGGTGGCGCCGGCGGAACTGCTGCTGCTGGACGAGCATGGCGATCTGCTGCTCGGCGCCGAGGCCCGCGCCGCCCTGGTCCTTTCCATCATGCTTGCCGCCAACGCCGCGCAACGCTCCACCGCCGCCGCCGTCTGCGAGGATGGCGCCCGCATCGCCAGGCAGCCCATCCCCGAGGGCGGCGAACTCGCCGTGATGTCCTGCCCGACCCGGCTCGGTCTCATTCATCTGGCCGTCGAGCATCCCACCAGCCTGCCCGAAAACGAGGCCCGCCTGCTGCGCCAGGCCTTGATGTCCGCCGTCGATGTCGCCGCGTGAACCGCCTGGATCCGACTCGCTCATGGAACTGGTTCACATCTACCTTTCTCCCGCTCACATCTATTACGGTCATCACGGCCAACCGCCCGGCGAGGCCCCGATGATCGAAGTCGAGCGCGCGCGTTGCGTGACCGGCAAGGGACTCGAAGGCGACCGCTTTTTCGACTGGAAACCCGACTACAAAGGCCAGGTGACTTTTTTCGCCCTGGAAACCCACGAGTGGCTCAGCCGGGAACTCGACGTCGTGGGCAAGGCCCCCTCTGTGTTCCGTCGCAACCTCATCACGCGCGGCGTCGAATTGAATGACCTTATCGGCCAGGAGTTTGAGCTGCAAGGTGTGCGCTTTGCCGGCACCGAGGAGGCGCGCCCCTGCCACTGGATGAACACCGCCTTCGGTGAGGGCGCCGAAGCCGCCCTGCGCGGTCGCGGCGGCCTGCGCGCGCGCGTGCTGAGCGACGGCTGGTTGAGCAAGCAATCGTGACCCCTCACCCCTCACCACTCGCCACTCACTCCACCCCGCGCACCGCCGCCCTCCTCGCCGGCGGGCGCTCGCTCCGCATGGGCCGGGACAAAGCCTTCCTCACTCATCAAGGCAGGCCGCTCTGGCAGCATCAGGCGGAAACGTTGCGCGCCTCAGGCGCGACCCGCTGGCTGCTTTCATGCCGTCAGGAGCAAGGTCTCGAAGCGCCGGCCACCGAATGGTCAAGCGCGCAAAACCTGCCAGTGCAGATCATCCTCGATCCCGACGCTGGCGATGCAGGCATGCTCGGCGCGGTGGCACGCTGCCTGCGGCTCGCGGGTGGCGGCCTGCTCATCCTCACCGTGGACATGCCGCACCTGAACGCCGCGCTGCTGGAGCCGCTCTGGCCGCAGTCGGACGACGACACCGGCGGTTTTTGGCAGGGACCGCGCGGCATCGAGCCTTTTCCCGGCTACTTCCCAGCCAGCCTGCTGCCCGTTTTGGAAGAAGAGCTCAAACAACAGCGCTCCTCTGCCTTGAAACGCCTGCTGGAGACGGCCCACAGAGACGGTCTCATCCGCGCGCAACCCATCGCCGCGGAAGATGTCCGGCGTCTCGCCAACTGGAACACGCCAGAGGAGGTTGCATCGCTGTAGCGTCGCTCTGCGAGCGTCGCACTTTTTTTGGTCTGGCGGGCCGCTGCGAAGGAATTCCACCGGCGGTCACAGACCGCCGCTACAGCACTCAGCCACCCTCAATACAACTCCACCGGCGAGCGCTTGCCGTCCTCGACACTGAGTTCCGCCGCCTTTTCCTCGCCCAGTACCGCCACCCGCAAATCCCAGATCTCCTGGTTGAGGCGCTCGAACACCGAGAGATCAAAACGCGCCGGCGAAACCATGCGCTTCTTGGCTTTTTCAATGCGCACAAGAGCGTCGTGAATGAGCGGCTCCTCGACGCCCTCCAAATGCTGGCGTGCCAGCTCCACCATCTCCAGGCGATGGCAAATCATGACCACGTCGTTGCCCGCGCGCACCGCGCCCTGGATCGCCTGCTCGAAAGTGACCTCGTTGAGGATCGCCCCCATGTCGAGATCGTCCGTCATCGCCAGGCCGTCAAAGCCGAGCTGGTCGCGCAAAAGTTTTTGCACCACGTTGGGCGAGAGCGAGGCGGGGCGCCGCGCGTTGTCGGGGTCGAAGGCGCGATAGTTCGCGTGGCAGGTCATCACGCTGTCCAGCTCCGGCAGCAGCGTGCGATAAGGCAGCAGTTCCTCCCGCTCCAGCGCCTCGCGCGATTTTTCAATCACGGGCAGGAACTCATGCGGATCGCACTCGGCGGGGCCGTAACCGGGGAAGTGTTTGCCGCAAGTGAGAATGCCCTGGTGACGCAGCGCGCGATTGAAGACGCCGGCATTGTTCACCACCTCCTGCGCGTCCGTGCCGTAGCAGCGGCCTTTGAGCGAATTGTCCGCCGCGTCGTCGTAGGAGATGTCGAGCACCGGACAGAGATCGAGATTGAAGCCGAACAAGCGCAGCAGTTGCCCGGTCAGCCGCCCGTGCTGTTTGATCAGGTCAGGGTCACCCTTCTGGCGAAGCGCCTGCGCATTCGGCGGCTCCTGGCCGATCAAGCGCAGCCGCGACACCCGCCCGCCTTCCTGATCGATGGTGATGAACGGCTCGACCTTCGACAGGTCGCGCAGATCGTCGATCAACTTGCGCACCTGTTGCGCGCTCTGGATGTTGCGGCCAAACAGGATGTACCCCCCCGGCTGCAATTTTTTGAGACGCTCGGCGGTGGCGCTGTCGAGTTCAAAGCCGGGCACGCCGGTCAGCAGCAGTTGTCCGAGAAGACGCGAGTCAGGCATACCAAAAAAAAACCGGCCAAGCTGGCGGGTGAAGCGCCGGATGCAATCAGAACGGCTTGAAGTAGCCCAAATAGGCTGCTGCCGCTCCCAGCAGCAGGCCGAGTGCCACCACCGCTCCCGGCTGCAACCAGCGTTTTTTCGCCACCAGCGGCAGCAAGCCAAGCACCAGCCAGAGGCCCACCTTGGCCCACACCCAGTTCGGGTAAGCCCCGCCCGCCTTCGCCAGCCAGCCAAAGCCCGCCACAATCAGCAGCAGCATCCCGACCCCGTGCAGGATGCCGACGAGACGGCGCACGTTGGTGACGCCGCCAGCCACCGCCAGCGCCCCTCCCAGGCTGGTGAATAGCAGCAGTACGCCGAGCAAATGCAGGTAGTGGTAGAGTTGGATGCGTTCCATGACAGCCGCACCATGACGAAAACTGCGCCGCGCGCCAGTGCCAACTTCACCCGGTTGACAGCCGTGCATCCGCTGCTAGCTTAACCCTTCACGCAAAGCGTCTGGCGAGGTAGCAAAGTGGTAATGCACTGGTTTGCAAAACCGGTATGCGCGGGTTCGATTCCCGCCCTCGCCTCCACTCACTTTCTCCCGTGGTGCCGGTCGGCAAAGTCGAGATAGCGTTCCCAGTCGTAGGCGTTGATGTCGTGCTTGCCGGTGCGCAGGTGGTACCCGATGTGACCGCCGACAGGCGTGTCGGGTGGGGGCTGCGATTCGACGCCAAGTCCAGATTTTCCAAACAGCGCATAGACCGGCTCGGCATGTTTGGCGGACAGGAACTCGCCCTTCGGGTCGGCCCATAAATCCTCGGTGGCGCTGGCCACATAGACCGGGCGCGGCGCCATCAGCGCGATCAACTGATGCTGGTCCACCGGGCAGGTTTTCGGGTCGGGGCCATAGCGATTGTAGGTGGCGGTGAACCAATGCGGAAAGCTGGTGGTGATGACGGCGGGCGTCTCGCCAAAATCGCGATATTTCAACGCCGCACCACCCTCGCCGGAGTTGTTGGAGATGACGATGGCGAAGCGCTCGTCCTGCGCCCCGGCCCAGAGCGAGGTTTTGCCGAGGCGGGAATGGCCGACGACCGCGCAGCGCGTGGCGTCGATGTCCGGCAGCGTTTCCAGACAGTCGAGCATGCGGCTGAGACCCCAGGCCCAGGCGCCGATGCAGCCCCACTCACCTTCTTGCCAGACTTTGTCTTTGCCGGCAAGAGCGCCGCGCAAACCGTCCTTCCAGCCCTCGGCATGATCCGGCTCCAGATCGCCGCAGTAGGCGGTGACCAGCGCGTAGCCGCGGTCCAGGATGAGGTCGAGCGGGAAACGGCTGCTCTCGGTGCCGCGCGAGGCCTCGGTGGCACGGTTGTCCACGATGCCTTTCTCTTTGCTTGGCCGCTGCCAGCGGTCGGAGATCGGGATGTCCGGCTCGGGACTGGCGGCGTGGTTGCCGCCGAAGCTGAGACAAAGAAAGGCGGGCACCGGTCCCGACGCTTGGTTCGGCGAGTACACCATCACTTGCATCCCCGGCCAGGCGGGCACCTCGGCCAGACGGATTTGGATCAAGCGACGCGTGGCTTTGCCGCCGAGCGCGTCTTTTTTTTCGTCGATGGTTTCAAAAGCCAGTTTCCACGGACCGGCGGGTGTCTTGCCATACACATGCTGCTCAAAAAGGGCGCGCGTGCTGGCGCGCCCGTGGTTCTGCCAGTCTTCGGCGCTGGCAACAACCTGGCCTCCCGCGGGCCGCAACGGATCCGGCAGGGTGTAGTCACCGACTTGGGACTCGTCGTCGTTGGTGCCCTTGCGGGCGGCTTGCAGGACGACGACGGGCATGAGGAGAAGGAGCAGAAAACGCTTCATCCTCACAAAACGAGCAGCGGGATCGAATTCTTCACCAGGGCTGCTTGAGTCTGCTCAAACTCTCACTTCGAGGCGTTGCCCGCCGCCTGCTTGGCGATGGCGGCGTCGAGGTTGCGGACAAACTCCTGATCGTCCTCTGAAAGGCGCTCCAGCGGCAGCTCGTAAGGTTTCTGCTGAATCAGCAGGCGCGCTTTGCCGTCGCGGATGACAGTGGGTCGCGCGGGCAGTTTCGGTGCTTCCGTGGAGGCGGCTTGCCCCTCGGCCAGCACTTCCTCCGTCTGCTCGAAGGCGATCAATTTGCCGATGAGGCTTTTGCCGTCGTTGCTGATCCATTGTCTGGACTCGCTGAGCGAGATGTAGCTGATTTGCTTGACGACCGGTTTGGGATTGACCGAACCCGGTGCCAGCCCGATGCTGGCGGTGCCGTTGCCCGAGGTGTTTGACCCCATGGAGCGCTGCCCGAATTTGGTGGGTGTGGTCGGCACGACCTGGGCGGAAGCGGAGACAGCCAGCCCGACGAAAAGGCAGGTGACGATTTTCATGTTTCCAGAATACCACCCCGGCAGGCCGTTTGACAATGATTCTTTCCCTTCTGGCTGCTTTTGCAGTCATCGCGAATCCAAGTTGGACCGGACGCGCGTTGGTGTATTTTATCGGCCCTTTATCATGAGCACCGCCACCGCCCCTCTTCCTGTCATGCCCGACGCGCACGGTCACTTTGGCCGTTTCGGCGGCATGTTTGTGCCCGAGACCCTGATGGCGGCGCTCACCGAATTGACCGAGGAATACGAGCGCGCGCGCCAGGACCCGGCTTTCCAGGCCGAACTCGACCGCCTGCTGCGCGACTATGTTGGCCGTCCCACACCGCTGTATTTTGCGGAGCGCTGGACCGGACAACTCGGCGGCGCCAAGATTTATCTCAAGCGCGAGGACCTGCTGCACACCGGCGCCCACAAAATCAACAACGCTCTCGGCCAGGCCCTGCTCGCGCTCCGCCTCGGCAAAAAACGCGTCATCGCCGAGACCGGCGCCGGCCAGCATGGCGTGGCCACCGCCACCGTCTGCGCCCGCTTCGGTCTTCAGTGCGTCATTTACATGGGCAAGGTGGACATGGAACGGCAGGCGCTCAACGTCGCTCGCATGCGCTTCCTTGGCGCCGAGGTGGTCGCCGTCACCGCCGGCCAAGCCACGCTCAAGGAGGCCGTCAACGAGGCCATGCGCGACTGGGTGACCAACGTCACCACCACCCATTACATCCTCGGCTCCGCGCTCGGTTCCCATCCTTTCCCGATGCTGGTGCGCGACTTCCATCGCGTCATCGGCAAGGAGGCGCGCGCGCAAATCCTCGAGCGCGAAGGCCGGCTGCCCGACCTGCTCGTCGCCTGCGTCGGTGGTGGCAGCAACGCCATCGGCTTGTTCCATCCTTTTCTCAATGATCCTGATGTGCGCATGATCGGTGTCGAAGCTGGCGGCGAGGGCATCCTGCCGGAAAAACACGCCGCGCGCTTCCAGGGCGGGCGTCTCGGGGTGCTGCAAGGCACCAAGACCTGGCTGCTGGCCAATGCGGACGGCCAGATCGAACTCACCCACTCCGTCAGCGCCGGGCTTGACTACGCCGCCATCGGTCCCGAACACGCCTGGCTGCATGAGCAGGGCCGCGTCGAGTACACCTACGCCACCGACGACGACGCGCTCGACGCCTTCCAGGAACTCAGCCGGGTGGAGGGCATCATCCCGGCGCTGGAGAGCAGCCACGCCCTCGCCCACGTCAAAAAAATCGCGCCCCTGCTGCCGCGGGACCATCTTATCATCGTCAATCTTTCCGGGCGCGGTGACAAGGACGTGGCCCAGGCCGCGCGCATGATTTTCGGCGAGGACATCTTGAAGTTTTAACGGGTTTTTGAAAAATCGGATCAAAAAAAACAACCGTTGAGGCTTGCCATGACGAGGCGCTTCGTGTGAGCATGGCAGGATGAAATCGACCCCCGCCCCGCACCTGTCCGTACCCGCCCTCCAACCAGCCGCCATTGACCGCCGTCGTTTTGGCCTGCTCCTTGCCGGCAGCGCGGCAGGATGGCTGACGCAAGGCCGCGCGGCTGCGGCCGGTCTTTCACCCCTCGGCGAGGGCATTGACTACGGCCTCGTCACCTACATGTGGGGCGCCGACTGGGACCTTTCCACTTTGATCGCCAACTGCGAACAGTCCGGAGTCAGCGCGGTGGAATTGCGGGTCGAACACGCGCACGCCGTCGAGCCGGGGCTGACGGCCGCGCAACGCGAAGCCGTGCGCCGGCAATTCGAGGAGTCCAAGGTGGCCCTGCTTGGCATGGGCACGAACTTTGAGTTCCATTCCCCCGATCCGGCGGAGCTGACAAAGAACATTGAGGGAGCGAAGGAATACATCCGTCTCAGCCACGATGTCGGCGGCAGCGGCGTCAAAGTGAAGCCGAACCAATTGCCGAAGGACGTGCCGGTGGAAAAGACCCTGGAGCAAATCGGCAAGGCGCTGGCGGAACTCGGTGATGACGGCCTCGGTTTCGGCCAGGAAATCCGGCTCGAAGTGCATGGCGGCGTCTCCAAGCTGGCCCACATCAAAACCATCATGGAAGTCGCCGACCACCCAGGCGTTCGCGTCTGCTGGAACAGCAACGACCAGGACTTGGAGGCCCCCGGCATTGAGGCGAACTTTGCCATGGTGCGGGATTACCTCGGCAAAACGGTCCACATCCGCGAGGTGAACGAAGGCGGCTACCCGTATGAAAAACTGGCCGAACTGCTGGTGAAAGCCGACTACCAAGGCTGGGTCTGCCTGGAAGCCCGCACCAAACCCGCTGACCGCGTCGCCGCGCTGGCGGAACAACGGGAACTGTTTATGGCGATGGTCGGAAAAGCAAGGCGGGCGGCGGGCAAGGAAGCTTGAAATCGCGAGCAGGGGATGCCCTCGCGGCAAAACCGGCGCGTGATGGAGCGCGACGCCGTCCGGTCGAGTCGGAAGCCATGGCACAAATCCACCCGCCTTGCCTCGACCGCCTGGCTGAAGTGAAGGCGCTGGAAATGGAGCTGCAATACGACAAAAGCGCATTTACCCCCACTCCGAATGTTGGTTTTGAACAAGTGCGGGTGTATGATCGCATTCGTGCGAGGTTAGATTCCAGTTTTTCTTCATCCCATGGCACTGCTCATCAAGAACGGAGAGATCGTCACCACCGACGCCCGCTACACCGCGGACATCTGGTGCGAGGGCGAGACCATCACGCGCATCGACAAAGACATTCCCGCGCCGCCCGGCGCCGAGGTCATCGACGCCACCGGCAAGTTCGTTTTCCCCGGCTTCATCGACCCGCATGTGCACATCTACCTGCCATTCATGGGCACCTTTTCCAAGGACACCTACGTCACGGGCTCGCAAGCGGCGCTGGTGGGCGGCACCACCACCTTGATCGAAATGTGCTGCCCCTCGCGCGCCGACGACACCCTCGCCGGCTTCGAGACCTGGATGGCTCAGGCCGTCGGCAAGTCCGCCTGCGACTTCACCTTCCACATGGGTGTCACCAAGTTCGACGACAGCACCGAGGCGCAGCTCCGCGAGATCGTGGCGCGCGGCATCAGCTCCTTCAAAATCTTCCTCGCCTACAAAGGCGCATTCGGCATCGACGACACCGAGCTCTACCGCGTGTTGAAATTGGCCAGGGAACTCGGCGTCGTCGTCACCGCGCACTGCGAAAACGAAACCCTGGTCGCCGAGCGCAGCAAGGAACTGCTTGCCGCCGGCAAAACCGATCCTGGCCAGCATCACGAAAGCCGCCCACCGCTCGTCGAAGCCGAGGGTGTGCATCACTTGATGACCTTCGCCGAGCTCACCGGCGCCGCCACTTACATCGTGCATCTCTCCTGCAAGGACGCGCTCGACAAGGCCATCGCCGCCCGTCAGCGCGGCGTGCGCGTCGGCATCGAGACCCTCATCCAGTACCTCACCCTCGACAAATCCTACGCCGAGTTGCCCGACTTCGAAGGCGCCAAGTACGTCATGTCGCCCCCGCTGCGCGACCGGCTTAACCAGGACGTGCTCTGGAACGGCCTGCGCGACGGCCTCGTCAACACCGTCGCCACCGATCACGCGCCGTTTGACTTCGAAAATCAAAAGTCGATGGGCGCGCACGACTTCACCAAGATCCCGAACGGCATCCCCTCGCTCGAAGAACGCGTACACCTGCTCTACACCCACGGGGTCGCGCGCGGCCGCATCGACCTGCACACCTTCGTCAACGTCGCCAGCACCGCCGCCGCCAAGCAGTTTGACCTGTTCCCGCGCAAAGGCGCCATCCAGCCCGGTGCCGACGCCGACCTCGTCGTGTTTGATCCCGCCTATCGCGGCACGATTTCTGCGCAGACGCAGCACATGAACGTGGACTACAGCGCCTTTGAAGGCTGGCCCATCGAAGGCCGCGCCAGCGTCGTCACCGTGCGCGGTGAGGTGGCCGCGCGCGACGGCGAGTTCTGCGGCACCATCGGTCGCGGCCAGTTCCTGCAGCGCAAACCGAGTCACTTCTGAAATCATGGACCCCTACCTGCAAGCCGCCATCGACGAAGCGAGGAAAGGACTCGCCGCCGGCGGCATCCCCATTGGCTCCGTGCTCGTGCACGAGGGCGAAATCATCGGCCGCGGCCACAATCAGCGCGTGCAGCACGGCAGCGTCATTCATCATGGCGAGATGAACTGCCTGGAAAACGCCGGGCGTCTGCCCGCCCGGGTTTATGAGCAGTGCGTGTTGTACACCACGCTGTCGCCCTGCCCGATGTGCTCCGGCGCCATCAAGCTGTACAAAATCCCGCGCGTCATCGTCGGCGAAAACGTGACCTTCATGGGCGATGAAGACCACCTCCGCCAGAGTGGCGTACAGGTGGAGGTGGTGCAGAATGAGGAGTGCATCGCCCTCATGCGCGACTTCATCGCCGCCAAACCCGAGCTTTGGAACGAGGACATCGGCGTGTGAGCCTGCTGCCATGAGCGACCGCGACCCCAGCTCCCCTTCTTCCGCGCTCAGCAACGAAGACCTCGCGCCGGTGCCGCTGGATCGTCGTCAATGGAACAAGTGGAACATCGCCGCGCTCTGGGTCGGCATGAGCGTTTGCATCCCAACATACATGCTCGCTTCCTCGCTCATCAGCGGCGGCATGAACTGGTGGCAGGCGGTGCTCACGGTGTTCCTGGGCAATCTCATCGTTCTTATCCCGATGGTGCTCAATGCCCACGCCGGCACCAAGTACGGCATCCCGTTTCCCGTGTTCGCGCGCGCGGCCTTTGGCGTGTTTGGCGCCAACATCCCCGCCATCCTGCGCGCCATCGTCGCTTGTGGCTGGTTCGGCATCCAAACCTGGATCGGCGGCTGGGCCATCTACAAACTTGCGCTCGCTTTCGCGCCCGGACTCGACAACGCGCCGCAGCTCGGCTTCATCGGCATCAATGCCGTGCAACTCGTCTGCTTCCTGCTGTTCTGGGCGCTTAACCTGTGGATTTTCTGGCGCGGCATGGAGAGCATCCGCCGTGTCGAGGATTGGGGCGCGCCGCTGTTGCTCATCATCGGTCTGGCGCTGCTGGTCTGGGCCTGGTTCAAAGCCGGTGGCTTCGGCCCCATGCTCAGCCAGCCGTCGAAGTTTGAGACCAACGCCGACTTCTGGAAGTTCTTCGCGCCCGGCCTGACCGGCATGGTCGGATTCTGGGCCACGCTCTCGCTCAACATCCCCGACTTCACCCGCTTCGCCCGCAGCCAGCACGATCAGTTGCTCGGCCAGGCGCTCGGCCTCAACACCACGATGCCGTTCTACGCCTTCATCGGCGTGGCTGTCACCAGCGCCACCGTGGTCATTTTTGGCGAGACCATCTGGGATCCCATCGAACTGATGTCGCGGCTCGACAACGTCGCGGTCACCCTGGTCGCGATGTTCGCGCTCACGCTGGCCACCCTCACCACCAATCTTGCCGCCAATGTCGTGTCACCGGCCATCTCGTTCTCCAATCTCGCGCCACGCCGCGTCAGTCGTCGCATGGGCGGTCTCATCACCGGTGTCATTGGCATTCTCATGATGCCGTGGAAACTCGTGGCCGATCCCTCCGGTTACATCTTCACCTGGCTCATCGGATACAGCGCGCTGCTTGGTCCCATTGGCGGCATCCTCATCGCTGATTATTTCCTCGTGCGGCGCGCCGAGTTGAACGTGGCCGATCTCTACCGCGCGCGGGGCGACTACACCTACCGCGGCGGCTTCAGCGTCGTCGCCATCGCCGCCCTCCTCCTCGGTGTGCTGCCCAATCTGCCCGGCTTTCTCGGCACCATCCACATCCTCGAAAGCGTCAACCCGTTCTGGATGAGTCTTTATCATTACGCCTGGTTCACCGGCTTTCTGCTGGCTGGGGGTGTGTATTACTTTCTGCGCAAACTCGCGCCGAAGGGGTGAAACTCGAAAATCGAAGCTCGAAATTCGAATGACGAACTCACCACTCACCACTCACTACTTACAACTCACCACCGAATACCGATCACTGAATACAATCCACTCACATGCGCCCCATCCCTCTCCCACCCACCCCCCACACCCCGGCGCCCTACACCGGCCCTTCCGCCGAGCAGGTGATGGCGATGCGGCAGCAGCATCTGAACCCCGGTCTCTTCCTCTATTACAAAAAGCCGATCATGATCGTGGAGGGCAAGATGCAGTACGTTTGGGATGACACCGGCAAGCGTTACCTCGACGGTCTCGGCGGCATTGTCACCGTCAGCGTCGGGCATTGCCATCCGCATGTGCTGAAAGCGATCAACGAGCAAAACGCCACGCTCCAGCATTCCACCACCATCTATTTGCAACCGCGCATCGCCGAGTTCGCCGAGAAACTGGCGTCCAAGATGCCGGGCAACTTGAAGGTGTGTTATTTCGTCAACTCCGGTTCGGAAGCCAATGACCTCGCCGTCATGATGGCGCGGCTTTACACCGGCAACTACGATGCCATCGCCCTGCGCAATGCCTACCACGGCGGCAGCCCGGCCGCGCTCGGCCTCACCGCGCACAGCACCTGGAAGTTCAACACCCCGCACAGCTTCGGCGTGCATCACGCCATCGCCCCTTATCCTTACCGCGGTCCTTACGGGCATGACGATCCCGACGCCGGCCGCAAGTACGCCGACGACGTGAAGAACCTCATCGACTACGCCACGCCCGGCAAGATCGCGGCCTTCATCACCGAGTCGATCCAGGGCGTGGGCGGCTTTGTCGAGTTCCCGCAGGGATACTTGCAGCATGCTTACGAGCACGTTCGCGCCGCCGGCGGTCTCTGCATCGCCGATGAAGTGCAAACCGGCTTTGGCCGCACCGGCACGCATTACTGGGGCTTTGAAACCCAGGGAGTGATTCCCGACATCGTGACCATGGCCAAAGGCATCGGCAATGGCGTGCCGCTCGCCGCCGTGGTGACCACGCCGGAGATCGCGGCGGTGATGGCGCAGAAAATCCACTTCAACACCTTCGGCGGCAACCCGGTCGTCTGCGCCGCGGGCAAGGCGGTGCTCGAAGTCATCGACCAGGAGCAGACGCAGGCGAACTGCCTCCGTCTGGGTGATGACTTGCTCAGCGGCCTGCGCCGTCTCCAGGACAAGTACCCGGTTATCGGCGAGGTGCGCGGCCGCGGCCTCATGCTCGGCATCGAGTTCGTCAAGGATCGCGCCAGCAAAGCGCCGGGTCGCGAGGAATGCGCGCAAGCGGTGGAGAACGCCCGCGAACTCGGCCTGCTGCTCGGCAAAGGCGGTCTCTGGGGCCAGACCATCCGCTTCGCCCCGCCCATGACCATCACCCAGGCCGACGCCGACTTCCTGCTCGCCGTGCTCGACGAGGCCATCGGCGCTCTTTGAAACTGCTGCCGCCTGCGCAGCTCAAATCAACGCCATCTGCTTCGGTGACGCGGCCTCGGCGGCGCGCGCGCGCGCGCATTCGACGGTGGGCGTCACTTCACGGCGGCTGGCGCAGCGCACCGCAGTCTCGTGCAGACCTTTGCGGTCGAGCACTTCGCGAATATGGCGCACGGCCAGCGCCGGATCGTTGCAGTCGTCGCTGAGATGGCCGAGCACGATTTGATGCAGGGCGGGATGCGCCAGTTCGTCGATCAACTCGGCGGTCTGCTGGTTGGACAAATGCCCGTGGCGGCTGCTGATGCGTTGTTTGATGGACCAGGGCCGTTTGGTGTCCGCCTCCAGCAGCGCGTGGTCGTAGTTCGCCTCCACGAACAGGCTGTCCGCTCCGGCCAGACGGTCGCGGATGAGATGCGTGATGTGGCCGACATCGCTTAAAAAACCGAGGCGCGACTCGTCATCGGCGATGGCGAAGCCGACCGGGTCCACCGCGTCATGCGGCACCGGGAAACACTCGATTTCGAGATCGCGAAACGCAAAGCGGCTGCCTGTCTGCATCACCCGCCACGCCGGCGGCGCGCGGAAGCTGCCGTCGCGCGCCAGAGCCTCGCGCGTGAGCGCGGTGCAGAGCAGCGGGATGGCGCGTTTCTGGCAGAAAATCCGCAGACCCTGGGTGTGGTCCTGGTGCTCGTGGGTGAGCAGGATGCCGTCGATCCGGTCCGGTGAAAAACCCGCCAGTTCCAGCCGCAGGCAGATCTGCCGCGCGCTCAGCCCCGCATCCACCAGCAGCGTGGTCGCCCCCGTGGACACCACCGCGCAGTTCCCCGAACTGCCGCTGCCAAGAACCGTCAATCGCACCATGCGGAAAGGAGCTCAACGATCGGTCGGAATCAAGGAAAAGAGACGGGACCTCTTCAGCCTGCCCATTTGGTTGGCGGCGCCACTTCCCGCTTCCTCCGCGTCCTCACTCCGCTCTCAGCACGGGTTCGTTCCTGCTAACAGCAAGCCCGGCTGCCCGTTGGTGGGCGGCATGAGGCCTTCCACGAATGAAAACGCGCCCGGGTTTCCTTCCGCAGTCGCGGAGGCTGCCATGGCCGGCGCGGTGGCGCTGTGAAGGGTCTGGCGGAAAAAAGCGGCGGCGCGTGCGCTCCGTCAATGAATGGGAACGCCCTCAACGAGCCGCGCTTGCCAACAGGCTCAGCAAACAAGCGGCCGTTTACTCCACGTTCTGCACCTGCTCGCGCATCTTCTCCAGTTCGGTCTTCGCCTCCACCACCAAGTGCGCCAGCTCGGCGTGGTTGGCTTTGGCGCCCATGGTGTTGAACTCACGGAAAAATTCCTGGCTGAGGAAGTCGAGCGGACGGCCCACCGGCCCGCCGACGTCAAGGTTTTGCCGGAACTGCTGCAAGTGGCTGCGCGCGCGCGCGATCTCTTCTGAAATGTCACAACGATCCGCAAACAGCGCGATTTCCTTGAGCAGCCGCTCGTCGTCCATGATCAACTCCACCCTGGCTTCGGCCAAACGCTGGCGCAATGCGGCGCGTTGGCGTTCCACCACCTGCGGCGCCAGCGCGCGGATGCGCTCCAGCACGTCCTCCACCGCATCCAACCGCGCCGTCAAATCCGCGCGCAGATGCGCGCCCTCCGTCTCACGCATGGCTATCATCGAAATCAACGCCGCATCCAGGGCCTCCTTCATCGCGCCGGGATCGAGGGCGGCGGCGGTGTCCTCTGTGCTGGTTTGCACCACTCCGGGCAGGCGCAGCAAATCGGCCAAGGCAAGCTCGCCACAGACACCAAGGCGGGCGCCAAGCGCGCGCGCCTGCTCCAGATAGGCCGCCGCCGCCGCGCCATCCAGCCGTGCCGCCGTTGGTGAGGCCCCGTTGGCCGCCGCGCGCACCTGCGCTTGAACGCGACCTCGCGCCACGCGTGCCTGCACCTGCTGCCGCAACTCTCCCTCCAACTCGGCGCCTGCCAGTTCGCGCGGCAGTGAGAGCACCACCTCCAGATGCTTGCGATTGACCGAGGCGCACTCCACCACCCAGCCCGCTGCCTCGCCGCGCCCGAAACCAGTCATGCTACGAATCATGCCATGCACCATGAGCGAAATTGACGGCAAGCCAAGGAAAGAAAATGACGGCGTGCCATCGCCGCAACGATTGCGAGCTGCCAAAAGAAGCGCCTGCGGGCGCTTGTGTCGGGGCAGGTCGCAAGCCATTCTTCGATCCTGGGCGTGCTTCAACCGGAGCTTTCGCGACCAGCTCTTGCGCAGTTGGGTCAGATGCGCGGCGCTTTTTTGAGGCCGCTGAAGCCTGCTTCATGAGTTGCAACTTTGCGCTTGCGTCTTTCACAACAAGTTTATAAATCTCTTCCTTCAAACCCCACTAACAAAACCCACAGATAAAAACAACCATCGGTCCCCAACCAAGACCGAACTCCCGTATGGCAAAACAACCCACCACAGGCGGCGCTCAAGCAGTCAAATACGTTTACAGTTTCGGCGCCGGCAAAGCGGACGGCAACGGCAGCATGAAGGCCCTCCTCGGAGGCAAGGGCGCCAATCTCGCCGAGATGAGCCGCATCGGCCTGCCGGTTCCTCCCGGCTTCACCGTCAGCACCGAAGTCTGCACCTACTACTACGCGCACAAGCGCACCTACCCCGCCGATCTGCAACGCCAGATGGAGCAGGGCATCGCCAAGATGGAAAAAATCATGGGCTGCAAGTTTGGCGACGCCAAAGGCATGCCCCTGCTCGTCGCCGTCCGTTCCGGCGCGCGCGACTCCATGCCCGGCATGATGGACACCATCCTCAACCTCGGCCTCAATGACCAGACCGTGCAGGCCCTTGAGAAGGCCACCAATAACCCGCGCTTCGCCTGGGACTGCTACCGCCGCTTCATTCAAATGTACGGCGACGTCGTGATGGGCGTGCAGAAACGCGAGGGCGAGGACCACGAGCCCTTCGAGACGGTCATCGAGGAATACAAGCACGAAGTTCACGAGGAGAACGTGGATGACGCGCACCTCACCACGGAAGATTACAAGGAGCTGGTCAGCCGCTTCAAGGCGCTGGTCAAAGAGCGCACCGGCAAGTCCTTTCCAAACGATCCCTGGGAGCAGCTTCGCGGCGCCGCCGGCGCGGTGTTCGGTTCCTGGATGAACGACCGTGCCATCGTTTACCGCCGCAAATACAACATCCCCTCCGAGTGGGGCACCGCCGTCAACGTGCAGGCCATGGTGTACGGCAACACCGGCAACGACTCCGGCTCCGGCGTCGCCTTCACCCGCAACCCGGCCAATGGTGTCAACGAATTCTACGGCGAGTTCCTCATCAACGCCCAGGGCGAGGACGTCGTCGCCGGCGTGCGCACACCGGAACCGGTGCTGCAGTTGCAGAAGGAAATGCCCGGCCCTTACGCCGAGCTGATGAAAGTGCGTGACATTCTCGAGAAGCACTTCAAAGACGTGCAGGACGTCGAGTTCACCATCCAGCAGGGCAAGCTGTTCATGCTGCAAACCCGCAACGGCAAGCGCACCGCCGCCGCCGCCTTGAAATTCTCCATGGACATGGTCAAGGAAAAACTCATCGACTGGGAGACCGCGGTCATGCGCAACCCCGCCGATCAGCTCGACCAGTTGCTCGCCCCCATCTTCGACGCAGCCGATGTGAAGAAGGCCAAAGCGCTTGCCACCGGCCTGCCCGCCGGTCCCGGCGCCGCCTCCGGCAAAGTCTATCTCAACGCCGACCGCGCCGCCGCCGCCGAGGCAAAGGGTGAGAAAGTGCTGCTCGTGCGCAACGAGACCAGCCCGGAGGATCTGCGCGGCATGATCGCCGCCGAGGGCATCCTCACCGCCAAGGGCGGCGTCTCCTCGCACGCCGCGCTCGTCGCGCGCCAGATGGGCAAGGTCTGCATCTGCGGCGCCAGCGCGCTGGAGATCGACTACAACAAGAAGACCGTCACCGTCGCCGGTCAAGTCTTCAAAGAAGGGGACTACCTCTCCATCGACGGCACCAGCGGCACCGTGTACGCGGGCGAGCTGAAGACCGCGCCCTCGGAAATCATCACCGGCATGCTGCATGGCGACAAGCGCGCGCAGGCCACCGAGAAATTCCAAAGCTTCCAGCAGCTCATGAAGTGGTGCGGCAAGGCCGCGCGCATGGACGTGCGCACCAACGCGGACACGCCCGAGCAGACGCGCCAAGCCATCGCCTTCGGCGCCGTCGGCATCGGTCTCACCCGCACCGAGCACATGTTCTTCGAGGGCGACCGCATCGACGCCATGCGCGAGATGATTCTCGCCGACAACCTTGACGATCGTCAAAAGGCGCTGGCCAAACTGCTGCCGTATCAGCGCGAAGACTTCGCCGGCATCTTTGAGGCGCTCAACGGTTTGCCCGCGACGATTCGTTTGCTCGACCCGCCGCTGCACGAGTTCCTGCCGCACACCGAGGCGCAGCAGAAGGAGCTTGGCAAGAAACTCGGCATCACAGCGGAGAAGATCAAACACCGCGTCGAGCAGTTGCATGAGTTCAACCCGATGCTTGGGCACCGCGGCTGCCGTCTCGGCATCGCTTATCCCGAGATCACCGCGATGCAAGCGCGCGCGATCTTTGAAGCCGCCGCGCAAGTGGCGAAGAAAAAGATCAAAGTGAAACCCGAAGTGATGATTCCTTTGGTCGGCTTCAAAAAGGAACTCGACTTGCAGACGGAAATCGTGCATTCTGTCGCCAAGGAAGTGATGTCCGAGCAAAAAGTGAAGTTCAGCTACCTTGTCGGCACGATGATCGAAGTGCCGCGTGGAGCCCTCACCGCTGATGAGATCGCGCAGACCGCGGAGTTCTTCAGCTTCGGCACCAACGACCTCACGCAGACGACGCTTGGCATCAGTCGTGATGACATGGGCAACTTCCTCATGCCCTACACGGAGAACGAGATCTTCAAGAAGAACCCCTTCGCCACCCTCGACCAAACCGGCGTGGGTCAGCTCATCACCACCGCCATCGCCAAAGGCCGCTCCTCCCGCCCGGACATCAAGCTGGGCATCTGCGGCGAGCATGGCGGCGATCCTGACAGCGTGAAGTTCTGCCATCGCGTGGGACTGAGCTACGTCAGTTGCAGCCCCTTCCGCGTCCCGGTCGCCCGGCTTGCCGCCGCGCAAGCCGCGATCGAGGAGCAGCGCGCCGCCACCGGCGCCGCCAAGACTGTCCGTGGACAAGGCCCCGTGCCGGCCAAGTCCGCGGCAAACAACAAAGCAACCAACAACAAACAGAGGACAAACACCATGGCTAAGAAAGCAGCAAAGAAGGCTCCGGCCAAGAAAGCCGCCGCTAAAAAGGCTCCGGCCAAGAAGGCCGCGGCCAAGAAAGCTCCGGCCAAGAAAGCCGCCGCTAAAAAAGCCCCGGCTAAAAAGGCTCCGGCCAAGAAAGCCGCCAAAAAGGCTCCTGCCAAGAAGGCCGCGAAGAAGAAGTAACCACGTGGCGGCTCCGGTTGTCCGCATCCGGAGCAGCCGCTGAATGAGTCAACCCTCGTTCATAAAAGCCCTGTGGGGTTCATACCCCACAGGGCTTTTTCTTTTTCGCGGCCCTTCTGCCTGCGCTCCACCTTTGTCTTTTCATCCCGGCGTGTGCATGATACGACGATTCCCGTTTCCAATCCCGCCGCCATGATGCTCCGCCCCCTGCCCGCCCTGTTCGCTGTTTTGGCTTCACTCGCACGCGCCGAGGAGGCGGAGCCTCCCACCCTCACCCACGGACCGCTGCTCGGCCACCCAGCCGCCACCACCATGCGCGTGTGGGGACGCACCTCGATGCCGGCGGAGTTCACCGTTCGTTATGGCCTCAACCCGGACCGGCTCGATGCCGAGTCCGCCGCTGTCGCCACCACCTTCGATCACGACCACACAGGCTGGCTGGAACTGCGCGGCTTGCAGCCGGACACACGCTACCATTACCGCGTCTTCATGGGCGGCGTGGCGCAGGGGCTGCCAGGCTGCTTCCGTACGCTGCCTTCCGCGGAGCTGACCCATGATGAACAACACAACCCGCGCGGCCTGTTCAATTTCAAGTTCGAGATCGGCTCCTGCGCCAATCAAAACCCGCTCAACGGCATCGGTCACAGCCTGCCGCTGTATGACACCATGCTGCGCGCGCTGCGAGACAGCGCGCATTTCCACATCATGAACGGCGACTGGCTCTATGAAGAGCTGCGCGAGTTTCCAGTGGAAGCCTGGCGCGCGCAGCGCGGCCTCAGCATCGAAAGCGCGCCCGTCATCACGCGGCTCGCCCCCACCATCGTCGGCGTCTGGGAGAATTACCGCCTTTATCTCAGCCGCGGCGTCAATCTCTCCGAGTGGCACCGGCACATGCCCTCCATGTTCACCTTCGACGATCACGAGTTGGTCAACGACATCTGGGGCGCGGGCACCGCCGGCCATCGCCACCGCCGCAGCGTGTTTCGCGACATCGGCGTGCGCGCCTGGCATGACTACCTCGGCTGGGCCAACCCCGTGGCGCATGACGCGCCAGCGCATTTCGGGCGCGCGCGTTTCGAGCAGGGCAGCGATCTGCTGCGCGATGACGGCACGGACTTCACCAAGCTGCCGCTCGACCAGATGGACAACCTGCATGTGCACTGGGGCACGCCGACCGCGGGCGTGAATGACATGCGCTACGACGACGACTCCGGCGACCCCAACTCCAAGGTCTATGACATCGTCGAGGTGGTCGATGCGCACACCCTGCGCGTGTCGCCGCCCGCCGCCGCCAGCGGGGAGAGCAGCTACTCCATCGGCCGCCGCAGCTACGGCAGCCTGCGCGTGTCGAACTGCGAGTTCTTCCTGCTCGACACCCGCAGCCACCGCGAGATGCACGACGTGCGCCAGCGCGACAAGCCCGGTCTCACCCTGCTCGGCAAAACCCAGCGTGAATGGCTGTTGAAGAGCATGGCGGAGAGCGACGCGGAGTTTTTCTTTGTGGTGTCGTCGGTGCCGTTCATGATTCCGCACATCGGCGCCGGTGGCTTTGAGTTCGACGAGCAGAACAAGGACGAAAGCTGGACCGTGTTTTTTGATGAGCGGGAAAAGCTGATCGAATTCTGGCAGACGCTCAACCGGCCGGTGATGGTGATGACCGGCGACCTGCACAACAGCTTCGCCATCCAGATCACCGACCGTGTCTGGGAGTTCTGCTGCGGGCCGCACAACTCGGTGAACCATGTGCCGGAGGGAGACGAGGCCGGCCGGCCGATCACCGGCAAATTCCAGTTCGGTCCGCGCGAGTGCGACATCCGCTGGTCCAGCTACGTGCTGCCGGACATCCCGCGCGCGCACCGTCATTTTCCATTTTATTGCGTGGTGCAGGTGAACAACGTCTTCAGCAATCCGCGGCAGCCGGGGGAACCGCGCTGGGTGGCCTTCCCGCAGCCGCAGGTCGTCATCCAGTACTATGACGGGCTGACCGGGGAGCTGCGCTACGCCGAACCAGTGCGCGCCGTCAAGTAGTTCGCGAGCCCTCCGCGCGTGCCAAACCGGGAATTTCCGGTCTTCCCCGCGCCTCCAGTCTTGCATGAGGGCGATTCCTTTTCACCATCCCGCGCACCTCATCCCGAATCTCATGGAAAACGTCATCATCATCGGCACCGGCTGCGCGGGTTACACCGCCGCCATCTACACCGCCCGCGCCAGTCTCAATCCGCTGATTCTGTCCGGCAACCTGCCCGGCGGCCAGCTCACCACCACCACCGAGGTCGAAAATTTCCCCGGCTTCCCGGAGGGCATCATGGGGCCGGAACTGATGCTGCGCATGCAGCAGCAGGCGGAGCGCTTCGGCACCCGCATCGAATACGCCCAGGTCACCGGCATTGAAAAAACCGCCGAGGGCCATTTCAACGTCGCCACCGAGGACGGCACCGTGCGCCCGGCACGCGCAGTCATCATCGCCACCGGCGCCTCTCCGCGCCACCTCGGGCTGCCCAACGAGAAAAGCCTCATCGGTCACGGCCTCACCAGTTGCGCCACCTGCGACGGCGCCTTCTACCGCGGCGTGCCCGTGGCCGTCATCGGCGGTGGCGACAGCGCCTGCGAGGAGGCCAGTTTCCTCACCAAGTTCGCCTCCAAGGTCTATCTCATCCACCGCCGCGACAGCCTGCGCGCCTCCAAAATCATGGCCGACCGCGCTCTCGCCAACGCGAAAATCGAGCCGGTCTGGAACTCCACCGTCAGCGAGTACCTCACCGACGAGAAGGGCGAGATGCGCGCCGTCACGCTGCAAAACCTGGTCAGCGGCGCGACTTCCGAGTTGGAGTTGAAGTGCGTCTTTGTCGCCATCGGCCACATTCCAAACGCCGCCTTCCTCGGCAATCTCGTCGATACCGATGACAACGGCTACATCCTGCAAACGGAGGGCACCCGCACCAAGACGCCGGGCCTGTTTGCGGCCGGCGATGTCGCCGATCACATCTATCGCCAAGCCATCACCGCCGCCGGCCAGGGCTGCGCCGCCGCGCTGGAAGCCGAGCGCTACCTTGCCGACCTTGGCGTGCATTGACAAAAAGCCCGAAGCCTTTCCGGCAAACCGAGCCATGCTCCCAGCGGGGTCAAACGGCGCGAGGGGCGCGAGGCGCGAAGACAGGGGGCGTTGTCCTCAACGCGCCATCGAACGTCCCGCGATGCAGCGCACCGTGAACTCTCAGATCACATCGACGCCCTCCTGGGATTGCACCCAGCGCACGGCGTAATGAGTGAGATCGGTGGTGCTGTGCAGACCGAGTTTGCCACGGATGCGAGCGCGATGCACATCGACCGTCTTCGAACTGAGGCCAAGCTGGCAGGCGATCTCTTTGGCGGTGCGGCCGCGGCCGACGAGTTCGAAGACCTCAAACTCGCGGTCGCTCAATTCCTTCAGCAAACCCTCCCGCTGCGGGTTGGCCGGGGCCGGTGAGGTGAGAATGGTGACCAGCCGTTGCGCCAGTTCGGGACTGACATACACACGCCCCCGTGCCACCGTACGGATGGCGGTGATGAGGGAATCAGGCCCGTGGCTCTTCATGAGGTAACCCTTGGCACCCGCGCGCAGGCAACGCTCCGCGTAGATGTCCTCCTCGTGCATCGACAACACCAGGATGGGCAGGAATGGGTGCTCGATGAGCAGCGCCCGCACCAGTTCCAAGCCGCTTTTGTCCGGCAGAGAGAGATCTGTCACCACCACGTCCGGCACTTCGCGCGCGACGAGTTCCAAGGCGGTGTCACAGGAGTCCGCTTCTCCGAGCAGTTCGATGTCGGGGATTCCTTCCAGGGAGGAAGCGATGCCCTGACGGACGAAAGGATGGTCATCGACGAGAAGGACACGAAGGCATTTTGAAGGGGCGGCGGCTATCATGGCAGGTGAATGGATTTGCGCTCAGAGTAACACCCCAGCTCAGCCAAAGCCAGAAAAAAGCAGGTTAATTTTCTTAACTAAACTAGTGCTTTCCCTGTGTTAAGCTCAAAGCCTATTTGAGATTAAACCGGAGCTTTGATGTGCGCCCAGCAATGCACATGGGGATCGCCTCGGAAATACCAGATCATGTGCGGTCCTTCGATCTGCCAGACATCCCAGACGCCGTCCTCGCCCACGTCCTCGTTTTTATAAAAGGCCATGTGCAGGTCGTCGAAACCACCGGCCTCGACGAGCTTCATCGCTTCGGCGGCGTCGCGCTCGCGGAAGGGTTTCATCAGGTCGGCCAGCACTTGGCGCACCAGGCCTTGCTGGTCGGCGGTCATGGTGCCGACACGCAGGCCGTGCAGGCCGGACTTTTTACGGGAAAGTTCCACGGTTTTGGTGCCGCGCTCGCCGCGGGAGTCGCCCAGCAACGCCGCCTCCCGTTGCTTGCCGTCGAGCGCTTGAAACACCTCGTTGGCGCGCAGAGCCTGGAACCAGTAGGCATTGCCGGGATGGTCCGGCTTTTCATGGAAACTCCCGGCGGCGTGGCCGTAAAAAATCGGTCCGCCAAAGGCCGTGCCCTCGGCGCTGTCGCCGTCGCAACGGCGGGTGCAGTGGCGGCCAGTGAGCACGAATTCGAACTTGCCGCTGCCCGGCTCGCCAAACAAGGCGATGGAGGCGCTGGGGAAACCGCCGTCGCCTTTGTTGTCGTGGTCGAACTGGCGCCAGACTTCTTTTTTGTACTCGGCGCTGTGCAGGCCGTCGAAAATCTGGCGCACGAGGTCCTGCTGGTCGGCGTCGAGCACATCGCGCAGGCGCTTGGGACGGATGTGCCAGTTGTTGTCCACCTTGAGGCGGAGCGGGTCGTCGTAGGGCAGGCAGAGCGCGCCACGCTGGGTTTCGTTGAGGCTGGCGTGCAGTTGCTTGACCAGGGTCTCGGAGTCGGCGGCTTTTTTCGCCTTGGCGGCGAGGGCCGGCGTGCTCAGCAGGCCACCAATCGCGGCGGCGGTGCCTTGGGTGAGGAATTGGCGGCGGCTCAGGTGGCGCGGAAGCAGGGGCGTATTCATGGCGGTGGGAGGGACGTTGGCTGAATTGAATCAAAAGACGGGGCGCATGGGAAGTTAAATCCGCCGGGACGGGTTTGGTTGCGTTTCAAGCCGTCTCCGGCATGAAGGTAGGAAAGACGATGCCGCGCGGCGTGGCGCTGGGCACGGGTGTGGTGGCCTGGGCGACGTGCAGCTCGACGTTGCGCGCGCCCCAGCGGTAGCAAGTGGCCACCAAGCCGGCGGCGGCGGCCGGGACGAGAAACACCAGGCCACGTCCGCGCAGCTCATCCAGCGCCCGCCACAGCAGCGCGACGGCGGTCTCCTCATCCTCGCAGACACCAGGGCCGATCATGGTGAAAGAGGCATGAGTGCTCATCGCCAGCACGCCGGACAAGGCATCACCGCCCGCGTTCTCCAGCGCCAGCACCCGCCAGGAGCCGACTTGGTTCTCCAGAAAAAAGCGCCAGTCTTTCTCCCGCCGGATGCCTTGCAGCGACCGCTCGAAGTCCGCCAGCCGCGCCGCCTCGTCCAGGCGCGCCGCGCGCACGCGTTCGGCGCCGGGCGGTGGCGGCGCCACTTCGGTCATGCCGGCCTTCGGCACGGTCAGAAACAAATCCTGGAACACCGTGCCCGGCACAAACCCCATCCGCGTGTAGAGCGAGAACGAGTCCAAATTCAGCAGGCTGGACACCAGCCGCGCCGGTTTGCCTGCTGCTTTGGCCTTGTCCAGGACTTGCTGCATCATGCGCCGCGCCACGCCGCGCCCGGCCGCGCCTGGCGCGGTCGCCACGATGCCGACCGCGACATGGGTTTCGCGCTCATGACTGAAACAAACCCCGATCAACTCGCCACTGCCGGTGTCGCGCGCGGCGATGCATTCGCCCGGATCAAGCGCCTCGTACACCTCGGGGAAAAGCAGAAAAGGATCGTGTTTGTCGCCAAAACGCGAGCCCTGACCCAACCGGCTTTCATACCAGTTCACCAGCGCCTGATGCAGCAGCTTGGCAGTGGCCTCCGCGTCCGCGGGCGTGAGGGTGTCGAGAAGAAGGGAGTCGCTCATAAGTTGACCAGACTTCATCGGCGACCGCGCCCCGTTTGTTGCTGACAAAATCGGTTATGCGGGCATGATTCAAATTGTATGCCAGGCATTTATTGATTGACGGTAGTGGCCTGGCGGCTAGCGTGCGGCCATGAAAACGCGTCATTCTGCTGAAAATGAGTCAGCCGCGGCGGTTGACCCTCTGCTTGGCGTCAATGCCAAAACCTCCTGGTATCCGGCGGCGCGGTCCTGGTCCGGCGGGCGGCGGCGAATTCTGGGGCCGAAAGTCCTGGAGGCCAATTATTACCACGTCATGTCACGCACCTGCGGCGGCGAGGTCTGGTTCGATGACATCGAAAAGGAGGCCCTGCGCCGCGTGCTGTGGCGGGTGGCGGAGTTCTGCGGCGTGCAGGTGCTCACCTACTGCATCATGGGCAACCACTTCCACGCCCTCATCGCGGTGCCGCATCGCGCCACTTTCATGCAGCGTTTCGAGGGGCCGGAGGGCGAGAACCGGCTGCTGGGGCACCTGCGCACGCTCTACAGCAAGAACTACATTGAGCAGTTGGAGATGGAGATCGCGCAATGGCGTCGCCTGGGCTTGGAGTCGATGGTGCAAAACAAGCTGGAGAGCTTCAAGCGGCGGATGGCTGATCTTTCGCAGTTTGTGAAGGAGGTGAAGGAACGCTACAGCCGGTGGTTCAACAAGCGGCGGGAACGGCGGGGGACGCTATGGATGGACCGGTTCAAGAGCGTGCTGGTGGAAGGTTCAAGGCGGCAAGGTTCAAGTGTCAAGAAGGAGCTGGACGCGGTGAGGGCGATGGCGGCTTACATTGATTTGAATCCGGTGCGGGCGGGCTTGGTGAAGGAGGCGCGGGAGTATGCGTGGAGCGGGTATGGGGAGGCGTGCGCGGGGAAACGGCGAGGGCAGCGAGGGTTGAGCCGGGTGCTAGGGCGAGCGGTGGACGGGTGGGAAGGGCAGAGGGTGGAGGCGGCGTATGCGGGGATGTTGACGGGGGTGGATGGGGAGACGGGGAGGCGGAGGTCGGGAGAGGTTGGTCAGGTCAAAGAGGTCAAAGAGGTCAAGGAAGGGTCAAGGGGGGTGGAGACGGGCAAAGGGAACGGTGGGAGGGTGGATGAGGAGGATGAGTATGAGACCAGGGGAGCGAAGGGGTTGAGCATGGGAGATCTGGTGAGGCAGCGGGTGAGGGCGTTCAGTGAGGGGGCGGTTCTGGGGTCGAAGGCGTTTGTGGAGGAGGTGTTTGCGGCGAACCGGAGATGTTTTGGCCCGAAACGCAAGGAGGGGGCGCGGCGGATGCGGGGGAGCGAGGCGCCGTTTTATGTGGCGCGCCGGGTTCGGGATGAAGGATCGGGATGAGCCTGGGGAGTGGAAGCCCAAAAGCAGCGAAGTCATCCTTTCCTCCATGGGTAATCACACCATCCCCTGCAGTGTTTGGAAATGCGGGAACTCCAGGCTTGCCTGATCCTCCAAGCACCGCGTGCTTGATGAGACGTTGAGTAGCCGATGAAGAGTGTATGGGGCGGCCCATTTGCCGATCAGCGTCGTTTTCCTAGCTCCGGCGGGTTGGGGACAACCCAGCCCTGCTCACCGGAACTGAAAAGAGAACAGATCCGCCTCTTGCAAAACAAAACGCAGCCGCACGGGTTGGCCGGCGAGCTTGGACAGATCAGGCTTGCCCTTCCAGGTGAAGGCCCTCGCGATGCTGTCGCCGTAGAGCGTCTCCGCGTCGTCAAGCGCGAAGCCGGGGAGGGCTTTGCCATCGACATCCTGGATTTCCACGCGCACGCCGCCCGCCGCGCTGGTGCTGAAGTTGAGCATCAATTTGCCGCCGCTAAAGATGAGCGGCTTGCTTAGCAGCTCGCCCTCTTGCGCGCTAGCGTGAAGGGAGATGAAGCCGTCGGTGCGCAGCAGGTAGCGGTCGCCGCTGCGGTGGTAGATGGAGAGCTGGCGCTTGCTGTTCACGAAGTGGATGCCCTGGGCGACGTAGTTGGCGCGGTTCACCCAGCGCGCCGCGTCGAGTCCGGGGCGGATGAAGGCCTCGGTGCAGGCGCGGTCGTAATGATGCGAGCCGGCGCGGGTGGTCATGAACAGCACGTCGGTGACGTTGCGATCCTTCGGATCAGTATCAGGCGCGTCACCCCGTCCTGGCACGAAGCGCGTGGGAAAAGAAAGGTAAATGTGCGGCGCGCGCTCGTAGGGCGCGGTCATGCTTGTATAAAGATGCTCGCCCGGCAGGTTGGGATTCATGGCCACCGGTTCGCTCCAGGTTTTGAAGTCAGGCGAGGTGGCGCGGCTCACGCTGCGCCGCCGATCCTCGGGAATCCAGGTGCGGAAGTAGCAGACGTAGAGCTGCTCCGCCTCCGACCAGAAGGAGACGTTCGGCGAGTCAAAAGCATGATGCCACTGCGGGCGATAGGGAATGACCTCGTCCTTTTCCTTCCAATGAATGCCATCGGGCGAGGTCCAGGCCACGAGGCCGTGGCCGGGTTTGTCGAGGCCGATCTTGTTGCCCGGACCCGGATGGCCGGAGAGCGCCTTGTAACGTTCCTCGGCGGGCACGCCGGCGCGGGTGTCGCGGAAAGGCATGAAGTTGTGCAGCAGGCGCGGATGGCGGGCGAGGATGACGTTGTTGTCCCGGGTGCCGTTGACCTCGTGCAGGCGCAGCACCGGAAAGCGCCACTCGTGACCGTCTTCGCTCTCCGCATAATGCACCACCTCGGCACTCTCGGCAGGCTCGCCCTTTTTGCCCTTCGGCAATGATTTGTCGCTGCCGCGATACCAGGCGCGGAAGAGATCGCCATCCCGGATCACCGTGACCATGTGATGCACCGGCAGAGGCGACCTCGGGCGCGGCGCCTTCACCGGGTGATGCAGCTCCAGGCGCGCGTCGTGAATTTTCTCGATCAACAGGTGGTCAACAAACAGTTCCAGCCGGGAGCCGATGTTCACCGGTTCGGCGGCGCGGGCAGCGGTGGCCACGAGAAAGTCCGTCGCGAGAAGGGTGAAAAGTTGGAGCAGAGAAAAACGCATGGCTGGAGAGGTGAAAAACAAAAACGCGGCTCGTGCTCAAAAGTGTTCAAACGAGGGAGTGGCTCACGAGCCCCTTGTCATCGAATCGCAATTGCGCCGAAATTATGATTTGAGCAATTTAAGTCAGCAGTTTAAATTGCTCAAATTATGAAGCCCCTCGCAAGAGACCTATCCAAGCACCTGACTGTGGCTGCGAAAAATTTTCCAGCCGTGGTCATCACAGGGCCGCGGCGCGCAGGGAAGACCTTTCTGCTGCGTCATCATTACCCAAAGGCCGGGTACTATCTCTTTGAGGACCCTGACATCATCTCCCGCTTCCGCCAGGATCCGCAGGGTTTTCTCGACGGCGTGAAAACGCCGGTCATTTTTGATGAGATCCAAAACCTGCCGGAAGTCTTCAACTACGTTCGCAGCCGCATTGACGCGCAGCCGCGCAAGACCGGGCAGTGGTTCCTCACCGGCTCGCAGGAGGCGGGGCTGATGCGCAACGTCACCGAGTCCATGGCCGGACGCGCAGCCGTGCTGAATCTGTTGCCGCTAAGCCTCAGCGAGACGCCGAAGGTGTCTCTTCTGCACGGTGGTTATCCCGAGGTGCTGGCACGTCCGAAAGCGGCGCGGTTGTGGTTCAGTTCCTACCTGCAAACCTATCTGGAGCGCGATGTGCGCGCCGTCGCCGCCGTGCAGGACCTCGCGACGTTTCGTCGGTTCATGTCGTTGCTGGCTGCCCGGCACGGCGCCATACTCAATAAAACGGACCTTGCAGGCCCGCTGGGCATGAGCGTGCCCGGCGTCGGCAAGTGGCTGGACATTCTCGAGACCACCGCGCAGATTTTTGTCGTGCCGCCCTTCTATGAAAGCCTTGGCAAGCGTGTCATCCGCAGCCCTCGCATCTACATCGCCGACCCTGGCCTCGCCTGTCACCTGCTTGGCATTGACACCGAGGCCGAGCTGGAGAAGTCGCCTTTCCTCGGAGCCCTGTTTGAGGGCTTCGTCGCGGCCGAGATCGTCAAAGCGCAGGTCAACGCAGGATTTCGCCGCGAACTTTATTTTTTCCGTGATCAGCAGGGATTGGAGGTGGACTTCGTCATTCCCGGCAAGAACGGCTCCATGACTCTTGTCGAAGCCAAGGCTTCCCGCACCGTCAAGCCGGAGATGACGCTGCCGATGCGCAAGCTCGCCTCCGCATGGAAGGCCTGCTTTGGGGGCAAACGCCCTGTGCGCAGCCTTCTCGTGCATCGCCCCGCGCGCGCCGCCACACCTTCGCGGGCCATAGCGGAAGGCGTGCAGGTTTGCTCTTGGAAAGACCTCGCCGGGCGGTTGCACGCTTGATTTTTACTCTTTTTATTTTGAGCAATTTAAACCAACAGTTTAAATTGCTCAAAATGAATCGGGGGCTGCCGCTCACCGGTTTGCCGGCGCGAGCAGCGGCGACGGCGAAAAACCCCGCGGCGAGAAAGGCGGGAAGTTGGGGCAAGGAAAACGCATGAGAGGGCTTGGCCACATTGGGGCAAATGGTGAATGCGGTTGATCTGTGAATCATGCAAAGCAGGCAAACTGGTTTTGCCTGCATAGGCGATTTTGACGATTGACTTGGCATGGCGAACTGCTTGATACTTGAAAAAAGATGGACCCCCATGAATACGAAACAATTAGTTTTGCTGGCAACCATGGTTGCGGCGTGGTGCCTGTTATCCACACGCGCCATGACTGCGGAGTCAGACGATAAAACTACTGTGGAGCATTTGAGGGCATTGCACGGAGCCTTATCGAAGTACCTCGAAGATCACCAAATGGTCTGGCCGCAGGTGCCGCCGGATATGGAGAGCGAAGCCGAGGCTACCTGGTGGCTCAAGACCCTCAAGCCATACGGGATAAAGCAGAAACACCTTTTTGATCCGCGCGATGATACTGAAAAGCAAAAAGAGGGCATGAGTTGTATTTTTGCCAAGATTGAGGGCCTTCCAAACAACGCATATCGTCGGCACCAACCTTGGGTGACCGTGAAAGGGTCCTCGAGAACGGGTGGTGAGGGTTACGCAGTGATGCCGGACGGAGCGATCATTCGGACGCCCAAGTCGGAGTGAGCCAGTCTTGGCTGCATGGCGTAATGGTGCAGCGATGGCAGGCAAATGTCGGCTCGCTTTCTCTTACCCGCCCGCAGTGAATCCATTGCTGCCGCCGTAGCTCAATGGCATCCCGGTACTTTCATCCCCCGTTAGTGTCGATTAGTGGTTCCAATCCTCTCTGAATGCCACGTCGATTTCACCAGTCCTCATTCGTGAAGCCGGGGCGGCGGTGGGTGGGGGTGTCGTAGTTGCAGGAGACGATGTGGAAGTCGCGCACTTTGCCGGGCGGGATGGCGATCTCGACGATGACGCCGGGGCCGCGGGTGAGGTGGTAGCCTTCGGTCTTTGATTCCGCAATGAGATGCCCGTCGAGCCGCACCTCGGTGATGGTGGCATCGCCATACGGCACCATCAGGCGCAAGACGATGCCGTGCTCAATGGGTCCCTCGGCGATGGCGCCTTCTTCCACTTTGCGCTCCGGGCGCGGGCCGCCGAAGGCACCGTAGGGGAAGCGCGCCGCCGCCGCGCGCAAGCCGGCGGTGTCGAACTGTGGATGACCCTCCAGGCGCTCGATGACCTTGTCCACGCGGCGATTGGTGAGCGGATTGGATTGCGCACCGCGCGTGCTGACGTAACCCATCAGGGTGTCGCGCGCCGGGGTGGGCGCGGCGGTGCCGAAGTACAGGTGCGGCAGCTTTTGCCAAAGTTCGACGCGACTGCGACGACGCTCGGCGGCGGTGGTGCCGTAGGCGGCGATGCTGAGCAGGGTGTGAATGCCGACCTGGTTCACCGGGTAGCTTTCATGGTGCTCGTAGCGGGGGCGTTCGTGGCCGATTTGAAGGGCGCTTTTGGCGCGGATGACGAGGCTTTCCTCGGAGCCGGTCTCCATGATGAAGGCCAGGGTGTGGTAGCGGCAATAAGGGTAGAGCGTGAAGATGGGGAAGGCGTTGCGCAGATAAAAGGCGTGGTCGGGAAAGCCCTCCACCGGGCTGGTGGTGCGGATCTTGCCGTCGTCCTGCTCGCCGCGGGTGATGAGGAAACCGGCGGCCTCGGCGGCGGCGTCGATTTTCATGGCGACGTCATGCACGAAGGGACGGGCGACGGCGGAGGCCCAGGAGACGCCGGTGCTGTCCCACATGGTGCGCAGGGGGTTGTTAAAACCGTGGAAGTCCATGTGCAACTCGGGCTGGTATTCATCCATGATGCCCTGGATGGCGGAGGCCTCGGGATGGCGCTCCGGACGGGCCACTCCGTGCACACTCCACAGGCGCTGGCCCGGTGCCGCCCAGCCGCCGTAAATGGGCCGCGACTCGCGGTGATCTCCGCGCGCGATGAAGTCCGGGTCGGTGTACGGCACCACCAACACAATCTGCCTCCGCCGGATCTCCGCTGCCTCGGGGTCATCGCTGATGAGCCACTTGATGAAGCGCAGCAGACCGGTGACGGCGTTCATTTCCTTGGCGCCGTGCGCGGAGGTGAGCAGGGCGACCTGCTTGTCCTCATCCGGCACGCGACGATCGGTGATGCGGGCCATCAGCATCGGGCGGCCCTCCGGCGTTTGCCCGCGGGTTTCAAAAGTGAAGGCATCGGGATAACGCGCCGCCCAGCCCGCGAAACCCTGCTCCAACTCCGCCTGCGTCGGGTGCGTGACAACGGCGGTTTCACCTTCGACGGGCTCGGTCGCGTCCTGGGATCGGACGGCGGCGGTCAGCAGGAGAGAAAGCGGAAAAAGGAAGCGGGCTGGCCATTGCATAGGGAGAGGGTAACGAGCGCAGGCAGCGGGGTCCATCACGTTGAGTTCGGGAGTGGTGAATGATGAGTCGTGAGTGGGCGGGTGTCCCTGCGCGATCTCACCAGCGCGGCATTGTCCCGTTGCCAAAAGATGCCAGTCGTCCCATGATGGCAGCATGACGGATCCGCTGCCCGCCCTGCTCAAGCAGACCTTCGGTTACGAGACCTTCCGCCCTTTGCAGCGCGAGATCATGGACGCGTCGCTGGCGGGGCGCGACGTGGTGGCGGTGCTGCCGACGGGCGCGGGCAAGTCGCTCTGCTATCAACTTCCCGCCCTGGCGCGCGAGGGGCTGACGCTGGTGGTGAGTCCGTTGATCGCCCTGATGAAGGATCAAGTCGATGCCCTCACCGCCAGCGGCGTGGCGGCCACGTTTTTGAACTCGACGCTGGCGGCGGACGAGACCGCGCGCCGTCGCTCCGGTTTGGAGCAGGGCGCTTACCGGCTGCTCTACGCCGCGCCGGAGCGGGTGATGGCGCCGGGTTTCGTCGAGGACTTGCGGCGCTGGCGGGTGACGTCGGTGGCGGTGGATGAGGCGCACTGCATCAGCGAGTGGGGGCATGATTTCCGGCCGGAGTACCGGCAGTTGGCGCAGTTGCGGGAGCGGCTGCCGGACGCGCCCTTTCTGGCGCTGACCGCCACCGCCACGGAGCGGGTGCGGCAGGACATCATCCGCCAGCTCAAGCTGCGCGAGCCGGCGTTTTTCCTGGCCAGCTTCAACCGCCCGAACCTGAGTTACACCGTGCTGCCGAAGGACAAAGCGGCGCGCCAAGTCTTCGAGTTCGTCAGTCAGCGGCCCGAGGAGGCCGGCATCATTTATGTGCAATCCCGGCGCGCCGCCGAGAGTCTGGCGGCGACGCTGGCGGCGGAGGGCGTGCGTGCGGTGGCCTATCACGCCGGCCTGCCGGCAGAGGAGCGCGCCGCCAACCAGGAGGCCTTCATCCGTGACGAGGCGCGCGTCGTTTGCGCCACCATTGCCTTCGGCATGGGCATTGACAAACCGGATGTGCGCTTCGTGCTGCACGCCGACCTGCCGAAGAACATTGAGGGTTACTACCAGGAGACGGGCCGCGCCGGACGCGATGGCCTGCCCGCCGAGTGCGTGCTGTTTTACTCGCGCGGTGATCTCACACGAAACCTGAAGTTTCTCGACGAAATGACCGACGCCAAAGCGGCCGAGATCGCCGCGCGTCAGATGCGCATGATGGCCGACTTCGCCGAGGGCGAGGAGTGCCGGCGCGCGGCGTTGCTGGACTACTTCGGCGAGGTCTGGCCGGGCGACAACTGCGGCGGCTGCGACATCTGCCTGTCGCCCCGCGAGACTTGGGATGCCACGGTGCATGCGCAGAAGCTGTTGAGCTGCCTGTTCCGCATCCGGCAGAAGAGCGGCTTCAGCACGGGCCTCAACCATGTCGTCGAAGTGCTCGCTGGCGCCAACACGGAGAAGATCCGCAAGTGGGATCATGACCAGCTCAGCACCTACGGCATCGGCAAAGACACGCCGCGCCAGGAATGGGCCGCGCTGGGTCGCCAGCTTCTCCGGCTTGGTCTCATCGAGGCCAGCGCGGATAGTTTTCAAACGCTCAGCCTGACCCGCAAAGGACTCGCCACCCTAATGAACCGCGAGCCGGTGCTGCTCACCCGCCTGCCCGCGCTGCCCGCCGCGCGCGTCGCCAAAGCCGGCGCCGTCGCCTGTGACGAGGCTCTCTTTGCCAAGCTGCGCGCGCTGCGCAAAACGCTGGCCGATGAAAAAGGCGTGCCGCCTTATGTGGTGTTTGGCGACGTCAGCCTGCGTCACATGGCGCGCGCCTACCCGGACAGCGAGCGCGGCTTCCTCGCCATTCCCGGTGTCGGCGCTCAGAAGCTGGCGGACTATGGCGCGACCTTTATGACGGCCATTCGCGACTGGCTGGCGTCGCACGAACGACAGACCTTTGCCGCGGAAACGCCGCCGCCGCCCGCGCCGAAAATGAGAACGGAAAACGGCATCACCGGCACCGCGCTGGAGACGCTGCGCCTGCATCGCGACGGGCTCAGCGTGGAGCAGATCGCCGCGCAGCGGAGCCTGACCACCGGCACCATTCACAACCACCTGACCCAAGCCATCGCCATCGGCCAGCTTGCCGCCAACCCGCGCGACCACTATTCCATCGAGGACGAGCAAGCGCTCCGCCAAGCCGCCGCCGAGCACGGCCTCGCAAGCCTCGGCAAACTCAAAGCCCACTTTGGAGATCGTTTCGAGTACCGCACTCTGCATTACTTCCGTGCCTTTGAAATGCGGGGAGGGAAGGAGTAGTCGGTGTTCAGTATTCAGTTGCGCGCCATCTCCACTAACAACTCACGACTCACTGATTACTGATTACTGATCACTCTACCTCACCCCCATGCCTCCCCAACTCGACCTCGATCTCTGCCGCGCGCGCCAGCAGCGCTTGCGTTCTATTCTTACCTCCCGCCGACTCGATCGCGCTTTACTTACTCGCGCGGAACACATTCAGTACCTCACCGGTTTCCGTCCGCATCCCTTGCAAAGCGCCGCCGTGCTGATGGATCACGAGCGCTGTGTACTGGTGGCGCCGAACCAGGAGCCGGAGCGGCATGCGGCGGATGTGGTGCGGACCTTCGAGGCGCAGTGGTTGTGCACCTTGCGCCAGGATCAGGAGCAGGCCATCGCCGCCGTGCTGGCGGAGTTCGCGCAAGGCGGCGCCCGCCTCGGCATCGAAACCTCCCGCAGCTCGCCCGCCATGCTGATCGCGCTCGCGGCCAGCGATCTCTCCCGCCTCGAGGACATCGAGCCGGACCTGCTGCGTCTGCGCCGGCGCAAGGACGCCGACGAACTCGCCCTGCTGCGCCACGCCATCGCCGCCAGCGAGGCCATGTATGCGCGCGCTCGTGAAATCATCACGCCCGGCATCCGCGAACTGACGGTCTTCAACGAACTGCAAAGCGCCGCCGTCAGCGCGCTCGGCGAGCCGCTCACCGCCACCGGCAACGATTACCAATGCGGCTCTCCCGGCGGCGCGCCGCGTGATCGCGCCGCGCAGGCGGGCGAGCTGTTCATCCTCGATCTCGGCCCGGCCTATCGCGGTTACTTTGCCGACAACTGCCGCACCTTTGCCGTCGCTGGCAAAGCCGATGCCGCCCAGCGGGAGGCGCACGCGGTTATCGTCGCTGTGCTCGCCGAAGTGGAGCGCCTGGTCAGGCCGGGCGTGGCCTGCCGCGAGGTTTTCGCGCGCGCCAAGGCCATGCTCGACGCGCATCTGCCCGGCGCTTTTTTCCATCACCTCGGCCATGGCATCGGCCTGTATCCGCACGAGGCGCCGCATTTGAATCCCGCCTGGGATGACGTCTTTGAGGAGGGTGATGTCTTCACCGCCGAGCCCGGCCTTTATCACGAGACCCTGCGCGCCGGCATTCGCATCGAGGAGGACTACCTCGTCACCGCCGACGGCGTCGAGAAACTCACCTCATTCCCGACGGATCTATGACTCAGAAGTGCTTCTCGCTCACCGAGCGATCCTGATCGTAGATCTGCTCCTTGGTGAGCTTGCCCTCGCGATCCCAGTACTTGTTGCTGCCGTGGCGTTTGCCGTTCTCAAAATGCGTTTCCGTGGATTGCGCGCCGTTGTCCCACCACTCGCGCACCACGCCGTGAAAACGGCCCTCGCGGAAGGGGTACTCGGACTTCGGTTTGCCGTCGCTGTGCGCGGCGCGCGCGATGCCGGTGAAGGGCTTGCCGTCGAGCAGGTAGAGATCGTTTTTCCAGACGAGGTCGTCGTAGGAGGCTTCCACGGGCGCTTTGTGGCAGGACATCGTCAGCAGGGGCAGCGCGGCAAAGAGGAGAACCAGGAGACGGTGGAGCATGACGCATGTTTAGCCTCGTTTTGGCCGATAATCCAGTCCATCCCTGCTTGCCTGGTTGGCGCGGATGCGGCAGGGTACATGGGTGAGGTCATTTTGGGCAGCACTGTTTATTGCCGCCGCGTCTGCCGCCGCGCAGGAAGCGCGACCCTACGCGCCGGAGACCGACGCCAAAGCCGCGCACGCCGCCGCGCTGACCCAGGCGCGCGCCGAGGGCCGCCACATCTGGGTGCAGATCAGCGATGTTTCCTGTCCGGTGTGCGAGCGCCTGCATTGGATCATCGAGGCGCACCCCGAGACCTCCGAGCCGCTGCGCCGCGACTTCCTTCCACTGCATCCCGCCATTGGCCGCCAGAACATCCCGCTCTTCCGCGCGTGGGGCAGCCCGCAGCTTGAGCACGGCGTACCGGTCATCCTCATCCTGGACGCGCAGGGCGAAGTCCTCACGCTCAGTCCTGTCAAAGCCTTCACCGATGACGCGGGCGAGTTCTCCGTGGAAAAAATTGCCGCCTTCATGCGTCAGTGGACGCCCGAGGCGGTAAAGAAGGGCGCCGCCGCCCCGGCTCGCTGAGTCTCCCGTTTCTCAAAATAGTTCGCGCAGACTGGCGGCGGTGAGGGCGGAGAAGGCGGTGTGCAGCCGGTCCGCCTCAGCGGCGGCCAGCGGACCGTCGTGGGCGATGAAGCGCGCGGCGAATGCAAACGGAGCCTCGGGGGTGATGCGCACCGGCTCGCTCTGCGCGGCGGAGACGATCATGAGTCCAAACTCGCGCGCATACCATTCGTTGCGCGGGTTGGCGGGATGGCTCATCAGAGCGATGCCGGCTTCCGCAAGCCCCAGACGTCCGGTGCAATCCACCCAGCGCGGGGCTTTTTGCGCGCCCTCGGGATCGCGGAAATGGCCGGTGGCGTTGACGCGGTTTTCGGAGTCGCGCAGCTCCCCGCCGTCCTCGACATCGAGCAAATCATGCACCCGCACACCGAGATAACCGTGGTCGTTTTCGGGGAGCAGGGTGAGGGGGCGCGGCGCGCTTTTCAAAGTGGAAAACACATCGACGATGTTCGCGGCGCCTTCGCTGGCGAGGCGATAGAAGCGTTCCTCGACGGCCAGGGTGTCGCCCTTCTCGCGCCCCGGCTCGCGCGTTTGCCAGGCCAGTTCGAGACGGATCACCGCCTGCCCCCCTGCGCAGAGCCAGCGCGCGCTGGTGATGCGCTGGATGCCGGAGGGGCCGAGTTGGTGGAGGTTGCGGTCCTTCGCATGCCAGCGATCGGCGCGGGCAGGATCGGGAAAGGGCAGTTGCCGGTAGAAATCCACCACGCGCACGTCGCCCTCCACCTGCACGCGGCCATGACCGCACATGATGGATTGATGATGGATGAAAACATGCTCGTGGGAGCCGGTGACGGGAAGACCCGACGGTGTGCAGACCTGATGCAACTCCGGTTTCAGACGAAAGTGCGTGGGGTAGTCGGTTGGGAAAAGCAGCGCCGCCACGGGCCGGCCATCGCGAGTGATTTTCAACCGCCGTGTCTGGCCGCGAAAGAGTTCCTGGTCCTTGATGACAAACGCGGCGTTCTCCTCCGCCCGCATGGCGCCGGATGCCGCGGCGACGGCGAAGCCGAGGAATCGACGGCGCGGGAGTCGCTGTGGCGGAATGTTCATGAGGCGAGAATCAGGGCGCTCACCGGCGTCCGGTGTCGAGCGCCCAGGCCACGGCGTTGCCAAGAAACCGCCGGAACTCAGGGTTCAAAAAGTCATCCCAGTGACCCAGCGAGGTGTAAAATACGCGCGCCTGCTTTTCGCCATAACGCCGTGTCCAGGCGACCGGCTCGGGCGGCTGGCCCTCTATCGTGCCCAGCAGCAGCGCCGTGGTGTCCGACGCCAGCGGCGTGTTCTTGTAGAGACCGCCATGGGCGATGAGTTTGCTCACGGTGACGCCGAGCAAGATCGGATGCTCCGCCGTCGCTCCGGGTGCAAGCGCCACCGTGGCGGCATCCCTGCCGTAGTGGCCGGAATAACTTCCGCCCAGCACCTCGGGATCGAAGTCCTGCCAGACTGCGAGCGCGGGGTCCTCCAGTTTGTCTTTCGGGCGCAAAGCAAACGCATGGCTGGCGGTGCGGATGCCGACCAGCGGCTTGCCGGCAGCGAGGTGCGCGCGCACAGCGTCGAGCTGCGCCTTCGGCGGGGTGCGGCGCCGCACGCTGAGGATCAGCAGGTCCGACTCATGCAGCGCCTCGACGAGGCCGGGGAACTGGTTTTTGTCCGCCTCGTCCGCGTGGATGATCGTGACGCGATGGCCCGCCGCCGCCAGCTCCTTCCCGGCGAAGTCGGGCAGCGTCTCCCAGGTTTGGTATTCGTCCTCGCCGATCATCATGACGATGCGCGCGGGTTCGCCGGCATGAAGGACAAAGCCGAGCGCGAGCGCGGCGAGCAAGGCAAGAGACTTGATCATGGTGGTTGCGGGTTTCATTTCGTGGCGTTCAACGGTGAGGGATTGCGCGCGCGCACGGGCGGGGTGGCGGCGTGCCAGTCATCAATGAGTTGGCTCATGCGCTTCTCGACTTCCGGGAGCGTGCCGGCGAGGTTGCTCGTTTCGTTGGGATCGTTTTCCAAATCGAACAGCATCGGCTCCGTGGCATGGCGCACGTATTTGTAGCGGGCGTCCGCGACCATCTGGCTGTCGGCTTCCTCGGCAAAGGCGGCTTCGCGCGTGTAGCCCTCCCGCCCGGTCAGCAGCGGCGTCAGACTCTGACCGAAACAGCGCCGGCGATCCTCGTCGGAGGCACCGGCGAGCTCGAGCAGCGTGGGCGTCACATCAAGCAGCTCGACGGGACGATCCACCTTCGATCCCTTCGCGGTGACACCCGGGCCGGCGATGATAAGCGGGGAGTTGATGGACCCTTTGTAAAACACGCCTTTGCCCCACAAACCGAGGTCGCCCAGCATCGATCCCTGGTCGCCGGTGAACACGATGAGCGTGTGGTCGAGCTGGCCGGCCTTTTCCAGCGCGTCGAGGATGCCGCCGATCTGCGCGTCGAGCGCGGTGATCATGGCGTAGTAACTGGCGCGGAAGCGCTGGAAGGTCTCGTCCGTGGCGTTGCGCAGCGGGCCGCGCGGCGGCGGGGCGTTCGCGGGGCGCGGCAACGGCGCGCGCACCTCGCGCCAGTCATACTCGCTGGCATACGGCTCCGGAGGATCGGCGGGCGGATGCGGGGTCACAAAATCCACCCACATAAAAAAGGGCTTCTCACCGCGGTAATCGCGAATCCACTCCGCCGCCTGGCGCGCAATGTAGCTGTCCTGCCAGTCCTCCACCGCCAGCACGGACGGCGCGGAGGCCTCGGCCCGGCCGCCGCGGTTGCTGGCGTAGTCCTGCTCCAGTTTCTCCAGCAGCCCCTTGCCGCGCAGGTAGGCGCGGTAGGGATCGTCGTCCGGCCGCCGGCCCGCCACGGGCGCGGCGACGCTGACCTTGCCGTTCACGGAGTGGACAAAGTCGAAGCCGAGCGCGTGCGTTTCCTTGACCGTCAGCTCGCGCGGTTTTTGACCGGGGCGCCCCGTGTAGTCCGAGGGCGGCTTGAAGTGGTTCTTGCCGACGAGCGCCGTGGTGTAACCGGCGCGTTGCAGCGCCGCGGGCAGGGTCCAGACCCCGGCGGGCATGTTGCCGTCCTGATTGTGAAATACGCCGGTGTTGTGCGGATACGATCCGGTGAGCAACGAGTTGCGCGAGGGCGCGCAGGCCGTGCCCTGGCAGATGTTGTTGCGGAACAGCACCCCGCGCGCCGCGAGCCGGTCGAGGTTCGGTGTGCGCACCGGATCCCCCATGCAACCGAGCGCCTGGAAATGATGGTCGTCGGATTCCAGCAGGATGACATTGGGACGGGCGGCGGCGAGCGTCGCGGGCAGCGCACTCGCGAGCAGGGCGAGGCAGAACAGGGAGGCAGTCACGATCTTCATGGCAGCGGCGGGGCGGAGGTTGAGTGAACCGCCCCCGAGATTCACGAAGGCCGCCGGGCCAGTGTTGCAACTCTTTGCGCCATGTCCAGATCACTGTCAGAGCTTAGGCAAGGAAGAACGCTGCACCGGCGGTCTGTGACCGTCGCTGATTTCTGCTTTCCCGGGCCGCAAACACCCGAAAAGTCCGGGGGTGTAAACTTTGTTCTGTAAAAGGCATTTCTCACGCCCCAAAGGGCGCGCGGCCGCCGGTGGCGAGGGGTGGGCCAGCGTGGTTTGTGTCGGGGTGTAGCCAAACACATCCAACACCAACTCACACATGACCCACCACCAAGACCCTGACCTTCTTCACACCGTTTTGCAACTGCTCACCACCCAAGGTTCCTCCAGCATTGCCGAGGGCTTCCGCCTCCTGCTCAACGAGGCCATGCTTCTCTTCCCTCGTCAAACGCGGCCTGCATGGCGTCGAGTTCATCGTCAGCGATGCCCATCCTGGCATGGCCGCCGCACGCCAGGCCGTCTTCCCCGCTGCCAGGAAAAAGGGATGCCAGCAAATGCGGAACGACGTTCAAGAAAAAAGTCACCAAAGGTTCCTTCATTGCGTCAAGGACTCGACATCGGCCTGGTCTTTCAGACGGTTGCTGGCCCGCTTGTTGCGCAGGAGGTCTTCGCGGGAGATGACGGGCACCTCGACGCCGTCCATGAGCACCATGAGGCGGCGGCGGTGACAATCCGCGAATTCGACGCCGTCGATCTGGTTGGTGATCTCGATCCGCATCGGCGGGAAACCCATGCGCACAATGTTACCGGGGTCAAGAAAGAGGGCTTCGGCGGCCTCTCCGTGGGAGAAGCCGAACCGCTCCAGGGCGCGCACGATGCGTCCGGCGTTTTCTGTGTCAATGGCCACCCACACGCCATGTCCTGCGTGTAGCGGATGACGCCATGCACGCCCACCGCCCAGCCACCGATGAGCAGGTACTCAACCTTCTCCTCGTTTAGAAACTGCAAGAACTCTTTGAAGTCTGGCGGCAGCGATTTGGCTTCCATGGGCGTGCTCCCGGAGTCGTTGTATGCCTTGCAGGCGTTGGGCGACGGTGAGCTGAAGGCAGCCCTCACGATACTCGCGCGTCTGTTCCTCCATCCTCCCCACACTGATGGCGGTGCGGTCCAGGCGAAAAGGGTCGCGGTTCGTCGTCACGCTGGAAGATGCGCCCAAATGCGGTGGCGAACAAGCGGCACTTATCCAAACAACGTCAACTGATCCGCCGCGGGGCGTTCATTTTTGCAGCCGCACCTTGCCGGGCTGGATCACTAATTCGGCTCCGAGCTGTTCCGCCAGCCAAGCTAATATTTCCAAGTATGTGGCATCTTTGCGGTCCATCTCGAAGGTCTGGTCTGATTTGGAAAGCACCTCATCCAGTTCGTAGTCGGGGCGGTACGGGCGCGGCCGGTCGATCATCAAGAACTCAAGGATCTCAGGCGCGGTGGCAGCCGCAAATTGAATGTGAGGACGAATCGTTTTCGCAATATGGTCACAGGTATTTGGAAGTGTCCAAACCGGTGGAGGTCCGATGGGATCAAAGGCACGAGCTTGGAGGAGGCTAAGCAATAGAGCAGCACAGAAAGACCAGCGTTTCATGAGCACATCCTCCTCCCCGGACTGCGGGCGTGTCAATGACCGACTCTGGTGATTCAGTGCCACCAGGATGGTGGCTCCACCTTATCCAAACAACGTCAACTGATCCGCCACGGCCGCCGGGTTGACGCGGGGTTTGCGCGGGCGGGCGGGGACGGTGGTGGGGACGGGCACGCCGTTGACGCTGTCGGCGGGGGGATGGCCGCTCTCAAGGCGGGCGAGCACTTCCCTGGCGCGCTGGATGACGCTGTCAGGCAGGCCGGCGAGGCGGGCGACCTGGATGCCGTAGCTTTTCTCGGCGCTGCCGGGGATGATTTTGCGCAGGAAGATGATCTGATGATTCCACTCTTTGACGGCGACGTTGTAGTTCTGCACGGCCTTGCGGCTTTCCGCGAGGGCGGTGAGCTCGTGGTAGTGGGTGGCAAACAAAGCGCGCGCGCCGACGCGGTCGTGGATGAACTCGGCGACGCTCCAGGCGATGCTGAGGCCGTCGAAGGTAGAGGTGCCGCGGCCAATCTCGTCGAGGATGACAAGGCTACGGTCGGTGGCGTTGTTGAGGATGAGCGCGGTTTCGTTCATCTCGACCATGAAGGTGGACTGGCCGCGGGCGAGGTCGTCGCTGGCGCCGATGCGGGTGAAGATGCGATCGACGAGGCCGATCTCGGCGCTGGCGGCGGGCAGGTAGCTGCCTATTTGCGCCATCAAAGTGAGCAAGGCAACCTGGCGCAGGTAGGTGCTTTTGCCGGCCATGTTCGGTCCGGTGATGAGCAGGAGGCGGTGCTCCTTGGGCTCGAGCATGACGTCGTTCGGCACAAAGCGGTCGCCGCCGGTGAGGTTCTGGTCGAGCACGGGATGGCGGCCGTCGCGGATGATGAGGTGGCCGGTTTCGTTGAGCAGGGGGCGGCTGTAATTGAAGAGATGCGCGGTCTCGGCCAGGGAGGCGAGGGCGTCGAGCATGGCGATGGCCTCGGCGGTTTCCTGAATGGCGACGAGGTGCTCGAGCGCGCGCCCGCGCAGGGTGAGGAACTCCTCGTACTCGACGGCCTTGGCGCGCTCTTCGGCGCCGAGGATTTTGTCCTCCATGCGCTTCAACTCGTCGGTGATGAAGCGCTCGCCATTGACGGTGGTCTGCTTGCGATGGTAGTCGGCGGGCACGCTGGCGAGGTTGGCCTTGGTGATCTCGATGAAGTAACCGAAGACGGCGTTGTATTTGATCTTGAGACTCTTGATGCCGGTGCGCTCGATCTCGCGCGCTTGCAGCTCGGCCAGCCATTCGCGGCCCTGGGTGGAGGCGGCGCGCAGTTCGTCGAGCGCGGCGTTCCAGCCGTCGCGGAAGACACCGCCCTCGCGGATCTGCATGGGCGGCTCGGGGACGAGGGCGTTTTGCACGTCGGCGGCCAGGGCGCTGAGGTCGTGCAGGCGGCTGAGGATGTGGGCGGGCAGGCCGGCGGGGTCGTCGGGGCGCGGGTGCGCGCGCTCGAGCAGGGTTTGCAACAGCGTGCGCAGGGGCGGCACGACTTCGAGGGACTGCGCGAGGGCGAGCAGGTCGCGCGCGTTGCCGCTGCCCTGGCTGAGGCGGCCGCTGGTGCGCTCAAGGTCGCGCACTTCCTTGAGCAGGCTGCGCACCTGGGAGAGCAGCATGGATTCGTCCAGAAAACTGGCGATGAGGTCCTGGCGTTCGACGAGGGCTTCGAGGTCGCGCAGCGGATGCAGCACCCAGTGGCGCAGGCGGCGGGCGCCCATCGGGGTGCAGGTGCGGTCGAGCGCGCGCAGCAGGGAGTGCTGGGCGCCGGAGCGGGCATCGACGAGCTCGAGGTGCGTCTGGCTGGCGGCGTCGATGAGCACGCAGTCGCCAGTTTGCGCCACACGCAGGCGGCGGATGTGATCGACGCTGCGGCGGAGCTGGTGCTGGACGTATTGCAGCACGGCGCCGGCGGCGCACAGGGCGGCCTCCATGCCGGCGCAGCCGAAGCCGTCGAGGGACTGCACTTGGAAGTGTGTGGTGAGGCTGTGCAGGGCCTGGTCTTCGAGGAAGTAATAACCCTCGCAGGCGAGCGCGGCGGGCGGCTGGTCGAGCGCCTCAATGAGGTCGGGCTGCTCCTCGCTGTGCAGCAGTTCGGAGGGGCGCAGGCGCTCGAGTTCGTCGGCGAGCTCGGCGACGCTGCCGAACTCGGCGACTTCGAACTCGCCGGTGGTGTGATCGACGAAGGCGAGCCCGTGTTTTTTGCCGGCGCGGAAGACGGCGGCGAGGTAGTTGGCGCGGTCGGCCTCCAGCAGGTTGAGGTCATCGACGGTGCCGGCGCTGATGATCTGGGAGATTTCACGCTCGACGAGCTTGCCGGGCTTCGGCTCGGTGGTCTGCTCGGCGATGGCGACGCGTTTGCCGCCCTTGATGAGGCGGGCGATGTAACCCTGCGCGGCATGGTGGGGCACGCCGCACATGGGGATGCCGTTGCGCTTGGTGAGGGCGACGTTGAGGATCGGGGAGGCGGTCTTGGCGTCCTCGAAAAACAGCTCGTAAAAATCCCCCAGGCGGAAAAACAGCAGCACGTCCGCCGGCAGCTCCCGCCGCATGGCGAGGTACTGTTTCATCATTGGGGTCGTGGTCGCGTCGGCCATCGGGCGTGAAGGCTTACAGTCAAAAGCCGCGCCCCGGCGTCAACCGGGAAGCTTCGGGGGGGATGTGGCGTCCCCCGCCGCTTTTCCGCTGTGCGCCGCCTTGTGCATCCCGCGCGTGCAGATGGACTATCCGGGCGCGGACTGGTGAGCTGGCATGACCACGAAAGTCAGCCCTGGCTGGCAGCGTTGCTTCGTTTCGCTGATCAGCCCCTTCCCCGCATGAACGCCCGCCTGTTCGCCGCCCTTGCCTTTGTGAGCCTCGGCACCCCTCTGCCCCGCCCTGCCTTTGCCACCGAGGACAAGGCCCGCGACCCCGACGCCCCCGTCTCCTTTTACAAGGACATCCGCCCCATCCTCCAGGCCAACTGCGCCGGCTGCCACCAACCCGCCAAAGCCAAGGGCGACTACATCATGACCGACTTCGCCAAGCTGCTCGCCGGCGGCGAGGAGGGCGCGGCCATCATCCCCGGCAAACCCGAGGAATCGAACCTGCTCGCGCTCGCCACCCCCGCCGACGGCAAGGCCGAGATGCCGCCAAAAGGCGACCCGCTCCACGCCACCCAGCTCGATCTCATCCGCAAGTGGATCACCGAAGGCGCGCAGGACGACACGCCGGAGTCGGCGAAGTCCCACTTCACCATGGAGCAGCCGCCGGAGTACGTCACTCCGCCCACCCTCACCTCCATCGCCTTCTCCCCGGACGGCACCCAACTCGCCGTCGCCGGTTATCATGAAGTGCTCGTGCACAAAGCCGACGGCAGCGGCATCGTCGCGCGCCTCGTCGGTCTCTCCGAGCGCATCCAAAAACTCGCGTGGTCGCCGGACGGGGCCAAGCTCGCCATTTCCGGCGGCAGCCCCGCGCGCGAGGGCGAGCTGCAAGTCTGGGATGTGGCGAAGCAAAAGCTCGAACTCTCCAAGTCCATCACCTTTGACACCGTCTATGGCGTGAGTTGGTCGCCCGACGGCAAGCAGATCGCCTTCGGCTGCGCTGACAACGCCGTGCGCGCCATCGACGCCGCCACCGGCGCCGACACCCTCTTCATGGGCGGTCACAACGACTGGGTCCTCGACACTGTCTGGAGCGCCGACGGCAAGCACCTCGTCTCCTGCGGGCGCGACATGAGCGTCAAACTCACCGAGACCGCCACCCAGCGCTTCATTGACAACATCACCTCCATCACCCCCGGCGCCCTCAAAGGCGGCGTGCAGGCCCTCGCCCGGCATCCGAGCCGCGACGAAGTCCTCATCGGCGGCACCGACGGCGTGCCCGCCATCTACCGCATGACCCGCGTCACCAAACGCGTCATTGGCGACAACGCCAACCTCATCCGCCAGTTCCCGCCCATGCAGGGCCGCATCTTCGGCGTCGCCTTCGCCCCGGATGGCAAAACCATCGCCTGCGGCTCAAGTCACGAGGGCAAAGGCGCGGTGCATCTTTACGCCTCCGAGTATGACAGCACGATGCCCGACGAGGTGAAAAAAATCGTCGAGACCCGCAGCGGCAGCGGCAAAGCGCTTGATGATTGGATCGTGAGCGAGGTCAAACAACTCCACGCCATCCCCGTACCCGGCAGCGGCATCTACTCCGTCTCCTTCACTCCCGATGGCAAAACCCTCGCCGCCGGCGGTCAGGATGGCCTCATCCGCCTCATTGATCCCGCCAGCGGCCAGATCGTGAAAACCTTCCCCAGTGTGCCGCTCATCCAAGCCGAGCAGCTCGCCGCGCGCGAGGTCATCGCCGACGACGCCGTGCGCTCCACCATCGAGGCCAAACTCAGCGCCGAGACCCTCCCTCCCGGTGCCGAAATCGCCGCCATCGAAGTCGAGCCGCAAACCATCGCCATCAACCACCCCACCGAGTACGCCCAGCTCGTCATCACCGCCAAATTGCAGGACGGCAGCCGCGCCGATGTCACCCGCATGGCGAAGATCAAAGTCGCTGGCGACGCTGTCGTGAAAGTCGATGAGCGCGGCATGGCCCGCCCCGCCGCCGACGGCAAAAGCCGTTTGCAAATCGCCTTCATGGGCCAAAAAGCCGCCATGCCCGTCAGTGTCGCCGGCATGGACCAGCCGCTGCAGCCCGACTACGTGCGCGACATCATGCCCATCACCAGCAAGCTCGGCTGCAACATGGGCACCTGTCACGGCGCCAAGGACGGCAAGGCCGGCTTCAAACTCTCCCTGCGCGGTTACGACCCCATCTTTGACGTGCTCGCCTTCACCGACGAACTCAGCAGCCGCCGCACCAACCCCGCCGCGCCCGCCCACTCCATGATGCTGCTCAAAGCCAGCGGCAGCGTGCCGCACGAGGGCGGCCAGCTCACCGTGCCCGGCGAGCTTTATTACGAGACCCTCAAAGCCTGGATCAGCCAGGGCGCCAAGCTCGATTTGAAAACCCCGCGCGTCACCCGCATCGAAGTCTTCCCGAAAAACCCCGTCGTCGAAACCATCGGTGCACGCCAGCAAATGCGCGTCGTCGCCCGCTACGCAGACGGCCTCGTCAAAGACGTCACCGCCGAGGCCTTCATCGAAAGCGGCAACATCGAAGTCGTCGAAGCCGACAAACACGGTCTCGTCACCACCCTGCGCCGTGGCGAGGCCGCCGTGCTCGCCCGCTTCGAGGGCGCCTACGCCGCCACCACCGTCACCGTCATGGGCGACCGCACCGGCTTCGTCTGGAAGCAGCCGGAGACCTGGAGCAAGATCGACGAACTCGTCGCCAAAAAATGGGAGCGCATGAAAATCCTACCCTCCGGTCTCTGCACCGACGAGGAATTTCTGCGCCGCCTCCACATCGACCTCACCGGCCTGCCGCCCAGGCCCGAGGACGTCGAAGCCTTCCTCGCCGACACCCGCCCCACCCGCGAGAAGCGCGAGGCCGTCATCGACCGCCTCATCGGCAACCCCGACTTCGTCGAACACTGGACCAACAAATGGGCCGACATGCTCTCCGTGAACAGCAAGTTCCTCGGCACCGAAGGCGCCGCCTCCCTGCGCGCCTGGATTCGCGATCAGGTCGCGAAGAACACCCCCTACGACCAAATGGCCCACGCCATCGTCACCGCCAGCGGCTCCACCAAAGACAACCCGCCCGCCGCTTATTACAAAGTGCTGCGCGACCCCGAGGAACTCGTCGAAAACACCACCCACCTCTTCCTCGCCACCCGCTTCAACTGCAACAAATGCCACGACCATCCCTTCGAGCGCTGGACCATGGACCAGTACTACGAGACCGCCGCCTTCTTCGCCCAGATTGATCTCAAAGGCGACCCCGCCAGCGCCGGCAAAACCATCGGCGGCACCGCCGTCGAAGGCGCCAAACCGCTCTATGAAATCGTCGCCGACAAAACCGAGGGGGAGGTCAAGCACCTGCTCACCAGCGCCCCCGTGCCGCCGAAGGTGCCTTATGACAGCGACCTCGTGAAAGCCTCCGCCACCTCCCGCCGCGAGGCCTTTGCCGACTGGATGACCTCCGCCGACAACGACTACTTCGCCATGAGCTACGCCAACCGCATCTGGGGTTACCTTACCGGCACCGGCGTCATTGAGCCGCTCGACGACATCCGCGCCGGCAACCCGCCCAGCAACCCCGAGCTCCTGCAATACCTCACCAACGAGTTCGTCCGCAGCGGCTTCAACGTGCGCCATTTGATGAAGCTCATCACCGGCAGCCGCACCTATCAACTCAGCCTCGCCACCCACCAGTGGAACGAGGACGACAGCATCAACTACTCCCACGCCAAGGCCCGCCGTCTCAGCGCCGAGGCCCTCTTTGACAGCGTCTTCGCCGTCACCGGCGCCACCCCGAACATCCCCGGCGTCAAGCCCGGCACCCGCGCCGCCGCCCTCGCCGACTCCCAGATCACCCTGCCCGACGGCTTCCTCTCCAACTTCGGCAAACCCTCCCGCGAAAGCGTCTGCGAGTGCGAGCGCAGCAACGACATGAACCTCGGCCCCGTCATGGCCCTGATGTCCGGCCCCACCGTTGGCGACGCCATCAGCGATCCGAAAAACGCCATCGCCCAACTCACCGCCGACATCCAGGACGACCGCCAGCTCATCGAAGCCCTCTTCCTGCGCGTCATCAATCGCAAACCCACCAGCAAAGAAATCGAAGCCGCGCTCGCCAGCATGGCCGGACTCGACGCCGAACACGCCGGCTTGAAAACCGCCTGGGAGGCGAAGGAAGCCGAACAAAAACCCGCCATCGAACAGGCCGAAACCGAACGCCAGCTCGCCATCGCCACCGCCAAAAAAGCCCTCGACGACCACATCAAAAAGCAGGCCCCCGTCGTCGCCAAACAACAAGCCGACCGCGAGGCCGCCATCGCCAAAGCCAAGGAAGCCGCCAAAAAAGCCGCCGCCGACTCCGCCCCGCGTCAGACCCTGTGGGAGAGGTACGTGGACCTCAGCACTGAGTGGGTGCCGCTCGACCTCGAAGTCGCCCGCGCCGCCGGCGTCGCCTCCCTCGAAAAGCAGCCGGACGGCTCGCTCTTCGCCACCGCGCTGCCGGAGGGCCAAAACGTCATCGGCAACTATCAAGTCCGCGCCACCACGAACCTAAGTGGCATCACCGCCATCAAGCTGGAAGTCCTGCCCGACGAACGCCTGCCCAACAACGGCCCCGGACTCGCCAAAGACGGCAATTTTGTACTCAGCGAATTCACCGTCACCCAGGGCCGCGGTGCCGGCGCCACTGCCGTCGGCCTCGCCAGCGCCTTTGCCGACTTCGAGCAGCAGGACTACAACGTCGCCATCGCCCTCAAGACCGCCAACCGTGACAAAGGCTGGGCCGTCTCGCCCGACAAAGGCCGCCGCCACGAAGCCGTCTTCCATCTCGCCAAACCACTCGAAATCAAAAAGGAGCAGCAGCTCAACTTCCAGCTCATCCAGGCCTTCCGCGACGGCACCTTCAACCTTGGCCGCTTCCGCCTCTGGGTCACCACCCACCCGCAGCCCCGCTTCGGCGCCCCGCAAGCCGTCATCGCCGCCTTGAAAACCCCCGCCGCCAAACGCAGCCCCGAGCAAAAAGACACCCTGCGCGCCCACTTCCTCGCCCAGGACGCCCCTTATCAAACCGCGCAAATCGCCCTCGCCAAAGCCCTGCAACCCCTCCCCGTCGATCCCCAGCTCATCGCCCTGCAAGCCAAACACAACGACGCGCAGAAACCCATCCAGATCGACCCCCAACTCGTCCAGCTCCGCCGCGACATCGACCTCAGCACCACCCAGCTCCAAAACCGCCGCCTCACCGCCGCCCAAGACCTCGCCTGGGCCCTCATCAACTCCCCCGCCTTCCTCTTCAATCACTAAGGTGGCGCCATCATCCTGATTGCACCCCACCCGGTGGCGCGACCGGCCCGGTCGCCTTCCTTCCGCACTACTCAATCCCCGTGTCCCCCCGTGCCCTATGTGGTAGCCCCCACGCAGCTGCAGAATTCACCACAGAGCCCACCGAGAGGCAGAGACGGAGCGTGATCCCCCAACCCACAGCAAGCCCAGAAAAAGAAAAAATGACTGGCATGCCTGGCCCGTCTATACCAGGAAATACTGAACACCAGTGAGCCAAGCTAAAGAAGGGACTGCAGCTCAAGAAGTCGTCAGCTCTGTCAGCGGCGGAGCAGTGACTTTGTATGACTGACGGCGGCGGGGAGAACGGTGGCAGTGCTAATGCTTGAATTAATGTGCCTCAAACTGAAACAGGCAGTTTCGACGGGACAACGGCGCAGCGACCCGGATCGTCATGCCTCAAGAGGGACAACGGCGGCCTCATTGGGAATCCATTGCGGGAAGGGATCGGGCAGCCCGCGCCAGCCTGCGGGGCCTTGGAAGAACTCATCATCTGTCACCAATGCCTTGTCGAATAGGGCAGTCAGCGCGGTCTGCTCCATCTCTCGCCCGATAAGAACGATCTCGGTACGGCGGTCGCCATGCTCACCTTGGATGTGGCGGCGGATTTCTTCCTGGCTCTGCTCATCCTGCGGCCACTCGGACTCCTCCACGGCGCTCCAGAAAAAGCCCATGGCACGCGTGTCGCGCAGCACGCCCGCCTGCGAAACGTAACCGGCGATCTCCATGCGCGTGGCCAGCCAGAACAGGCCCTTGGCGCGAATCACCCCCGGCCAATTCGCCCTCAGCAACTCGTGAAACCGCTGCGGATGAAAAGGCCTGCGCGCGCGGTACACAAAGTTGCTGATGCCATACTCCTCCGTCTCCGGCGTGTGGCCGCTCAGGCTGTCGAGCCAGCCCTTTGACTGCTCTGCTTCCGCCATGGCAAACAAGCCGGTGCCGAGCACCATCTCCAGCGGCACCTCGCTGCGTTGTGTGAGACGCACCTTCGCCTTCGGATTCAAAGCGCGCACGATGCCTTGAATCTCGTCCAACTCCTCCGCGCTCACCGCGTCCGTTTTGTTGATGAGGATGACATTGGCGAACTCGATCTGATCCGTCAGCAGATGCGCAATGGTGCGTCCGTCCTCCTGGCTCACCCCCATTTCCCGGTCCTGCAAATCCTCCGTACTGTGGTAATCCTCCAAAAAATTCCGCGCATCGACCACCGTCACCATCGTGTCGAGCTGAGCCAAGTCGTTCAGGCTGCGCCCCGATTCGTCAGTGAAAGTGAACGTCTCCGCCACTGGCATTGGCTCGGAGACCCCGGTCGATTCGATCAAGATGGCGTCAAAGCGGCCTTCTTTGGCGAGCGTGGCGACCTCCTGCATCAAGTCCTCGCGCAGGGTGCAACAGATGCAGCCGTTGCTGATCTCGACCATTTTTTCCTCGGTGCGGGAGAGCTTGGCATCGCCGCTTTTGACAAGCTGAGCATCCACATTGACTTCGCTCATGTCATTGACAATGACCGCGACTTTGCGGCCCTCGCGATTACGCAGGATGTGGTTCAAAAGCGTGGTTTTACCGGCGCCAAGGAAGCCGGAGAGAACGGTGACGGGGAGACGGTTGGGTTTCATATCGCAACCCAATTGCGTTAATTCAACTCGCATATTAATGCAACTGTTTTGCGTTTTATACGCGCGCTCAATCACCCACCCCTAACTCCGGTCTTTCGCGCTTTGCCCCTTAGCTCCAGCGCTGCTCTTGGCCGGGCTGCAAACCATGCTTACCTTCGCAGCACAAACTCCTTGGCGTTGATCAGGCTCCAGGCGATGTCCTCCAGCGCGCGCCGACGATCCGCACTTTGAGCCAGCAGTCGCTCCATCGCGGCGCGCTCGGCGGCGTTTGGTGCGCGTGTCAGGAAAGTCCAATACAAGCTCTCGATGACAAGGCCCGCCGGTTCCTCCGACCGTGCGAGTTCATCCAGCAGACCACCGCTCTCTCCCAAGGCACGATCCACCACCGGTCCGACGATCAATTGAAATACCTGTCCGATGGAGGTGTCAGAGCCGCGCTCGCATTCGCAGTCGAGCTCGCGTTTCGGTTTGCCGAACTCCGCCAGGAAAGCCTCCGCCGAACCCGGTTCCGGGCTGCCGCGCGTGCTCATCGGTCCGGCGATCTGCGCGGCGCGCAACGGCACATCCTTGCCTTCCAGCTTCGCGCTCACGCGCAGCGCCGTGTGCACGGAATCGTAAAGTTGCTCGGCGGAAAGACGCCGCGGCGCGGTGCGCGCGTAGATCGCCGCGTCTGGCTCCCCGGCCGCGTCGGCGTTGTCATCCAACTGATAGGTGCGCGACAGCATGATGAGGCGGATCAGGTGGCGCAGATCGAAACCGCTGTCCACCAACTCGCCCGCCAGCGCGTCCAGCAGCGCCGGGTGACTGGCTGGATTGGTCAGGCGAAAGTCATCCACCGGATCCACCAAACCGCGCCCCAGCAAATGATACCAGACGCGATTCACCTGCGCCTTGGCAAAAAGCGGATTGCCTGGACTTGTCAACCACTCGCCCACCGCTTTGAGCTCGTCCTCATCGCTTGCCAGTGTCGGCATCGGCGCGCCCAGAAACGCCGCACGCGCCGCCTCACCTGTGCGTGGATTGTCCACCTTCAGCTTGCGATTGAGAAACACCACCTGCTCGCCTTTGAACTCGTGTTTGTCGCTTTTGTCTCTGCGCTCGTTTTTGAGGATCTCGTAATCCACCGCGCCGAACACCGCCGCCCAGTTGTAGTAGTCGTCCTGGGTCCAGACATCGAAGGGATGGTTGTGGCACTCCGCGCACTGCAAGCGCGTGCCGAGGAAGACCTGCGCCGCCGCCACCCCGCGCGCGGTCGGGGTGCGGTTGGCGCGGTAAAAATTCGCCGCCGGCTCCTTGTAGGTGCTGCCGCGCGCCGCCAGCATGTCGCGCACCATTGCATTGACGGGCGTGTTGCGCGCCAAATGGTCACGCAGCCAGCCATGGAAAGCCGCCATGCCGGTGGCGTCCAATGTGCGACCCTCCACCTTCAGCACGTCCGCCCACTTCAACGCCCAGAACTCGGCGAACTCAGGCCGCGTCATCAGCCGCTCCACCAGCCGCGCCCGCTTCTCCGGGCTGCGGTCGGAAACAAAGTCGCGCGCCTCGTCTGCCGGAGGAATCACCCCCGTCAAATCCAGCCAGGCACGGCGCGCGAAGACCTCGTCAGAGCAGGTGCCGCCGGGATTGACGCGCAGGGCTTTGAGCTTGGCGAACACATGCCGGTCCACCACATTCTCCTGGCGCGGTCGTTTCCACACAAAATCCGGCCGTGTCTCGACAAACGTCAGCCGCACCGGCAGCGCATGGCCAAGGTAGCGCACCAGCACCGTCGGCTCGCCGTATTGCAACCGCCTCACCAATCCGTCCGCGCTGACCTCCACCAGGCCGTTTTGCAGCGGCTCATAAACCGCGCGCTCCGTCACATCACGGCGTCCACCACCAGCATAAACCGCCTCCACCCGGATTTGCACCTGCTCCTGCCCGGCATCGAGCAGGGCCGCGCGCGGCGTCACCTCGATGCGTTCCAGTTTGCTTGCGGCGGTGTCCTCATCCGCCATCCCACCCGCAATCCAGTCCCGCAGCACCGAGTATTCCCAGCCGTTTGGATCGAGTTTTTTGCCTCCCTCATGCGCCAGTTGGTTGCTGCCTTTGGCCAGCAGCAGGCTGCGCTCCGGCTCGAAGGCGTTGACCCGCCGCCCCGCCACATCCCTTGCCAGCGCCGCGTAATCATAGGCCGGATCATCCCCGCGCAGGGAGAGCTTGAAGCCGCCCTTGCCCGTCGCGTTGCCATGGCAGGTGCCCAAATTGCAACCGGCCTTCGAGATCGCCGCCATCACGTCCTCGCGAAACGACGGTGCCGCCGCTCCAGCCCCCGAGGGCTGAGCGGCGACGCCCAAAATGGCCATGACGACAACGGATCGCATCAGATGGAAAGCATACGAAATGTCGGCATGAGTTTTGCATGCTGCCGCTGAAATTCCAAAGCCGCGCCGCCAAAAGGCTTTTTCAACATCAATATTGACTTTAGGCATGATGCGTGCTTCAAAAGTGTCTGTAATGAAATCTTTCTCATTTATTCCCACTTGGCAAGCGTCGCAAGCCACGGCAGCGCGGCCAACCTCGACACTTCGTTGCTTCCCACCACGGCGTCTGCTGACGCCGTTTTTGTTGTCAGCCATGCTGGCACTGGCGGGCGCGGCACCGGCTGCCGCTGAATCCTGGACCGATTCGCAAAACCGGCGGATTCAAGCCGAATACCTCGGCCGCCAGGGACAGACGGTGTATCTGCGCACCCTCGACGGCAAAACCCACGCTGTTCCATTGGATCGCCTCAGCAAAGCTGACGCCCAGCGCGCGCTTGCCCTGCCCGAACGTGCTGCCGAAAGCGCAGACAGTAATGCCCTGGCGGCGCTAACACCGGAGCAATCCGCCGAGCGCATCGACCGTGTCCTGGAAGCGCACCTCGCATCACTCAAGATCAAACCCAACCCGCCGCTCAATGACGAGCAGTTCGTCCGCCGCGCCTACCTCGACATCGCCGGTCGCATCCCGAAGATGGAGGAAACCCGTGCCTATCTGGAGGACAAGAGCCGCAACAAACGCACCGCCCTCATCGACCGCCTGCTGCGCAGCCCCGGCCACCACAGCCATCTGTTCAACTTCTTCGCCAACATGCTGCGCCTGAAGACTCGTGTCTCCGAGTACATCGGAGGCGCCTCCTACATCAACTGGGTCAAAAAGTGCGTCGCTGAGAACAAGCCCTTCGATCAAATGGTGCGGGAGATGATGACTGCCAGCGGTCGTTACCAGGACAATCCCGCCGCCGGTTATCTGATGCGGGATGCCGGCATGCCGCTCGACAACCTTTCCCTCACCGCGCAGTATTTCCTCGGCACCGATCTCTCCTGTGCGCAATGCCACGGCCACCCATTCGATGACTGGACTCAGCGCCAGTTTTATCACCTCGCCGCCTTCTTCGGCAGCACCCGCACCTTGCCTCACAAAAATGTCCTTGAAGCTGAATGCAAAGCTGCGGGCAAGGCCCTGAACCCCACGGACGCGATCATCAAGGGCGCCTTTGAGCATCGCGAATTCGACGGCATCGTTGAGGCCGCCATGAGACGCTTCATGAATGCCGCCCAGCATCGTGTCGCTGACGATCCAACTCTGGTCCTGAAACTGCCCCACGACTACGCCTACAAGGACGGCAAACCCGGCGATGTCGTCGAACCCAAGGTCATCTTTGGCGCCATGCCTGACCTCAAAAAGTTCGACTCCACTCGCGCCGCCTTCGCCCATTGGCTCACCGCGGATGACAACCCGCGCTTTGCCATCACCATCGCCAATCGCCTCTGGGCGCGCGCCTTTGGACGCGGCGTGATCGAACCCCTGCACGACCTCAAGGACCTGAGCACCACCAATGTCCCCGGTCTGATCGAGGTGCTGGGCGAGGAAATGAAGCGTGTCCGCTATGACCTGCGCGCCTTTGAAGCCATCCTCTATCGCACCCGTGCCTGGCAGCGCGAAGCCTCCACCCTCTCACCACCCATGGGTGAAGCCTATGCCTTCCCCGGTCCGCTTCTGCGCCGCATGAGCGCAGCCCAAATTTGGGACAGCATCCTCACCATGGTCCTCGACGACCCCGACTATTTCAACGGCAAGCGTTCCTTCACCGAGTGGGAGCTCACTTATGCTTTTGACCGCGGCAGCGTCACCGGCAAATCCTTTGCCGACAGCTACGCCAAGCAGGAAGCCCTGCAAGCCCGTGAAGGTGGCTTCTTCGGCTGGCCTACCGACAAAGAAGAACTCCGGCCCCAAGGCAAATCGCTCTGGCTCGACGAGCGCTGCGGCGCCTGGCGGCTTTGGGGCGATGTCCTTATCCGCGCCTCCGAGCACACTCAACCCGCCTCCTCAGGCCATCTTCTCAGCATCCTCGGCCAGTCCGACCGCAACCTCACCGGCGGCGACAGCACCACCGGCTCCGTGCCCATCGCCCTCGCGCTCATGAACGGTCGCGGCAGCCAGGTCATCACCAAGGCCGGCTCGCGCATTCTTGATGCCGTGGAAAAGTACAAGGGCGACGGCCCCAAGGTCGAGACCGTCTTCCTGAGCATTCTCAGCCGCTACCCCAATGCCGACGAAAAATCCATCGCCTACAAGACCATCCGCCGCGGCGGCGCCAAAGGCTATGAGGACGTCGTCTGGTCGCTCATCAACACCCGCGAGTTCATTTTCATCCAGTGAGCCGCCGACTGTGACTGACCCTTGACGATGCGGCCGGCATTTGCTCGCTGCGCTGGCTGCCGCGCGTCAATACGATTGAGGGTCGCGGCTCTACCACAAGATCCAACAGCTGGAGTGAGCGCGTCCGCCGCTGGCAGCGTTTCGCAAAATGAAAATGTTGATCGTTCAGCCTCCCTTCATGCGTTCCAACGGTTCCCATGAAGAAAAAGCTCACCCGTCGCAGCAGTCTGAAACTCCTCACCGCCGGCACGCTGGCCGGCTTCGCCGGTCGTGAATCGTTGCCCGCGCAGACGCCAGGCGCGAAACCCACGCTCGACACCTGGGCCCGGACTCATGACCGCGTCTTCCTCGGCGGCGAGTATTGGGCGAACCCGATGGAGGACTGGCGCGTCAGCGAGGGCGGAGCGGAGTGCCTGAACACCGGCGCGGGCCGCAGCGTGCATTCGTTGACGCATCAAATCGATAAAAACCGCGCTTTCACCATGGCCGTCACCCTTACCCGATTGGAAAAGCTCGCCACCGATGGCGGTGCCGGCTTCCGCATCGGGCTGCGCAGCGAGATTAACGAGCACCGCAGCAACTGCTTTGTCCTCAACGGCCTCAACGCGGGCTGGCAGGGGGGCAAACTCCTCCTCGGCCCCAAAACCACCGACCTTCCTGACGGCGCGACTTTGCCAAAAATCCGGCTCTCCCTCACCGGCGCGCCGCAGGGAGACCAATGCGTCCTCACCCTCACCGCAACGCACGTGGAGACCGGCGCGGAACTGGCCACGCTCGCGCACAGCGTCGCCGCCGAACAGATTCTCGGCAATGTCTCCCTCGCCAACAACTTCGCTCCCGGCGGCTCCGGCGCTGCCAAAGGAAAAAAGGGCAAGGCAGGCGCGAATGCCGGCGGCGGACGCTACCGCTTCCAGAACTGGACGCTGGCAGGTGACGCCTTCACCGTCAATGGCGAGCAGCGCTTCGGCCCCATCCTCTGGTCCATGTACTCCCTCAGTGACTCGCGCAGCAAGGAAGGCTTTGTGATGAAACTGAGCGCCCTCACCGGCCCGCTCGGCGCGGAGGACAATCACGACATCGAACTCCATATCCAGAAGGACGGCGCGTGGAAGCAGCTCGGCAGCGCCAAGCTCGACACCGACGCCTGGACCGCGACCTTCCGCCTCCCGAACTGGGATGAAAAACACGCCACGCCCTACAAGCTCGTCTATCGCGAAGCCTGCAAGGACGGCTCAACCTTCCCCCACGAATGGACCGGCATCATCAAGGCCAACCCCGCAGGCCGTCCGCTGCGCATGGCCGCGCTCACCTGCCAGAACGACTACGCCTTCCCTTACGCCCCCGTCGCAGAGAACCTCCTCAAACTCGACCCCGACCTCGTCTTCTTTTCCGGCGACCAGCTTTATGAAAGCCACGGCGGCTTCGGCATCATCCGCGACGACGCCGAGCGCGCCATCCTCAACTACCTGCGCAAGTTCTACCAGCACGGCTGGGCCTTCCGCGAGGTCATGCGCAACGCGCCCACCCTTTGCCTGCCCGACGACCACGATGTCTTCCAGGGCAACATCTGGGGCGAGGGCGGCAAACCCATGGATGTCGGCGACACCGGCGCCTCATCCAAGGGCGGCTACATCCAGCCCGCGCGCATGGTCAACGTCGTCCACAAAACCAACTGCGCCCACCACCCCGACGCTTATGACACCAAGCCCGTCCTCCAAGACATCAGCGTTTATTATGGCGACATGGTTTATGGTGGCGTCGGCTTCGCCATCCTCGCCGACCGCCAGTGGAAAAGCGGCCCGGAACACGTGGACACCGGCAGCGGCCGCGCCGACCATGTGATGGATGCCGAATTTGACACCTCGAAACTCGACAAACCCGGCCTCATCCTGCTCGGCGAGCGCCAGGAGCAGTTCCTCAAAGCGTGGGCCAACGACTGGCGTGGACACAAATTGAAAGCCGTGCTCAGCCAGACCGTCTTCGCCAACGTCGCCACCCACCACGGAAATTTCGATGGTTATTTGAAGGCAGATCTCGATTCAGGCGGCTGGCCGCAGACTCCGCGCAATCGCACCATCGAGTTGATGCGCCCCAGCATGGCCCTGCACATCAATGGCGACCAGCATTTGACCACCCTCGTGCAATACGGCGTGGACAAGCAGCGCGACAGCAACTGGTCCTTCTGCACGCCCGCCATTGCCGCCGGTTATCCGCGCTGGTGGCGTCCCGATGATCTGAAAATGCCTCACACCAATCGCCCCAAGCACGGCCTGCCCGACACCGGCGAATACATCGAAGGGCTCGGCAACAAGGCTTATGTCTATGCCGTCGGCAATCCGCAGGTCGGCCAGGCCCCGAACCGCTATGACAAAGCCCACGAGAAAGCCAGCGGCTTCGGCTTCATCACCTTCGACACCGAAAAACTCACCTACCACATCGAGTCCTTCCGTTTCCTCATCGACGCCACCGATGGCAAAGCATCAAACCAATTCCCCGGCTGGCCCGTGACCCTTCATCAAAAGGAGAATCGTGGCGAGAACCTGTTGGATTAACCGCCGATCCAGGCAACAAACCCATTTTCCACGTCAAATGCAGGCATCTCCCGCATAAAACGGCCAGCCTGAAAGCGTGGGCGGGCTGAGGGACTCTTGCTCGTAGTCGCCCTTCGACCCCGCCTCAAGCATCGCGGCGAGGGGCATCTGGCAGTCGCTCATCGTGGCGTCGGCGAGCAGGCGGGCCAGGGTTTGCTGGTCGCGCGGCGAGAGCGGGGCGGCGTCTTGTCGGGGACGCCAGTGCATCTGAAAGGGCAGCACGGGACGCGAGTGGATCTCGCGCAGGCGGCGCAGGATGTCCCAGCCGCTGGGGTCGGTGTCGCCGAAATGAAAATGCGGCAGGTCCGGCGGCAGCTTTTCGAGCAATCGGCGCACGGCCTGGGTGGGGAAGGAGGTGGCGACCAACAGGGTGCTGCGCGCCCGGTCGGCGCGGGCCAGTTGCAGAAAGGTGGTCTTGCTGTTCTCCACGGTGAGCAGCCGCGCTGCCGTCGTTTCAATGCGCACCGCGCGTTCGATCTCGGCGACGGGAAAGGTGGACTCAAAGCGCAGCAGGTCGGTCTGATGGCGGGTGCCGTCCTCAAACACCAGCTCCAGCGGACCGCTGAAGTGCAGCACGCTGTTCCGTGTCTGGATGCCCAGCGCTTCGAGAGGGGTCTCCTCCCCGAACAGCTCTTGCAAGGCGCGGGTCAGCGGCTTTTCCTGCGTCTCCAGGCATTTGGAGTCGCGGCCCAGCGCGGTGCTGGCATCCCGGATCAAGGTGCCTGCCTGCCAGGTGCGCGCGGTGAGGGCGAACAGCAGGGCCAGCAGCTCCTCCACGCGCTCCGGCTCCTGCCAGGAGAACGGCCCCACGCCTTTGCCAGCAGCGAAAGCGGTCTCCATCATTTGCAGCAGCGCTTCCCAAAGATCCGGCAGCAGCGGATGTTCCTTCGCTTTCCAGCGCTGCAAAACCTCAAGGCTGCGGCTCTGCCGCTCGCGGCCGGAGGTGGTTCCAAACTGCGCATGCAGCCAGGGATCGGAGGCCAGCGACAGCTCGATCTTGTCCACGAAGCGCGGACGGTTTTTGACCAGGATCGCCCGCAGCGCGGGGCATTTCTCCAGCTCCCGCCGCGCCGCCTCGCGATCCTCCGCTGAGCGAAGGCCGGCGGCGTCGAGCAGCGTCTCCCAATCCCGCCGGAACGGACGCGCCGCTGCGCTCACCGACCCGGCGCGGGCCTTCATCCACTGGCGGTGGAATTCGGCGAGCCAGGCGGGCGGTTTCATTCGGCCAGCTCCATGAGTCGCGCGCCTTCGACACGCACCACCCAGTTTTCGATGCGGGTCACCTGCTCGTTCTTGTCATCGTAACCGCGCTCGACCCGGCATTGCACCACGGTGTCGGCATGCTGGAACATGGTGGGCAGGCGGTCCTCGGGGAAGGCCATGATCAGCTGCAGGCCAAAGTTTCGCGCCAAGGCCAGGCAGTCGTCAATGCGGTCGCCGCTGAGTTTGGAGAAGGCCTCGTCCATGACCACAAGGCCCAGGTTCTGCGGATCCTCGCGCCGGCCGGTGTCATAGACGCGGCGGAAGGCGGCGAGCGTGGCCACGAAAAAGGGTGCCTGGTTTTCGCCGCCGCTCTGCTTCTTGGCGCTCTTGTTCAGGCTGATGGCGGCGGCATCGCCACGCCCGGCGGGCTTGGCCTCGATGTCCCAGTGGTGGTAGTAGCGGTAGTCGAGCATGCGCTGGTGGCGCTTGTCCTCCGGGTTGTCGGCGGCATCAATGGCAGCCATCAGCTCGGCCTTGGCGCGCTCGATCTCTTCGCGCCCCGCCGCGTCAAAAAGCTCCATGCCGGTGCCGGTGGGCAGGCCCTTTTCCACCAGCGCCCAGATGGCGGTGTGCGCCTTGTCGGCGCGGCTGGTGAGCTGGTAGCGCCAGCCGCCGATCTCGTGGTTCATTGCCCGGTTGAGCTCGCGCTTGGTGCGCTCCGCCTCGCCGAGCTTTTCGCGCAGCACGTCGAGCACCTGATGCTGCAGCCGGTCCTCCCATTCCTTGCGCGCCTCCTCGGCGGCGGTGGTGAAGCGCTCCAGCTCATGCGTCTCCAGCTCCAGGCGGCGCTGGTCAAAGGCGTCGTTGTCATCCGCTTCCACGTCCAGCGCGTCGGCCAGCTCGGGATGGTTCGGCGCGGCGACCAGATCCCGCCGTGCCAGGGCGCGCTCGGCATGGGCTTTGTCCGCGTCTTTTTGATGCTGCACGGAAAGCGCCGCCGCCATCTCCGCCGCGCGTCGCCAGGACGGCGTCTGTTTCCGCGCCGCGGCGATGCGCTCCTCAATTTCGCCATCGCTGACACCGCCCAGCCCGGCCCGCGCGGTCTGGCGGGCGATTCGGGTCTGCTCCTCGGCGAAGCGGTCCTCTTCCAGCGCCTCCAGCAGCCGCTTTTCCTCCAGCTCAAACGCGGTGATCGCCTGCTTCAATCCGCCGATGCGCTCGTGCAGGCCATCCAGCGTGCGGCTCATCACTTCCACCTGCTCGATGGCCTTCAGCCGCTCCGGCGTCGCCAGCAGCTCGATGGTGTTGTGCAGCTCCTCCGCCTCTTTTTTGAGGCGCGGCAGGAGGGCCAGATCTTCGGCTCCCGACGGTGGCAGAAAGTCGTGCAGCCCCCACTCGCGGGCGCGGTTGATGAAGTGCCGCCAGTCATCGCGCTCGCTCCGGGCGGCAGTCAGCTCGGCCTCGATCGTTTTGAGGTCGCTCTCCCGCAGGTCGCGCATCCGGCGCAGGCCTTCCTCACCCAAGGTCAGCTCCTTTTCGGGCGTGAGCTTCACCCGGCGCGGCGGGTCCTTGAGCCAGCCGTCCATGGACAGCGCGCGCTCATGCTTCTCGATCTGGGCCGCGGTCTTCACCGGCATCACATCGCCGAGCAGCGCATCCAGCCACTGGCCCGCCAGCACGTGCTTGGTCTCCACCATCTGCCGCAGGGAGCCGGTCTTCAGCGCGGGGTTCGCGGTGGCGACCTCCTCCGGGTTGAGCAGCATTTCCGCGGGGCTTGGCGACTCCTGCGCCACCTTCCACGCGGCCTTGAAGTCCTCGGGCAGAATGGCCTGCCGATGCCTGCCCAGCAGCGCCTCCAGCAGCGGCCACCACTTTTCCGCCTCATGCCTGACCTCAACGACGCGCCCCAGCGCCACCGCGCGCTGGCCGCGGGCCTTGAGCGCGTTGAGCAGCGGCGCGGGCGCGGCCTGGCCCTCGCGCAGGTTTTCCAAATCCCGGCGCAGACCCTGCGCCTTTGCCTCCAGTTCATCCACCGCCGCCTGCGCGGGGCGCAGCCGCTCCTCGGCCTGCTGCTTCAGCTCATGATACACCCCGAGCATCCGCCCCGCCGCCTCCAGGCCGCGCGCTTCATCGCCGCCCTTCATCGCCGTCAACTCGCGGTTGGCCGCATCCGGCGTGTCCAGCCCCAGCGTGGCCGCCTGCCAGATCCACTGCTCCCAGCGCTGCACCCGCTCCTTCAAAACGTCGCGCGCGGCTTCGGCGGTGCTGTTCAGCGCCGCCAGCCGCTTCTCGATGTCGCGCAGTTTTGCACGGTTCTCCGCCAGCCGCGATCCCTGGTCGCCCAGCGCCGCGCGCGCCGACTCCACCTGATGCCGCAGTTCGTCACGCTCGCGCACGGCGCTGGCATGATCCTGCTGTTGGCTGGCGTGCTCGGCGCGGCGTTCCTCCAGCTTCGCGCTGCGGACGGTCAGGTTTTCCAGGGCTTCCTCATGCTTCAGCGCCTCCGTCAGATGCGCAAACAGCGCCGCCTCGCGTTGCGCGTGCTGCCAGGCCTGATGATGCGCAGCGATCTGCTTCAGCCGCTCCAGCTGGTCGTGCATCTTCGTCAGCCGCTCCTGCGCGCGCCGGTGCGCGTCCACGCTGGCCTTGACCGCGCGCACGTCCGGCATGCCGGGCTCCAGCAGGAACTCGCGCACGAAACGCTCGAAGTTGCTCTCCGGCTCGAAGGCCATCGCGCGCGGCAGCGTCTTGGCCATCTGCTCCTGATCAAAGCAGAGGTGCGACCGCAGCGCCATTTCGCTGAGGTAGGTCTGCTGGCGATCCCAGACATCGCCGTCGAGGTCGCGCTTGAGATGGGTACGGAACTCGTCCTCCGGCAAAAAGCGCATCGCCTGCGGCCCCGCCTCCGCCTCCAAAAAGTCCGACCACTCCAGCCGGCCGCCCGCGCGGAACCAGACGGTGGAGGGCTTCGCCGTCGGCCCCTCATACTCGATGCGCGCGCCCCAGGTCTCGCGGCGCGGTTCGTCCTCGCCGGGCTGCGGCGGCCAGGTGAATTCCAGCGCCGCCAAAGTCACGCTGCTGGGCCGCAGGTAGCGCTCCTGGCCGTCGCGGCCGGTGGTGTTGGTGTCGCACAGGCAGTAGCCGCGCAGGGTGCGCCCGCTGCCCGCGCCGGCAGCGGCTTTGTTGAAGCGGCTCTGCTGCTCGCCCAGCATGACAAACTGGATCAGGTCCAGCAGCGCGCTTTTGCCGGAGCCGTTGGCGCCGGTGATGAGCGTGAGTCCCGCCACGTCAATGAACTGCCGGTAGCCATACCAGTTCACCGCCAGGATGCGGCTCAGAGTGATGCGACCGCCCGCGCTCATGATTCCAGAGCCGCGCCCTCCTCTGCGCGCTGGCCCGCCACAGGTTGAAAAGCCTCCACCCGGCCCTGCCATTCCTCCACCGAATCAAACGGAATGACGCGCGCCAAGCTGGGCAGGATCTCGATTTGCAGCTCGCCGAGCTGCGTCATGCCGTCCGGCTTCGCCGTGCGGATGAGCCGGTGCCGCCGCAGCCGCGCGAAGACCTCCTCCAGCACCTTCGCCGTCGGCGGCTCGATCTGGTCAAAGAAGACCCGCAGCGCCGACCAGAGCTGGTCCACGGTGATGATGACCGCCTCCTGCAGGCCGCTGCTGCGCTCGTCATCATAAAGCCGCCACAGCGCCAGCAGCACCAGCGTCTCCGCCTTGTCAAAGCGTGCCAACAGCAGGCAGGACTCCGTGCGTGGACGCGCCTGCAGGAGCGACTTGTCCTCGTCCACGATCAGTTCCAGCGCCAGCGGCGCCAGGTAGTCCTCCAGGTGGGCGCGGTAATGGTCGCGCGCCAGCAGATACAGCTCGCGTCCGCCGCCCTCATCCCCCAGCAGCACCCCGCGCCCGATCAGCTCCGCCAGCACCTCCCGCAGTCTCGCACGATCCTCCGCCGGCACATCGTGCCAAAAGGAAGGCCAAAGGGGATCATCAGGGGCGGGCATTCGGGGAAGGGAGATTCGGGAGATTCGGGCGGACATCAAGTCTGCTTTGCCATCCACATCGCCCCAATCAATACCCAAGGTGCGGAGCACTTCTTTTCAAGGGGTGAAGCCGACACATCGCAATTCGAACCATTGCAACTTCAATAATCCGTAAAGGCTGGGGCATTGAGAAAATAGGAATAAAAAATCTTGACCGACCAATTACATGTGGTAAGCATTCCTTACCTCAATGAATCGACTCAACAGAACCCAAATCGAAGTTGTCCTTCACGATTGCCTGAAGCATATCGCGCGGGACACCTACCCGACTGAGTGGAAGCCAACAGATAACGTGATTCGCTGTTGTGGATTGGACTCCCAGCACGGGCTCGAACTTGCCTGCGACCTTGAATCGCGACTTGGTATTGAGATTCCGCACAAAGAAAACCCCCTTGTTCTCGACGATGACGGTGAAGGCAAGGCGCGTGCTAGGACCTTTGGGGAAGTGGTCGATTACCTCACTGCACTTGCCAGCTAACACCCTTATAAAACTATGAGCGACACAGTGGATACGATTTATCAGCGTCTGAGGCTTGCGAGGGAGCAAGCCGGACTTTCTCAGGGGCAAATTGCTAAACTGATGGACTACCATCGCCCCACCATCTCAGAGATTGAAGCTGGTCGCCGAAAGGTGACTTCCAACGAGTTGTCGTTGTTTGCGAAACACTACGGAGTGACCTCCGCATGGCTCCTCAATGAGTCAGAAAGCGAAGATGATCCAGCGGTCGAGCTGGCGGCTCGCGAGCTGTCCAGTTTGAACAAGGACGATCTCGACAAAATCCTGCGGCTGCTCCGCTCATTGAAAAAATCTTCGCCTTCAAAGGAATGACCCGTCTAGAACTTGCCAGGACAGCACTCCGTGCTGCCATCGAATTGAGAAGGAGAGCCAAGATTCCCTTGGAAGATCCGATCTGTATTTATGACTTTGCAGGGATCCTAGATGTGGAAGTGAGATTCGTCGGTGGCTCCAGCTTTGCCGGCATGTTCGCAAAAGGAATGGATGCGGTGTTTGTTCCGTCCGAGCGGCCAGCTGGACGCCGAGCATTCACCTGTGCCCACGAATTAGCACATTGGCGATTTGGTCATGGCGAGAGAGTGGAAACCTTGAACTTTTATCGTGATGACCGTGATGTTCCCGAGGAGATTCTAGCCAATCACTTCGCCGGATTCCTGCTGATGCCAAATCGTGCGTTGAGAGCTGAAGCACATGCCCGTTGCATTGACTTTAGAACCATAACCGCTCATGAGGCCTACCGACTGGCTAGCCAGTTTGGAGTGGGTTACGACACCCTCATCAGGCACCTGCGGTGGTCCGAGCGACTGATTGATCAGGAGCGCATGGAACAGCTTCAACTTCGAACGCCAAAAGATCTTCGTCGTGAGCTGCTCGGCCAGGATGTGCGAGGACACTTGGTCATCGCAGATGCTGAATGGCGGAAGGTCGCCATCGACCTTGAAGTGGGCGATCATGCAATTGCACCTCATGGAGCCATCCTTAACGGCAATTCCGCCAGAGTCGTCCGCGAAAGCCAACATGGCGTGGTGATTGAAGCGATCCGCCCAGGAATCAGCCAAGCTTTCTGGGGTGACGACTGGGCTCACATGGTCCGTGTAAGCCGCAAACAGTTTGTAGGACGGGCAGCATTTAGACACTTGGAGGATGATGATGACAACGACACCACACTTGATAACTGAGTCGAATCTATCAACAGCATGGGCACGCGCGTTTCTTCATGCTCATGATGGCGCAGACGACGTTCTCGTTGTTGCCATTCGTGACTTTGAAGATGAGCTGCCACCCCAAGACATGCTTGTTGCCGCAGCGCTTGATGAACAATTGTCGCAACACGAAATTCCACGAATTAGCCATACCGCACTGACCATCGTGCCATACGAAAAATGGCTTCGAGAGGGAAAGATCAGCATCGAAAAGCTGACGGAATGGTATCTGAAGTCAATGCTCCCGCGTCTCAAGGCGCGATGCACGAAGAATCGATATGGCACATATTTTGAGCGCTTTGTCTCATACACTGGAACTAGGATCAAGGACGGCCAGGAAGAGCGAAGAACCATCAACCAGCTCACCTACGTCACCGACTTTTGGAAAAACAGTGAGGCAGGCGCAAACCATTCTCGCCCTCGCCAATCCGCACTGCAATTGGCCTGCTTTGATCCAGCGAAAGATGACACCGGATCAGCCCTCTCAGGCTTCCCATGCCTTCAACAAGTTAGCTTCACATACCACGAGGCAGGATCGCTCGAAGTGACAGCGTATTATCCAAAGCAGTATCTGTTTGATCGAGCCTATGGGAACTATTTGGGCCTGTGTCAGCTTGGCCATCTGGTAGCTCATTCTCTCGGCTTGAAGCTCACTCGCTTCACTTGCTTCACCGCACGACCCGAGGTCGGAAAGAAAGTGCGAGACCGTTCCTTCATAGACTTGCTGCGCAGGCATGTGGCTGAGAACTCATTGGAAACCACACTATGACCACCAAAGGCCAACTATTTGTATTCGAAGGCACGGATGCGGCGGGCAAGTCCTCCATTAGTGCCCGATTTGTCGAGTGGCTGCGAAGCCAAGGCAGGACTGTTGAACCATTGTCGTTCCCGGGAAAGTCTCCGGGCACGATTGGCGGCCTTGTGTATCGGATTCACCATGATCGCGCAGCTCTTGGACTGGATACCCTCACCGAGTCGAGCTTGCAGACGCTTCACATTGCCGCGCATCTTGATGCAATCGAGTCCCGAATCGTTCCGAGTCTGGATGCTGGCAAAACAGTGGTGCTAGACCGTTATTGGTGGTCCACAAGGGTCTATGGCGTGGTAGGAGGCGCGCGGGCGGAGGTGCTCGACAAACTCATTGAAGCAGAACAAATCGCATGGGGTGATTGGCTTCCAACCGCGCTGTTTTGCATCGGCAGATCCACCCCTCTACGAGATGAGCCGCTGGAGCGGTGGTCGCAGTGGAAGGACGGCTACGAGTCGATGCTTCGGCGGGAATCGGGCCGTTACCCTATTCACTCCATCCAGAACGAGAGCAGTATAGACGACTGTGTCTCCGAGATCATTCGCCAGTGCCTACCCCTAGCATGAAACGAAAGCAGCCATCCATAACGGTTGAGCAGCAGGAAATGCTGACCCTCACAACAATTCCCAAGATTCCAACTCTCGAAGCGGGTGATTTCGGATTTTTGCGCCCCCTGAAGGTGTCCCGCGTATTCAGCTCATACTGGCGCTTTGCAGCGGAGAGGCAGCGAGTCTTCCTCCACCGTATTCGTGGTGATTGTCCCCCATGGAGTGATGATCCGGTTCTTCAAGTCCACAAGTTCACCAACGCTTACCGAGCCTCAGACAGGGTGAGCCAATACCTCATCCGACGAGTCATCTATGAAGGAGAGCACAGTCTGCGAGACACCTTCTTCAGGATTCTCCTGTTCAAGATTTTCAATCGGATCGACACTTGGGAGCTCCTGGAAGGTGAGTTCGGCTGTGTGTCCCTCGATAACTATTCGTTTAAACGCTACGATCGCGTGCTTTCGGAGGCGATGGCAAAAGGTGAGCGGCTCTATTCTGCGGCTTACATCATGCCCTCTGGGGGCCGCTCATCTGGGTATGCTCGCAAGCATCAGATGCATCTCCGTCTACTGGAGCGCATGATTGCGGACGAGCTTCCCGAGCAGCTTTCAGAAGCGCCGACAATGGCCCGCAGCTTCGAGTTGATCCGTGAATACCCGTCAATAGGCGACTTCTTGGCATATCAGTATGTGACGGACATCAATTACAGTCAGATCACTGATTTTCGTGAGAGTGAGTTCGTGGTTCCTGGACCAGGCGCGCGTGATGGCATCAAGAAATGCTTCACTGACTTCGGAGGTCTAACCGAACCCGAGATCATCAAATTCATCGCAAAACGACAAGAGGAGTGCTTCTCAGCCGTGGGTGTGTCTTTTCCGACTCTCTGGGGACGTCGGCTACAACTCATCGACTGCCAGAACCTGTTTTGCGAAGTGGACAAATATGCCCGAGTGGCTCACCCCGAGATCGTGGGGCTATCAGGCCGTTCCAGAATCAAGCAAAAGCTGAAGCCATCGCCTGAGCCGCTGCAACTCTTCTATCCCCCAAAGTGGGGGATTAACAACCGACTCAATGAGGAGCCCGAATATGTTCCATCCCCTAGAAGCTAAAACGGCGAACGATTTATGGAAACAAGCAGCGGGATGGTTCCGGGAAGACGGAAACGCCGCACGGCAGGCCAGTAGCAGTGGCCCGACACAAGAAGTGATGAATGCGGCGCTCACACTTCAACACCCACGTCAGCGATGGATTGCTGCGCGAGTGCCAGCCATGAATCCGGCTTTCGCTATCGCAGAGGTGATATGGATCGTGACCGGCCGCAATGATTCGGCCATGCTGAACTACTTCAATAAATGGTTGCCTAGATTCGCTGGTGAAGGAGACATTTATCACGGGGCCTATGGTCACAGGATACGCTGTAGCTTCGGAGTTGATCAGTTAGATCGGGCATTCCGTGCGCTTTCGGCAAATCCTGACTCAAGGCAGGTCGTCTTGCAAATTTGGGACTCTAAAATTGATCTTCCTGCCGAAGATGGATCGCCTGCCAGCAAAGACATTCCGTGCAACTTGTGCTCTTTGCTTAAGGTCCGGAACGGCAGACTTGAGTGGACCCAGATTATGCGAAGCAACGATCTTTTTCGTGGATTCCCGCATAACGTGATTCAGTTCAGTGCATTGCAAGAAGTCCTCGCCGGGTGGTTAAACTTGGAGCCTGGGACCTATCATCACTACAGCGACAGCCTTCATCTGTATGACCATGACGGTGATGTGGCGTCTCATTACGAAGACATCAGCCCTCCAGACAACTCAGACAACCTTGCCTTGCCAAAGTCCGAGTCAGACAAGGCATTCCTGGGACTAGCAGGCTTTTGCGACCTTTGCGCGAATGCGGAGCGCTCTTCTGATGAGGTCTTCGATCATGCTACTGGCCTACAATTGCCGGAGGGATATAAAAACCTAGCGAGAGTATTGGCCGCTGACGCCCTTCGACGCAGAGCCGCACTAGATCAAGCTCGGTTGATCATGGAAAAATGCACTAATCCGTGTCTCAGATTCATGATCCACAGATGGTTCCGCAAAGCTTGCAATAGTGAGAAGAAACCACAGTGAATCTGATCCAGCCAAGTTCTTTTGACTTTCCCTTCCATCTCACACGGAAAGTCTGCATCTGACCTTTGCTATGTTGATTCGAATGGATTACCTGGGACAACTGGAACTCCTGCGCAGCCCAGTCATTCCTACATTGCTATCCTTGTCGCGTGATCATGAAACGCTCAATGCGATGCTCGGCTTGTTCATCCATCGGCACCTTTTCCGGTTCCAGCCCGTTTTCCCTGCGCGGGCCGTCCACGCTCCAGCGCACGCGTTTCCCGCCCAGCCCGGGCGATTGCTCGTAGGCCACAGCGGCCAGCAGGTCGAGCAGGTCATCCGCGGTCTCCAGGGTGATCTCCTCCGTGCTGGCGGTGCCGCCTTTTTCGGCGATCAGCCGGTTCACCAGACGCGCGGCGCGCTGCGGGGTGAGCGCCAGGCGCTGCCGTTCTTTCCAGGCGGCGAGGACATCGTCCTCATTCTGCCGTTCCGCCTGTCCGGGCGCGAAGGACAGATCCACCGGTGCCTTCACCCGGCGGGGTTTGTAGAGCGACTCGGTGCCATAGAAAAACTTCGCCTCGATGCAGAGCGTGGGGAAGTCGGCGGGCAGCCCGGCAAGGTCAGAAAATCGCGAGCCGGCATGTGCCCGGTTCACCGCCTGGCAGTAGGCCTTCACCAGCTCGGGCCTGCGGCCACGCAGCTCCGTTTGATAGCGGTAGCGCTGCTGGGACAGCCGGTTGAAGGCCGCCATGCGCAGGTCAATGGCGTCCGCACGGCGTTTCAATCCGCCCAGGTCCCGCTCCAGTCGCACCAGGGACCGCACCGCGCGGTCATAGGCCTCGCGATCCTCGTAGCCGTAGTGCTCGCGCAGGCCCTGGGCCAGTTTTTCCCGCAGCAGCGGCTCCTCCTGCCGCTCCGCCAACCGCGCCCGCGCGGCCTCGATGCGCGACAGCAGGCCGCCCCGTCGCAGCGCGTCATAGCAGACCATGTGCTGGCCCTGGCTGAACTCATTGTACAAAAGGTGCAGCGTGTCCGCCGCCGATCCGCTTTGCCGCTGCCGCTGCTCGAAGCCGGAAACCAGCTTTTCCACGCCATGCAGCTGCTCGATGGCGCGCTCCAGCCGCTGGGTCAGGTCGGTGAGGGTCGAGCGCAGTTGGTCCGCGTCATTCAGCACGGGCTCCAGCACGTTGCGCTCCTCCAGCGTCTGGCACAGGCCGCGCAGCGTGTCGGCAAAGGTGCGCAGCTCCGCGACCTCATCCTCCGCCAGGTCCCGCAGCATGCGCAGCAGCGGGCGCAATCCGGGCGAGATGACGGCCCAGCGGTCATGCAGGCCGAGGGTCTGGTCCTCCAGCCAGCCGGCGGCCAGCAGCCGGTTGAAAAACTGCCCCGCCCGCTGCCGTGCGTCCCGCAGGGCGGCGCCCTCGTCCTCATCCAGCAGGGAACTTGGATGCACTGCCAGCACCTCGCGGATGATCTCCAGCGTCTCCTTGTGCGCCAGACGTCCCGCTTCCCCCGCCTCGTCAATGAGCCGGTCGGCGCAGTCCACATAGACCGGTGCGGAAGGCCGCGCCAGCGGACGGAAAAAATCCGCCGCCACACTGCGCTGCAAGCGCTGGCTGAGGGAGGTCAAGGGCATGTCCGCAATGGAAACGTGCGACACATAAAGGTCAGCAATTCCAGCGTCAACTGATGAGCAGCCTGTATCAGGGTCTGGTACCCCCGCTTGGATTCGAACCAAGGACCAAAAGATTAAGAGTCTTCTGCTCTACCAACTGAGCTACGGAGGCGTCGCATCTCGCAAAGAAAAGTAAACACCGCTGCCGCAGGCTGCAAGTCTGACTTTGACTCGCCCGCGGATGTGACTATGCTATGATTTCGAATGTGAGCATTACCCCGTAGTGTAACGGTAACACCAGAGATTCTGACTCTCTTATTCAAGGTTCGAATCCTTGCGGGGTAACCAACTCAAGAAGTGCGCGGGGATTGGCGATTGCAGGCGGGGCAATTTGCGGCTTGATGAGGGCAATGGACATCTTCTCCCGCCTCGAAAGCCGTCTCGGCCGCTTCGCCATTCCAGGCCTCGTGCAACTGGTGGCGGTGCTGCAACTGCTGACCCTGGTGCTGATCTACATGAGCAATGACGCCGGGCGCGAGGCCTTCATCCGCTTTCTCGAACTCGATCCCGAACGGCTGATGAACGGAGAGGTCTGGCGCGCGGTTTCCCACATTTTCCTGCCGCGCACGATGTCGCCTCTGTGGGCGCTGATCGGCGCGTTTTTTCTGATGTGGCTGGGGCGCGGACTGGACGAGGCTTGGGGGCCGTTTCGGGTCAACCTCTACGTCATGGGGGGCATAGTCTCCCTCACCGCAGGCGCACTGATCTTCGGCTATGTCGGCGGCGGTTTCTGGTTTTTTCAAACGCTGCTTTTCGCCTTCGCCATTTTTTATCCGAACGAGGAGATCATGCTGTTCTTCGTGATCCCGATCAAAGTGAAGTGGCTGGCCATTATCGGCGCTGCCACTTTGGCGTTCATCGTCCTGGGCACGCCGGCGATGTTTTGGCAGGCGCTGTTTGCGAACCTGAACTTTCTCGTCGCCTTCGGTCCAGCCTTTCTAAAGCACAGTGCGCAGCGGGCGAAGATCATGGAGCGCCGCAGCCGCTTCGAGGCGGCGCAACTGCCGGACAATACCTTTTTTCACCAGTGTCATGTCTGCAAAAAAACGGACCTCGACGATCCGGCGCTGGAGTTTCGGGTCACGGATGAGGGGGAGGAGATTTGCAGCGCCTGCCGGGAACGGCCTGCCGCTTGATTCGCCGCCGACAGGAAGCTGGAAAGAGGCGCTGCCGCGCGCCGTTATCCAGCTTAACCCCCTTCATGAAGAACCTGCTGCCGACGTGCATCGTCCTGGCGCTCGCCCTGCCCGCTCTGGCGGAGCAGACGGCGGCGTTGCCGGACGACCTGCGCGTTTTTCTCCAAACCCACTGCTACGACTGCCACGATGATTCCGTGGCCAAGGCGGACTTGAATCTGGCCGACGCGGCCTTTGATGCCACCGATCCGGCCAGCTTCAAACTCTGGCAGCGTGTCTTTGAGCGGGTGCATGCGGGTGAAATGCCGCCGGAGAAAAAACCACAACCCGCGCAGACCGAAGCGGAGGCCTTTCTCGCCGCCCTCGGCAAGCCCTTGCTGGAGGCCGACCGCGCTGACATCGCCGCCAACGGGCGCGTGCGTGGCCGCCGTCTCACCCGGTTGGAATACGAGCACACCGTGCAGGACCTGCTCGGCATTGACATCCCTCTGGCCAGCCAACTGCCGGAGGACCCCGCGACGCATGGTTTTGAAACCGTGGCCGAGGGCCAGCAGCTCTCCCATCACCAACTCGCGCGCTACCTCGACGTGGCCGATCTCGCGCTGGCGGCAGCCTTTGACCGCGCTTTGAAGGGCGACAAACCTTACAAGCGCTTTCATGACCCCGAGCAACTCGCACGCAAAACGCCGGGCAATTACCGGGGCCCTGATTTGCGTGACGGCAAAAGCATCACCTGGCCAATCACGCTGCAATTCTTCGGTCGCCTACCCGCGACCACCGTTCCAGCGGATGGCTGGTATCGTATCACGCTGCGCGATGTGCACTCGATCAACGCCGGAGAGAACGGCGCCGTCTGGGGCACCCTGCGCTCCGGTGTCTGCTACTCGAACGCGCCCATGCTCTACATGATCGGTCTCGTCGAGGCCACCCCCAAGCCACGCGATCTCGTCTTTGATGCCTGGATTCAAAAAGGCCACATGCTCGAGTTGAAGCCAAACGACGGCCAGCTCAAGCGCGCTGCCACCGGCGCCACCGGCGGCAACGTCTCCTTCATCGGCCGCCACCTCGAGAAGGACGGATTCGCCGGCATCGCGCACCGCGGCATCGAAATCGAGCGCATCCATCCGCAAGCGAACCTTGCCACGCTGCGCCGCCATTTGTTTGGCGACAAGCCGCTAGATGAATGGCAAAAAAAACCCGCCGACGCCGTCGATGCGCTCATCGCCCGCTTTGCCCGCCGCGCCTTCCGCCGTCCGGTGGAGGACGCGCAGCTTGCCCCTTACCAGGACATCGCGCAGGACGTGCTGGCCGAGGGCGAGCCGTTGGTCGAGGCGCTGCGCGCTGGTTATCGCTCCATTCTCTGCTCACCGCGCTTCCTCACTTTCGTCGAAGCTCCCGGCCCGCTCGACGACCACGCCATCGCCTCCCGTTTGAGTTATGCTTTGTGGACCAGCATGCCCGACGGGAAACTCGTCAAGCTCGCCGGCGCAGGCAAACTGCGCGATCGTGAAGTCCTCGCCGCCGAGGTGGAGCGCCTGCTGGCCGATCCGAGCGCGGAGCGTTTTATCAACAGCTTCACAAACCAATGGCTGCATCTCAAGCAGATCGACTTCACCGCGCCTGACCGTCGCCTCTATCCCGCCTTCGACCCCTCCCTGCAAGAGTCGATGCGGCAAGAGTCACGCGCCTACTTTGCCGAACTCATTCGCGGCGATCTTGGTGTCAGCCACCTCGTGGACTCCGACTTCGCCCTGCTCAATGGCCGCCTCGCGCGCCACTATGGTGTCGAAGCCAAAGTCAAACCGGGGGCCGGTCTGCAAAAAGTCTCCCTGCCCGCGCCTGATCGTGGCGCGCGCGGCGGCTTCGTCGGCCAGGGCGCCATTCTCAAAGTCACCGCCGATGGCACCAGCACCTCGCCCGTGGTACGCGGCGTCTTCATCAACGAGCGCCTGCTGGGCCGACACATCCCGCCGCCCCCGCCCGGCGTTCCCGCCATCGAGCCCGACATTCGCGGCGCCGTCTCCATCCGCGATCAGTTGGAAAAACACCGCTCCAGCGAGTCCTGCGCCTCCTGCCATCAAACCATCGACCCGCCTGGTTTCGCGCTGGAAAACTTCGACGCCGTCGGTGTCTGGCGGAATAATTACGGCGAGAAGGGCAAAGGCGTGCCGGTCAACCCCGAAGGCGTCACACCGGAGGGCGAACCCTTCGCCGACCTCGCCGAGTGGAAAACCCTGCATGCGCGTCGTGCGGACGAGCTTGCACGTGGTTTCGCCCGCCAATTCCTCACCTACGCCACCGGCGCCGCCATCCGTTTCAGCGACGAGGAGGCGCTGGAAGGCATCGTCAAGAAATCCGCCGCGAGCGGCTATGGATTGCGCTCGGTCATCGCGGCTTGTGTGGCCAGCGACGTGTTTTTGAAAAAATAGGAATGATGAAAATTGAAAAATCAAAATGGGTCAAGCTCATCATCAAAGCGCGACTCCTGCCAGTGAAACGCATGGCCGCGCTCCTTGAGGCAAGTGAGCAGCTTTGCAGCATCATCGCCAGTTCCTTGATTACCGCTAAAAAGAACCGCGGCAAATAACCTGAAAAGCCGACCACCTCACCAGCGATGTCCTTATATCTCCATTCTCCAATTTACATTCTGCAATATTCAATCCCCCCTTCCCCATGAAATCCCCCACGTTCACTTTTCAGAAACACCTCTCCCGCCGCGCCATGCTGCGCGGCGCCGGGGTCACGCTTGGCCTGCCGCTGCTGGACGCCATGCTGCCTGCTTTGTCCGCGGCCCCGGCCGCCGCCAGTGCCAAGCGCTTCGTCGGCATCAGCCTCACACTTGGACTGCACAACCCCTTCCTGGTTCCCGAGACCGCCGGGCGCGGTTACAAACCTTCGCGTTACCTGCAAGGGCTGGATGACATTCGCGACGACTTCACCATCGTCTCCGGCTCCTCGCACCCTGGCGTCACCGGCGGCCACACCGCTGAGGGCAGCATCTTCTCCGCCTGCCCGAACATGTCCGGCGCCACCAGCCGCAACACCATCTCGCTCGACCAGCTCATGGCCAAGCACCTCGGTCACGAGACACGTTTCCCTTCGCTGGTGCTCAACACCAACAACAGCACCAGCCCCTCCTACACCGAGAACGGCTCGATGATCCCAGCGGAAAACAACGCCGTCCGCCTTTTCACCAAGCTCTTTGTCGATGACAAACCCTCCGAGCAGGAGCGTCAGGCGGAGCTGATCCGCCGCGGCCGCAGCGTCATGGACGCCATCGCCCCCGAGGCCAAGGCATTGATGCGGCAAGTCGGCGCCGGTGACCGCGACAAACTTGACGCCTGGTTCACCAGCGTGCGCGAGCTGGAGCAGCGCCTCGCCGCCAACGAGGAGTGGGTGCACCGTCCCAAACCCAAAATCAGCGCCAAGGTCCCGGTCAATATTCCGCGCGACAACGAGGTCGCCGTCGAGCGCATTTTCCTCGACATCATCGAGCTGGCGCTGGCCACCGACTCCACCCGCTTCATCACCCTGCACGTCTCCGGCAACAACGTCTCCGCGCTGGACGGCGTCGATGAAAACTACCACAGCCTCAGCCACCACGGCCTCGATGATGACAAACTGCGCCAGCTCGCCATCGTCGAGAAAGCCACCATCGACGAGTGGGCCGGCTTCCTCCGCCGTCTTAAAACCGGAGGCTTGCTGGACGAGACCATGGTCCTGCTCACCTCCAATCTTGGCAACGCCTCCAGCCACGACAACAAAAACATGCCCGTCCTCTTCGCCGGCGGCGGCTTCAAACACGGCCAGCATCTTGCCTTCGACCAGAAGCACAACTACCCGCTGCCGAACCTCTACCTGAGCGCTCTCCAGCGCGCCGGCATCGAAACCGGCAGCTTCGCCACCAGCACCGGCACCATGGACGGCCTGGCTTGATCGCGCCGCATGGAATCAGAAGCGTTTCCGCTTGGCGAGGTGTCTAAGCTTGCATGGCTGCGACCCCTCGTCAACTGGGGCGGGCTGGTTCTCTTGATCCTCTGCATGGCTCCTTGCATCGCCAAAGCCTGGCACGGCTACTCTCAACGAAAGCTCTTTGCCGGCACCCTACGCGGATGGGGCGGAATGATCGCCTGGACACTGGTGATGTATCTGATGGCACCACTTGCCATCATCTGGATGACCGGCGACAAGCTTGCCTGGGCATATTTTCCTGACGGCGCGGGCGTCATCGGTGCCGCCATGTTCGGCTGGCTCAACGGCGCCATCTTCTCGTTGCTGACTCAATGCGCTGCTCTCGCCTTGGAATTTTTACAGCGTTTCCGCCATTGAAAACAAAACAACCCCTCCCTGAATTTCAAGCGCGTCATCGAACGCCCTTCAGATTACCAGCAAGAGCTCTCTGAATCGGGGAGTGCGCCCCGAGTTCTGATGCCTGTCAGAAACGACAAGTGACCAGAACAGGCGTCTTGGACTGCGGCGGCGGTGACGCCGCTTTGAGGATACCTTTGAACACTCCATGTCACCGGCCTTGGCGAGGCAAAGCGGTGACGCGCCGCGCTTTGCCCCCTTTTGAAAAAGCACAGGTAAAAGCCAGCACCGACTTTAAACCCGCCGCGCGCGCGGCTCGCGCTCGATGGTGTCGCTCCCTCCGGCGCTGGTCACGAAGGGCCCGCCCTCCAGCGGGGCGACTCCGGTGAAGGCCACGTCCGGCATCTCACTCGGGCGGCCTTCGAGCGGGAAATCTTTGCGCAGCGGGAAGAACGGATAACCCTCCCACATCAGGATGCGCCGCAGGTCGGGATGACCGGCGAAGTCGATGCCCATCATGTCATAGGCCTCGCGCTCGTGCCAGTCCGCCGTCGGCCAAAGGTCGGAAACCGTCGGCACGGACTCATCCTCGGACACCTTCGCTTTCACCCGCAAGTGCAGACCGTGACCGTAGCCGTAGAGCTCGTACACCATCTCAAAACGCGGCTCCTCATCCAGATGATCGAGGCTGGATATGTCCACGAGGTAGTCGAAGCCCAATTCATCGCGCGCGCAGGCCATCAAATCATGCAAGGCCGCCAGAGTGGTTTGCACGCTGTGCTCACCGCGAAACTCGGTCACTCCCCGCACTTTGTCACCGAAACGCGCGCGCAGCTTGGAAAGGATGTCCTCGTGCTTCATGGCCATGTCCAATCTCAAGCCAGCTCCAATTCCGCCAGCAGTTCTTTTTTCTGCTCCACGAAAGAGCTTTCCGTCTCGATCTTGCGCTGGAGGCGCATCAAGCCTTCCAACAGAGCCTCGGGCCGTGGCGGGCAGCCGGAAATGTAAACGTCCACCGGGATCAAGCGGTCGATGCCTTGCAGCACTGCGTAGCTGCGGTACATGCCGCCGCTGGAAGCGCAGGCACCCATGGCGATGCACCACTTCGGCGCGGGCATCTGGTCCCAGATGCGTTTGACGGCCAGCGCCATCTTATAGGTCACCGTGCCGGCCACGATCATGACGTCGCTCTGCCGCGGGGAAAAACGCATCACCTCCATGCCGAAGCGCGAAATGTCGAAGCGGCTCGCCCCCGTCGCCATCAGTTCGATCGCGCAGCAGGCCAGCCCCATCGGCATCGGCCACAGCGAATTCTTCCGCATCCAGTTGATCGCGGAGTCGAGTTTCGTGAAGATCACGTTGCCTTCGATTTTGGAATCGTAGGCGGCGTGCGTGGGGGCGTTGACAGCGTCCATGACGGCGTGTGCAGGAAGGAAATCCTGCAACGGTTACGCCGCCCCTACGCCCCCGGCAACCGGATTGTGAAATTTTTCACAAAGTCCGCCCCCGCCTCACCACTCACCTACCCCCCCACTCTCCCCTTGCCTCCCCCGCCGCAGACCGCATAATGCGCGGCCCATCCTCTCCGACCGCCCCGCAATGGAAAGACGCCCCTCCCGCTCCAGCTCCCGCGCCAAATCCCAGGCCCCCGCCTGGAGCATCGAAGACAGCGCCGCCATGTATGGCATCCGCGAATGGGGGCACGGCTACTTTGACTTGTCAGCGAAAGGCGAGGTCGTCGTCCACCTCAAGGATGGCAAGACCACCAAACCGGTCAGCCTGGCCCAAATCGCCCGCGGCCTGCAGGAGCGCGGCACTCAACTGCCCATGCTGCTGCGTTTCGGCGATCTGCTGCGCTGGCGCATTGATGAATTGAACGAGGGCTTCGCCTCCGCCATTGCCGAGGCCAAGTACCAGGGCGTCTATCGCGGCGTCTATCCAATCAAGGTGAACCAGCAACAGGAAGTCATCGAGGAGATCACCCGTTACGGCAGCAAGTACCACTACGGGCTGGAGGCCGGCAGCAAACCCGAGCTCATCGCCGCTCTCGCCTACATGCACGACCCGCAGGCCTACATCGTCTGCAACGGTTACAAGGACGAGGAGTTCATCGACCTCGCGCTCTACGCGCAAAAAATGGGTCTGCAGGTCATCATGGTGCTGGAGATGCCGAGCGAGCTGAAGCTCATCCTTGAGCGCTCGCGCAAAATGGGCGTGCGGCCCACCCTCGGAGTGCGTTTCCGCCTCAGCGCCGAGAGCGCCGGCCACTGGTCCGGCTCCGGCGGCGACGCCTCCGTCTTCGGCCTCAACATCTCGCAATTGATGCACGTCGTCGATCACCTCCGCAATGAGGGCATGCTCGACTGCCTGCGCATGCTGCATTATCATCAGGGCTCCCAAATTCCGAACATCCGCGCCATCCGCCAGGCGGTGACCGAGGCCACCCGTGTTTACGTCGGGCTGGTGAAAGAGGGCGCGCGCATGGGCATCCTTGACCTCGGCGGCGGTCTCGCCATCAGCTACGACGGTTTCAAAGGCGCCTCCACCGCCAGCAGCAACTACGGCACCCGCGAGTACTGCGCCGACGTCATCGAAGCAGTGTCCGAAGTCACCGCCGAAGCCGGCGTGCCGCACCCTGACATCATCACCGAGTCCGGCCGCGCCATTGTCGCCTACTACTCCGTGCTCATCGTCAACATTCTCGATGTCAACCGCTTCGAGCCGCGCCGCCAGGTCTCCCTGCCCGCCGACGCGCCGGCGCTCCTGCGCAACCTCTACGAACTGCGGGAGGACACCAAGAACGGCAAGGGCGACAAAGCCGCGCGCGACCTCGACCGCCTCCAGGAAATCTACAACGACGCCTGCTACTACCGCGACAAATTGCGCAGCGAATTCAGCTACGGCAAGGTCACTTTGCGCGAGCGCGCGCAAGGTGAGGAGCTGTACTGGGAAATCCTCACCTGGGTATCCAAATGCCAGGACGCCATGGGCAACGACGGCTCCCAGATGGAGCGCCTGCGCACCGTGATGACGGACTACTACTACGGCAACTTTTCCGTCTTCCAGAGCCTGCCCGACCTCTGGGCCATCGACCAGATCTTTCCGGTCATGCCCGTTCACCGCCTCAAGGAAAAGCCCACCCGCAATGCAGTGCTCTCCGACATCACCTGCGACTCCGACGGCAAAATCGACACTTTCGCCCACTCAGGGGAGCTCAACCAAAGCCTGCCGCTGCATGACATCGATTTCGAGAGCGCGGAGGAGGACTACCTGGTCGGCATCTTCCTCGTCGGCGCCTATCAGGAAACCCTGGGCGACCTGCATAACCTGCTCGGTGACACCAACGTGGTTTCCGTGCGCATTGAAAACGGCAAATTGAAGTACTCCCACGAGATCGAGGGCGACACCGTGGCGGAAGTGCTCACCTACTGCGAATATGAGCCGAAGGAGATGCTCAGCCGCTTCCGCCACCTCGCCGAAAGCGCCGTGCTCGCCAACCGCATCTCCGCCCGCGAACGGCGCGAGATCGTCGATGCCTTCGAAGCCGGCTTGAGAGGCTACACTTATTTCGAGAGCTGACAGTCGGGTTGCAGGCGGCGCGTGGCGGCTGCTGGCCGGCATCATGAGGGACGCCTGCCCACCCAAGCGGACAACTGGGATGAGACAGTTCGGTTTTAAACAGACGTCCGCTGTTGCGCAACCTGAAGGAAGCGCCAGGCAAAGTTTCGCGCCACGCGCTGGCGCGGCAACGGCACGCCTTTGAGAAGATGCTGACATCACCTGCAAGGCGCATGCTCCGGCAAGCAGCCTTCCTAAATAGCTCCAACCCAGTGAATTGGGGCAATCCCGGCGGCCACACATGCCGACCCACCCGCCGGAAAGGTCGAAGGCTCCTAGCAGATTTATTATGCACGGGTTACTTGCAGACATAATCTTGTTGTTTTCCAGTAATGGCATTACACGAATTATATATTTGTTTCATATTATTAAATAAATACTTACGCGTTTTATGATATGTTACTATTCTTATTCGACTAATGCATTAGCGTTTAATTGCTTTGCTGTTGAAAATTAGTCCATTTGCCAGGCAAAAAGGCGGCGACAGCAAGCGCTCACAAGCCAACACATCATGAAAACAACAACGCGAAACCACCGATTCCGCCCTGATTGGGCCGGCCCTCGACTCCAACAAACCGCGGCTAGCCTCGCCGTGGCCAGCGCGCTCCTGTTCGCCGGGCAGCCCGCCCAAGCCTTGCTGGGAAGCCTGGGAAACCTGCTGAACAACACCATCCTGGCGCCCATTGTTTCCCCTGTCACCGATCCCATCCTCAATGACGTGCTGCAGCCGGTGGTGGAGCCCTTGCTGGGCCGTTTGCTGGAAGATTTGAACCAGGCAGGTTTGGACCCGCTGCTCGGCTCGCTTCAACTCAGCGACCTCAATCTCGACTCGCTGCTCCTGCTTGATGAGTTGCTTGAGCGAATCGAGTTGCTCAACCTCGACGACCAACTGGATTTGACCAGTTTGCTCAGCCTGGGCGATTCGCTCAACCTCGACTTGCTCAATCTCGAGGATCCCCTCAGTCTCCTTAATCTGGGTGGTTTGCTCGATTCGGAACTGCTCAAGCAAATCGATCTGCTCAATCTTGACCTTCTCCAACAAATCTCCGACCTCGGTTTGCTGGGCCTGCTCGATCTGGAAAACCTCGACCTGCTCAACCTCGACTTGATCGACATCCCGGTCGAGGTGCTGACCCCGGCTCCGGAGGAGCCTGTGCTGTCAGTGCTGCAAGTGGGCACGGGCAACATCCTCCTCGGCGTTACCCTGCCGGTCCTCGGGGTCAATGTGATCACCATCCGGATGTATGACCAGGAGGGCAGGCCGATCGGCGAGGATCGCCACCTCAATGTGCTCGATTTGGCGAACATCAACTTCAATCTGGACAACCTGCTGCCCGGCACGACTTACACCGTGCAGGTCATCCTGACGGATTTGCTGGGTGAAGTGATCGATGTGATCGCCCCTGTCATCGACATCCTGCCGCTTGATCCACTGCTGGGTCCTGGTGATGTGGTGACCGCGCCCGCCACCGACATCATGGATACCTCGGCCACGCTCAACGGCGAAATCGCCAACGCCGGCATCGCCACCTTCTACTGGTTCGAGTATGGCCGCACCGAGAGTTTTGGCTCGCAGACGGCGCCCTTCGAGTTGGAACTGCTCAGCGGCGGCACTCCGAGCCCGGTTTCCACGGGCATCTCCAACCTCACCCCGGCCACGACCTACTACTTCCGACTGGTCGCGCTCAATATGTCCGGCCGCACGAACGGCAACACCCTGAGTTTCACCACCAACGCCCTCGGTGGGAACCTTCCCCCCGTGGCTGTGGATGATGCCGCCTTCACCCGCGGCAACGATTCGGTGACGATCGACGTGCTGAGCAACGACTACGATCCCAACGGTGATCCGATCTCGATCGTGTCGAACACCAGCCCGACCCACGGCACGGCCCAGCAAAATGGCAATGTGTTTGTGTACACACCCGGATTGAGCTACCGCGGTCAAGACAGCTTCACCTACACCATCACCGACGGCAACGGCAACTTTGACACCGCCTCTGTGGTCATCACCGATTTCGGCATCGCCACCACCGGCATTTACAACGGCCTGGCCATCAACGCGCTGCCGCGCAACGAAAACCAGGCGTTTGTGCGCATCAAACTGAACCGTAAAGGCGCCTTCACCGGTTTCTACCGGATCGCTGGCACCCGCCGGACCTTCCGCGGCCGCTTTGATGTGGCTGGCAACAGCAGCGTGACCGTCACCCGCAGACAGCGCGTGCCTGTGAACATGCAGTTGAGCCTCAGCCCGATCAAAAACGCCATCGAAGGCTTTGTCTATGCGGACGGCTTTGGCTCCCAACTGCGCGCCGACAAGGCGGCATTCAACCATCCCCGGCCGGGGTCGCCCTACACCGGGCGCTACACGCTGGGCTTCACACCCTCCAGCATGCAGGGGGCGCCGCAAGGCTCGGGCCATGCCGCCGCCACGAGCAACAAACGCGGCAACACCCGCGTGGCCGGCCGGCTGGCGGATGACACGCCGTTCATCGCCTCTGCCTACATCAGCGGCGCCGGGCGGCTGCCTCTCTACGCCAACCTATTTGGCAAGAATATCATCGCCCAACGCGGCAGCTTCAGCGGCTGGCAGCAGATCGAAAACTTCCAGACTTCGCCCTCTCCCAATTTATCGATTGTCGGCGGAGCCCACTGGTTCAAACCCTTGCAACCAAAAGCTCGGTTCAATCCGGCCTTCAACACGACGGTGGGCACGGTCGGCTCGCGCTACAGCATTCCCACAGCCTACCAGCTCCCGATCACGGTGGTCAATCCGCAAGGGGTGCTGACCATGGTGCTCACCGGCGGCAACCTCGTCAATCCAGTGGCGCGGCAAGTGGTTCTGGGGCCGCGCGCGCTGGTCCCGGCCACCCCCGGCTCCGTGGATGTGGGAGGCATCAAAATCAACCGCCGCACCGGCACCTTCACTGGCCGTCTGTTCAGCACGGTCGGCCTGCCCATGAAAGTGTCCGGCGTCTTCAATCAACGCGACAGTTTCGGCATCGGCTACTTCACCGGTCTGACCCAGACCGGCACGGTGCTGATTTTGGAGGACACCGATGATTGAGGCGTGCCGTTGAACCCGTCTTTGTTCCCGTCCGCCGGCCTCCTCCGGCGGACGGTTTTTTTCAAGCCACCGGGCAGCTCAGCCAAAACGTCGTCGTGTTGTTCTCCGACGCGACGCCAAGCTGCAGCTTCATCTGGTGGGAGAGCATGCAGGCGATGGTGAGGCCCAGTCCGAGATGATGGCTGTTTTTACTGCCATTGAAGGGGCGGAACACCTCGGCCAGTTTTTCCGCCGGGATTTGCGAGCCGGTGTTGCTGACCAGGATGTCCACACGCCGTTCCGCCTCCGGGGTGATGACACCGGGGCCGCACACTTTAAGCATGGCGCGCCCGCCGGACTTCTCGCAGGCCTCGGCGGCATTGCGCAGGAGTTCGCTGAGGATTTCCTTTAATTTTGAGGGGTCAACATGCACCGGCGGCAATCCAGGCTGCACATCCATCTCAAAGGAGACCCCCGCTTTGTTGAACGGCTCGGCGAGGCTGGCCTCCATCGTTTCGAGATACTGGTTCAGTTGCAGCGACTGCGGGGTGATTTTGGCGCAGCCGCCGGCGGCGCGAATGCGCTCGCTAAGACCGGAGACACCGACCGAGGCCTCGCGAATGTGCTGCATATTTTCCGCGACGCCGGGATCGAGGTCGTCGCTCATCAGAATGAGACTGCTGAAGCCCTGGATCACGGCCAGCAGATTGTTCAGCTTGTGGGTGAGGCCGCGCAGCAGCTCCTGATGGAAGCCCTCGCTCTGCTCCTGGCCGAGCTCGAGATTGGTGGGAAAGACAAATTGCATGATTCCGGCATGAACACCGCAACGGCGGCGCGCGAAGAAATGCCGCCTGTTCTGCCGCAACGCAAGATGATTCCTCAACCACCTTTTAATGCGCCCCGCCGCCGCACGCGATCAGACACAAACAAGGGACGGGTGATTCCACCCGTCCCCTGATTCCTGCATTTTGAGATGGCAAACGCTGACCTTATTCGGCGGCCAAAGCGGGTTCGGCGGGGGCTTCGCCGGCGGCTTGCTGGTCCATCTCTTTCATGGCGGCTTTGCGGCTCATTTTGACGCGGCCTTTGTCATCAATGCCGATGCACTTGGCGGTGACGACGTCGCCGACTTTGACCACGTCCTCGACCGCTTTGACGCGGAAATCGGCCAGCTCGGAGATGTGGATGAGGCCGTCCTTGCTGCCAACCACGCGCATGAAGGCGCCGAAGTTGGTGGTGCTGACCACCTTGCCAGTGTAGGTCTTGCCGATCTCGACCTCGGCGGAGATGCCGCTGACGAGCTCCACCGCGCGCTCCATGCTTTCCTTGCGATGGGCGTAGATGTAAACGGTGCCGTCGTCCTCGATGCTGATCTCGGCGCCGGACTCGGCCTGGATGCCTTTGATGTTCTTGCCGCCGGGGCCGATGAGCTCGCCGATCTTGTCGGGGTTGATCTTGACGATCTCGATGCGCGGGGCGTAGGGGCTGAGCGGCTTCGGCTGGTTGATGGAGGCGTTCATGACGCCGAGCACCTCGGTGCGGCCGGTCTTGGCCTTGTCCACGGCTTCTTCCAGAATGGAAAGCGGGATGCCGGGGAGTTTCAGGTCGAGCTGGAAGCCGGTGACGCCCTGCTCGGTGCCGCAAAGTTTGAAGTCCATGTCGCCGAAGTGATCCTCGCTGCCGAGGATGTCGAGCATGGTGAGGTAGCGCTTCATCTGGCCGCCCTCATACTCGGTGACGAGACCGACGGAGATGCCGCCGACCGGGCGGGTCAGAGGCACGCCGGCGTCGAGCAAAGCCATCGAGCCGGAGCAGACGGTGGCCATCGAGGTGGAGCCGTTGGACTCCATGACCTCGGAGCTGATGCGGATGGCGTAGGGGAAGGTTTCCTGCGGCGGGATCACCGGGGCGATGGAACGCTCGGCGAGCGCGCCGTGGCCGATCTCGCGGCGATTTTGACCGCCGAAGCGGCCGCACTCACCCACCGAGAAGGGAGGGAAGTTGTAGTGCAGGATGAAGCGCTTGGAGCCGGGGCCGCCGGCGTAGGTGTCCATTTCCTGGGCTTCGTCCGCCGGCGCGAGGGTGGCGAGGGCCACGGCCTGGGTCTCGCCCCGGGAGAACAACGCGGAGCCATGCACGCGCGGGATGAGGCCGACCTCGCCGGTGAGCTGGCGGATTTGATCGACACTGCGACCATCGCAACGCTGCTGTTTGTCGAGGATGCTGACGCGGAAGGCTTTCTTTTGCAGGTAGTCAAAGGCCTGGCTGATCTCGAAAGCGGTGACGTCGGGATGCAGCTCTTTGATTTTCGCCTCAACCTCGTCGCGCAGGGCGGCGACGGCTTTGGAGCGCTCGATCTTGCTGGGGCGGTAAAGGGCGTCCTCAATGCGGTCGCCGGCGACTTGGTAAGCGACCTCAAGCAGGTCGTCGCGGGCGATCATGAGCGGGGCCTCGCGCTTGGCTTTGCCGGCTTTGGCGGCGAGCTCCTCCTGGGCGCGGACGAGAAGCTGGACCTGCTCCTGAGCGAAACGCAGCGCCTTTTTGAACTCCTCCTCGGGCAGCTCGGTGGCGGCGCCTTCAATCATGATGACGTCGGTCTTGTTGCCGACATAAACCAGGTCGAGGTCGCTCTCATCGCGCTGGCTGTGGGTGGGGTTCACCACGAACTCGCCACCGACGCGGCCAATGCGCACGGCGCCGATGGGGCCGGCGAAGGGAATGTCGGAGACGCAAAGGGCGGCGGAGGCGCCGTTCATGGCGAGGATGTCCGGGTCGTTGTCGCCATCGGCGCTGAGCAGGAGGGCGACGATCTGGGTCTCGTAGAAGTAACCTTTCGGGAAGAGCGGGCGCAGCGGGCGGTCCGTCATGCGGCAGGTGAGGATTTCCTTCTCGGTGGGACGGCCTTCGCGCTTGAAATAACCGCCGGGAAAGCGGCCGGCGGCGGAGGCTTTCTCCTTGTACTCGACGGAGAGCGGGAAGAAATCGAGGCCCTCCTTGATTTTGGTGGCGGACACGGCGGTGACGATGACCATGGTGTCGCCCAGGCGGACGGTGACGGCGCCATCGGCGAGTTTGGCGAGTTTGCCGGTTTCAAAAGTGAGGGTGCCGCCGCCGAGGGTGCAGGAAATATTGTGGATGTTCATGATGAGGGAGGGATTGGGTTGGGTCTGGGTGTGGATTGCGGGTTGCGTTTGACGCCGCGCCTGCGGTCAGGGTTTCGCGCTTGGTTCGCGGTCCGCGCGGCGCGTGGCTGCGCGGGCGTCCGCTGACGGGCGGGGGGCCAAACAAAAAGGGGTGCCTCGTCGTGGAGTCACCCCTTTTCAGGCGGGCGGTTTAGCGCCGCAGGCCGAGCGTTTTGATGGCTTTTTGGTAGCGGTCCTCGGCGGTCAGCTTCAGGTAATCAAGAAGCTTGCGGCGGCGGGCCACCAGTTTCAGCAGGCCGCGCCGGGTGGAGTGGTCCTTGCTGTGACCGGACAGGTGTGCTGTCAGGTGATTGATGCGCTCCGTCAGCAACGCGACTTGGACATCGGCACTGCCGGTGTCTTTTTCGTGAAGTTGAAACGTGCTCAGGGAGGGTGCTTGGGCTTCGCTCATGGTCTTCTGATCACCGCCTTGGTGTCGTTTTGGGTTGTGTATCGTTTGGTTTGGTTTTTGAGAGCGGGGAAGTAATCACGAGTCGTGCCTTGCGCAAGCGAAAACGAACGAATTTCGCGCCAGATCAGATTCGGCCCCTTGACCAGAAACTTGAATTGTAATACTAGTATGTTATGAAATCTCACATTAGTGCTACCATTGACACTCTGCTCTTGCAGAGTGTGAACCGCTTCGGTCAGGAAGAACGGCGCACTCGGAGCCAGATCATCGAGATGGCTCTGGAGGAATTTTTGCTCAAACGCGCGGGAAGCCACGATGATATCGTGACTTCAGACGGACGTTTTAAAGGTCGCTTCAGCCGCGAGGAGACCTATGCGCGTTGAGGAATTGACCGGTCGCGCGCTGGTGGACACCAATGTGCTGATCTACGCCACACTCACGGCTGACTCCCGACATGAGTGCGCAAGGGAGGTTTTGGCACTTCGTCACCGGCCGGATGTCGAATTGTTTATCTCGGTGCAGAACCTGGCGGAAATGTATCCGAACCTCACCGGCCCGAAAAACCAGCCACCTGACACGCCCGCCCTGGCACGGGAGAAAATTCTCTCCCTGTCCCGTTTGCGAGGGATCAAAATTCTTCCGCTCACTTTACAGAGTGTGAATCTGGCGCTCGACCTGTGCGTTGAGGGCAACATCACCCGCCAAAATTACTTTGACCGGCAACTGGCTGCCATGATGCTGCGCGAAGGCATTCCTGTGATCATCACCGAAAACGCCAGCGATTTTCTCGGGATCGCAGGCATCACTCCTTTGAATCCCTTTGAGGGGTGAAGACTGAACGGAGATGGCTCCGAGACAATCCCGCCTTGCGCGGCCCCGGCGGCGGAGGAATAGGAGAAGCTCATGCTGACCCTCAAAAAAGTCACCAAAGCCTTCAACGCCCGCGTCCTCTTCCGCGAGGCCGACATGACCATCAATTACGGCGAGCGCGTCGCCCTGGTCGGTCCCAACGGCGCTGGCAAATCCACCCTGTTTTCCCTCATCCTCAAGCAGGACGAACCCGACTCCGGCGAGGTGCTGCGCGACGAATGGACCACCCTCGGCTACCTGCCGCAGATGAGCGAGCCGATCGCTGATGAAACCGTCATTGAGATCGCCACCGGCCGCGCCGGGGAAATTCCCGCCCTGGAGGCCGTGCTGCGCGACTGCGAAGCCAATGGCCGCACCGGCGAGCCCGAATACTTCGAAGCCCAAGCCAAATACGACGCCCTCCAGGATCCCAAGGTCGAGGCGCGCGCCAAAAAAATCCTGCGCGGCTTCGGCTACAAGGACACCGACTTCGACCGCCGCGCGCGCGAGTTCTCCGGCGGCTGGGTCATGCGCGCCCACCTGGCCCGGCTGCTGGTCATGGAGCCGGATTTGCTGCTGCTCGACGAGCCCACCAACCACCTCGACCTGCTCTCCCTGCTCTGGTTTCGCGAGTATTTGAAGGGCTATCCCGGCGCCATTTTGATGATCTCCCACGACCGTGATTTCATGGACCAGATCATCGAGTCGGTCTATGAGATCGACGAAGGCAAGCTCACTTACTACAGTGGCAACTACAGCCAGCACCTCAAACAGCGCGAGGAAAACTGGGAGCGCGCGATGACCGCTTATCGCAACCAGCAAAAGGAGATCGAGCAGATTCAGGAGTTCATCGACCGTTTCCGCTCCGTCTCCTCCAAGGCCGCCCAGGCGCAAAGCCGCGAGCGCCAGCTCGAAAAAATGGACAAACTGGAAAAGCCGAAGCCCCTGCGCAAAGCTTTCCGCTTCCAGTTTCCGCAGCCGCAGCGCAGCGGCCAGCGCGTCATCGGCCTGGAGGGCGTCGAGCAGGCTTATGGCGACAAAGTCATCTACTCCGGCCTTGATCTCGACATCGAGCGCGGCGACCGCACCGTGCTCGTCGGCCCGAATGGCGCCGGCAAATCAACCCTGCTCAAAATCCTCGCCGGCGAACTGCCCATCCGCAAAGGCCAGCGCAAGCTCGGCGCCAACGCCCGCATCGGTTACTATTCCCAGCATCGCTCCGACACCCTCAATCCCGAGCTCAGCGTGCTGGAGGAGGTGCGCCGTTGCGCCCCCGAATTCCGCGAGGACGACGCGCGCTCCATCCTCGGTTCCTTCCTCTTTCGTCGCGAGGAAGTTCACAAAAAATGCAAGGTGCTCTCCGGCGGCGAGCAAAGCCGGTTGAACCTGGTGAAGTTCCTGATGGACCCGCCGAACCTGCTGCTGATGGACGAGCCCACCACCCACCTCGACATCTGGAGCATCGAGGGTCTCGTTGGCGCCCTGCAACGTTTCGAAGGCACGCTCGTCTTCATTTCCCACGACGTGCATTTCATCCGCTCGCTCGCCACTCAGGTGCTGCACATCAACAGCGGCCAGGTCACCCGCTACGCCGGCGGTTACGACTACTACCTGGAAAAAACCGGTGCCGAAGAAAACGCCCGCGCCGCGGTGATCGCGGATTGACAGGGTGGGGCGACCGGCTCGGCCGCCCTCCACTCCGGCGAGCCAGCGGCTCGCCCCACGCCTTCACGGCGCGCGCTCGCTCATCAGGTAGGCGAACAAATGCACGACCTGATCCTCACCAAGCGCGGTCAGCAACCCCTCCGGCATCAAGGACATCGGAAGCTGTTGCTGGCTGCTGATCTGGCTTTTCTCAATGGTGAGCTTTTCCGCTGGTGTCTGAATGGTGAGCACGCGCTCGCTTTGCTCGGGAATGACGCCGGTGAGCGTGCGGCCATCCTTGAGCTGAAACACCGTCATGCGGTAGTCGGCGGGCACGACGGCGTTTGGATCAATCGTGTTCTCGAGCAGATAGGCCAGCTGATGACGGTCGCTGCCGGTGAGGTCGGGGCCGAGCTGGCCGCCCTCGCCGTAGAGCTTGTGACAAGCGGCGCAGGCGGCAGCGAAGACGGCCTTGCCTTGAGTGGCGTCGCCCTGGGCCAGTCGCTCCGGAGTCAGCTTCGCGGACCATTCGGCGAGCTCGGCTTTTTTCGCTTCCGGCGTGTCGCGCAGTTCGCCCCAGACTTCGGTGAGCTTGGCGGTGAGGTCGTCGTCGTTCAGGCTGCGAATGGCGCGGGCTTGGAAAGGTGTGATTGCCGCCTTGGGAACGCTGCCCGACTTCACCGCGTCCAGCAGCGCATGGGCAAATGGCACGCGTGAGACCAGCGTGGCGATGGAGGCGGCCTGCTGATCCACGCTGCGCGGCCAAGTGCGCAGCAGCACGGTGGCGACGCTCGGATCATCGTAAGCCGCCAGCGCGCCGCGGGCGGCGGCGGCAAGCACCTTGTCATTGATGAGACCACGAATGACTTGCAGCAGCTCCGGACGGGCACTGCGGGTGAGACTGGCGAAGGCGTTGCGGCGCGCGCTCGCATCGCCCTCGGTGTCTTGAACGATGGCGATGAGTTCCTCAACGGCCCGTCCGCTGCCGAAGACGAGGGAGAGTTTCTGTGAAAGGTCAAGGAGTGACGGCATCCTGCCGTCAGATGAGGGTTGAATGCCCTCAATCCTTGTGACCAACTCATCCCAGCCCTGCGGTTTTGGTGCCTTGCTGATGCCCTCCAACCCCGCCGCCATGCCAGCAAGAATGTCCCCAAGGAGTGACGGCATCTTGCCGTCAGATGAGGGCTGGAAGCCCTCACTCCTTGCCAAGGCCACCAGCGCGTCCACCGCCGCCGGGTGCTTCTCGATGTCCTCCGCGATCCTCCGCGCGACGAGACGACGCACGGTGGGGATCTTCGCGCTGGCGATCAGTTCCACGCCCTTCATCGGGTCCGCTGCCACCGCCGGCTCGATGCCGTACCAAATCATCAGCGGCTGCTGACGGTCGTCCGCGTCTTCCTCATGCTGCGCAAGCGCGGTGGCGATGGGCCAGCGGGCTTCGAGGTGGGGGACACGCTGGAGCAAAGAAGCAGTCGTGAGACGAACCAAACCAGATACATGCTTGGCCTGACTCGGGCCGTAGGGGGACCAAAGACCACCCGATAAATCCGCCATTTCTCGCATTGAACTTATAGTTTCAGCTTCAGACTTTTCCTTGGTTGGAAGGAAGCCTCGATGGATAGTGCGAAAATTTCGCTCGGTTAGATGCTGTTGTGCAGAACGGCTCCACCAGTTGTTTTCACTCTCGCGCAGCTTAACCAAATCCGAATTGCTCAGTACTGCCAAGTTGATGGGCGCTGCCTTTTTCTGCTCCCCATACACAATCTTGTAAATCCGCCCGCTTGTGCGGTGGATGCCGTCGTTGTCGTGGCATTCGCCGCTGTCGCTCCAATCGGCGACGAAGACATTGCCATCGGGGCCGGTGAGCAGGTCGATGCCGCGGAACCAGGGATCGGCGGCCTGCATGAAGTCGGGCGCGTGTTTGCCGACGTAACCGCAGCCTTGGCGCTCGAGTTTGTCCACGTTGATGCGACGGCCATGCAGGTTGCAGGTGAGCACGGCACCATGATACTCATCCGGCCAGAGGCCGCCCTGGTAAATCAACATGCCGACATGCGCATGGCCGCCCCCGAGCTCGCTGGTCTTGCTGCTCATGCCGTCCTTTTTCAGATCGCTCCACTTCTCCGCACCGGTGTCCCAGTGGAAGTGATCAGCGGTCTGCTCGATGACTTCATAGACATAGGGGTTCAAATGCGAGCCGAACATGCGGCGGTAGTAGGCGCCCGGAATGACGTGCCAGAGATGGCCGATGACGGTGTTGATCATGAACAGCTCGCCGTCCGCGTTCCAATCGTGCCCCCAGGAGTTGGTGCCGCCGTGCGCCACCACTTCAAACACCTTGCGGGTGGGATGGTAACGCCAGATGGAGCAGTTCAGTTGGACGCGTTTTTCCATCGGCGTGCCGGGCGCGCCGACGGCGGAGGTGTCGGTGATGCCGTGGCGTCCATAGAGCCAGCCGTCCGGCCCCCAGCGCAGGCCGTTGACGATGTTGTGACCGATGGTTTTGGTATTGAAGCCATCCAGCAGCACCTCGGGCTCGCCATCAGGGAGGTCGTCCCCATCCTTGTCGGCGATGAAGCTGAGGGTGCCCGCGTTGAGAATCCACACGCCGCCGTAACCGATCTCGACGCTGGTGAGCTGGCTGCCCTGGTCCCAAAAAACGCTGCGCGTGTCATGCCGGCCATCGCCGTCCTTGTCCTCCAGGATGATGATCCGGTCGCGCAGGTTGAGGTCCCAGCGACCCGGGTTCTCCGCGTAAGTGTAACACTCCGCCACCCAGAGCCGCCCCTTCGCATCCCAAGCCATGGCGATGGGCTGCTGCACATCCGGTTCGGCGGCAAAAAGCACGCACTTGAAACCCGGCGGAAGCTGCATCGTCGCCGCCGCTTCCTCCGCCGGCATCGGAGCCCCGGCTTCCGTGTTGTAGGGCGCAGGGAACGGCTCGGCAGCAATCAGGTGGAGGGCAAAGAACAGAGGGCAAAGGGTCGAGAAGCGGCGCATGTTGTCTTCCTTCAGAGCATCTATGACTGCATCGGGTAAGTTGAGTGGACCAAGATGCATGAATTCATGTCCATCGTTCCCGAAAAAGTTCTGACCAGCCAATGAAAAACGGGTTTCAGGTTCAGATTTGTTCAACGGCATCCCCTGCTGCCGCTTTATTGCGGCGGTCGAGGAAGGCCGCTCCTGGGACAAAAAGGAGAGACCCTCCCGCGCCACCCCGCCGCCTCACTCCGGCAGCAGGGAAAAAAGCTTTTCGATCTCCGCCTGCGCCGCCCGCAGCCCCGCGTCATGCTCCCGCAGCGCCGCATAACGCCGCGCAAAGCAGCCCGGCTCCTCACCCGCCATGAGCAGGTGCCGCGCCGCCCGCGCCAGCGCGTCCGCCCGCTCCCGCGACAGCGGCGGCTTCTCCTCCATCGCCTCATCCAGCATCACCACCCGTTGCGACAGTTGCCGCAGCCAGGCAAAGCGCTCATGCTCCGTCAGCAGTTGCAGCAGATGCATCGGCGAGCGCACCTCGTTGCCCTCCGCCTCATAAGCCGCGCGTTCCGCGTTCATCAGCAGCTTGTGCAGGCGCAGCAATTCGTGGCGCAGGGCGGGCAGAGGGTGGTCGGTCATGGTGGCGAAACAAAGCAGCGCACCGGCCTGCTTGCACGCACGGAATCGCAGTCATCCCGCCCGCAGTGGGACCCTCACCGGCCCGCGCGGCAGCGTATCCGCGAGGCGGAAGGTGACGAAGATCGCCACCTCGACCTGCTGCCAATGCGGCAGCTTGTGGGCCGTCTTTTCGATGTCCCCTCGCGGATCGAAGAACTTCATGCCCCAGCTAATCGAGAGGAGCGCGGACACTCCTGTCCGCCTCTTCTCTTCGCGGCTTCGCCGCCACTTCAAAAAGCGGGTAAGAGTGTCCGCGCTCCTCTCGATGCACTCGGCCTACTTATGATACTCCTGCAATGCCCGCACCTGCACGTCGTTGTGCTGGAGGGACTTGATCGCCATGAGGGCGGCGTCGGCTCCGCGCAGGGTGGTCATGATGGGGATGCGGTTTTGCATCGTGGTGGTGCGGATTTTGACTTCGTCCTCGCGGGTGTTTTTGCCGCTGGGGGTGTTGATGACGAGGGCCATGTCCTTGTTCTTCATCAGGTCGATGACGTTGGGGCGCTGGCCGCTGGCGAGTTTGGGGAGGATGTGCACGGGGATGCCGGCGTCGGTGATGACCTGGCCGGTGCCGGGGGTGGCATACAAGGTGAAGCCGAGGTCGGCGTAGCCTTGGGCGATGCGGGGGAGGTTGGGCTTGTCGGCGTCTTTGACGCTGATGAAGACGTTGCCGCCCGTGGGCAGGGTGCCGCCGGCGGCCATCTGGCTCTTGGCGAAGGCGAGGCCGAGGTCGGGGTCGATGCCCATGACTTCGCCGGTGCTCTTCATCTCGGGGCCGAGGATGATGTCCACGCCGGGGAATTTGCTGAAGGGGAAGACGGCCTCCTTGACGCTGTAGTGCGAGGGGACGACTTCGGCGGTGAAGCCGAGTTCCTTGAGCGTTTTGCCGGCCATGATCTTGGCGGCGAGTTTTGGCAATGGCACGCCGATGGCTTTGCTGACGAAGGGCGCGGTGCGGGAGGCACGCGGATTGACCTCGATGACGTAGAGGTCGTCGCCTTTGACGGCGAGCTGCATGTTCATCAAGCCGCGGACGTTGAGGGCCTTGGCGAGCTTCTTGGCGGCATCGCGGATGCGGTCCTGCATCGTAGCGCTGAGGCTGAAGGGCGGGATGACGCAGGCGCTGTCGCCGGAGTGGATGCCGGCCTCTTCGATGTGCTCCATGATGGCACCGATGACGGTCGTTTCGCCGTCGGTGATGCAGTCCACATCGACCTCGGTGGCGTCTTCGAGGAAGCGGTCGATGAGGAGGGGCTTGTCGGCGGAGAGGGTGGGCTTGTTGGCGATGTGCGACGAGCCGGCCTGGCTGGTGCCTTCCAGCTCCAGGTTGGTGCGCATGTAGTGGGAGAGTTCGTTGTCGTTGTAAACGATCTGCATGGCGCGGCCGCCGAGCACGAAGCTGGGGCGCACGAGGCTGGGGTAGCCGATCTTCGCGGTGATGGCCAAAGCCTCCTCCAGCGAGGTGGCGGTGCCGCTGGGGGCCTGGTTCAAACCGAGATCGTCGAGCAGCTTGGCGAAGAGCTTGCGGTCTTCGGCGAGTTCGATGCTCTTCGGCGAGGTGCCGATGATGCGGACGCCGTTTTCTTCGAGGCCTTTGGCGAGGTTCAGCGGCGTCTGGCCGCCGAACTGGACGATGACGCCGATCACCTGGTCGTTGCGGTTTTCGCGCTCGTAGATGTTGAGCACGTCTTCGAGGGTGAGGGGCTCAAAGTAAAGCTTGTCGGAGGTGTCGTAGTCGGTGGAGACGGTCTCGGGGTTGGAATTGACCATGATGGTCTCAAAGCCCAGCTCGCGCAGGGCGAAGCTGGCATGGACGCAGCAGTAGTCGAACTCGATGCCCTGGCCGATGCGGTTCGGGCCGCCGCCGAGGATGATGACCTTTTTCTTGTCGCCATCACGCACCTCGTCCTCGATGCCGTAGGTGCTGTAGTAGTAAGGCGTGTAAGCCTCGAACTCCGCCGCGCAGGTGTCCACGAGGCGGTAGGTGGGGATCACTCCAAGCCGTTTGCGAATCTCACGAACTTCACTGTCTTTGAGACTCGTGAGCGTTGCGAGTTGGCGATCTGAAAAACCGAGCTTCTTGGTCCGACGAAGCTCTTTGGCGAGATTAGCCGCACGCAACTTCTGTGTTTCACTCAGAGGCTCGCCTTCATCGCGATTCGTCCACCATTCGACGATTGCGGTCACGTCGTCCTTTTTGTGCCGACCGTTGGCGACCATTCTCAAAGAGATGCTGTCCTTCACAATCTCCTCAATCTGCCGCAAGAACCACCGGTCGATCTTGGTCAGCGCAAACACCTTCTCCACGTCCCAGCCCTTCGCGAAGGCCGCGCCGAGCCAGAAGATGCGCTCGGCGTTTGGCACGCTGAGCTTGGTTTCGAGTTCCTCGTCTTCGATCTGCTTGTCCGCGCCGTCGCCGATGAGGCCGAAGCGCTTGATCTCCAGACCGCGCAGGGCCTTCTGCAGGCTCTCCTTGAACGTGCGGCCGATGGCCATGACCTCGCCGACGGATTTCATCTGCGTGGTGAGCACTTCGTTGGCGCCGGGGAATTTCTCGAAGGTGAAACGCGGGATCTTCGTCACCACGTAGTCGATGGTCGGCTCGAACGCGGCCGGCGTGTGACGCGTGATGTCATTTTTGAGCTCATCGAGCGTGTAACCGACCGCGAGCTTTGCGGCGATCTTCGCAATCGGGAAGCCGGTGGCCTTCGACGCGAGCGCGGAGCTGCGGCTCACGCGCGGATTCATCTCGATGACGATCATGCGGCCCGTGTCCGGATGCACGGCGAACTGGATGTTCGACCCGCCGGTCTCGACGCCGATCTCGCGGATGCACGCGAAGGAGAAGTCGCGCATGATTTGATACTCGCGATCCGTGAGCGTCTGGATCGGCGCCACGGTGATCGAGTCGCCCGTGTGCACGCCCATGGGGTCGAGGTTCTCGATGGAGCAGATGATGACGCAGTTGTCCGCCTTGTCGCGGATGACCTCCATCTCGAACTCCTTCCAGCCGAGAAGGGATTCCTCGATGAGCACCTCCGTCACCGGCGAGAGGTCGAGGCCGCGGGCGACGATGGTTTCAAACTCATCCAGGTTGTAGGCGATGCCGCCGCCGGTGCCGCCGAGCGTGTAGGCCGGGCGGATGATGAGCGGGAAGGTGCCGATCTCCTCACGGATCCTGTGCGCTTCCTCCATCGTGTGCGCGACGCCGGACTGCGGCAGGTCGAGGCCGATCTTGAGCATGGCGTTCTTGAAGAGCAGGCGGTCCTCGCCCTTCTCGATGGCATCGGGCTTGGCGCCAATCATGCGCACGCCGTGCTTTTCCAGGGTGCCCGCGCGATGCAGCGCCATGGCGGTGTTCAGCGCCGTCTGGCCGCCGAGGGTGGGCAGGAGCACGTCCGGCTTCTCTTTGATGATGATTTTTTCCACCATCTCCGGCGTGATCGGCTCGATGTAAGTGCGGAAGGCGAACTCCGGGTCGGTCATGATGGTGGCCGGATTGGAGTTGATGAGCACCACCTCGTAGCCTTCCTCGCGCAGGGCCTTGCAGGCCTGGACGCCGGAGTAGTCGAACTCACAGCCCTGGCCGATGACGATGGGGCCGGAACCGATGACGAGAATGCGTTTGATGGAGGTGTCTTTGGGCATGGGGGGATTTGAGATCTGAAATTTCAGATTTGAGATTCTGTGAAAGCGTATGATTGGGGCGCTTTCAGGGGTCGAGTGGGGAGGGCAGGTTGAAACCTGCTCCACTCTGGCCGGAAAGCGCGTCATTTTGCACAGGCGGTTTGGGCTGTAAAGGGGCGAGGCGGTGGAAATGCGCGCGGGTTGCGGGGTTGCGCAGCGGGTGGATTTGCTTTAAGGGCGTGCGGATGCGGTTACTTGATCATGGCCGGACCATCGCGGCGGCCGTCCTCGCTCTGCTTCTGGCGTCCTGTTCCTCCCGGAAAAAGGAGAACTGGGTGCATGGTTTCGAGCCAGCGCGCACGGCACTGCTGGCCAACGGGGTGGCGCATCCGCCCAAGGCGGTGCCGACGCCGGTGAAACGGGCGCTGTGGGCGGGCAACAAAATCGTGGGCAAACCCTACCGCCGCGGCGGGGGGCACGCAAAAATCGAGGACACGGGGTACGACTGCTCCGGGACGGTGTCCTATGTGCTCTACCACGCGGGCTTGCTGTCCGCGCCGAACACCTCAAGCGGCTTCCGCAACTACGGCGCGCCGGGCCGGGGCAAGCACATCACGGTGTATGCGAAGTCCGGGCATGTGTTCATCGACATCGCCGGACTGCGGCTGGACACAGGCTACAACGGCGCGCGCGGCCAGGGACCGACCTGGAGCAGCAAGCCGCGGCCATTGGCGGGTTTTGTGGCGCGGCATCCGCCGGGCTTGTGAGGGGGGGAATCGAAATTCGAAGCCCGCAAGGTGAAAAGCAAAGCGCGGACGCAGGGGGGCTGTCACCTGGGGCATGGACCCTGATGGAACGCGCCTCGTGCTTTGCCGAGAGGAGCGGGAGTCAAAGGTGGCTCACTGCGGCACGGTGCGCAAGCGCAGGGTGGGCGGGGCGTTGCGGGAGTTTTCCTTGCTGGCGAAGGCGTGGGCGAGGCCGTTGCGGGCGATCTCGTCGGTCTCGCGGCAGACGATGAGGGTGACGAGACCGTTGCTGTCCTCGTTGAGGAATTGGGCGAGGGCGGGGCCGGCGAGGCTGACGGCGCCGGTTTGGCGGCCTTGCGGCACGGTGAAGCTGCCGAGCAAAACGGAGCGCGCGGGGTCGGGCAGGGTGTGATGGGCGGGGTCGCGGCTGTGGGCGGGAGCGTTTTGCCAGGTCAGGCTGTCCTCGGCCCAGTCGTCCTCGGCTTCATCGGTGAGGCCATGCACGGTGAAGACGGCGTCGGGCACGAGGGAGGCGTAGCCGAGTTCGCTCGGCTCCAGGTGCAGGACGAGTTCCGCCTCGGCGATGCGGCCCTGGATTTTGGCGAGGTCGAAGGCGAGGTAGGCCTTGCGCTCGAGGGTATCGGAGAGGGTGGTGTGCTTGACACGCAGGAAGGTCTCGCGGCCGCTGACGCGATGGTTGCTGCTTTGAATCCAACTGTCCTTGCCGCGGCCATAGGCGGTGGTGAGCATCTGCCAGCCGTCGCCGAGATCCGCCATGTGGGCGGCGGGCAGCCAGCGGCCAGGCTCGGACTGCTGGCGGTCGGAGTCGGGATTGAGCATGTCGCGGGTGAGGCCGCCGAAGTCGAGGCGCTCGCCGCCGCGCAGGGCTTTGACCCCGGACTCGCCCCGGCGGTTGACTTCGACGAGGCCGTCGAGCACATGCACGACACACTTGCCGTCGTCACCGGCGCTGACGCCGAAGCGGGTGCCGTAATCGACGATTTTGGTTTCGGGGGCGTGGATGGTGAAGCCCTTGGCCTGGGGCGGCACGTCGGCGACGACGGTGCCGCGATGCACGCGCGCCTCCATGGGGGAGAGGATTTCGAGCCGGACGGGGGCTTCCATGACGACTTCCGCGCCGCTTTTGAAGCGCAGGGTGGCCATGCCTTCGACGAGGTCGAGGGTGCCGGGGGCAAGGGGGGAGCCTTCGAGCGTGGGCAGGGCGCTGTTGCCCCACTGGCAGGACTGCGCTTTGACAAGCACGGCGGCCACAGGCTGGCGTTGCAAGGTGAACCAGACGGCGGAGGAAAGCAGCACGGCGATGGCGGCGGCGGCGGCGTGGGACCAGCGCAAGGTTTGATGCCAGCGTGGAGTGCTTTGGCTCGCGGCGGCGGCAGGCGCTTTGTCAGAGAGCAAAGTCTCGGCGTCAAAGCGCAAGGTGGACTCCAGAACGACGGCGCGGGCGAGCCAGTCGCGCGCGGCGGGGTCGTCGCGCAGGCGGGCGTTGATCCCGGCGATCTCGGCGGCGTCCGCCGCGCCGTTGCGCAGGCGCTCCCACTGCTCCAGCAGGCGCCATTTGTCTTCAGTGGAAAGGGAATCAGCGGGCTTCATGCGAGGGCCTCCTCTTGTTTTTGCACGCACTCCAGCAGGGTCATGCGGATGCGGCTGAGAGCGCGATAAACGGCGCCCTCGGTGCGCTCGATCTGGCGGGCGATGTCGGCGATCTCCAGCTCTTGAAAATAACGCAACTGCACGAGTTGACGGTGCTCGGCGGGCAGGCGGCCGACGCAGACGCGCAGGGCCTCATGGCGGGCGGGCGCCTCGGCGGCGAGTTCGGCGACAGCGGCGCCGAGCGACTCCAGCACCTCCTCCTCCAGCGGCAGGTGCTCGCGTTTTTTGCGCCGGCGATGGGTGAGCACCTGATGGAAGGCGGTCTTGCGCGCCCAGGCGAGGAAGTGGGTGCCGATCTCGAAGTCGTCGAAGTGCTTCCAGAGCAGCATCTTGGTTTGTTGCAGGATGTCCTCCGCCTCGGCATCGCGCGGCACGAGGCCATAGACGTACAAGCTCAGGGCGCGGTCGTGCGCGTTGAGCAGTTCGAGGAACTGGGTGGCGCGGTCGGAGGATTCGGCGGACATGAGCGGAAGAGAGGCGGCATGCCTCAGGTCAGAATAGGCCGGCGCGGTCGGAATTTGGACAGGTATTTTTGCTGCGGGCGCTAATCCTCGACCACAATGAGGCGCGCGCTGATCTCTTGCCCTCCATGGCTCAGGGTGATGAGGTGCTCGCCCGGCGCGAGGCGGGCGGTCCAAGCACCGTTGCTTTGCTCCAGTTCCAGCGTGGCGCTGTGCCAGCGCAAGGCGGGGTCGGGGTCGCGGTTGCTGCGCAGTCGCAACACGCGGCCGCCGCCGGGCAGGTCGGGATCGAGGTGATAGACCGCGCCGTCCGCCGGTTGCAGCAGGCGCAATGCGGCCACCGGCTCGCCTGGCGACGCGCAGGCGACGAGGTCGCCCAGCCAGTTGTCGGCGCTGGCGGTCCAGGCGCGGTATTCCGGCGGCAGCAGCGCTCGGCCTTGAGCGTCGTAGTCCGCCGCGCTGGCGACGGCGGGTAATTGTGCGGGAGTCAGTTTTTCCGTTCGCTGCAAACGCACCGCCGGCGACTGCGCGCTGAGGCGTTTGCCGGTGCGCGGGTCGATGCGCACGCTGGCGATGGCACTCGGAGTGTCATACCAAGTCGTCGCGCCGAAGCGCTCCCGCGCCAGCGCGAAGAGGTCGGCGAGGATGGGGGCCGAGCCGGTGACGCCGGACACGCCCTGCATCGGAGTGCGGTCGAAATTGCCGGCCCAGACGCCGATGGTGAACTCCGGGGTGTAACCGATGGCCCAGTTGTCCCGGTAGGAGGCGCTGGTGCCGGTTTTGACCGCCACGCGGAAACCCATGCGCAGCGGCGAGCGCGCGCCGAAGGTGAGCAGGCGGGCCTGGTTGTCGCTCAACATGTCCGCGATCTGCCAGGCATGAGTGGCATCGAAAACACGATCCGACTCGCCCGGTGGCGCGTCCGCCGCCAGCCGCCAGGGACGGTGCTCGCCGAGCCGGGCCAGGCAGGCGTAGGCGTTGGTCAGTTCGAGCAGGCGCGCGGGCGCGTTGCCGAGGGTGAGGCCGAGGCCGTAATGCTCCGCCGGTTCGTCGAGCGTGCCGAGACCGAGCCGCCGCAGCGTTTCCCAGAGTGCCTCCGGCCCGCCCGCTTGATCGAGTACTTTCACGGCGGCAATGTTGAGCGAGTTGCCCAGCGCGGCGCGCAAGGTGACCGGACCGAAGCACTTGCCGGTGTAGTTTTCCGGCTGATACAAACCGGTGGGCGTGGGGAAAGAAACCGGCAGGTCGGCGATGACGCTGGCGGGCGAAAAACGGCCCGTTTCCAGCGCCAGCAGGCAGGTAAAAGGCTTCAACGCCGAGCCTGGCGAGCGCGGTGTCCAGGCGCCGTTGATCTGGCCGCCGTCGGGGGAGAAAAAGTCACGCGAACCCGCCAGCGCCAGCACATCGCCAGTGGCGTTGTCGAGGATCACGGCGGCGGCTTGCGTCACATGGCGGGCGCGCAGGCCGTCGAGGCGCGCGGCCAGGATTTTCTCCGCCCGGCGTTGCAGGGTCGCGTCCAGGGTGGTGCGAATCACGCCATCGGCGGGCGCGGTCTCCAGGCGCAGCAGGCTGGTGGCATGAGGCGCCGTGAAGCCGCCGCGACTGGGTGTCAGCACCAGCGGTTGCGCCTTCGCCCGGGCATGCGTGCCGGCATCAATAAAACCCTCCTCCGCCATGCGCTCCAGGACATGGTGCTGACGGTTGATGGCTGCCTCGCGCCGCCGCAAGGGATTGAGCCGGCCCGGTGCCTGCGGCAGCCCTGCCAGCAGGGCGCACTCCGCCACGGTGAGATCGGCCAGCGGCTTGTCAAAATATCCCTCCGCCGCCATCCGGCAGCCGGTGAGCAGGTTGCCGTAGGACACCCGGTTGAGCCAGGCGGCGAGGATTTTTTCCCGCGACCACTCGCGCACCAGCCGGCGCGCGCGCTGCGCCTCCGCGAACTTCACCCACCATGTGCGCGGCGCGGCAGGGGAGCTGATTTTGACCAATTGCTGCGGCAGGGTGGAAGCGCCTGACACCACGCGGCCGTTGCGCAGGTTGTCCCAGGCAGCGCGCGCGATGGCCGCGTAATCCATGCCGCCGTGCTCAAAAAAGCGCCGGTCCTCCACCGCCACGACGGCCTCGATCAGCGGCTTTGGCAGTTCCTCCCACGGCACCTCCGGGCCGGAGCGCCGCCCGTCCGGGTCCAGCAGCAACCGCAGCGGCGAGCCGTCCCGCGCCACATAGCGCGCGGACAGCGCCCGCGTCTCGGTGAGCGCGGCGGGCAAGTCAAAGGCCCAGGGCAAGGCGCGCCAGCCGAGCGCAAGCACAAGCAAGGCGAGTCCGGCTGCCAGGACAAGCCGTTTGTTGAGCGGGATTTTAAGTCGTTGCATGAACAAGGAGGTAACGGCAATGGGGGACGGTGACAGTCAAGGGAAGCGTTCCGAAAAAGCGCCAGGAAACGACCGCGAGGTCTGAACGAAAGAGCGGCGAGGGCAGGGCCTGGATTTAGCTGGAGCTGATCAAAAGCGAAAGCATTTGCTTGCCTTGATCGTTCTTTGCCTGCCCCCAACTCCGAACATTTGATCCCCTCCCCTTCGAATTCTTCTGTTGAATCTCACCCCCAATTGGCTTCGCCGCGAAGTTCAAGACGCCCGCAAAAGGTGGTGTTCTGGCTGTCGGTGCTGGCGGCGATGGGATTTGTGCTGTCGCAGTCGATTGCGCAGATCGAGCGTGTGCGCGTTTTGAGCGGGAAATCCGTGGTACCGGAGGAAATCAGGCATTTGCCCGGCGTGCAGGCGCGCGAGATGCTGCTGCCCGAGGCCAGCGTGGACTCAATGTGGTGGGTGATGCATACGGAGGCTTTTCTAGAGGGGCGGGCGCAGCAGGGGCGCGTGCGCTGGACGGATCGCGACAACGCGCCGGCGGGGCGGGAAGTGCATTGGAGTTCGTCTTTGGTTTGGCTGATGGCGCTGCTGGCCTGGCTGATTCATCTGGCCAGCGGGCTTGACACCATCGCTTGCGTGCAGGATGCCGCCCTGCTGTTTGGACCGTTGACCTTGCTGGTCTTCATCGGGCTGTTCGCCATGATGGTGGCGCATCGCTGGGGCTACCTGGCGGGTGGTTTTGGCGCCCTGGCTCTGGCGACCAACGGTTCGCTGCTGGCCTTCAGCAAAGCGGGTGAAGCGGACCATCACGGGCTGGTGATTGGGCTGGCACTGGCCTGCATCCTCGCCTTGACCATAGGGGGCGCGGGCTGGCTGGCGAAGCCGGAGGCGGCGGGTTTGCGGTGGGTGGACCGACTCACGCCGCAACGCCGCGGCGCCCGGCAGTGGTTTGTTTTTTCCGGATGGCTGGCGGCCGCCGGTCTCTGGATCAGCGCCTCCACGCTGCTGCCCGTATTGTTTGGGATCGCGTTCGGTGTGGCGCTCCTTGCCTTGCTGAGACGCTGGCGGAGCAAGACGGAGGAGGCGGCAGCGGTGGTTTGGGAGCCGGGTGTCTGGCGCTGGTGGGGTACCAGCGGCGCCCTGGGCAGCCTGTTTTTCTACGTCCTCGAATACGCGCCGTCGCACTTTGGCTGGCGGCTTGAGGTGAATCATCCGTTGTATGCGCTGGCGTTTTGGGGAGCGGGAGAATGGCTGGCAATTCTGACCGCCTGGGGCGCGGGGAGGAAGTCCACCAGCCGCTTGGAATGGGTGCGGCTGGGTCTCGCCGCACTCGCGCTCAGCGCCCTGCCCGCGGCCATTTTTGTGGGCGGTTCGGAGTGCTTCGTCGTTCAGGACGCGTTTTTGTGGCGCCTTCATCACGAGTACATTCTGGAATTCAGGTCGTTGGCCAAGTACCTTGCGGCCAGCTCCTGGGGGCAATTCTTCGGCACCGTGTCGTTCTGGCCGTTGCTGCTGATCCCGCTGGTATGGGGGTTGCTGCGCTGGCGCGTGAAGCCGCAGGTGGAGGCGGTGCTGCTGATCCCGCTGGGGGCGGTGCTGCCATTGTGCCTGCTGGCCTGCCTGGAGGAACGCTGGCTTTGGGTGACGGGCGCGCTTTGGCTGGGGGTGCCGTTGGGATTGTTGGCGGTGTGGCGCGCCGGCGCGCTGCCTTGGCCGCGCCCGTTGATTGCCTGCGCGGCGGGCGTCTATCTGGCGGGCTTGGCGGCGGTTCCGGTGTTGATGCCGCCGCAAGGACAAGCGCAGGACAAATCGGTGGTCAGCCTGGACGAGGCTTATGCCATGACTGCGCGGGAAGTTGCCTGGTTGGTGCGTCAAACCGCGGGTGAACGACCGATCAACGTGCTGAGCGGCCCCTCCTCCACCAGCAAGCTCGTATTTTACGGGGACATGAAGGGGATCGGCACCCTTTACTGGGAAAATGCCGCAGGCTTGAAGACCGCCGCCAAGATCTTTGCGGCCGAAACCGAGGACGCTGTCCTGGATCTCTTCCGCGAGCACCAAATCACCCATTTGGTGCTGTTTTCCTGGGATCACTTTGGGGAGGCTTACACGCGGTTGCATCGCGATTTGGCCGCGGATGCCAGCGTGCAGGAGCCTTATCTGAATGCCTGTGTGTCAAAGCGCAATCTGCCCATCTGGCTGAGGCCGTTGCATTATAAGATGATGCCGGAGATGACCAAGCTCGGACTTTGGGTGGACATCTTTGAGTTCCGCCCCGAACAGAGGCCGGCGGAGTCCTATTATCATCTGGGCAAGTACCTGACGGCCGGCGGGCTCTATGAGGAGGCGATTCAGGCCTACGCTGAATCCTGGAAACGCGATTCGGAACTGCCCGGTGTCGAGCATGAACTGGGTGTGGCGATGGCCTTGGCTGGCCGTCACACCGAGGCGCGGGCGCTGGCGGCGCGGTTGCCGGAGAGCGACCGGTTTCCGATCGAATCCGCGCTGGCGCGGCGGTTCACGGCTGAAGGCAGGCATGAAGAGGCCGTGGCGGCTTGGCGGCGTGCTTTGCAACTGAAGCCGGAGGACGAAACGGCAAACCTGGAGCTGGCCTGGCTGCTGGCGACATCAGAGGACGCCGATGTGCGCAATGGACCGGAAGCCCTCGCGCTCATGACCAGGATTTTGGACGGAGCCCCCGCAAAAAGTCTCCGCCAGATGGATGTGCTGGCGGCCGCCAACGCGGAGAACGGGCGTTTTGAGGAAGCCCTGGCCTTGATAGAAAAGGCATTGGCGCTGGCTCGCAACGGCGCGGCATTGAGCGCGGTGCGGGAAATCGAGCAACGCAAGACGCACTATGCCAGCGACCAGCCTTTCCGCACGCCGCTGAAAATGGGCATGTAGATTTTTCTCTTGCCATGACGGCGGCGGTTTGATGAAATGCAGCATCGGTTCACCGCCGCTGGGTCAGCCCAACCTGCCTGCTGTCATGAAAACGGACCCGCTTGCCATGTCGTTGCGGGGGATCTGCGTGCCCGCGCCGAGGTGTGATGATGCGAATTTTTTTGATCGTACCGCCAGAGGGCGGTGTCGAAACCTGAAACCGCAACCCAACCCGGCGGGCGCCTGTTTGGACATCCGCCTCAAACCCGACGCATATGAAAACGAAAACCGCCCACATCGAACGTCGATTCCAAAAGCATCTGACTGAAATGAATGGAGCGCTGCCGGCGCTCGAACAACGCATCGAGCACCTGCCGCGGCTGCACGTCGCCGAACTTCAGGAGCGCCTGCATCAAGTTGAGGTCATGGAGCACGCCATGCGCCGCAACGTGCATGAGGTCCTGGAGTCCGGCCACACCCCCGAGGTGGAGCGCGTGCGCAAGCTCAAGAGCCTGGCCAAACTGATCGAGGAGGAAATGGCCGAGCTGCGCCATGAGACCGACTTCATGGCGATGGGCTACGACAGCACGCTCGATGCCGTGACGAAAGCGGCCGACAAGCTCATCCATGCCGCGCGCGAACTGCTGCACACCGTGGGGGTCAACCGTCCGAAGTGACGGGGTGGGGCGAGCCGCCGGCTCGCCTATTTCATGAAAGCGGCCGGGTCGGTCGCTCCACGGCTGCGCTCAGGTGAGCCGCAGACGGGTCAGCAAGTCGTGCGCGTCCAGTTGCAGGCCGATGTAGAAGTCGCCGAACTCGGCATACACCGCGGAGACCTCGTCGAAGCGCATCTCATAGATGATGCTCTTGATTTGGAACAGGTCGTGCGCAAACAGCGTGACGCTCCACTCGTGGGAGTCGAGACCGGTGGAGCCGGTGACGAGCTGGCGCACCTTGCCGGCGTACTTGCGTCCGGTGCGGGCGTGACTGCCCATCAGCGCCCGGCGTTTCTCGAAGTCGAGCATCCACCAGTTGGCGCCGACGTTGCGGAGTTTGTTCATCGGGTAAAAGCACACCACCGGCCAGTCGGCGAGGTTCGGGTAGAGGCGGTCATTGTAGTACTTCGTCATGTGCGCCTTCCACTCGGCCAGGCGGGCATTGTGCGCCTCGCTGCCCGGCTCCAGGTTCTCGGTTTTGGCGATGCGGGCGGAGGCGTCCTCCTCTTTCTCCGAGTACTCGGTCCACTCGGTCATGGAGAGGTAACTGTAGGCCGGCGTCAGTACCTCGGGTCCAAGGGCGAGGCTCAGCTCTTTTTCAAGGCGGTGGGAGTCATGCAGGTCGGCGGTGACCAGCATGAAGCCGAGGTCGGCTTTCGGGCTGACGATGCCGAGTGTGAGCAGTTGCGTCTTCTCCTGGCTGCGCACGCGCATGATGGTCTCGCTGAAGCGGGTCAGGCGCTCGCGCTGTTCGTCGGCGGTCAGGGCGGCCCAAAAACCGTGGTCAACATGATAAAAGAGATGCTGGACGAACCAGCCTTCCTGGGCAGGGAGCGGGGTGGTGGGCATGGGGGGCAGAAGGCAGAAGGCAGGGCGGGACGCTCGGCTGTCTGCGCCCTGCCACCTAAGCCTGCGATTTTCTCATTGCAAGCCTCAGACCCGGCACTATTCTTGCTGCCCTCAAAACCCAAACCTCGCAAGAACATGGCCGACGCCGCTAACAAGTACCCGCAAAACGCCTCTGGAGAATATTACGTGGACGATCAATGCATCGACTGCGACCTTTGCCGCGAAACGGCGCCGGCCAATTTCACCCGCGATGACGACGGCGGCCACTCCTATGTGTTCAAGCAGCCGGAAAACGACGACGAGCGCGCGCTGTGCGAGGAAGCCCTGGCCGGCTGCCCGGTCGAGGCCATCGGCAGCGACGGCGAGTAAGAATTCCGGTGGCGCGGACAAACGGGCCGGTGCACACTGAGCCGCCGATGTCCGCCGCCAAACCCTCCCGCTTTCAGTGGCAGCGTCATGCCCTGATCTCGGCCTGGCGCGGCGCGCCGGAGCCGCCGCTGGTGGATCTGCCGGCTCGGCGCATTGGGGATCTGCTGTCCCCGATCCTGCAGCAGTGCGGACTGGGGGAAAGGGCGCGGCTGGAGGAAGTGCTGGAAGCTTGGCGCGAGATCGTGGGCGACATGCTTTTCCAACACACCCGGCCGGACGCGGTGGTGCGCGGGGTGCTCATCGTGCGCCTGTTGCAACCGGCGGTGCACCACGCATTGACGATGGAAAAGCCGCGCATTCTGGCTCGATTGCGCGAGCGGCTGGGTCGCGCCGGCATCAAAGACATCCGCTTCAAGCACGGCTGAAGCGGCAGCAGGAGACCGCGTGGCCGCATGAACCGGAGTGATTGGGAAAGCTGTTGCGCCTGGCGGGCCTTGGAAAGCGCGGATGTGGAAGGGCGCTTTTTGACCGCGGAACAGGGAGCGGAAGCCACCACGCGCTGCCGTGACGATCTGACTTCGGACGACGTGAACCCTGAGCGACTCGATGAGCGGGTGCGGCGATTTTTATCGGCCAGGGCGCGCTGGCTGGAGGATAGGTCGCGCGTCGCAAACCAACCCTCGCCGCGTGACCTTCCGCTGGCCCTGCGACCGGCCACGGTGCCGGGTGCGCTGGCGGCAGCAGGTTGGATCGGCGCTTTTGTGCTGGGCTTTGGGCTGACTCATCTCGGCAACGAACGCGAACTGAACCTGCTGGCCCTGCCGCTGGTGGGGTTGCTGCTGTGGAATGCGCTGGTGATGGCGGCCAGCCTGATTTGGGAATGCCTGCCCGCAGGTGAAGGATCGGGGCAGGGCGGCGCCTCCATTCGCTTGCTGGCGCGGCTCAGCCGGCGCGCGGAACCGAAAGCCGACGACGCGTTGACGACCAAAGCGCGCGCCGCCTTCGCCGCCCTGGCCGGCGACTGGGGACTGCGTTTGTTGCAACGCCGCGCGCGCGCCTGGCTGCATGTGGCGGCCGCGGTGGTGGCGCTGGGATCAATGGCGGCCTTGTTCGCGAATGGCTGGTCGCGGGAATACCGGGTGGTGTGGGAAAGCACGCTGCTGAATGATTCGGGCGCGGCGCGCTTTTTCCAAACGCTCTTCGCCCCCGCTTCGGTGCTCACCGGCACGCCGGTGCCGCTGGACAAAGTGCCGGAGATGCGGCGCGGGGCGGGGCTCGCCACCCGGCCCGCGGACGCGCTGCCCTGGTTGAAATTGTACGCCGGCACCCTGCTGATCGGGGTGGCCTTGCCGCGACTGGCGCTGGCCGGACTGGCCTTGCTGCGCGCGCGACAGGATTTGCGGCGCGCCGTCGCCGCGCAAGGCTGGCCGGGATATGCGCTGAAGCTGCTGCGACGCGTCGAGGGCGGCGACCGGCCCGTGCTGTTGCTGGCGCCCGGCGCGGTGCTCGACGAGCGCGTGCGCCAGCGCTGGCAGGACTGGCTCGGCCAGCTCTACGGCGGCCGCACCGCCTTCGACCTGCAAGTCGTCGCCGAGGGCGAGCAGGACGATTGGATCGCCGCCTGGGAACCGCGCGATGGCCGGGTGGTGGTGGTGTTTTTCCTGGCCTCAACACCCGAGGAGGAAGTGCAGCGCGACTTTTTGCGGCACCTGCGCGCGCGCTTGGAGGCGGGGCATTACGAGCCGGAACTGGTGGTGCTGCTCGATGCCTGCGGCCTGCGCGGGCGCTGGTCGGCGGACAAGCGCGACACGCGCGAGCGCCTCTGGCTGGAGACCCTGCGCGGTCACGCGGACCGGTTGCTGGTGGCGGACGAGGAAAGATGCGCGGAGATCAATGGCACGGCGATTGTCTTGCGCTCCAATCCGGCGTAAATTTTCGCCGTCATGCCCGCCGTCTCGCGTCACGCCCTCGCTCCTCCCACCGCCGCGGAGACGGTGACGCTCAGCCTCATCTCCCACACCAACGCCGGCAAGACCTCGCTCGCCCGCACCCTGCTGCGCCGCGATGTCGGCGAGGTGCGGGACGCGCCGCACGTCACCCTTTTCAACGAGTCCTTCACCCTGCTCAAAGAGGACGGCAAACTTTTGCGCCTTTGGGACACCCCCGGTTTTGGCGACAGCGCCCGCCTCTTGAAGCGGCTGCATCGCGAGCGCAACGCCCTGCTTTGGTTTCTCAGTCAGACCTGGGACCGCGTCACCGACAAGCCGCTTTGGTGCTGCCAGCAGGCGCTCAAAAACGTGCGCGAGGAGGCGGACGTGGTGCTTTATCTGGTCAACGCCGGCGAGCCGCCCGAGGCGGCCGGCTACCTCGCGCCGGAGATGGAGGTGCTCGGCTGGCTGCGCAAACCGGTGCTCGTCCTGCTCAATCAAACCGGCCCCAGCGGATTACCCGACGAGGAAACCGCCGTCTGGCGCGAGCACCTCGCCGCCTGGCCGCAGGTGCGCGGCGTGCTGACGCTGGATGCCTTCGCCCGCTGCTGGGTGCAGGAGGATTTTCTGATGGAGACCCTGGCCGGGCTGCTGCCGGAGGAAAAGCGCGGGACCTTCGCCGTGCTGAAGCGCTCCTGGCGCGCGCGCAACCTCACCATCTTCGATGACGCCATGCGCCTGCTGGCCGACCTGCTCGCCTCCGCTGTGCTCGACGGCGTCGATGTGCGCAGCGAATCGCTCTGGGAAAAAATCGGCATTGGCCGCTCCGAGATCAACCGCGAGTACGGCGACGCGCGCCAAGCCCTCGCGGGCCGCCTCGCCGAGCGGGTGGAGCGCACCACCAACGCCCTCATCCTGTTGCATGGCCTCGACGGCCAAGCCGGGACCATGGCAGCCAGTTTGTTGCAGGGCCAGTTCCACAAACCCGAGCGCATTTCGGAAAGCATCTGGAGCGTGCTCGGCAGCGTCGCCGGCGGCGCCATGGGCGGCTTGATCGCCGATCTCAAACTGGGCGGCATGACCTTCGGCGGCGGCGCGCTCGTCGGCGGCCTCGCCACCGGCCTCACCACCTACGCCGTCATCCGCAGCTACAACCTTGTGCGCGGCGGCGACCACCGCCTGCACTGGTCGCGCGAGCATTTTCGCGAGCAAGCCCGCCTCGCCGTGCTCTGCTACCTCGCCGTCGCCCATTTCGGCCGCGGCCGCGGCGCCTGGCACGAGGGCGAGCAACCGGAGCACTGGCGCCAGGTGGTGAGTCAAATCCTCGACGAGGAAGTCGAGGCCGTGGACCACCTCTGGAAACTCAGCGTCGAAAAACAAGCCATGCCCGATGTCGTCGTCCGCGAGGCCCACCGCCTCGTCAAGTCCGCCACCCAGCGCGTGCTGCTGGCCTTGTATCCGGAATTGGTGACGGCTTGAGAATCGATCACCGCAGAAAATCCGATCCACCTGACAGTCTAAAAAGGAAAGAAATTAAGCTTATTTCATGCCTGATTTCCCTCGCGCACCCCATTGCTCTTCCTGGAGTTCAGGCAAGGATGAAGCGGAAGAAACACCGGGAACAACGTGATCAAATCCAGCGAGGCCGGAAAGACGGCGTTCAGCAAGAGCGTTTTTGATGGCATGAACCGTTTGCGGGTTCGCTATGAAGCCTGCGTGCCTGGCACGGCCGGGGTGCCGGAGGACAATTATCCTTCGCTTCGCTCACGATCTGCCAAGTCGCTCCGCGTGAAGGACGCCGCTATCGCGGCAAAGCAGTGCAACGATGTGGACGCCGACACCGTGCTGGAGCAGAACGAAGTGGATTACGACCCGGCCAGCAACGTGATCGAGAGCCGCCAGCGCCGCCGCTTGGACACTGCCAGTGGCACCGGCGCCTTGCAGGGACCGAACGGCGCGCAGCCGCAGGCGCGCGTCACCACCACCTGCCAGTGGCCGGATGCCATCGGGCGGCAGCGCAGCGTGGCGGACTACGGCACCAACGGCGGCCTGCCCGTGACACGTCCTGGCGTCGCCCCCCAGCGCAGTGAAACCGTGCTCGTTTCCACCACCCTTTACAAAGACAGCGGCGACGCCAACCACAGCATCGACCCCACCGGCGTGGAAACCCGCTGGGACAATGACAAATTGGGCCGCCGCATCCGCCTGCTGGAGGGCATCAACCCCACCACTGCGGTACCGGCGGTCTGTGACCGTCGCACTTCTCCTCAAGATGCCCCCCGCACCACCGAGTTCGTCTGGCACGCCAGCGGCCAGCTTGAGCGCCTCATCCTGCACAACCCGGACACCGGCGAGCAAGTCACCCGCTGGGTGTTCGGCACCACCCTGGACAACAGCGCGATTGCCAGCAATCGCCTGCTGCGCGCCAAGATATACCCGGAAAGCGACGACCGCCCCGCGCCCTTGCACGACGGCCCGGACGGCGTGTACGCCCGCCTGGAGTACACCTACAACCGCCAAGGCAACGCCGTCACGTTCACGGATGCCGACGGCACCCAGCACGCCTACAGCTACGACAAACTGGGCCGCCAAACCGAAGACCGCGTCACCGAACTGGCCGCTCATTTGAGCGACGCGGTGCTGCGCATCGCCACCAGCTACAACGCGCGAGGACTGATGCACAAAATCACCAGCTACGACGCCGACGACGAGGAAGGCGAAGTGGTCAACGAAGTGGAACGACTTTACGACGCGTTCAACAACCTGATCCAGGATCGCCAAGCCCACGGTGGCGAAGCGGATGGCAGCACGCCAAAGGTGCAATACGCCTACACCAGCGGCGCGGGCAACCAGCTTCGCCGCACCTCCTTGACCTATCCCAATGGCCGGCAGTTGAACAGCCAATACGGCAGCACCAACAGCGTGGACGATCATTTGAACCGGATCAGCGCGCTGGAGGTGGACGACGGAGGCGAGACGACCCCGTTCACCCTGGTGAACTACACCTACGCCGGACTGGCCTGGCAAGTGGTGGTCGGCCTGCCGCAGCCGGAAATCGAGCTGACCTTCAAACGCCAAAGTGGCGAGCCGGTGGGTGACGCGGGCGACATCTACTTTGGTTACGATCGCTTTGGGCGCAGCATCGACCTTCGCTGGCAAAAGTCGGGCACGCCACTCGTCCACCTGCAATACGGCTTCGACGCCAACAACCGTCGCACCTGGCGGGACGACTTGGTAGCCGCCAGCGCCGCCCAGCAGGATCGCCATTACCGTTACGACGCCTTGAGCCAGGTGGTGGCCGAGGATCGCGGTGACATCAACGTCAATTGTCCTTCGCTGCGCTCACGACCTGCCAAGTGGCTTCGCATGGAGAATGCCGCTATCGCGGCAAAGCAGTGCACAGCCATCGCCGGCATCCCCGCCAGCGGCAGCCGCTGGGATTACGACGAAACCGGCAACTGGAAAGGCTATCAACAACTCCAGAACGGCAACGCCACCCTTGATCAACCGCGCACGCATGACCGCGGCAATTGTCCCTCGCTACGCTCACGACCCGCCAAATCGCTTCGCAGGGATGGCGCCGCTGTCGCGGCAAAGCGGTGGCTGCTGGAAATCGGAGCCGGAGCCGGAACTACTCGCGTGGATCGCGCCGGGCGGATGCTGGAACTGCCGCCCGTGGAAGGCGCCTGGGACGAAACCTTCGAGTTGGTCTGGGACGCTTGGTCTCGCATCGTCGAAGTCAAGCAAGGCGAGAGCACCGTCGGCAAGTACGCCTACGATGGTCTGACCCGGCGCATCACCCGGGAGACCGGCAGCGACCTGATCTCCACCTATTACAGTGACACCTGGCGTCCCCTGGAAGACCGCGTCACCGACGCCGGGTCACCCGGCACACCCACGCTGCACGCGCAGTACCTGTGGGGCGCCCGCCACCGCGACGACCTCGTCCGCCGCGATTGTCCTTCGCTTTGCTCACGACCTGCCAAGTCGCTGCGCATGGGGGACGCCGCTATCGCGGCAAAGCAGTGCGCCACCAGCACCCCCGGCACCTTCGATGAAACCCGCTACGTCCTCATGGACTACTTCAGTCCCGCCGCCATCACGGACGAAGAGGGAGCCGTCACCGAACGCTACGCGTTCAGTGCCTTCGGCCTGCGCAGCATCCTCGCTCCGAACTACTCTCCACAAACCCTCAGCGAAAGTGCCTTCGAGTTCGCGTTCCAAGGCCAGTTCGAGGACATCGAAACCGGCTGGCTCAACTACGGCTACCGGTATTACATCCCAGCGCTGGGCAGGTGGCCATCGAAGGATCCGATTGAGGAAAAGGGGGGCATTAATCTGTACGGCGCACTTGGGAATGACTCAGTTAATGGGGTGGACTATTTAGGTCTCAAGAATTTAAGTTTTGAGAATTGCACATGTGAAGTAGTTGCTAGAGAAAAAGAAGAACTCATTAATGAAGCAAGAAAATGGAATTTGACTTCACCGCCCTGGAGTAGGAATGGAAGGAAAGTGGAAGGCAATGAATGCTGTACTCAGGCAGAGCGTTTGAACAATGCATTGATGTACAAATTTAGTTGCTGGAAAATAACTATTTCCGGCGGAACGCCAAAAGGGGTTTTGGTGATAAATCATCATTTCATTAGCGTGTCTCCGAAATTTGCTGAAGACGCTCATCCTGAATGTAATTGTCCCGAAATTCAGCCTTTTGTATTAGACGGCTATAAAGACAAAGATGGGGGAAATTCGGACGGAGGTATAACTGAGTATAGTCTATATGAGGCTAGTAACAAGTGGCCAAGAGGATGTCAATGCGGCAGCAAGGGGGGGCGTTCGCCGTTTCACCCGCACCCAGGTGAGGGCTTACCACGTGGATCATTTAGGGATCCAACAATGCTAAGAGGAGGGTTCTTTAGATGAAAAAAATAATGGCGGGATCCCTTTTGGTGGCGGTGCGCATTATTATCGCACTGTTATTGTATTTCATAGTTTTTTTCGCTTTTGTCCGATTCCGAGCTGGGGGTATTGATGAAGGACACTTCTCTATCTTACTCAGGTCTTGTTTGATAACGTCTCCATTAGTGGTGCTTACTTCAGGTATGGTTTCTGACTTGACGGTTGCCTGCCTAGTTGGAATATTATTTGGTTGCATATGCTATGTTAACGCATTCATGACAGCATTCATGTAGAGTCGCTGCTGTCCTAATTCAACCAAGATTGGGACGGTCAGAATGGACAACCCATAGCCGCCACCATGCCAGTGCCAACCTTCCAAAAAAAATTAAACCCGAAACTGCGGTTGCTCCTGCGGAGCGGCTTCGCCTTGTGGCAGCGGCCCCATGGGAGCTTGCCGCTTACCGTCCGAACGCATCAATGCAAGGTCCCGCCACCATCCAGCACTGGTCCTGGGCAACCGTTCGGGAGGCTTTGATCAGGACATTTAACCCAACCCCTTGCGCAGAACCCAGTTAGACACGCGACTTGTCCGGCTATGTCCCCCGCAGTCTTGCCCTCCTCTTTCAAATGTCAACGGCCCTCGGAGGCTGGAGGCATTGATCCGACGAGCGTCAACCTGCCGCAGCCGGCAATCGAGCTGACGTTCAAACGCCAAAGTGGCGAGCCGGTAGGTGACGCGGGCGACATCTACTTCGGTTACGACCGCTTCGGGCGCAGCATCGACCTGCGCTGGCAACGTAGCCCTCTTGCTCCGCAAGAGGAGCCACATACCCTCGTCCACCTGCAATACGGCTTCGACGCCAACAGCCGCCGCACCTGGCGGGACGACTTGGTGGCCGCCAGCGCCGCCCAGCAGGACCGGCATTACCGTTACGACACCTTGAGCCAGGTGGTGGCCGAGGATCGTGGTGACATCAACGTCAATTGTCCTTCGCTGCGCTCACGACCTGCCAAGTGGCTTCGCATGGAGAATGCCGCTATCGCGGCAAAGCAGTGCACAGCCATCGCCGGCATCCCCGCCAGCGGCAGCCGCTGGGATTACGACGAAACCGGCAACTGGAAAGGCTATCAACAACTCCAGAACGGCAACGCCACCCTTGATCAACCGCGCACGCATGACCGCGGCAATTGTCCCTCGCTACGCTCACGACCCGCCAAATCGCTTCGCAGGGATGGCGCCGCTGTCGCGGCAAAGCGGTGGCTGCTGGAAATCGGAGCCGGAGCCGGAACTACTCGCGTGGATCGCGCCGGGCGGATGCTGGAGCTGCCGCCCGTGGAAGGCGCCTGGGACGAAACCTTCGAGCTGGTCTGGGACGCCTGGAGCCGAACCGACTGGCGGGAGGCGAGACAGACTGAGCAAAGCGAAGCCCGCAGGGCGGGAGCGCCGGGAGGCGGCGCGAGCGTCAACCGCATCGTCGAAGTCAAGCAAGGCGAAAGCACCGTCGGCAAGTACGCCTACGATGGACTGACCCGCCGCATCAGCCGGGAGACCGGCGGTGACCTGATCTCCACCTATTACAGTGACACCTGGCGTCCCCTGGAAGACCGCGTCA